>Ga0222667_1000014_pt1 | contig 166601 bp, 254 predicted proteins | sample AntAcemetagen657_FD_179854 | JGI IMG/M metagenome (GOLD analysis project Ga0222667, IMG submission 179854) | Saline water microbial communities from Ace Lake, Antarctica - #657 | ecosystem: Environmental > Aquatic > Non-marine Saline and Alkaline > Saline | place: Antarctica: Ace Lake... | reverse complement strand
TATGAACTACACATCAGCTAAAGACTGATGTGTTTCTACGCCACAAGCACAATGTAACCATTCACTTTGGGTGACGCTGGGTTGGTTCCTCAACCCAAAATTTCTTATATTTATTGCAGCATTTATATCCCTGTCATGTTCTATTCCACATTTAGAGCAAATCCATTCCCTATCTTTCAAAGTCAATTCTTTATTGATTGAACCACAATTAGAGCATGTTTTGCTTGATGGATCAAATCTACCAATTATACTTAAATTTTTACCATACCATTCACATTTATAATCAACCATTGATTTAAATTCACCCCAACCCATATCACTTATAGCACGAGCAAGGTTATGGTTTTTAACCATATTACTTACACCAAGATTTTCGATACAAATTGTGTCATAATTATCTACCAAATATTTACTTATTTTATGTAAATAATCTTTTCGTTGGTTTCTAGTGTGTTCGTGTAACAAGGCAACCTTTAATTTTTGTTTGTTGTAATGGTTTGATCCTTTTTGTTTTCTACTAAGGGATCGCTGTTCCACCCTTAACTTTTTCATTGAAGATTTAAAGAAATCGTGGTTCTTGAATTTCTTTCCATCTGAAGTGATAGCAAAATCTTTAATACCCAAATCAATTCCAACTGTTGTTTCTAATTTAATTGGTTTCTTTTCAGGTAATTCTTTTTTATTATCAACTAAAATGCTGATATAATATTTGTTTGTTGTTGTTTTGCTTACTGTTATTGTCTTTATGTCACCTTTAAATTCTCTGTGTAAATCAATATCAACCAGTTTTAGTTTAGGTATATAAATTTGTTTATTATTTTCACTTAAAAATACACCTTGTGGTAATTGGAATGATTGTTTTGTATATTTTGACTTGAATTTAGGAAACCCGGCACCTTTAAAAAAATTTGTATAAGCATTATCCAGGTTTCTCATAGACATTTGTAATGCCTGTGATGGACTTTCTTTAAGCCAAGGGGCATCTGTTTTTTTAAGTTCAGTTATTTGTTTATTTAAATCAAAACAAGTATAATTGGTTTTATTTCCAACATATGCTAATGTTTTTGTTTCTAAACCAAGGTTATATACAAATCTTACTTGACCAAAAATTTTTGACATTAATTCTTTTTGATCTTGATTTGGATATAATCTATATTTATATGATTTTAACATTTTTTACAAAAAACTTTTTTCTTCTGTAAGTATATATAATTAAAATATAATGGTTTTTTTACCATTTTAATCGCTTACATCACACAAGCTAAAGACTTGTGTGTTTTACACTAACAAATATATAAAAATAATATAACAAAAGTTAAAATTATATGTACTAAACATGGTGTTTTTGAACAAACACCAAATAATCATTTAAAAGGTTCTGGTTGTCCAAAATGTAATTCAAGCAAAGGAGAATTAATTATAGATAAATATCTAGTTGAAAATAATATTATATTCGAGTAACTGAGGGAGGCGAAGCCGTATTAAAAAAAGATATACCACAGAAAACATTTGATAATTGTAGAAATACTAATCCTCTACATTTTGATTTCTACATACCAAATTTAAATCTTTGCATTGAATATGATGGTATACAACATTTTAAACCAATTGAATTCTTCGATGGTGAAGAAGGTTTTCGTAAAACACAAATTAATGATCAAATAAAAACTCAATACTGTAAAGATAACAATATTGAGTTATTAAGGATTAAATATGATGAAAATACTCTTAAGAAATTGAAGAATTTAACCTAAATTTCTATCAACCTGATTAAATTTAATCTCTACAGGTGTACTTCTATTGAACACCTTTACATCCAATATAATTCTCTGTTTTGGCTCATCGACTTTCTTTACCTCTCCTATAAAGGAATTAAAAGGGCCATTAATTATACGTACTTTTTCCCCAACTGTAAAAATATTATCCATTACATCTTCTGATTCTTCTAATTCGTCCATCTTACCTAAAATTCTATTAACTTCAGATTCTCTTAATGGTGTTGGTTTATCACCACCTAAAAAACCACTAACATATTTAATATTTTTAATAAGATGTGGTAATTCTCCAATAAGATTGGCTTCAATTAAAACATATCCAGGTAAATAAGCTCTTTCAAACTTAACTCTTTTACCATTTTTTATTTTGTATATTTTCTCTTTTGGAATAAGTGCTTGACCGAAGTATTTGTCTAAACCATGATTAGCAATTTCTTTTTCTATTATTTCTTTTAACTTTCGCTCTTTCCCGGTAGCGACCCGTAAAGTGTACCATTTCATATTTTTAAAATTATTTTGTTTTGAATTTAAATTTGTGTAGTTACTTTTATAAAGTGATTTATTGTAAAAGTTTTTAAATATAATAAATTTGTTCAAAATAAAAAAATTATTCTAATTCTTTTAACAATTTATCAATGTCTATTCTATCTTCTATTGGTCTAGGTTCTCTAATTAACACTTTCCTCAAAATTTTTGGCTTTTCTTCAGTTATCATATCTAATGACACAGTAAATAATAAAATTCCATTATCATCCTTAGCATACGATTTATTGTCGAGCATTATCTGAACATCGCATATTTTATTGATATTATTGAAGTTTATAATTTTTCCCTTTTTGAAATTTGGCTCATCTTTCGTTCCTATGTTTATATATACCTTTTCCATATATCTTATATATTAAAAATTTTCTAAAGATTAATTATTTTTGAAATCCATGATGGTGGTATATTTTGACAAGTATAATAACCTGATTCAAAATTTGGGTCTTTTCTAACTAATAAATTTTTATGGACAGGTACATCATTAAAATCATTTTTACTAATATCAATTTCGACAATTGAATAATCAATATTATTAATATTTTTAAATTGTTCTATGATATTTTTAGCATCTATTAAAGATGATGTAAAATACACTCTATCTGGGTGATATGATATTTTATGTTTAGCCTTTGGATAAAGACCATATCTATTTATTTTATCAATACTAATTAATCTACAAACATGATATAATAACTCTGGTGTTTGTACAGAATTATCTAACCATGATTCGAATTGAAAATATATTATTTTGTAGTTTTGTGGTATTTCATATTCTTTTACAAATTCAATAAAATCATCAATGGTTTTTATTGAATTAGGTTTTTGTACATCATCATCTACTTCAAAAATAGATGGAAAATAGCCTATTGTTTCACAAGTAAGAATTAAAAGATTTTTAGTTTTCATATCAATTTTTGTAAAATAAATACCAAAATCATCTGTATCATAATTATAGTGAATTTTATATTTAGCCAACATAAAACCTAGAATTCTTTTCAACTGTCTTTTTATCGTATTTAGACCATGTGTCTTATATCTACTTTCTGATATGAATTCAAGATATTTTTCCATATATCTTATATATTAAAAATTTTCTAAAGATTAATTTTTTTTCAATAACAAAATTAAATATATAAAAGAAAAATCTATGCGATGATTACAAAGTATAATAAATTCCTAGAAAAGAATGGCTACGATAAAGATCAACTAAATGAAGGCATCTTCAAAAAATTATTCAATTGGTTAGACAAGATTGGGAAAAATATTAAAGGCAGTCAAGAAGTAGATAAGGTATATGATACTTACAGAGCAAATATAGAAACACTATTTAATAAATGGGCTGAGTCTTCAAAACAATTTAAAGCATCTAAATCCAATGTTAAACAAGGAATGGAACAAGTTGAAACTCCTGAGGGTAAAATACCAGTACAAACAAACAAAAAACAACCACAAACACAACCACAAACACAACCACAAACAGCAGTTAAACAAGAAAATGTTTCTTATATAAAAGAACAGGAAGAAACTCAAACTCAAACAGATTTAAGTCAAAATGATGCAGATTCTATTCAAAAACTTGACAAATTATATACAGATCAGGTTAATAAAGTCATAAAAGACGCAATTACACAAATCGAAGAAGTAGGTAAAAGATTAAATGAGAAAAATCCTTCAAAAACTCTACAAAAATATGTAACTACAAAGAAACTAGAATTTCAAGATTACACTTTTATGAAAAAAGAAGAATATTATAAATCTACAGGTAATAAAGAAACTCTATTGAAAGTACAAGAAGCTAGAGCTAAAATTGAAAAAGAATATCAACAATCAGCTAAAGAATTACAAGGTATGATTAAAAATAAAAACGAAGATACACAAACACAAAAAGAATATAAATCAGGTCAAAAAATTAAATATACTAAAAAAGACGGTGATGAAAATACAGCACAAGTTGTTCAAGATCAAGAAGGAGTTGCACAAGGTTCAATTAAATTAAAGACAGATAAAAATCAAGGTGGTTTTGCAATAAATAAAGATAAAATTGTACAGATTGTACAAGATATACAAAATCAAAAATAATGAAATATATTAAAACATATGAAGATCATATCAATCCAGATAAAGGAACAACATTTCATGATAAATCAAGATTAGTGAAAAAAATTATTGATAAAATATTTAGTGATAGTAAATCATATCTTCACATTGATAGTTCATATTCATTTGTCATAAATGGCCCTGATGATTTATATGTAGGTTATGCTCTTAATTTTAATGAATATGATATAAAAGAAGAATATGATGAATTGCTAAGTAAATTTGAATTATTAGAAGAATATGGTTTTAAAACAACTAGTCAACTTGAAAAAAGTGGTGGTTGTTATCATCAAATACGTATTTCAGAGAAAAACATTAATCGTTTACTCGAAATAAATAAAATGGCATTATTAGTATGATAAAAAATAAACTATAAACTATAAACTATGAAACACATAAAATCATTTAAATTATTTACGGAAAATCCTGACGCGATCCCATGGGAAGAAGCAGAATATAAAGATAAAGATGCGAGGCCATTTTGGATTGTTGATGGTAGATCATATATAGGAGAACCTAGTGCAACTCACGCATCAATGATAGAAATGTATGGATTATTAGAATATAATTATTCTGGAAGAATATGGACAGATAAAAAACTAATATCATTTTGGAATTATCCTGAACCAGAAGAATTATATCCCATATTAAACAGTTTAGAAATATGTTTTAGAAATGTATGGAATGAAGATATAAAAATATTATATAATGAATATAAAATAGAAGTTATAGAAAATGATATGCTTCATGGTCATGCAATATCACTAGAAGACTATATAGAAAGTAAACATACACCAAATGAAGAATGGAAAGAACATATAAAATCACCATCAAAAAAAGATAAAACTGTACCTTATAATAAATCTATGAATATTGCTGATAGACAAAAATTATATCAAGAAAGTAATACAGAAACATATAAAAATGGTAAAATGATTATCAAAAATCATAACCTTTTAGTATCAAAAGAAAAACCAATTGGTAATAGACCATTCAATTATACACAAACACAAGAGGTTGACATAGAAGATTATAAAAACCCAAAACCATATAAATGTTTAACTGAATTAGAAAAAGGACATGTTAATACAATGGACTGGAATCAATATATTAAAAAATATGGTTAAATGAAGTATTTAAAGACATACAATGAAAATCAATTAATTAAAGACAATTTAAGTAATAATGGTAAAACATTAAATTTATTTAATTTAAATTTAACTAAATTACCTGAATTACCTAAAGGATTAAAATATTTATATTGTGGTAATAACAAATTAACTGAATTACCTGAATTACCTGAAGGATTAGAAAGATTATATTGTTATGATAACTATTTAACTGAATTGCCTGGATTACCTAAAGGGTTAAAAATATTATATTGTTATAATAATCAATTAACTAAATTACTTGAATTACCTAAAGGATTAAAATATTTATATTGTTTTAATAATAAATTAACTGAATTACCTGAATTACCAAAAGGATTAAAAGAATTATATTGTTATAATAACCAATTAACTGAATTACCTGAATTATCTAAAAGATTAAAAGAATTATATTGTGAAAATAACCAATTACCTTATGATAATTTAGAAGGTTATTGGAAATGGTTTTGGAAAGAAAACCCAGACCTACATAATGCAAATAAAATGGGATTATATTAAATCCATTTTACTAGATTCAAATAACCATTTATGTTTTTCTTCAAAATCTTTAAAACTTTTAAAATCAATATAATCATAATCACATTTATAATGATCCATAATCCCAGATTCATGATGAACAAAAGCAAACACAGCATCACAATTTTTTCCATGGAAACATGTATCAGTTGGTTTAAAAATATAAATATAATCACCATATTTTGAACTATGTGAATATTTTCCAACATTACTCCAATATATTTTAATATTAAATAATTTCTCTTGTAATTCAGAAAAATCTTCATTAATTATATTTAATCTAAATACTTTCATCATCTTTTAATTTTAATACTACATATTCGCCTGACAATCCCAATGTATCACAATATGTTATTGAAGACTCATCATCACCAAATGTTTCTAAAATACCACCTTGACTATGACCAACATACTGATGAAATCCAGGTATATAATCATTTTTACCTTCACTTTTGTCACACCAGGTAACAGCACCGCTTACTTTAGGATATTCTTCCGGATTAGATCTAAAAGAACCAACTTCATGTAAAATATAAAACAATTTACTTTTATGAACATCTTTCAAAACTTGATCTATATTAGAATAATCAGGTTTAAGACCAAAAGATTCAAAATGTGACCAATGTTTATCTAACCATTTCATACAAACACCAGCGTGTGTAAAAAGATAATTTTCTATTTGGTGTGATATATCAAATAAATCCCAATTTTCTGTGTATAATTCTCTTAATTCAGTAGCAATTTTATAATTATATCTACTACATCTTATTGAAGGATGAACATAATGTATATCATGATTGCCTATCAATAAAACAAATTTATCTGGATAATCTTTTTTATATTTAATAATCTTTTTTAGGTGACTAACTACCTTCTTATCTGATATTGGTGAGAGAATATATGGATCTACGTAATCTCCAAGTAGTATTATTTTATGAGCGCTTTTTAGATGTAATTCTATTATCTCAATGGCTATTGGTCTAGCATGAGAATCTCCAATAATTACGATTTGTTTTGTCATTTTTTAGATTAAAGAATTTATTTTAATATATACACAATATAACATAAATATTTTAAAAAAATTAAAATTTACATAATGTCAAATATTAAAAAATACCAAGACTTTGAAGAAAGATTCGATGAATTTGAAAATCAAGAAGAATTAGAATCAGGTGCTGAAATTCAATCTGAACACAAACCAACTTATGATCTTATCAAAAAATATTTTGATGAAAACGGCGAATTACCACCAAAAGATTACGTATATAAATCAATAGCTTCTGATCATGAAGAAGAAATAGAAGATTATTATAATCCAACATTTGGTTTACCAAACTGGGAAAAAGGAATGAAAAATAGAAAATCAGAAGATGGAACTGGTAGAAAATTTGATGAAGAAGGTAAAGAAGATTTAATAGTTCAAGATGTTGATGAAAAAAAAATAATTAAATTTAAAACATTCAATACACACAGCAGAAGCACACCCAAATAGAAAATAATAATTTATGAAATATATTAAAAAATATAACGAAGTAACATATAAAAGCATGATATCCTCATTTAAAAACTCTATTAAAAAATTTTCAATAGAACATGGTGCTGATACTAAACTAACTATTAAAATACTTTATAAATATTTTCTTATAAATAATTACAATGTAACTATCGAAGGATTATTCAAAGGTGGTATCGAAATAAGAATTAGTTTTAATGAATTTAATACAGAGTGGGAGAAAACTGGAATCATCAAGACAGAATTTTCATATTTTTTAAATGAATTAAATAAATTCAAGAAAATATTAGATGATACTAACCTTGACTATTATTTAGATTTAGAAACACATCCAGAACTTGATATAATTATAGAGTATGATAAAGATAAATTTAAAACATTTAATGAAGAAAACATTCATTATATAGAAGGGGAAAATTTAGGATTATTATAATGAAAAACTATAACAATTTTATAAACGAATCAGAAGTTTTAAACAAGATTCTATCTAAATTAGATGAAATAAGTAAATTAACACAAATTGAAAAATATGAAATAAATGTTCCAGGTAATATTTTAACTACAAAATTTGATACTTGTTTAATATATTTCAGTGAACCATTCTCTGGTATTATATATAATATATATATTACAATTGAACACAATCAAATATTTTTAGTTGAACTTTTAAGATATCATGGTAAATTTAAATCATTAGATTATAAAAATCCTTTATTTAATGATAAAAAAGGTATGCAAGATTTTTATAATTATTTAACAAGTGAAGATGTAACAACGTTTATAGAATCTAAAAAAATGGGATTATTATAATTAGATCTTGATTATTTCTTATTTTTTAAAATTACCAATCCATTATTATTTTTATAAATCTTATTAATAACCCATGAATCATTTGTTTTTATAAACTCTTCTATTGCTTTCCAAATATCTTCTGTTTCTGTATCATGAATTATAATAAATTTATTAACTTTTTCTTGTAAAATAGACAATTTTCTAATTAATTGATTATAATCATAACCTACATCAATAAATAATAAATCTGTTTGTTCAAAATCTTTTATATCATCTTCTATAACACTCTTTTGTACAAAAACAAATTCTATACCCTCTAATTTTGCAATTTCTTCTGCCTTTATAATATTTCTATGATAAATCTTATCATAACTTATAAGTTTATTTGGTTTACCAGCTAATAAAGCAAATATTGAATTTGGAGAGTCAGTTCTCAATTCTGTTATATGATCACTATTACTGGCATATTTCTTTAATGTCAATAAATGTTCATTTATATTACTAGGGTTTTCACATAACTTATTAAGCATATCATTCAAATCAGGTGTATTTTCTATCTCCTTTATAAAAATATCAACTTCATTTTCCTCTTCAATGTCTTCTGGTATTCTTTCTGGTTTAGGTTCTTCTTCAAATACATCTTCTTCAACAATCTCAACAGTTTGTTTCTTAGGCTTTTTCTTTTTAAATTCATCTTTCTCACCTCTTTTTAACCTCACAACAATTATACCTATATGGTTGAATGCTATTAATAATGCTATAGCAAATGGGTCTAATAAAAATATCATAACAATTGTTGGTATATTTATTAACTTATCCATGTCTTTTCCAGTCATTTTAGATAAATATAACAATGGCCCTAAATCAGAAATATAATCATTATCTTGAAGATCAATAATTTGAATTTCATAATTAGAAATAGAATCCGTTAATAAACTAATTTTACCATTAAATTTACTAATTTCAACATTTAATAAATCAATATCATTATTTGCTTCTTTAATAGTTTTTTCTACATCTTTGGCTTGTTGATAAGATTTCCAATCTTTTCTTTGGTATAACGTATCAAGTCTGACTTCTTGTTGTGATCTTAATTCTGATAAACTATTAATTCTCTTATCTCTAAAATTAATCTGTTTTTCAAAACCTCCAATTTCTTTATTTAAATATTCTTTCTTTGTTTCTATTACTTGAACTTTACTATTAATATGATTTAAATTAGTTGATGTAGCTTGATAAGAACCCATAAGAAACCCATAAACACTAAAGGATGTTATAGCCATAACACCAACAACTAGTAATATATATATAAACTTCTTAATATTTGTTAAATATTTCCAATACCTCTGAATATAAGTAACACCAACAATTTTTGATAACTCAATTATTGAAAATATAACAATACCTAAAATTCCAACACCAGCATATATTTTTACCAATCCTATAACCGAAATATATGCAACACAAGAAGCTAATAATAATGTAGTTAATCCTAATAATATTTGAAATAACTTGTGTTTCAACATGTTCATTCAATCATTTATTTTATATATTAAAAACTAAAATTCAAATATAAACAAAAAATCCAAGACTTTTTAATCTTGGATTTCCTGGTCATTAAACAATTCCCAAGAGATAACATTCTCAATTTCCATTTCTAAATAATATGGTGGACCATCAATAAAATGAACAAATCTACCATCATCCCATTTCATCAATCTAAAACCATCTTTTAAATAAGTATGTCCAACTATTTGATTATAACCCTTAATGGGACTTTGATATAATTCATGATAATCAGCCCATAACACACCACCAACTCTTTTGAAACCGCCTCTTCCTCGACCAACATCAAAAATTGGTTTATAATTTTGTTCAAATAACATATTTAATGTAAATGCCATATCATATGTGAAATGTTCTTTTATATGTTCATCATACCACCCCTGTTCAACACCTGCATGACTAAACAAATATTTGTCACCATCTTTTGTGTCTAACTGAAAAGCAGTTTGAAATAAATCACTATTTTTAACAAATATTTCATTCAAATCAAAATAAGCCTCAGATCTAAAACCTGTGCATTTAAAACTTCTACCTAAATAATAATGCATCTCATGATTACCCCATAAAAGAACTACTTTATCTGGATAATCTTTTTTAAGTTGAATTATATCTAATAAATTATTCTTAATTGTAATATTATCAAGAGTAAAACTATCACAATAATCACCAAGAAAAATAACTAAATCATACTTATCAATATTATTATTTTTAAGTGATTGCTTGAATGTATCATGACCGTGGCAATCAGGGATTATTAATATTTTTGCATTTTTATTCATCCAAGTAATATAAGAATTTTCTTTTACATTTAAAAATTTATATATACCAAAAAATAGTATCAGTTTTTGAAACACTTAAATAAATACAATGAATCTAGTTGGGATTATTTTCAAGAACCTCTTAAAAATTACGTTAAAAAGATATTTAATAAAGGTTTTAATAGTTATTTAAATTCTAATGATAATTTTGTTATATCTATTAATTTTAGAGATCCTGATATTATTTATTTAACAAAGGATGATTATTTAAATAAACTAAATAATTTACGTGAAATTTTTAATGTTGAAATTGAAATTGATGTTGGTCTTGAAGCAATTTATCTAATATTAATTTTTTCTTTATCAAAAATAAATAAAGATATGATAGAATCTTTAAAGATGGGACTATTATGAAACACTTAAAGAAATATAACGAAGATTTTAAGGATTGGAATGATAAAAAGATTGAAGATTTACAATCCAATATAATTAAACATGAATTCAAATATCGACAATATACAAGAAAGATCAGAATTACTTGAAGATTTAATAGAAAATATCCAATCATTATGTGAGAAATATATAGGTGAGGGAACACATTTAACTTTATTAATAGATATTGAACATTTTAACAAATTAACAATTAATAAAGATCGTAAAAACACTGATATAACAATAGTAGAAGATGAAGGTGAACTATATAGTTTAGGTGATATTAGACAATACAATTTATTAGAATATGCTTATGATATATATGAATTTTTAATATCAGATGATTGTAAATCTCAAGTAGAAGGAAATAAAATGGGTTTAATATAATGAAATATTTAAAGTCATATAACGAAAAAATAGACGAACAAATTTTAAAAAAATTTATCAAAATAATTGAAAATCAATTATTAAATTATCCAGTCTATTATGAAGATGAAGAAGATTATGATTTTTTTGACTCAATTTCTGATATAGAAAAATTAGATTTTGTATGGAAAATAGACGGTGAATATGAACTATCAGAATTATTTGATATTAAAGAAAGATTCGAAAATATATCTGAAACATATGAATTATCTTTAAAAGTAATGGGTTTTTCAAAAAATGATTATGAAGAAGGTGATAATAGAATAATATTTGAATTAACTATCAAATTTGACGAAGAATTAAAATCAAAAATTAACTTAGGATTATTTTAATGAAAAGTGCATATTTAATAAAAATAGATAATAAAAAAGATCTTGTTTTATACACAGATTATTTATTAAAACAAGATTATCAAAATAATGAGTCTTCTAAGTATTATGATTATGCACATTATATTGTAATTATACCTTCTGAAAAATGGTTTTATTATACATTCCTCACAGAATATAAAATAGGTGCTCTTTTTAATATAATTGATTCATTTACAACAATTGAAGAATTGGAGTCATTATTTCAAGGAATAAATATGGGATTATTGGAATCAACAAGTTGGAATAACTATGTTGTTAAAATAAATAACAAAGAGGAATATGATACTTTAATTAAATTCTTAAAAAATAATAATTACGAATCTTTAGATATTGATCAAATAAGAGGTTCTACATATAACCCATCAATTAAATATCTATCAATAATACCATCACAATTATATTATCAAAATACTATTATATCATTATCTAAATTAAAATCTACAGGATATTTATCGGAAATATATGATACCGTTGATGAATTTATTAAATCTCACGTTATTAGTGCAAATAAATTAAATTTATTGGAATCTTTGGCGGGAAAATATAATGATATTAATAATGCAATAAAGCAAAATAATAAAAGAGCAAAAAAAGGAAAAGTGTTTAAAACACTCAGAGAGTATTTAAAACACTTAGATAATATTAGTTAATTTAACCATTTAAACAATATCCAATTAGGAAACAATGCCCATCCTAATAAGAAGATCCACCCGAGTCCAAACAAACTACCAATAAATGGTAATGAGCCTAGTACCCAGTAACCTACGCCGATGACAGAGTTCCATTTTAACATTTTCCAAATTTTAGCTTTTGGAAAAGGTGATTTTTTATTAAATACAGCGATAATGAAAGGGATTATTCCTATTAACAATATCCATAAGGAGCTTAAAGTAAACATATTTTCAATTTTTTTAGGGTTTATAATTTCACAATTCAGACAAACATCTTTTTCTTTTATAGTTAAAATTTATCTTTTTGATTATTTAAATATACAAAATTTTTCTAAAAATAAAAAATCAAATTATTTATCCTTGAAATAATATTCTACCATTTGAATCAGTAAAATAACTATCTCTTATTTTTGGATGTGTCATTGCAAATTTCACCATTTCAAACTTAGTAAGATCAGTAAAATCATCAATATTATATAAATCAACTAATTTATATTCTATTCCAAAATATTTACTATTTTTATCTTTAACATAAATAGATTTTAAATCTTCTGTGAATTCATATTTATCCATCAATTCTTCCTTTGGTTCACTATTCTTACGAACTTCCAATTCTTTAATATTATTTGTTGGTGTTGGAAAAATTGTATTCTCATTTTTTTCTTTTATCCATTCTTCAAAAGTTGTATCAGAATCACCTTTATAAAATAATGGATTATTTTCTGATTCTTCTTGACCATTAACTTTTATCTTAACATTATAATCGTGATTTTCTAAATGTTCTTTAATATCTACTTTATCAATAATTTCTTTAACTTTCTCAATATCATTAATAGACATCATAGATTTATTTAAAAATGAAGGATCAATTTGATCAATATCGTCATTTAATATAACACCACCCAATTCAACATTAATATCGTTGATTTTATTCAATTCACTAATTGGTGGTAATGAGTCAGAATTTAAATATGATTTATTAAGATTTTCAGCCAATATTTCCACATGATCATTTTTAATATAATCATCAACTTCTATTTCATTAGTAGCACTTATAAGTGATTCATTAAATGCGCCCAAATTCAAAAAATTATCTGGATCTATTACTTCTTCAGTATACATTAATTCAAAGTCAGCCAATTTTAATTTGTTACCATTATTTAACTTAACATAACCATTACCATTTTCAATATTAGTGTCGACAATTTTGACATAATCATCTGACCCAGGTAATGAGTACATTTTATTTTGATCTACTGACCAATTTTCCAATATGAATTCGTTGATTTTTTTCTCTATGAACTTAGAGCGATTGATGTTTTTTTGTCTACAAATCTCATCAAATCTATTGAAGATTTGTTCTTCTATTGAATATGTCTTAGTTATTTTCTTTTTATCAGTCATTTTAAAATTTTTGTTTTTATTATATATCTAAAACAAAATGTCAGAAAATGACAATTAACAAAATTTGTTATTCATATAATTTTTTAATTATAACTTCATTTCTTAAACTTTTGAAAAATGTTTTAGAATAAAACTTTGATAACTTTCTCCACCATCTTTTATCCCATTCACCTAAAGGTTTAAATTGATCATGAACTTGATCTAAACCATATTTAGTCTTATTCTTTTTATAAAATTTAACATTACTATGAAAATATCTAATACTTGAATATAAAGACTTTATTGGAAAAGTATAATATGTACAAAATCCTCTACCATCATCTCTCTTTAGAAATTTTAAACTATATGACTTTTTTAACACATTACCCCAATTATCACCTTTATAATTATGTTCAATTAACGGTTGTAACAAATAAAAACAAAAAACAGGGGATAAATAAGTTTTACTCTTTAATCCATTTTTAAATATTTCTACCTCTGATTTTTTAGCATTTGAGTTTAATGCAGCATATCTGCGATCTGGAAATATTTTATTAGAAATACGAAAATTAGCTCCAGAATAAAACTCACCATAGTCATTCCAAAACATATTATATTTACAACATTCACAATCTTTATTTGGACATATCATTTTAGGAGTTTGCCTTTCATGTTCCAGACAATCTTCAACAATAATTATTTCATTGCTAATAAGTTGAGTTTTGCAATTAGGACAATAATATTTATTCATTAATTTAAATTTTCTTGGGAAGTTCTTTATAATAAACCCATTTTATTTGCTTCTAGTTTTATTATTGTATTTGGATCTTTCAAAACATCATGTATTTTATCATTTAATTCAAGATCATCAACATTACTTATAGTGGTAGAATTAGTACCATCATTGGTTATATTTATATATAATTCTGGGTCAGTATGTTTCCATTTCCATAATTCTATTTCATTGAATTTAAAAATATTTACAAAAATTGTATTTTCAAGTTTGATTTTAACCATATCAATATCTTCAACTGAATCATATTTCCAATATTTATTATATAATTTATTAGATATTTCGATTAAATCAAACCAAATATTAAAGGATAAATTCAATTGATCATTTTCAAATGTTTTTAAATATTTCATTATACTTATATATTAATAATGAATTATACAATTGTCAATTCATATAAAATGGATTTAATTCTATTTTATACTTTTTAAATTTATATTGTTTAGCTAATCTTTTAGATGCTTTTTCTATTTCTTCACCATCTTCAATATGAAAATAAATACCTAAAACTTCATCTTTAGGATTTTCTATGATTAAGTGATATTTACATTTTTTTACCATCATGTTAGTTTGTTTTTAAGTTGTTCTAATTTATTTTCTAATAATATTTTTTCTATTTCTTTTGATTCAATCTCCATTTGCACTTTTGATATATTATATTCATCGTACATTTTAATTAACATTTTTTTATTAGCAGATATAACAGCCTTAACCTGACCAAGTTCCATTTCTAAACCAGTAATTTTCTTTTTCAGCTTTTTTCTTTTCCACATTCTAAATATCATAGGTCATTATTTCCATTTATATATTATTTTACATTCAACCCAAAAAATATTAAGAATCACGTCTTTTTTTTATTTCCTTATTAAGTTTTCTAGCATTTTCATAATCTTCATTTTCAATTGCTTCAGTTAACTCTTTTTCTAAACGCATCAATTCAAGTTCTTCTATAGAAACCTCTTCTTTTAAGTCATTCAATTCACAACTAAAATTTTCTTTATCCTCAGGGTCCCCATGAAATGATAATTCATATAAAAAAGTTCCAATAATATCATATAATATCCACTCCTTTCTTACTTTTAAATGTTCGACCATTTCACCATCTTTATATTCAGTTACAACAACTTCTTTATTTAAAAAGATCGGTAAATGTTTCCATTCATTAATAGGTGTTAAACTAATAGAATAACCATGTAATATTTTTGAATCTTTAGAAATACCAGTAACAAAGGCATCAAACTCTAGTTCATTTATATTATTATTATTCATAATTTCACAAATCCAACTAAATTCAATATGTTTTAATCTTGACCACTCTGTTTCTTCTTTTAATGGTTTTTTTAATTCTTTTAAATATGGTTTTAATTTAAATCCATAAGTAAACCCATAAAAACACAAATCAATTAAATCTTCATAATCAAATAAATGATTCATGAAATCTTTAATTGTCACATTTTCATCAAATTCAACTAAATGTTGAAAATAATAAGAAAATGGTCTTTGATATTTTTTAATATCGACCTCTTGATTAATTTCTAAATTCTCATTCCATTCCTCAACAACTATTTTATCTTTTAATATTTTTAATTTCATATTAATTTTAAATTTGTAGGCGATATGGGATTCGAACCCACTCTGAAGAGTTTAGAAGTCTCCGTGCTAAGCCAGTAACACTAATCGCCCATTTCTAAATGATTCCCAAAATTACCACCCTTTTCCATAATATTCTGTTTTACTAAATCAAGTTTCATTTTATCTAAATGTAAACAAAATATATTACCCATATCTCTTTCATGATAAATGATTAACTCAACAATCATATAATGAGAACCAAAATCATTCCAATCAAGATATTTAAAAACTATTTCTTTAGCTTCTTCTCTAAATTCTTTTGCAACCCATTTATCTATAAGTTCATTTAAATCATATTCTACTATTCCTATTTTATATTTCATGTCCATTTAAACTCCTTCACATTTTATTCCAACAGCTTCACATAAATCATAAACACCTTGAGCATTACCAATATAATCATCAAAATATAAACAAATACCATCTTCAGGATCTAAATCTGTTATGAAAATTGATTTTTCAATGAAAATTGATGTATTATCATTATCTAAATATATAATAATATCACCTTTGAAAAATATTCCTAAAATAATATGACTCCACCGTTCGACATCATTCCATTCATTCCATTCATCTATAACCTGTTGTCTAGTTTTGTGTATCATCTTAAAATTTATAATTCTTTGTAGATTTACGGCACTTAATCGAATTTAACTGACCATTTTTTTCGTTACGAGTCCCGTCAGTTAACTTTCCAGATTTTCTTTTAAAAACGAAACCTTCTAACATATCTATTTCAACAATTTGATTCCATATTTTAGAAAAATTTTTATAAAATGTTTTTACTCTGAAAATATTTTCACTAACCTCATATAAATAATCATTATACTCATTAACACCATACAATTCATCTAATAACTTAACTCTTTCTTCATAAGTTGTTCCAATTAAATGTTCGCCATTATAAACAAGAATATCCCAAATAACAAATTTATGATTCCATGGTTTTCCATCAATACCTTTCTTATTTTTATTCATATATTCTCCAGACAATACCATAAAAGATTCAGATTTATGAAGTTTTAATACTTCAGAATCCTCAAGTTTAAACAACTTAATTCCTTCTTTCTTATGTCTATTAAAATATCTAACTTTCTCACCATCAAAATAAAATTCAGCACAATCACCGTTTAATTTGGCTTGTCCAATATATTCACCATTGTCATATTCGTCGATAGCGTCAAAAGGTATAGTCTGCTCAGGTCTGGGGGGATACAAATAACGAAATTTTGTGTATTTTTTACTCATAAGTTTTTTAGTTTATTAATTTAAGTAAAAATACAAAATTTATTCAAAATAAAAAAATTATTATTTCTTAATCTTCATTTTCTCTCTGCTTCACATTCATCAAGTAAATCTATGAGTCTTTTATTTATCTCTTTTAATTTTACTACTTGCTCTTTTAAAATTTTATTTTCATCCTGACTTATTACTAAATCTTTTTTTAAAGAACACGAGCAAAAACCCAGTAAAATTAATAATATTATTATTTTTCTCATTCTTTTATTTTATATTTTCGGAGTTCATTAACAGTATCAATGATCTCTTTAATAATACTCTTTATAGTATCATCATATTCATAAATTTCCTGAACAGCATCAATATGATCACCAAATTTATAAACTATACAAACATCACTAAGATTAACTTTTTTTATACCTTTTTCAATACAAAATTCCATTCTTTGGTTAAGAGTAGCTTCATTTTCATGTATTTCAAATTCATGATAATCACCATGATCTTCATACATCATATATCCATAAGAAAAATAGATATGGTCTTTTTTCTTTTTATATTCTACTTTACCTTTAGAATAATACCCATTTTCATATTCAACTCTAGCAAATAAATTCACTTCATAATAATCTTTATTGAGTTTTTCAATAATATCAACAAATTTTTCTTCATTTTTTAAATTTTGATTTGTAAACAATTCTGATACTTTCTTAACTTTCATAATTATTATTATTTTTAATGATGTGATTCTATTTTACATGGAAGATTTCTAAATACATCACCATGTTCAAAAGCTGCATCATAAGAAGAATCATCAGACCATGTAAAGAAATATAATTGTTCATCACCTTCGATAATCTTTTTTGCTTTTTCAATATATTCTTTAACTGATTCTAAACCAGAATCAGCTCCTTGTGGATATTTATCCCAATCATCCTGATCTATTATAGAATCATTAATTTTAATATCTTCTTCTAAGTCTTTCAAATTAGTATAACCTTCAAATTCATCCAATAACCCAAGTTTGGTGCCTTCTTTTTCAAAACCTTCTTCTCTCCAATATGGAACATATCTCCACATTTTTGGCTCACCCCAATCATTATAAAAACCATCTAAATAATCTTCACCAAGCAAAAAAATCAATTCAAATACAGTCTTATCACCTGAATTTTGTATATCTTTCCATACGTGTTCAGCTATTTCATCTGAATCAATTATAGTTCCTGTCCCATTCCATGAGGATGTTGTTTCTATACTAAATGTTTTTCCATCAGGAAATAATGATTCTTTAACATCTCTTACGTTTTTCATTTCTTTTGGAAACGTCACTATAAAAGATGACGAACTACTATTACTTACAAATCCTTGTCTTATTTTCATATTTTTATTTTATTTTATTTATATTCAGAATAATTTATATTTATATCTTCTTCTAACATTAAACCATCCTGAAAATTATATGATACTTTAAGCAATTTTTTAATCGTGTTATTGTTTCTTTTTAATAAAGTATTAAAATAATTTTTAAAATTATTTTCATATTGTTTTATATTCGTTGCATTATTCTGCAAAAACAAATGATTAAAATCTTTTATGATTAAATCATAATCAACTTCTTTAATTTTAGTAAAATCTTATCTATATTAATGGTAGATAAAAAATCAACATCTTTATATATTTTAGTTGTTTTTATATATTCTTGAGTTTTTTTTATACCAATTATATTCTTTTGTTCCACATTTTTATTCAATTGTTCAATTCTGGCTCTTATTTCATGAGGCAAAGACAAATATATTAAATATTCTACTTTTTGAAATTCACAACTATTTAAATATTTTTTCTTTAATATTTTTAATCTATCTCCATATTCCCATGATCTAGATTCTAAATTATTGTTTAATTTTGTCAAAAATAATTCAACAACATGTAAAAATTCATGAGAAATAATATTTATAATTTTATTATCTCGATTCAATTTTTTAGATGTTTTTTCAACTGGTGATAAAACCATCTTAAATACCAATTTAAGATTTTCTATTTTATTATTATCAATTAATAATAATTTTAGATATACACCACCATGTGTCTCATTTGACAAAACAATCTCAATTTCATCATTTAGAAAATTAATATCAGTGAAATTTTTTAAACTACCATTTAATACAATTTTTTTATTTAAAATCAATTTACCAATATTTTTATTTATAACATCTTCCAAATAAAAAGTAAGTTTTCTAACTAACTCATTTGAACCATATTTCTCAAACAAAAAATTATCATAATTTCTTATCATTTTCTTTTAAAATCTTTTCTTTTTATAAAACTTCTAGCTTGTTCTAATTTATTTGTATTTTTCTTTAAAAATTCTTTTACAATATTAAATACATTAGTATCATAACCTCTAACAACCATCATAGCCATACCAAAGTTTTTATCTTTTTTATATCTAATAGCAAAATCTCTTATATCACCATCAAATTTATCTACTAATTCTTGAACTTCTATAACTCTTCCATTAACCCAATCAGAAACCACCTTTGTAATATCATTAATAAATTTAATCTTACTAGCATCCCTCTCAGGGTCTAATTGTGATAAAATATCATCAATAGTATTATCCAATATTAATTCAATAATATCATTCTCCCTTTCAACTTTATCATTTAATCTATGTCTAATAAAGTACCAATCAGTCTTTTGTTTAACCATGGTATATTGACCATTTTCATCTTGTAATGTTATAACCCATCCTTCTTTATCTTCTATATTTTTAGCGAGTTCTATTATATCTTCTAAATTATCAAATTCTTCTGATTCAGCGATTGGTATTTCACCCAAATCTTTTAGATTTTTAAATTCAATGTATTCACCAGTATCATTATCTCTAACTCTCAATAGTATTAATTGAGGTTCGTCATAATCTAGTACAATTTTATTCATAAATGAAACATATTCAAATAATGCTACATAATTTTTCTTTTCACACCATTTGATAAAGTTTTGAATACTTTCATTATCTTTGTACAATTTATTTACTACTTCTGTTTGTTCGTTATCGAATGAGTTTTGAGTTTTACTTAGAACATCACCATTTGGAAATTTAACGAATGTAACCAAAGAACCATCTAATTTATCAGCCACGCCGACGATTTTATAATCTTTAATATTTTGGTAGAATGTTTCTTCTACTTGATTTATATTCCAAAACTTTTGCAAATGTAAATATTTTTTATATAAAGAACCATCTTCATTAAAAATGAAGGTTAAACCTCTTAATTCTCTAGCATTAACATTTGGTTTATCTGGTAGTGGGTTTATAAAATCTTCATAACCTGCGATTCTATAATTAAACGTAGACACTTTATATCCGTTGACTTCGTGTGTGTTCTCATAGAAATTTTTATTAACTTCGCATATTTCTACTGCTTCCTCGTAAGTAGGAATGTATGAATTTTTCACTGTGAAACCTTCGTATGTCTTTAAGTGTTTAAGTTTTTTCATCTTACCAAGATACGGATTTTTTTTGGATATTTCTAATTTTCTTTTTCCTTATATTTCAAGTTGTTGATTAAATCAATTTCACTTTTAATCTCTGCACATTTTTCATAATTTTCGTTATCTATGTGTTTGTCTAGTTGATCGGTTAGTGTATTAATAGATAAATCTACATATGTTGTTAAAACTTCTTGAAATTCTTTTTCATCTTTTATTTCGTAAAGATTTTGGTATATTGATAAAAAATTATTTAATTCAGCATATCTCAATAAATGTTTTTGCACTTCACTAGAATGTGGATTATTCAAAACACTTTCGTATGTTAATTCAATGTCCCTCTTAACTGATTTAATTAAAATGTCAAGATTTTCTTTCATTGTTTCAAAATTCATATTATTATATATTTATTTTTACAATGCGATTATTTTAAATTCCTACCATATAAAAATAATATATATACCAACAAGAAAAATAATTGTAAATGTTAAGAAAATCATATCCACAAACAGCGATACCTACATCTGTTAGTTCAGTTATTACACCTCAAAGCGGATACGTGAATTTATATGCTAGTGGTACATCTTACTATATGATCAATGAATTAGGAAATTCTTATGATTTAGCAGATAAATATACTAAAGTAGAATCAGATGATAGGTATGTTAATATCACTGGTGATACTATGACTGGTGGATTGACTTTATCTTCTGGCACAACAGCAAATTTCCCATTAAAATTTCAAAGTGGTAGTTTACTAAATACAACAGAACAAGGTGCTGTTGAATATGTTGATAATGATTTATATTTTAGCATTAAAACACCAATACCATCTATAATATATACAAGCGAATACCCATCACCTCAAGATGTGACAACGGTTAAAGCAACAACTTTTTTATCTAGTGATTATTATCCTCATTTTGCAACTGACCCAACAAAATCATTAATTGGTTCTCTTGGTAATAATCAATGGTCGTCAAACAACGGTGTTATTGCTGACCAACGATTTCATATTGATTTAGGTTCAACAAAAATAATAACAAAAGTATATTATGAAAATGGTCACAATATTGGTAATACTACTGACCGTGGTGTTAAAAACTTTACCTTGTGGGGTTCAAATACACAAGCTGATTTTGATGATTTAATTTATGCTAATGACGGAACTTGGGTTGAATTATCAACTGATGTTTCTTTATTTGAAGAGCACGTTGCTTTAAATCAAGTAGACCCAAAATATGTTTATGTAACTAATACAACTGGATATAGATATTATGCATTTAAGTTTGCTGATAATTGGGGTGGTACATATTCACAACTTCGTAGAGTTGAACTACAATCAGGTGACATTAATACAAGAAGGGGAATAATTCTAAATGATGGTGCAAATTTAACAGAAACATATTTACCAGTTGCAACAACCAATGGAAGATTAACAGATAGCGTAATTACACAGGTTAATGATGAGATATTAATTGATGGTTCATCATTAGACACATATTTTGATAACAACTTTTTAAGTGCTAATACAAGTTATTATACACAAACTGAAGTAGATAATAATTTTTTATCAGCAACTACAATATCTTTAGAAACTGATCAAATTGCATTTGGAAATGGTTCAAATAAGATAACAGGTTCAAGTAATTTGACTTGGGATGATGAGTCTTTATTCATAAATGGTAGAATTGATTTAAGAAGTGTTACATCAAGATCTACTATAATAGGTCAAAGTGCTGGAAATACAACAATGACAGGAGTTGATAATACATTGATTGGTTATCGTGCTGGATATCAATCATCAGGTGGAACTCAAAATACTATAGTCGGTTCTCTTGCAGCATCATTTGCTGTATTTAGTGGTATAGGTAATTCATTATTTGGTTATCAAGCAGGTTATAAAATAACAAGTGGTGATCAGAATACTATCATGGGATATTCAGCGGGTTCACAAATGACGACTCAAAGAGAAAATACATTTATTGGAATTTTAGCTGGTGGTAATTCCACAGGTTCTTATAATACTTTTCTTGGTAGTGCTTCTGGTTATGAAAATCCAGGAACATATAATGTCATGATAGGTAAATATACAGGACAAAAAAATACTGGAAATAATAATACTTTTCTTGGAAGTACAGCAGGTTATGATAGTGGTGCCGCTAGTAGTTGTGTATTTATTGGTTATAATGTTGGAAGAACTGAAACAAGTAATAGTAAATTATATATTGATAATAGTAGTACATCAACTCCTTTAATATATGGTGATTTTACATCAAATTACTTAAGAATACATAATAGTTTATTCTTACCACATATTGCAGCACCAACACAACAAGTTGGTTATGGTGGTTTATATGTTGATACAGCTAACAGTCATATTTATTTCATAAACGAAAGTGGTAGTACATGGGATTTAACTGATACGGGAACAACTGATTTAAGTGGTTATTATACATCTGCACAAACAAGTGCTAACTTTTTATCAGCGACAACAATATCTTTGGCTACAGACCAAATTGCATTCGGTTCTGGTTCAAATGAAATAAGTGGCTCAAGTAATTTATCATACAATGATGAATCTTTATATATTAATGGTAGATTAAATATACAAAGTGGTGTTGCAACATCGGCAGCAATTGGATTAAATGCTGGAAACCTCACAATGACTGGATTGTATAACGCTATTTTTGGTGCTGCGGCTGGAAATGCTCTTACAGATGGTGCATCAAATACATTTATAGGTGCATATGCAGGAGTATATACTGAGGGAGGTGAAAATAATACGTTTATTGGTAATAGTGCAGGATATTCAAATGTAGATGGTATAAATAATGTTATTATTGGTTATCAAGCAGGATATTCAAATATTGCTAATTACAACAATTTTTTTGGTTATGAAGCAGGTTACTCAAATTCAGATGGTCTTGGTAATCTTGCATTTGGTTATGCTTCTGGATACGAGAATATATCAGGTGATTATAATATATCGATAGGATATTTGGCTGGATATAATAATCTTGCTAGTGAGACTATTTATATCGGTCATGGTGCGGGTCAAAGTACTACAGGTGCTACCAATGGTATAGGAATTGGAACAGATTCACTTAAAAATTGTTATGGTGCAAGTAATTTAGCCATTGGTTATAAATCAGGTGATGCCGTTGGTTTTACAGGTGCTAATAATGTTATATTAGGACACAATACTGGTTCGGCGATAACAACTGGATATAACAATGTTTTAATTGGAAATCTTGCGGGTTATAAAGTAACGGAAGGATTTAAAAACATTTTAATTGGTTACCAATCAGGTTATGATTTAATTGATGGTGATGAAAATATTTGTATTGGAGATAATGCAGGAGCCAATTTAAGATCAGGTTTCTTTAATTTTTTTACAGGAAGAGAATCTGGAAACGCTTGTACAGATGGTTCATATAATATAGGGATTGGTACTAGATCACTTTACAAAGTTGTAAGTGCTCAATATAATGTTGCTTTAGGTATAGGTGCATTGGAGGACGTGGTGACTGGAGAAAAAAATACCGCAATTGGATATCATACCGGTAACAATACAACTGGTTCATCAAATGTCTTTATTGGTTATGATGCTGGTAGTGATGAATTAGGAAGCAGTAAACTTTATATTGCAAATACAAATACTACTACACCTTTAATTCATGGTGATTTTTCAAGTAATCATATTAGAATACACAATAGTTTATTCTTACCTTTAATTTCTACACCAACAGAACAAACAGGATATGGTGGGTTTTATGTAAATGCAATAAATGCACTACCATATTTTGTTGATGAAAGTGGAAATACTTTTAATTTAACTGATACAGGTTCAACTGATTTGAGTGATTATTATACATCTGCACAAACAAGTGATTATTTTTTAAGTGCTAATACAATATCCTTAGAAACAGATCATATAGCATTTGGAAATGGTTCTAATACAATAACTGGTTCAAGTAATTTAACTTGGGATGGAACAACATTTTTTGCTAAAGGTTCTGGTGCAGCAGGTTCTACAAACATTTTAGAATTTCAAAATAGTTCAAGTAATGGTATTTTAACAATTGCTGATAATGGATATTTCTTATTTTCTGATGGTACAAATAACCTAATGGAAATAGAAGGTGTTGGTATAGGCAATGTCCATTTTGGTTATGAAGCAGGAGATGTGAATAGTGGAACATATAATGTTGGTATAGGTTATCGGGCATTAAAGACAAATACACAAAGTTATTGTGTCGGTATAGGTTATTTAGCACTAACAAACAATACAGGTACAGCTAATGTTGCTATAGGTTCAAATGCTTTAGATGACGCATTAACAGGAGGTAATAATACTGCTATTGGAAATAGTACTGGTGGTAGATTAACAAGTGGTAACAATAATGTGTTAATTGGTGCAGGTGCAGGTAGTATCGGTACCGAAAGTGTAGGATTAGTAGCTATAGGTACAACTTCTAATACTACAGACGCTGATTACACAGTTGCAATAGGTTACCAAGCAGGCTATCAGAATGCTGGGAATAATTGTGTTCTTATAGGTACACATGTTGCATATGTTAGTACTGGTATAGATAATACTTTCATTGGTGCTTATGCTGGTAAATTTAATAAAGAAGGTTATAATAATACATATTTAGGTAGAAGTGCAGGATACATAAACACAGGAGGAACAGGCAACGTGTTTATTGGACATAGTGCTGGATATAGTGAGTATTATTCAAACAAATTATATATCGCAAATTCAAACACAACAACTCCTTTAATTTATGGTGAATTTGACAACGATTTTATTAAAGTGCATAACACTTTATTCCTTCCACATATAGCAACACCAACAGAACAAACAGGATATGGTGGACTTTATGTTAGCGAAGATGATAGTCACATTTATTTTGTGAATGAAAGTGGAACAACATGGGATTTAACTAATAGTGGAAGTTCTGGTGGTAGTGTAACAGCTACCGACAAAGAAATATTGTTTGGTAGTGGAAATACAGCAACATCAGAAAGCGGTTTAACTTGGGATTATGGAACAGAAACACTATCAACCACTAATATTGACATAACCGCTTTGAGCGCTACCACTATATTTTCAGATAATGTATATATAGATGAAGATGGTTTTATTTATTGGGGACCTACTAATACAGAAGGTAGTTGGAGACAAGGCATAGATCACCAAGAGCCTGGTAGAGATTTAGTCGTAGAGGTTTATTCAGGTGGAACTTGGGTAGAAAAAACAAGATATAATGCTTAAATGGGATATTTTAGATTAAAAGATTGTTTTCAAATGAAATATGTTACTAATGTTAATACTGCTTTAACATATGGTACTATATATGCTTCAGATATTACTAAACATATTCATTATGTTAATGAAAGTGGTACATCTTGGAATTTAACCGATAGTTACAGTACAACTCAAGCTAACAATAATTTCCTATCTGCTAGTACTGAATATTATGATGGTCAAATGGATCAATATAATATTGCTTATGGCGATGCTACTAATAAGATAAGTGGTGATAGTAGTTTAACTTGGAATCCTACGACTGGTGACTTTAGAGCTAGTTACAATAATACTATTAATGATAGTGATGAAGCTATTATTATAGCTAATAATTCTACGATTAATTCTAATAGTAGTAATTATAATATTACGATAGGTACTAGTATAACTCAAACAACACACCCTGAATATAAATTATCAATTGGACATACTTTTACTAATGCCAGTGGTATTTGGGTTGGATATAATTTTACTCAATCTAATAGTAGTGAAACTTCTATTTTATATGGAGAAACTTTAGATGTAGTAGGAGGATGTGTTTGTTGTGGTTCTGATAATACATTAGGATGGAAAGATGTTGTTTTTGGGACTTATAATGTTTTAGTTCAAGATGACACCAATTCTCAAAAAAGGGTTGTCTTTGGAGTGTCTAATACTATAAGTGGTAGTTCCTATAGTATGTGTCTTGGTTACTACAATAACATAAACACCAACCTTGATTTTAATTTTTGTTTTGGTAATTATACAGTAGCTTCTAATGAATTTTGTGGTATTATAGGATATGGAGTGGATGCTAATACATCTTTAACTAATGATACTTATAATTCTATAGCTATTGGTTCTTATTCTGATACTCCTACTATGTGGATTACAGGAGGAGATGGTACAGTTGGTAGCCAAGGTAGAGTTGGTGTTCGAGAAAATACACCTACTGGAACTTTACATGTGAAAGGAGAAGGAACAGCTGGCGCTACTGATGTTTTAATATTAGATAATAGTTCTAGTAGTGAGGTTTTTTCCGTAACTGATGATGGTACTACTTTTATAGCTGGAGATGTTGATGTAACAGGTAGTTTAACTGCTACTACTGTTTATTGTGATGATCTATATACTAGTGGTTCTAGTTTACATCTAGGAGATCTAACTTTATCTGATAATGGTAGGAATTTAGATCTATCTTCTGGTGGTGTTATTTATAAATTAACTGGTATAACTTTAGATTATACTATAGGCTCAAATGATGAAGATATGATTGTTTTATTTACTGGAGAAGATGGAGTAACTTTAACATTAACCGGTACTAGTTTAAGAACTGGTCAAATTTATATAATTAAAAATGTATCTGAAACTGAATCACAAATGAACCTTGATTCCAGTGCTAATATTGATGGTGCTTCTTCCTATGAATTAGCATTTAACACATCTGTCACAGTGACCAATAATGGTACTACTTGGTACATAATAGGAGATTATATAGTAGTTTAAATCACAACGGAAAATATTTTATATAATGAGTTATTTTAGAATACAAGATTATTTACAATTAAAAGAAACATATGAACCTATTGTTTATGGTGGTCATGGTTCACTCTACGTTTTATCTTCCGATAAAGATTTACATTATAAAAATGAGAGTGGTACTTGGAATGTTAATGATAAATATACACCAAGTCAATATGAAAATGCTTTCTTAAGTGCTTCCACTTCAATTTATTCAGGTGATCTTACAGACAATCAAATAGCTTATGGTAATGATGACAGTCAAATAACTGGTAGTTCTGGTTTTTATTGGAATGATGGAATTTTTAGAGCACTAACAGCAGTAACAATCGTTTATAACCCAGGACATATTATAGCAGTAAATAGTGTTGTTGGTGGTTGTCAATGGGACTTCTGCATTGGATATAATATTATACAGGACCTTAATACTAAATTAAAAATGTCTATCGGCGCCAACCATGCCGGAGGGGTAGGAATTTGGACAGGAAATAATTTATCCGATGCAGGAACAATAGTCAAGGCCAATTATTATGGAGATAATATAACATCTGTAGGCCATACTACATCTTTTGGAAAATCTTTACAATCTGGTTACGTTGATTTAAACTTTGGTTATAGTGGAACAACTTTACCTAATTCCACTTCAGGTTCTAGAAGATTTTCCTTAGGAATAAGTAATTATGCTAGATATGGAAAAGAATTATTAGATGTGGGTATATCCAATCAAAATTGGAGAGCTAACAACCAAACTAAAAGTTTTACTTTGGGTATGTATACTAGAAATGACATAGGCTACGGTGGTATAATAGGTTTCGGCATAAATAGCGGAGGTACTTTACTTCAAAATAATGATATACATTTTTCAACAGCTTTCGGATCCAATTCTAGCGAACCCACTACCTGGATTACAGGTGGAGATGGAAGTAGAAATAGTCAAGGCCAATGGGGAATTAGAACGGCTTCTATTGATTCTACAATACATGTAAAGGGTGAAGATACTTTAGGGGTATATTATCCTTTAATCTTAACTAATTCTAATGATGATGAAATATTCACAGTTAATACTTTAGGTGATGTTGTGATAGACAATGATATAGATGTTACAGGTAATTTAACAGCTACAACTATTTCTTGTGATGATGTCGTGGTAAGTGGATCAACTGTTTATTTAGGTGAAGTAACTTTAAAAGACACAGGTAGAAATTTTGATATTTCAAATGGAGGAATTATTCACAAAAACAGAAGTATTGTTGCCGATTATACTATTGGTAGCACAGAAAACGAAAGTGATTATATCATAATAGCTTCTTCATCCGAGGAGACATTAACAATAACTTTACCATCAAATAGAATTTCAGGACATGTATATATAGTAAAGAATATATCAGAATCAAATGTCGTCTCACTTCAATCAGTAGATCTAATAGATGGTGTTACTGATGTTGATATTTTAGCAGGAGAATCAATTAAAGTTTGTAGTGATGAAAAAACTTGGTATATATTAGAAAATTTCTAAAAAAATAAAAATAAATAATGGGACTTTTTATGGGAAACAGCACCACGGAAAATGGTATAACTTTAAATGTAAACGGTGGGTTTACAACAAACAGTGGATATTGTCATATCACAGAATATTATAAAATTAAAGATCAGAATAATATCAAATTAAGTCTGACATTATACAAATCAAAAGAAGATAGAGAATTAAATTTCGATTCAATTAAATGTAGTGAAATAACAAATAACTATAGTATCGCATGTACAGACGAGGAATTAACTGAAGATGATATATTTGTGGTATTTTATGGTAAATTAAAAACTCAACTTGAAACAATTGACGGTTGGAGTGGAAAAATCTTTGATGATATTTAATGAAGTATTTAAAAACATATAATGAAAAAGATTCTAATGCTCAATTTTGTGTAATTACACATAACTTAGAACAACTACAAGAATTAAAAATAAATCTAGAAAAGGTCGGTTGTAATCTAAATATACCACCCACAATGCACCAATTCTTTGATAAATTTGGTGAATTGTATGTTTATATATTCAATAAGAATTCGGCTGGTAAATCAGAGGCATACGCATGGATACATCATACTAAAAAATGGCCTGATGTTATACACATAGATTTTGATGATAGTGATGTGGAAGGTATGTTAAGTATAATTCAAGGTAATAAATTGGGGTTAATTTAAACTTGGAAAAATGATTCATAACTATCACCAACCCTCTTAGATACTCTCCAAAAACATCCTTGTCCCTGGAATAATTGGAACACGTAACTTTTATATACATAAGTCTCAGCTAAAAACATTGAGTCTAATTTAGATATTTCTATTGATTCAAATCTGTCACATATCCATTTTATTAAAAGACTTAATTTTCTATTATTATAAGGTTCATATCCTTTCTTATAACATTTATCACGATATTCATCACCATGTTCATCTTTCAATCTTTCCATTAAAGAATCAAAATCACAATTTTCTAAATATTTTTCAACTCTAAGAAACCTTTTTTGACTATGTTCGTCTTTATTAGTCGCCTTAAGCATATATTCCTTAAAATCTTTTTTACCTTCTGGTGAATCTAACCACTCTTTTATTTTATCTACATCCATTTTTATACCTTTCTATTACCAATCAAACTCAAATGATGCTACTTCTTCAAACATAACCTTGTTCATATAATATTGATATAACCTTTTAATAGCAGCACCACTAGGTTTATAATTTCTTTTTGTTTTTGATATTGTTGGATGATATTGATTTTCAGAATAATCTATCCTACATCTATCATATTGTAAGTTTTCAATCCAGGAATTTATAACATAATCACAACCAACTGTTTGGTGTCTATCAATATAATCAGATTCACAATAAATATCAAAAATCTTACTGAGGTCTTTGTCTATAGGACTATGAATAGAACCAGATGTTTCACCATATTTATTAAAAACTTGTTCACGTTCTTCAAATAATCTATTTGAATCCTTGTAGAATTTCTTTATTTCTTTACTAACATCAAAGTATTTATCAATTTCTTTAAGTGAATTAAACTTAGAAGGTTCTATCTTTTCTGATTTTGATTTTAATTTATCGCGTTTTAAATTAATTTGAGAAAATATGTTCGCAATACAAACACTAATTTTATACTCAATATTCAAATTATCAGTATTGAAACCTTTACCGAAAAAATCTACCAAACCAATAGCACCATTTTTCTTATGTGCCTCACTAGCAATATGTTTTGTCTCAAAAGCCCAACCAACATAATCTAAAACTATAGTAAATGGTTTAAGTTTATCCCAACCTAATTTTTTATAGATTTCACCTTTAATTTCTTTTGTGATTTCACTATTAGATTTAGAGATATCAACTCTTTTAATATAATCCTCATATAAATCATCAAAAAATGTTTCTGAAATAGGATTTTGGTTAAATAAAGTGTATAGATTTTCCATAACTTCTTCATCACTGTAACCTTTAGGTATAATAGGTTCACCATCTTGACAAACGCATTTTTTTAGTATCTTTAATTTTTCTTCCATTATTTCTCTATTAATATTAAGTACTCTTTTAACTTTATGTTTTCGTCATAATCAACCCATTTTCTATCCTTAGAAGCACTAGTAGATTGTGTGTTATCTTTGTGTTCAATTTCATTGAAAGTATATTTATAATTCAATCTATTGAAGATTTCTTCAAATTGATCTTTACTTACTAAACTCTTATTAGAATAAGATAATAAAATATATTTAGAATTAGTTTCCTTAAACAACCTCTCAAATAAAGGTAGAATAATCTCTATCTTATTTCTTTCAAAATCATCAGTATTCTTCTTACTATCTAATCTCCTATTAGCTTTACCAAAAAGATCAGGTTTATCATTTAAAACCAACGTATTCCATAAATGATAAAATGCGGTATATCTTGTAGCAACTACGAGATTTTTGTTGATGGTACCATAAGGTGGATCGTAATATGCGAGATCACATTTAATATGTGGTAATATATTAAAAATATCATCCCTATAAACTTCATGAGATTCACCATCAACACAAAATTCTGGCATCTCCATAACAAAATTGTTATATGAGTTTTTAGACCAATTCTTTAAATATCCATTTTGATGTCCAACAACACTCGAAACCTTATTCAAGCCTTCTATAAGAGAAGTTAGTAAAACAGATTTTTCTATATCATCTATATCATAACTTTCAATTTTGTCTCTAATGGCATCTACCCTAATAGCATTATGTATTTGCCATATTCTTTTCTTATCATCACTTTGTATGGCGTCTCCCTTTTCACTTGTAGTAACAACACCACCATAATGTTTAGAATACCACCCATGATAACCTTTTAATGAATTTAATTCATCTATAAATTTCTTATAATAAACCTTACTTCTAGTGTTCAATAAATAACATTTTGCAAGACATTCAGAAAAATATTGTTTATCATTAGAATGTACTATATAGTCTTTTTTAAGATGTTCTGATACTCTAACAGAACCACTAAAACCGTCAAATACAGTATACACTGGCAATTCTTTTATTATATTTGAAATGTGATCGAGTAGTTTTTTCTTACTACCCATGTATTGTATTGATTTCATTTAAAATTGTTTAATTTCTAATCTATCTTTTAAATACTCTTCTAATGATATTGCTTTACTGGATTCAATATGGAAATTTAACGCATTAGTTCGACCTTTTAAGATAATAAATATTTCAGTTTCTTCTCTTCCAGTTTTACTAATTCTAAAATAACTTATATCATCAATTTTAATATATCTATGATGATTGTCATTATCTAACATTATAAATTCTGTTTCTTGTTTATTTAAACTCATCTCTATAATTATTTGTTATATAATCGTTTTCTTCTACATATTTCTTATGACCTTTAAGATTTTCTCTCCAATCATTATAATATGAGTTTTTACTATCTTCTTTTCTTTGTTTGTGATATTCTTTGATTTTTTTAAAATCCTCTTTAAAAGTCTTAAAATCAGATATTAAATCAAATCCGACAACGGCTAAAATAATAGCAGTTAAAAATATGCCACCAAGTACTAGTATAACGATGTTTCTTCTTTGTTCATCTTTAAAATGCCTATTGCAATTCTGCCATTTATAAAATGGTCGGTTAACGAAATATCCAATCAAAAAATGTATTATTAATAATGTTATCATTTCTGTTTATTTTTAGGTTCTTTAAAATTTTTTCTTAATTGTTCTGATATTTTTTGCATATAACTTATTTGTTCATCAGACATATCCTCAGGCAATATATCAAGTTTTTGCATAATATATGGATATAAACCACAAACCTCAAACCTTTTATCAATCTTTTTAATAATTTCTTTGTCATTATTCTCAATCGAATACATTGATATTTGACGAATGGTTTCCGGATCTTTAATGCTACTATCAGGTAATTTCATTATTTCATCCACATCTATATAAATATTATTGTCCATTCCCTTTTACTCTCTCTAATTTACGCTTTCGTGATTTTCTCATTCCCTGTTTAAATTCATAACTATCTTTTTCAACCTTTTTACCATAAAACCAATACTCATAATCGTTAGGCCCATTTATAATAGCAGGGTTTCCATCATCACGGTGTCTCTTTCCTTCCCAATACCACATTTGTTTTCCATCACCATATAATACGGCAGGATTACAATCATTGTGTAATCTACCTTCAACTAACCACATTCTTACATAATGTTCGCCATCGCGACCATATTCAATGATCGCAGGTCCATCTATTCTATGCAATTTTCCACTAAACCACCATTCTTCTTTCTTAATACTTCCATCAGGATATATTTCAATTACAGCAGGTTTACAATCACGGTGTCTCTTTCCATTTATCCACCATTCTTGACAATGAGGAAAATCTATAGCAGGCAAAACTACACGATGTAAATCACCTTTATGGTTCCTATGTTCTGAATATTCTTTCATTTATTCGTTATACAAAATCAGAGCCGTGAAAATATCCTTTTCTGATTTACTAGTACCTGAATCATTAGTTATTGCATGAGAAGAATATTTAATTTTAACAAACTTAACTTCATCTTTTGATAAGAAAGTTGTAATAGCTTGCTCTAATTTCATAATATCACTATTTTTAAAAATTTTACATTTCATAATCTTTTATATTTTATTTATTACTTATTGTTGTTTTCTTTTTCCAAACTTTATTTAAAACCAATCCAAATATACTACCACATATTCCTCCTACAATATGACCAAATTGTGAAATATTATCGGCTTGAAAACCTGACCAAACTTCTTGACCAATATATAATCCGAAGATTAATAAAAAAGTTACAGGTATGGTTCCTTCTCGGCCACCTCCCAGTGATGCTAACATTATCATCATAAACACAATTCCACTCGCACCAATTATCATATCTCCTAAAAATAACATATTTATACCACCTGTTATTAACGTTGTGACGGCTATCATCAATAATGTCATTCTACTACTATATTTTTCTTCAATCATAGGCCCCAATAACAATAAAAATGTTAGGTTGCCAAATAGGTGTCCAAAATCTGCATGTACCAAAGGGTACAATATATACTCAAAACCTGGTATACCCATCAATAGGGGAACCAAAAACTTACTAGCCATGAGTATTATGGCTGCAAGTGCCGAGAAACTCAGCGTTACTGGTGCATTAAAATTAATTTTCTTAAACATATTATTTAGTTTTAGTTTACTTAGTCTACCTGAAATAGGAAGTAGTGTCACGATGTGCATCAAACCCATTATATTCTTCAACATTCCTTTCTGGAACATCTTTATAATTTATCTTATCACAATGAATATCATAAGTTCTCTTATCTATATTACATCTAGTAATAATACCTGAATCTGGTAATGATGGAGGTAAGTTCTTGATTTTAACCTTTATACCAAGTTCTAACATATCCGATTGTTCTTTTATTTCATTGAAATCATAGTCAATAGTCTGATTTATTTCTTCAATCTCTTGATTCGCAGACCCAACAGAATCTAATCTAGTTTTTAAATACTCAATCTTATCATCTATTGATATCTTTCTTTTTAACATTCTTACAGGTATAAACCAACCATGTCCTTGCTTACATTTATTTCTACAAGAATTACCTTCAACACCAATATTAATCATAGGTTGATCCCATTCTACACCAATATCACTATTAATAATAGAAACAGCTTTTCCTTCCATTCCAATTTCAAATAAGGCATTATCTACATTATCAGATAAAGTAGTAATTACTCTATCACCAACGTTAATTGAATTAAAATGTCTGTCTATAACTAACATAGCGGAATCGTATTCTCTTTGACCTAAAAGATTTTTAATCTTTTCAATCTTTTTATTCATTTTTTGCTCTACATCAAAAGATACCTTGAGTTTTCCTAAGTATGAATATTTGGATTTTAATGTAGGAAACACATCTACTAGGTTTTTGTAAATAAACCAACCGTAGCCATCTTTGCAGTTGTGTTGGCAATTGTGTCCTTTTTTACCTTTATAATTTATTCTTTCATCAAATTCAATACCTAAATTATCATCTTTTGATGTAACTATTTTACCACCTTGTGATTTTTTGAATGATATTCTATCAACAATTAAATCTTTTTTAATCTCAGCTCTATCGCCAATCTTAGGATCATAGTTATTATAATCAACATAATCACCCAAATATTCTTCTAATTTCTTAATATTACCAACTAATTCAATATTATCTTTAATTTCGGTAATTCTGGTTTTAACTGTTTCCTTATAACTAAGATTATCATTAAATGAAAAGAATAGATGAGTATACATTCTTTTATTAAAATTCTTGTCTAATTTGGTTAATTCTGCTTCTAATTCATCTAAATCACTTTCAATTCTAATAGAAGATTCATAATCACTTACTTGAGAACTTAATTTCAACATATATTCAGAAAGCTCAGAATAATCTAATATTTTGAAGTTTTTAAAAGACACATTTAATTTATATTTCTTACTGATATTAGAAAGGGTTGATTTCAATCTATCAAATCTTCCACTATCTCCATTTTTATATTCACAAGTCTTTAATATATCACTTAATCTTACATTTTCATCTTCTAATTCAACCAAAGACATTAATTTATATTCATTAGTATTATTAAGATAAGAATAATTATTGAATATTTTAATTGATTCAATATTATTATCAATTGAAAGTAACATCTGTTTCCTCAATTCTAATGAGTTAACTTTTTCTTCAACTACACTAATAATATAATCATAATCATGTTCTATAATAAGATTTTTAATCTCATCAATTGGAATATACCAACAATAACCACTATTACCATTACCATTACAATCATGACTAGTACTACCATTAAATGAATATCTACTATAATTCCATTCTATACCAATTTCACCAGTTTTTTTATGTACAATTTTACCAATCAAACCTTCTTTGAAAATTGATTCATCCACAGAAAATTCATTTTGAACTTGTACACTATCACCTATATACCAATCTTCAACATTATATGTAACTTCATTCTCTTCCAAACTTATAATTAATTTGTCAAGTTTCTTTTGTTTTTCTTGTGTATAAAGTTCTCTTTGAATGTCTTGTTTTTTAGCATCTATATAACTTAATTCTTCTTTATCAGTTAAATAAAATGCACCTTTACATGATTGAACTAAAACTTTCTTTAAACCAGTTTCTTGTTCAATATTATTTTCAAGTCTAATAAGATTTTTTCTTGATAATGAAATATCACCATAACCATCTTGATAAAGAGATAAAAGATTATCAACTATAACAGTTTTATTTTTTATAGAATTTGCACAATATTCATCTTCACCAACAGTTTTAGTAACAACTTCAACATGAATAATATCTACTATCAATTTTTTTGGTGTTCCTGATTTACCATTAACTGTATCAATAAGGTCATAAGTTCTACCCTCTAAATCTAATCTAAATTCATTAAAATTATTTCTAGAATATATTAAATCCTTTATATTCTTAACCTTTGGATTTTTTGTGTGTGGAATTGTTCTAATCATAATTTGTAAGTTAGGGCTTTCTTTCTTTTCAATTTTTTATTTTTACAATATACAAAAAATCCAACAATAAAAAAATATTGAAGGATTTCTTATATCTATTAATACATCATTTTATCTTAATTGTTCAATATTGATTTCTTTTAATTTTAAATGTAAATACTCAAAGCATTTTGGAGCAGATACATTCATTTTAGAATATGTACCAATACCAAATACATTATCAACATATTTTATTCCTTCAATAACTGCTTGTGATGAATTAGGATAATATATTTGTCGACCTTTTGCCCATATTATACAATATTCATTATATTCATCAATATAATTATGTCCACTAGATCTATTTAAATTATCTGTAAATAAATATAAATAATCTAAATCTAATTCAACAGAAAATCTGGAAAGATTTTGTAAAACCGGATCATAAAGTATTGGTATTGTTATAATTTCACTCATTTTTTTCTTCCCATTTTTTATAAAAAATTATCACCTTTACTATTGTAAAAGTATAAATCTTCATAATTATATTCTACGCCATTTGTACTAACAATCTTAATAACAAATTTTGAATATATTCGACCAATAGGTACTTTAAATTCTTTTTGAATATCTGGTCTATTCTCAGGTCCCAAAACCCTAACTTCAAATTCTTCTGAAGTATTAATTAATGATGTTTTAACTTCACCAACTTCACCAATTACTATACCACCATATTTTGTTCTGTAGAAAAATTCTCTACCAATCAAACTATCCTCTACAAATTCTTTAGTATTCATTATTTCATTCCAATTACATTATCAATTGCACCATATTCTTTAGCCTCTATTGAAGTCATCCAATGATCTCTATCAGCATCTTTTATAATTTTTTCCATTGATTGTCCAGTTCTTTCTGAAATAATTTGATACAATTCATTTTTTAACAAATCAATCTGTTTAGCAACAATAGCAATATCAGATGCTTGACCTTGAGCACCACCCAATGGTTGATGTTGCATCAATCTTGAATGTTTTAAAGCACTTCTTTTACCTTCTGCACCACTAACAGCTAAAATAAATCCCATAGATGCAGCCATACCAGAAACAACAGTTTCTACATCACAACCAATAATATCCATAGTATCTTTAATTGCTAATCCAGAGTAAACTCCACCACCTGGTGTATTTAAATACAATTTAATATCACCATCTTCACCACTACTTAAATATAACATCTGAGCAACTATAATATTAGAAACGGTGTCGTCAATTGCAGTTCCAAGAAAAATGATCCGATCCATCATCAATCTGGAAAATACATCCATTTGAGTAATATTTAATTGTCTTTCTTCCATAATAGTTGGATTAATATATCCATTATATGTGCTTTGAAAATCATGTAAAACCATACTATTAATACCTTTACTATTTGCAAATTTTTTAAAATCTCTATTCATAATTTTTTATTTTTAAGTTAATTTCATATTTTTAAATCCTTCTTTTAGTATCTTTTAATTGTTTTGAAATTTTTGCTTTTCTTATTCTTGATTCATCTTCAGTTTCATCTTTTTTAATTCCAAAATTGGTTAAAGCTTTTTCCATATTTTTAACCATTTTTTTATTAATTCTTCTTTTTTTGTTTAAATTTTTGCTTTCATTTGACATATTTACTAATTTTAATTGTTTATACTATTTATTACTCTTTTTAATTTCTTCTATTATAGAATTTTTCTTTTCTGGAAATAAAATTAAATACACTTCCAAAGGAGTATATTTATTATTCTCTACATCACGCAAAGAATAATCATATCTTAATTCACTTAAATCAATACCATGTTCAATTTTATTATCTGATGTTAATGTAGCTGCTGAACATCTTTTATCAAGTGGAATCACTCTTTTTGTATATCCAATAGAAATCAAATCTTCATAAATATTAGAATCTTCTGTTAAAGCATATCTAGTTTCACGAAGAGCATAATACCGTAGCCAACTTATTTCATGTCTAATTAATTTTTCTAATTCTTTAATATCCATCTTTACATTCATCAATTGAAACTTCTATATCTTCTACATTTTTTATAAATCCCCGTAACACATCATCTATTAATGTTAATATAAGTGAACTCCTATGATATTCATTCTCAATATCATATTCTCTATTCACTATATATTTTATGAGTTCTATTTTTAATACTAATTCTGTGTACATTAATCAATCTTATACTATTAAATTGTGATGAACTACACATTAGCTAAAGACTAATATGTTTCATTAAAAAGATTATTCTTTTTAATAACACTTGAAAAATCAAGTGGCTCGTTCATAGAAGCAATATGATTTCCAAACCATCTTTTCATTATATTTATGGCTGAATTTAAATCACGGTCTATTATTATAGTGTCTGATAGTTTAACTTTTCTGTCTCCAAGTTTTATTTTTTCCTTGAATAATTTTCCAGTTAAACAATTTAATTGTGTTGTCCATTTTTCATCAATTTTTGTTAAATTGATATTTTTTGATTGACATTTATATCCAAGAAATTGAAGAAACATAGTGATATTAGACTTATGAAATGATTTTCTAATTCCCTTCTTCTTTTTATTTACGCCTTCTTTAGACATTAATTTTTTAACTGTCAGATCACCAATTACAATTGTATTGTAATTCATATTCGATAACTTTTTACTCTGAATATGTAGAGTTTGTTTTATTTGTTGATTCTTTTTGTGATAACATTTATTTAACACTTTTCTTAACTTTTTATTCCTATTTGATTCTTTTTTCGTTTTACTTCTCTTGTTTTGTATTTTTGCTATTTGTTTTTGATAGTAATCATTTATTTTCTTTGATTTATTTTTTAAAACAACGACTTCACCATCATTACTAACACCTGTTCCCAATTTAATTAAACCTAAATCAACTGCTAAAACTCTTGTTTTTATATTTAATTTGTCTTCATATTTTATTGGTTCTTCGACAATTAAATCACACAACCATTTATTTCTAACATATTTAACTCTTATTTCTTTTATATTTAATTCTTTTATATCTATTTTTGATTTATAATTGAATGGTATTTTATTGATTATAATTTTATTATTTTCTTTAATCATCCAACCAGATTGATTCCAGGCAATTGTATGATAATCTTCAATTGATATTTCTCTTGGTGGTCTTGCATTTTTATCTTTTTTTATTAAATTAAAAAATGATCTATAAGAGCCATATAATTCAGTTGCAATTGTTTGTATTGCTTTTGAGTTTAATTTTTTCCATTCTGGGTATTTTTCTTTTAATTTAGGTAACAAATTATTTAGGTCAAATTTATTTAGAATTAATTTATTGGTTTTGTATTCGTTTTGTTCAATTTCTAAAAGTTTATTCCATATATCTTTTCTTATAACAGACAATTCAGTTAATTGATTTATCTGTTTATTTGTAGGAAATAATCTTATAGAATAACATTTTTTCATTTTATACAACTTTATTTATAATAATATATATAAATAAAATATAATGGCTTTTTGCCATTTTGAAAACGCTTATATCATACAATTTAAAGACTTGTGTGTTTTATGCTAAAAATAAATGAAATATTTTGAAACCTCTTAAATTTCCTCAACTTCCACCATATTAAATGGTATTTTAATTATTGATTCATAATCTTCTCCTGCTTCAAGCATATCTTCATCATCTTCTTCATAACACCAGTTAATAATTACTTCGGTTTTTTTATTAATATCTTCTAATTTTTTAAATACATCTAAAAGACACTTTGATGAACTTGTATTAAAATATTCTAATTTTATATTAACTTCAGTTTTAATAGGTTCATTTACATATTCTTTTAACCACTCTATCATTGGTTTATAAAACTCAATTGAATTTTCTGGTATTGATCTACCACTTATTTCTATTAGACCTTCTTTAAAATTAATTTCAGGTGTTTTTGGTGATGATGTTATTGTAATTGCTTCCATGTTTTTTCTTTTTTTTAATTTATTTATAATAAGTTTAATTTTTTTGATTCTATTATCATATTAAAATCTTTTCTACTACTAATTTTAAAATTTAGATAATTTTTACTTGTATCATAATCTCTCTCAAATACTTCTACAGTATCATAACCATAAACATCAAAAGACTCACCTCTTGCATATATAACAAGTTGGTGTTTAGGCCATGTTGATGTTATAGCAGTAATCCAATCAACCCACACCTCTTTAGATGACATTTCATTTCTTCCATTTGATTTTAAATATGATACATCAAATTTCATACAATCGTACAATTTAATGCCATATTCACAATCAAATATTTTAAATCTATATTCTTCCATTCATTTAATATAAGGAAATTTAAAACAATTTATAATAACCCTTTTTCAATGGCTAATTGTTTTGCTTTATATAATGGTTCACTTTTATCTGGCTGTGCAAATATCATCCCACTCATATAATCTGGTCCATTATCACCATATCTTGCAATTATAGTAGGTTCATTATCACAATAATATAAATCATATTCTTCATATATTCCTAAGAAAATACAATTATCGCAATCGTGTATGAATTTTGGTTGTTCCATTTTTTAAATTTCATTTATATTTGAAAAATGTGTTGTTAATACATCTAATGCTTCATTAAAATTGTTTTCAATTGTATCAACAACATCTTTATATTCAGATGAACTATCAGCATATAATATAGTCCATCCATTTTCTCCTGATTGAACAGTTACTATAAGTTGTCCTACACCAACTTTAAATTGTTTTTCTTTTTTTACTTCACTTGAAGGCATCATACCCATAAATCTTTTCATAATTTTATTACTTAATTTTTCTTTTTTTTTATTTTTAATTTTAATATTGTGAGAATATAAGAAAATTTTTTTATAAAAAACAATTATTGCTTAAAATATATTGCAGAATATTCAGTATCGTAACTTTGAAAATATAAAATCAATTTTGTATCAGTTAATTCATATTTTATACTAATAATGTCTTCAAATTTAATTATCGGAATATTAAATGCATCGTTAGGCAATTCAATTATTAAATATCTTTTCTTTAATTTAAAAGTTCCTTCATAACCATCTTCACATACATTTTCACCATCAGAATCTACACGTATTGAGATATGTTTATAAATTACTTTATCTCCATCAAATTCATAAAAATCATAATACTCATCATAATTATCATCATATTTGTATATGGTGGGTGTGCTTTTCCATATACCATCAATTTGATTTTCCATTTCTATTTTTTTACAACTTGTAATTCCAATTGTAAAAATAATAAGCATTAATAATAACTTTTTCATAATTTTAATATAAGATTACCAATCAGAATCAGTATTAGCGTCTGTTTGAATTTTAAGGAATTTATCAATTGAAATTATAGTATTTTTAATATCTTTTTTATATTGAAGAGCATATAGTACAACTCTCCTACTAAACAACTTTGTAATATAACCATCTTTAGTTTTATATACAATTTTATTACCATATGATAAATATGGATTAGCTGAACCAAATCCATTAAAATAATGTTTAATTTTATATTTATGAGATTCTACTTTATACCCTGGTTGGTATTTAGATGCTGGATAATAATAATATGTATTACCATCATCATAAAAAGATAACCTAATTTTATTATCTTTAAATTCAGAAACTAATTTTATATACATACCACTATAAACATTAAAATGACCACCAATATACATTAGAGTTATTTGGTTTTCTGTTTTACTTGTTTTAACCTCACTATAATTCCTAAAATTTTGACCACCCCAAGCTTCAAATCTATTCATTAAATCTTGCTTGGAAATAGAATCAAATTCTAATATTTTTGTAGAAAATAAACTTTTAGATGCATCTTCATATATTTCATCTATATATAATGTGTCTGTTGTTTTCTGTGAATAACTAAATGTTATACACATAATTAAACTTAATATTAATAATAACTTTTTCATAATTTTTATTTTGCTTTTTGAATTATAATATAATTTAAAAAAACATTAGCATTACCTAATGGTGTTATTTTTATACCTATCATATCACCTGGTATACAATCAATATCATTACTAGTTAATTCTAAAGGTTGAGAAATGAAAAGATTTGTAGGCATTTTATATATTTCTTCAGTATATTCTGTTATACCTTGATGTGTATGCCATGAAATTGATGATTTGTTAAAAAATATACTAGCTTTATTTATTTTAAATATAATTATTTTTATATCTTGACCATATACTTGTCTTTCTAAGTGTAAATTAAATTTAATTCTAAATATACCATTTTCTGAAATACTATATGTACCTGGTAAGCATGTATTATCATAGAAATTATTTTCTGATATATTAAAATTCAAATCATCATCAAAATCTCGTATTAATCTACCAAAATTATGAATATAATTTGTGTCATATCTGGAAGAAATAATACCATCAGTTTTAGGATAATATAACAAACTTGATTTAAATATACCACTCGATTCCAATTCTAATCCATAATGATCATATATTTCTTCTGTAAATCTATTACCATAATTAAAATCAGGTATAACCTTTACTATATCACACCATTCATTTATAACACCTGACTCTTCTATTATTACTTGTTTATTAGACAAATTTTTTAACTCTTCTTTTTTACAACTTGTAAATAATAAACTTATAATTAGTCCTAATATCAATATCAATAATTTTTTCATAATTTTTATTTTGCTTTTTAATTTATAGTATCTTGTATAATATTCCCATTATCGTCTAAAATATATCCTAAACTTATCAAACATGGAGTTAAAACTTTAGGTTTCTTCCAAATTAAACATTCATAATCCAATGCCAATGTATTTTCATTTACATTAATTATTCTAACTTTTAAATCTTCAAAAATTAAAAAACCATTTTTAATTTTACAATTATCTTTAGTAAGATATATTGTTCCACATTCACTTTGGCTTATCCATTTTCCATAAATAAATTTTGTTTGAATTTTGTTAGATTTTTCACATGATAAAAACCCTATCATAATTAAAACAATCAATAATTTTTTCATAATTTTTCTTTTTTAACGGTATAATTTCATTTTAATACTTACTTTATTTGGTGAAACTTGCATTTTTAAATCTCTCCCAGCCATTTTAATGTGTTTATGAGCATCAATCATTATTACACCTCCAGCAATAGTTAAAATACTACCACCAACCATAAGACCACAACCTAATTCAATATATGGTTCATCTGATAAAACACCAGATAAAACTCCTACTCCAATTATATTTGATACAATTCCAAGACCAATTAATCTTATTCCTGAGGAATATTGTTCATGAAAATTAATTAAATCATTACCAGCTTGAATATTTTTGGATTCTAATTTTGATATTTTATCATTAAAGGCAAATATAACATTTCTCAACGGTATTGATATTGTGTCAATTGTCTTTGTACTATCTATCACAAATGTATTCAAACCCTGTATGAATGTTAAATTATTTGTCAAATTTGGTTTTACAATTTTGGGGTTGAAATGACGTTGTATAATTTGTTGTTTTAAAATTTCAAACTTTATATCTAATACCTTTTTCATTTTATTAAATCTATATGCTTGGATTCTTTTTTCTTTTTCAATTAAAGGATAGAATTCTCTTATATCTTTTTTATCTTTTTTATAAAATTTAATAATATAATCAGAAACAGTAAATTTAATGATGAGATTATTGTAATGTTCTATTCCCTGAAAGTCTTTGTAAGTTTTGTCTTCAAAATTATAAGAAATATTACAATAAATTCTATAACTACCATCAATTTTATATGTTTTATATGAATTCAATTGTAATAAATTTATAAAAGATGTATCCACATCATATATTATATAACTAAACACTGGATATCCTTTTTCATCTAAAGTATAATCAATATCTTTAATTTGGTCTTGACAATAATTTTTTTGTGCATTGCCTATAAACACAAATAATACTAAAAAATAGTACTATCATAATACTTACTAATTTTTTCATGTTTTTATTTTAAATTTATAATTATGTGAATATAAGGAAATATAGAAATATAAAAAATTTTTTAAAATTCTTTTTCAACATCTTCTCCCCTGTCTTCTAGGTCTTTTCTAACCAAAGATTCAATATATTTAGACTTATTAATATTCGTATCTTCTAAATATTCCTCCAATTTAATGTTAAGATCTTTGTTAATTGAAACCGAAAATTTCTTCTTTTTCTTTTCTTCTGATAATTTATTTCTCATTAATTAATTATCTGAAAATTTCAAAAATGTTTATACAAAGATTAAAATAATTGTAATAATGATTTTTACAATTTTTATGATATTTACTTTCATTTTAATTTTAAAATTAATTTTAATTTTCATTTTAATGTTTTTCATTTAATTTTTATTATTTTTTGATCTCATAAATAGGATATTAATATTTAAAATCTGTCCAGAAAAAATTCTTAACTATATCAAGATTTCAGTTCAAAACGATTCATAATTTTTATTATTTTTAACATTTGTTTTTTAATATATACCTATATTACTATTTTTGTAAAACTTTTATTCTAAATCTTTTAACAACTCAATTATTTGATTTATTGTATCTTGTTCTTTATTTGCATAATGAATGTTTTTCAAATGTCTGAGTGAAATCCCTTCAATACTGAACCCATTCTTTGCCTTCTTTTATAATTATTCTATACATCATTATTATTAATAAATATTATTTGGTGACATTATTGTTTAATGTATAGTAACTATATATCTTGTTATTTCTTGTTTTATTATGTTACTATAATGTTACTTTTTGACTTTTAAATTTTAATATATAACTATATGAAAAAATCTAAAAAATCAAAGACTACAATTTCAATCTCACTAGATCCTAAATTAACAAAGGTTATAAAAGAAAATTTTAATAACAGATCAAAATATATAGAATGGTTAATATACAAAGACCTGAAATTAAAAGGCGAGAATATTGAAAATATAATCATATAAAATAACTATGGGAATAATCTATAAAGTAATTAATAACATTAACGGTAAACATTATATCGGATTAACAGGCAGAACTCTTAAAATCAGAAAAAAGGAACATATTAAAGAAGCTAAAAGTGGTGTAAAATTTTCTATTTTTCATAAAGCTTTAATTAAATATGGTGTTGAAAATTTTAAATGGGAAGTTGTAGAAGAATGCGATAGTGATATATTAGAAGAACGAGAAATCTATTATATCAAAAAATATAATTCATATGCACCTAATAAAAATGGATACAATTTAACAGAAGGTGGTTTGTGTAATTATGGTTCAGTTGGCGAAAATCACTGGCTATCAAGGCTATCTGAAGAAGAACGTAAAAAATGGTTAATAAAATATAGATATGGTGAGAATAATGGTATGTATAAAAATGGTCACCTTGTTTCAGGAGAAAAACATTTTTCAAAAAGAATGTCAAAAGAAGAAAGGGAATTATGGCTTAATAATATTACTGGTGATAATAATTATCAAAAAAAATTATCAGAACAGGAATTAAAAGATAAATGTTGGATAAATAAGGCTTCAAAAGATGAAAAAAATAATTATATAGAAAAACACTTAAAAGGTAAAAATAATCCTTACTACAAAAACACTAAATTCTATATTATTACATTTCCAAATGGAAAGGAATATAAAATAAAAGTTAGTGAATTTTGTAAAGATTATACTGATATTAAATTACATGCAACTGCACTTTATAGTTGTTCAACTGGTAAAACAAACACTTACAAAGGATACAAATGTAGAAAAATATTAACAAAATTGGACGATAATATTAAAGAATGGAAACCTTAATTTTTTTAAATTTCAAATATAGCACAAGATTTGCACTGATTTCTACAATTTACAACTTCACATGAAAATTTTCTTGTTTTTTCGTTATGCCAAACATCTTTTAAAAAATTATTACACTCTAAAACATTTATACCTTCACTCCAATCACCGATGCCCTGGGCAAAACTACATGGAAAAAAAATTCCCTTTTTATTTATATAGGTACTATAAATAGTTGATTCGCAGCTCTCTATCATATTTTGTAAAGAATCAAAATTAGGTTCATCTTTAAAACTAATCAGGGTCTTGAATGCACTACAACTATCCATCCCCACAGCCACATCAATATGTAAAGCTTTTTGTGAAATTATATTATATTTATCCTGACTAAGAATATGATAATTATTTTTTTCGGCATTTCCTCTAATTTTTGCTGAAAGAAAAACAATAGCATTTAAATCTTTAGTTCTTGGATCATTTTGAACATCATCAATTAACTGTAAACCTTGTTCGTATGTCTCTTCAGATAAAAAGTAATGAATATTAATTTGAGACATTTTTCTAACAGTAGCCAATTCATAAATTGAATTAAATGTTAAATCTTTATCATAATAGCTAACAGCAACTGCTCCACATCTTTCTGATAATTTATCACAAATCTCATCAGTCATTCGATCTCCATTCAAAGTCAAGTTTGGCACGATTCCACGATGAATACACACATCCATTAGATCAAATAAATTTGGTTGATCTACATTACCAATTCCCAAAGCTATTTGACATAAAGATTTTGGCATCTTATCCATAACTTTAGTAAAATCTTCAGTTGTCATATAAGATCCATTATTATTATTCGATTTATAACAAAATTTACAAGGCGAAGCCTTACCACCAGCCATACTCACACCTGCACACTTATCACTTACCTCAAAATCTAAGATTTCCGGCACTGTATTTGTAACACTACCATCCGTTTCCAGGTCTCTAACAAAATCTTTGAAATTCCCTACATCTTCACCCCAGAAAATTGTCCATAATTGGTACAATTCAATTTGTTTTTTAGAAACTTTTTTTGGTGGTTCTTTTGTGTAATCTCCGGTACCCCATCTTATGAATTCCCCGTCAATCTTATTAAAATAAAAATTATAATCATCTGATTTAAAAACTTTAATAAATTCGGTGTCTTTAACAATTCCAATATTTCCATCAAACATTTCTATTTCGTGTACGTGAATTGGTTTATCTTTATAAATTGTAGGTTTTACTTTAATTCTTTCTTTTTGCATATCGTCTTTAGTTTAATTTAATTTTATATTCTCTTAATGCTTCTAATATCTTTAGATAATCTTCTTTATCATCTTGATCTTTAATATTATCACAATTTTTACAATACCACTCTTGTAATAAAGATTCAATTCTAATTATTTCTTGTCTATTCATCTTTGTTAAATCGTTTTGATGTTTTTCTTTCTTTTTTCATTTGAGATAGTTTTAATTAGTGAAGAGATTGAGATTCGAACTCAAAACATAATGCCGTTTCCTCATGAGTCCTTGCATTATATGATAACATTTCACCATCTCCCCTGTTTTTCTTTCTATTATCTTTTTTCTTACATTCTATTTATTTATCTAATCCAAATGTTGCATAATCTTGATAATATCCATCACCTGATATCATATATTTTTTATCTTTATATGTAATCTGTTTCCGGTAATCCCATTGCCAACCTACAATCAAAATCTTCACCATTATCTTCATCAATGCCTCCTATAGATTCAATATATTCAATTACATCATAGGGTCTAGTATATAATAATTTGATATTATCTTCTTCGCCATTTAAAACTTTTTGAATTCCTTCTATCATCCAAAATTTAACTTGTTCTTTAACTTTTTCCATTCTATTTATTTTTAATAATTTGAGTTTTTAAAAAATTTTCAAATTCGATTATATCGTCCTTATATTTCTCAACCTTCATTTTAAAAACCGTTGATATACTTAGTATCTTTTGTATTTCTTTGTGTATCTCATTTATTTCATCTAAATTAATCATATTTCAATATAGAAAAATTTTAACAAAATAAAAAATATTTAATTTTCTATTTCTTTAATTAAATTAAAGTTATTTGGTGATATATTTTCTTGGGTATAATATCCACTATTTCTTAAATTTATATCACTATATAAATTTTTTATATTAGAACCATTAATTTCATAAACACAAAATCCAGATTTTATAATATTATATCCAAAGTTAATAGCTGTGTCTAAACTATCGGTAAGATAAATTCTATCAGGATGGTTTGACAATTTATTACCAGTTTTCGGTATAAATCCAATTTTTGATATTTTGTCTTTAAATTTAATTGGAGAAGAATGATATAATTTTTCTGGAATAACATCTATTTTTAAATCATATTTTGGTTCTAAATATAGTGCAATCGGTTTTATATTATCACTATATTCTTTAATCCAATCTTGTCCATTGATGGTATAAAGTGAAACAAAGTAACCTAAATTTGTAAAAAGTGGAATGTAATTTTTTAATTTTTTCATTTCACCTTCTATATATATTTCACCTTCATCTTCAACTTTAACACTTAATTTTGGGAATCTTCTTTTTATTATATCTACTGATTTTTTAATAGGATGTGTAGTTATTAAACCTTCTACAATAACTAAACTATCATTCTTTGTGTGTTTTTTAAACATATTATATACCTTTAAATCAGTTGATGTATCTAAACTATCTACATTTTTAATATATTTATAATAATCGAATAAAAAATTCATTTTGTTTCCCATATCTTTATATTCTTTTTATTTTAAGTTCTCCCATATTATTTTGTTTTCTTGATAATTTCTTCTTTTTTTATCAATAATTTGATAAATTTTATCAAATTATAATAATCCTAATTTATAAGCATCAAAATGTGAATTCATTTCATCATAATTCATCCAAACCTCATTTTTATTTGATTCTTTATCTGAGTTCAATTCTTCTTCTGAATCATAAAATGTTGAAGCCCATGTAAAATTATTACCCCAATTAGTTTTTTCTTTATATAATGATATAACAAAAAATCCACCTGTATAATTATCTACCCAAGACGCAAAAATTTTTGGTATTTTTTCATTAACATCAAAAGTTTTTTTAAATGTATCATTAATATCTTTTACAATTTATTTATTAGATTTACTATAATCTTTATCTACATTTATGACAATATTCAACCAATATTCATTACCGTAAATATTTTCAATTGCTCTATTTACTTGTTTTTCCATTATAAATATTTATTTATTTAAATCTTCGTTTTTCTCACCCCTAAAATTAAGATAATTTCTATCTTCTCCCTTATTCCACTCATCAATTATAACATTTAATTTTTTTTGAATTATATTTGGACATTCAGAAATTTCTTCATTATCCATTAAAACACAAACAAATTTTTTTTTAATTCGATTTATATTTGGCCCGTAAATTCTAGAAACAACAACATTAACATTTTCATTTTTTAACATTTTTGCAACACTTTTAGCTTTTTTAGGGTCAGCATGAATTTCTTCATCTTCTTCTTCAGATGTATTACTTATTTTTTTTATAAATTTAACATCAGATAATGAAATTTCATAAATCATATAACAATCAGCATCTCCAAAATGATTATTTGTAAATGATTTTTCATTATCTGTTGCAAATGCTGTAATAAATTTTTCCATATTATTTTACATTAATTGTTATTTCATTATTTTTCTTACTATATCCAACTAAACTTTTATACATTATTCTAAAACATAACCTTATTGTTTTTATTTTAATCAAAATCTTCTAAATCAAATTCATAATAAAAAATATCACCAATTTTCTTTTCTTTTATATTCTTAAAAGAATCTTTTATAATATTTCTGTATAATTTTATTTTTGTGGGATTATCTGTTGAATGAATTGAAAAACAATCAATAGATGTATAATCTGTATAAATATCAAGTAAAATATATGAAATTGATTTCATCAATTTCATTACTTCATCAAAATTTGTTTCTTTTTCAACAATCTTTTTTAAAAATTCTTGTTCTTTATCAGTGAAATGTTTACCAGGTAAAGATAATATATTATCCATTTCTATCGTATATTCGATATATTGTTGTGTTGTGGTAAATAATAATTCATATGAATGAATATTATTAGATATAACATAAAATAAAATTAAAACATATTTATTGGCATCTATTTCAAAATTTATAACATAATCATATTTGTCATTATATGATATTGATTTTTCTTTTTTAATAATATATTCTGTTTCTTCTGGTGTTATTTTTATTTCAGTTAACAAATAGGATTTATAATCTTTTAAAAATGATAATTTTTCAGATTTTTGTAAATAATTTGAATCATATATATCTTCACCAAAATGTTTTTTTAATTGTTCTTTAGTATATCCAGAACGCTTTAATTTTTTATATTCTTTATCTTTTTCTTTATTCCACATTTAATTATATATATTTAACCTACTTTACATTAATTGTTATTTCATCATTTTTCTTACTATATCCAACTGAAATAGTAGAACCTTGCTTAATATTTGTAGATATTAGAGTTTCTGCTAATTTATCTTCTAAATATTTTTGTATTGCTCTTTTTAAAGGTCTAGCACCATATTTAGGATCAAATCCTTTTTCACAAATATAATCTTTTGCTTTCGGTGACAATTTAACTTTATAACCAAGTTCTTCAACTCTAGAATATAAACCCTCTAATTCAATTTCAATAATATCTTTAATACTATTTATATCCAATGAATTAAATACAACTACATCATCTAATCTATTTAGAAATTCTGGTGCAAAAGCTTTTTTCAAAGCACTCTGTACAACACTATTATTATGTGATTCTTTACCTTCTAATTTTGCTTTTGTATCAAAACCGATACCACCACCTTCATGTTCAGCTAATTGTCTAGTACCAATATTAGAAGTCATTATAATCAATGTATTTCTAAAATCAATTCTTCTACCAGAACTATCAGTTAATCTACCTTCATCTAAAATTTGAAGTAAAATATTAAATACATCTGGATGTGCCTTTTCAATTTCATCTAATAACACAACAGAATATGGCTTTCTACGAACTTTCTCAGATAATTGTCCGCCTTCTTCATAACCAACATATCCTGGAGGAGCACCAACTAATCTTGAAACTGCAAACTTCTCCATATATTCACTCATATCAATTCTAATTAAAGCATCTTTACTATCAAATAAATATTCAGATAATACTTTAGCTAACCACGTTTTCCCAACCCCTGTAGGACCTAAGAATACAAATGTACCAATTGGTTTATTTGGATCTTTCAACCCAGATCTATTTCTCTTAATAGATTTAACAATTTTACTTAGTGCTTCATCTTGACCAATAATTTTACCTTTAAGGTCTACATCCATTTTTACTAGTTTATTACCTTCTGATTGAGCAATTCTATTAACTGGAACACCAGTAATCATCGCAACAACTTCAGCAATATCATGTTCGTCAACTTTTTCTTTATTTTTTGAAAGTTCTTTTTCCCATTCTATTTTTTCAGATTTAATATCACTTAAAATATCTTTTTCATAATCACGAGCCTCTGCAGCATCTTCAAACTTCTGAGCTTTAACTGCTTCTAATTTATCTTTTTTAGCTATTTCTAATTCAGATTCAAGATCCAAAATAGATTGAGGAACAACAATATTAGAAATATGTACTCTAGAACCAGCCTCATCAAGAGCATCAATAGCTTTATCAGGTAAACATCTATCTGTAATATACCTATTAGTTAATTTAACACAAGCTTCTAATGCTTCATCAGTATATTCTACATTATGATGATCTTCATATCTTTCTTTAATTTTATGAAGTATTTCAACTGTTTCTTCAGAAGAAGTTGGCTCTACCATTATTTTTTGAAATCTTCTCTCCAACGCTCCATCTTTTTCAATATGTTGTCTATATTCATCTAATGTCGTTGCACCAATACATTGAATATCACCTCTAGCAAGAGCTGGTTTTAACATATTTGCAGCATCAAGTGAACCAGATGCACCACCTGCTCCAACTATTGTATGTATTTCATCAATAAATAATATTACATCCTCATTTTTTGATAATTCATCTAAGATAGCCTTCATCCTTTCTTCAAATTGACCTCTATATTTAGTACCAGCAATAACTGAAGCTAAATCTAAAGTCATGACTTTTCTATCAAAAAGAACTCTTGACACTTTTTTATTTATGATTCTAATAGCCAAAGCCTCTACTATGGCACTTTTACCAACTCCAGGCTCCCCGATTAATACTGGGTTGTTCTTTTTGCGTCTACTCAAAATTTGAGCCAATCTTTCAATTTCAACTTCACGACCAATTATGGGGTCTAACCTATCTTCCATTGCGGCTTTTGTCAAGTCAACACCATAAGAATCTAATGTTGGTGTATCAGAATTACTGTTTTTATTTGATTTTTTATTTTCTACATCATCCATATTATTATAAAATTTTAAAAATTTACTATTACAATATAGTAAATTTTAGAATTTAAAAAAATTTATTTTATATATTAATTTTAAACTATTGTTTAAAAACTCTTATCAATTCCTTTTCTTATCAATTTAAAGTTGCTTTTACAAAATTTACAAATAATGGATGTGGATTTAAAACCGTACTTCTGTATTCTGGGTGAAACTGAACACCAACAAACCATTTATGTTTTGGTATTTCAATAATTTCAACCAAACCTGTACCGGGATTTATTCCTGTAGACATCATGCCTGATTTTTCAAAATCTTTTAAATATGCATTATTAAATTCATATCTATGTCGGTGACGTTCTACTATTTTATTCTTTTTATATGCATTATATGCATTTGTATTCTTTTTTATATTACAAGGAAATGATCCTAATCGCATTGTTCCACCTTTCTCAAGTATTTCTTTTTGATCTTCCATAAGGTCAATAACCGGATATAACGTATTTCTTGACATTTCAGAAGAGTTTGCTTTTTCATAACCAATCACATTTCTTGCAAAATCAATAACTGCACATTGCATTCCCAAACAAATACCAAGAAAAGGAATATTGTTTTCACGGGCATATTTTGCAGCTAAGATTTTTCCTTCAAAACCACGGTGACCAAAACCTGGAGCTATTATAATTCCTTTTAAATCTTTTAGTTTATTAGAATATGTGTTATTTGTTAGATCTGACGAATTAATTAATTCAAGGTTTACCCGACATTCATTTTCGGCTCCAGCATGAATAAAAGATTCTATTATTGATTTATATGCATCAGCAAGTTCAATATATTTACCAATCAATCCAATTTTAACTTCTTTTTTTGGGTTATTGTATTTTTTAAGAAAATCTTTCCATGGTGTAAGTTTTGGCTCTTCTTTTAAAGGCATTTGTAATTTAGAAAGTACTATTCTATCTAATTTTTCTTTTTGCATTAAAACAGGCACTTCATAAATAGTTGAAACATCTTTTGATTCAATTACAGAAGAAATATCAACATTGCAAAATAAAGCTACTTTTTTTCTAATATCATTATTAATCGATTTTTCTGTTCTTAATATAAGAATATCTGGTTGTACCCCTGCTTCGAGAAGTGTTTTTACCGAATGTTGGGTTGGTTTTGTTTTTAATTCTCCTGTTGCATTCAAATAAGGTAAAAGAGTAAGATGTATTGTAATGACATTTCCTGGCATTTCCCATTTTAACTGTCGTAATGATTCAATATATGGTAACGATTCAATATCACCAACAGTACCACCTATTTCAGTAATAATAAAATCATATTTTTGTTTTTTACTTAAAAATTTAATATTTCTTTTTATTTCATCAGTAATATGAGGTATAATCTGAACTGTTTTTCCTAAAAAATCACCTCTTCTTTCTTTATCAATAACTGTTTGATAAATTCTACCAGTAGTAACATTATTTGCTTGTGAAGTATTAATATTCAAAAATCTTTCATAATGTCCAAGGTCAAGATCTGTTTCAGCACCATCATCAGTAACAAAACATTCGCCATGTTCATAAGGATTAAGAGTTCCGGGATCTATATTAATATATGGATCAAGTTTCTGAATAGTAACCCGATATCCTCTTGCCTGTAAAAGTTTTGCAAGTGATGCAGAAATAATACCTTTGCCTAATGATGAAGAAACTCCTCCTGTAACAAATATATATTTAGTGCTATGATTCTTGATAAAATTGATGATTATTATAAAAATAAACATAATTAATGAATTTAAATAAACAATCAATCAAAGATAAAATAATATTTATATTTTATATAAATGTCGATGGTTTAAGTAAACAGCAAGCAAGACAAGGTCTTAATTATTTTAAACAATATTATTCTTTAGAAAAAGATTATCATGATATTATTCAATTTTTTTTACCTATAAAAGAAGGTGAAACTAGAATTGAAATGTTAAATCCAGGTGGAATAAATGATAATAATAGTCAAGAGATATTAGATAAATTAGAAGAAATTAACGACAATCTTTTGGCTCAATGTCATACTTCTTGTTACCATAATAGTATTCTTTTCAATTATACTTTGTCCTATATCACTACTATAATAATTCAACATATAATCCATTTCTTCCTCTGTATAAATTTCCATATAATTCTTACTAGTTTCATCTCTGAATGTTTCATATTTAAATTCATTTATTATAAGACACATAAATTCTTCAAATATCTCAGGATCATCTATCTGTTCATTTAAATGTTTTAAATATTCATCTCTCAATTTTTTGAAAAGATCTTCATTACCTATTAAACCTAATAATTTTTCTACTTTTTCTTTCATTATTAATATTTTTTATTAATTTTTCCCAATCGTATTTATTGTTTTATGCTTTCACTACTAAATAACCTCTTATGAACTTACACATTAGCTAAAGACTAATGTGTTTATACGCCACAAGCACAATGTAACCATTCACTTTGGGTGACACTGGGTTGGTTCCTCAACCCAAAATTTCTTATATTTATAGCAGCATTAATATCTCTATCATGTTCTTTTCCACATTTAGAGCAAATCCATTCCCTATCCTTTAAAGTCAATTCTTTATTGATTGAACCACAATTAGAACATGTTTTGCTTGACGGATCAAATCTTCAAATGATATAATAGGATTATGTTTCATTTCTTCATCAAACTTATTTTGATTTTCCGTTTCCATTATTTTTCTTCTTCTTATTTTGAGAAAACTCATAAATCTGTTCTTTAACAATAGAATCTGGTGATTCTGACATATCAATCTTGTTCATACGAGTTTTAATAGTATCTTTAAAATCATAATAATGATCTTTATCTCTGAATTTTGTATGATATTTTTTAGCCATTTTAGTTAGTTCATCCTTCTCAATCTTAGAATTATTAGATAAAAAATGAGACAATTCTAATAAAAACTCTTCATTATCTTTTAATAATTTTTGAACATCTTTTTGAAGATCATCAATCATCTTAGCGATAACTTCTTCATAATCTTCACTCATTACTTTCATACCAACCATAGTGGAATCTGTTGTCGCTCTTATTTGACAAAGACTTTCGCCCATACCAAATTCTTTAATCATAGACACAGCTAAATCAGTTGCTCTTGATAAATCAGAAAAAGCACCTGAACTAATTAATTCATCACCAAATAGAAATCTTTCAGATTCAATACCAGCTAATAATACTTTGATTTGTTTAATAGATAAATCTCTAGTCATTTGTTCTGGATATTCAATTCTACAAAAACCTTCAGCAATAGATGCTGTTTTAGAAACAACTTCTTTTGGAACTAAATCGGCTGCAACAACAGAAATAACTGCATGACCAGCTTCATGAACAGCGGTAAATGCTTGATTCTCTGAATAATCAGATTCTCTTAAATTTTCAATATTAAGTTTAACTGGATATTCAATAATAACTTCTTCTTTCTCTCCTGTTGATGAAATAATATATTTCTCATCTTTTCTGCTATATTTCCAGTTAACTTTATCACATGTAGGATTTTGGAAAATTAAATCCGAAATCAATCTTGAAACATAAGAGTCTACTAATGTATTAAAAGATGATAAAATTGGTCTCACACCTTGGGACGGAAAAACTGATTCTTTATACATAATATCTTTTAAACTTTCATCCACTTCTAATTTAATTCCAAATTGTTCTTCAAAATGTTCAACTCTTTTGTTAAAATAAAGTTCAATAATCTTTTCATAAGAATTTTTATTGAGAGCTGGATATACAATATGATTATTACCTAATCTACCAATTTGTTCCATTCTAAATCTATGAGATAAAGCATTTTTCATTTTAGGAATATTAATCTTTAAAGAATGTTCCCAAAATAAATCCGCATCCGCATCAGGATCAGAAGAAAAAGCCATTGTATATGCTTCATCAACATTACCAACACAAAATACTAATGATTGTGAAAAATCTTTCTTTCTCATTAATGATGAATTCATAATGAAATTTTTACTAATCATTTCAATTAACAATGGAAATGGCAAATTAAACTTATCAATATGTTTTTTAAAATTAAACTCATTTTCAAAAAATGCAGGGTTAGCTTCATAAAATTTACAATAATGATAATATTTAATCATTCTAGGTTGTACAAAATGTTTCATTTCTTCATCTGAAATATCAAAATAATAAGATGAAACTGAATCAGGATCGACTATTTTATTAATTCTAATCTCTTTAGCTTCTTCTGTTATTTTATTACTTCTACTAACAACTATTGGTGGTTCTCTATCGGGATGATTATGATTTTCATCTTCATCTTCTATTTGTTCTTGATATGTACAAACCTTAAAATCACAAGGTCTTAATTCTTCACGTCTAAAAACTGAATTATAAACATGTTCATTTTTAACAACATAACCTTTTTTAACCTCTACACCAGAATCAGCACATTGTTTTATTTTCTTAAGTATATCAAATACACGTGAATATGAGTAATTAAATTCGTAAATAATTCCATGATCAATAACTTCCCACATAGGTCTTAAAGCAATTCTATCAACTTCAGCTCCCATCTCATTAATAGTTCTACCTAGTTGAAACTCATCAAATGCAAATATCATATTTTTGGTATCAATATTAGAAGTAGCTTCTCCTAAATCTTGTTTTAATTTCCAATCTGAATTAGATGAAGAATATTCACCAACATCAAATTTAGAATATCTATTATTTAATTCTAATAAATCAACTATTCTATCAACAATAGATGTTTTACCAGTTCCAGTTAATCCCCATAAGTTAACCACTAAAGGTCTTTTAAGAGATTTTGGAAAAACATAAAATGGTCTTATAGATTCAATTATATTATCTATAACATCATCTATTCCAATAAATTCTGATTTAAGAATTGGTTTAATTGATTCTAATCTTTTATTCTTATCAAGAATGTCTTGTTGGTCTTTTTGGCTTATTTTCATATTATTTATTTATTTTAATTAAAAATTTCTTAAAAAATCTTCAATTTTATATTCTAGAATTTCATGTTGATTTACAATTATATCACCACTCTCAATATAACTCTCAAGATCATGCATCAAATCAGTTAAATCTAACATTATTTCATTTATAATTTCAATATCATGTTCATCCATTTCTGAAATTAACTCTTTTATTTCTTCTTTAATATCATACATATCACTACAAGTACCTTTAATATCTTCAACTTGATCTGATCTGTTTTCAATATTATGATAAGTATCACTATTCAAATCACTGATTCTTGTTCTAATATCATCAGATATTTTTGAATATTTTTCAAATAAAGTAGACGATTCATAAATATCTTTTATCTCCTTTAAATGTGTTTTAATAGTTTCAACTAATTTTTCATGTCTAGCACTCAATTCTAATGATTCAAATTTTATATTAGTCTCTAATGTTTTTACTACCATTTCAGATAATTCTAATAATTTATCTGGTGGTAAATTCTGTATAACGTTTAATATTTCTTCTTCCATATTAATTTTCTATTTTTATTTTAAAATCTTCTGTCTAATAATCTTATTTCTTTTGGTGCTACATTTCAGGAAATATTTTTTTTATATTACAAATATATATTTGTCATATTTCTTTTTCCAATCATAACACGCTTTTACAGGTTTAATAAAAATTACAGTATTTTCATTGATTATATTTTTTTTCATGAAGAAGGCGTTAAAAAATTCATGATTATGTTTTTGTTTATTAATTGCTTTATTTACATTTATAAATGAATTATTGCATTGAGCATAATATTCTTCTCCAATAAATTCAGGTAATATTTGGCTTATTGCTTTCCACATAGAAAAGAATATTAATTCATGTTCTCGTGATTTAATTTTAAATTCTTTTCCATTAAACATAATTGTAAATTGTTCCATTAATTTTCTATTTATTTTAAAATCTTCTGTATCTATATTAATATCTGCACCATAATATATCAACTGATCAATTGGTTCTCCACTATCACTAGAAACAGAACCATATCTTACAAATAATTTTTCATCTTTTATTTTTTGTAATTCTTCTAAACTAAACAACCAACTACATTCTTCATGTAAGAGAGACACATCTTCTAGAATAAGTTCTTTATCACCATAATAATATTCATCTACTATATCTTCATATGACATTTCTTCACTTTGATTAAAAAAAGTGCGAGATATATCATATGACAAACTACTTAAAGGTGATGCTTCAGGTATCAAAAACTTTTCATATATATCATCATTTGACTCTATTTTATTTGTAGACATTATAACAAATGAACTACTACTTGAATTACTTACAAATCCGTTTCTAATTTTCATATTTTTCTTGTATTTATTATTTATACTTAAATAAATTTTAAGTTTTTAATCTTCGAATTTTATTGTCGTTTTCCATGGTTCAATCATTGATATATAAACACGTACTTCTAAATCAAGATCATCAACATAATCTTCTAATTCAATACCACCTCTATCAAAAGATTCATATAAATTTGAAAGTATCATATTTTTTAATACTTCTTCGTCAAATAATTTTTAATATTTCATTATAAATATTTCTTTTTTAATTCATTTACTTTATCATCATACCAAACATTCATTATAAAATCTTCTTCAATTTCAGATAAAAAATATAATAATTCTTCATCTAATAACAATTCTCTCATTTTTTCACCAAAATCTTGATCATTTGGATATTTATTCTTTAATTCTAATAAAAATTCTCTCATCTCTAATATTTTATTTTTAAACAAAATTCATTTTTGATAAATCAAATTTTTTAGGTACTAAACCAATAGGTAAATATCTATTTTTGTGACATTCAATCTTACTTAATAAAAAATTATCTTCTTTTTCAATAGAAAATACAGAATCACTATTCGTAAACAATTTCATTGGAAAACTAGATGTTAAAATATCTCCATTTCTATATAATTGAGATGATATAATAACTTTTCCCGTAAATATATTAATAAAATCATTTTGTTCTTTATATGAATATAACCTTCTATCTTTTTCCAATATTAAATTAATATAGAATCAATAACAACAACATCATAATCACCAACCAATTTTTTAATATCATCAACATATTGAGTATGTTTAATAACAATACCTGGTATATTTTTATATTCGATATTACCTTTAATTCTATCCATTTTAAGTTTTCTAGCAGTTCTAATCCATTTTTTATGTAAATCAACATTCAATAATGGTGAAAAATTATTAATAACATGTCTTTCACTCATTTCTGTAGAAATGTATAAGACCTTGTTATTTTCTGAACATAAAGCAGCTAACCACATTAAAAATCTAGTTTTGCCACTATTAGTTTTTCCTGATATCATTGTAAACTGAGAATTATTTAATATATCTTTAAAATACTTATTCATCTACTTTTCTACATCTTGGACATTGTGCAACACCATCAATTACAACATAATCAGTATAACATTCAGAACAATATGTATCATTATTATATTTTCCATTAGTATATTTAGAAGCTAATTTACCAATTATATCATGTTCTACAAACCAAAATTCATCACAATCTTTTTCTTCTTCACTATATTTTCCAGTAAGATTCATATCACCATCTCTACTATATTTTAATCTTATTTCTTCTGGTAAAGATGCAAAACTAATATTATCACCATAATCAGTTATATTCCAATGTGCATGATTATTACAAGTTTCACATAATAAATAATCTCCTTCATCAACTATAAACGTATCATAATTACAAGATGCAAAACTAATATTAGGATAACTTTCACCAGCCTCCACTTTACTAATTAATTTATCAACTAGTTCACCATCATTATTCCATTCTCTAACTTTTATCATGCTAGCCGCTAAGCTATATGAATCAGGAAAATAATCATCTTTTCTTAATATGAAAGATGATGAACTACTATTGCTTACAAAACCACTTCTAATCTTCATTTATTCTCTCTATTTTAAGTTTTCTATCTGTTTGTATTCTCTTTTTCTTTAATTCCTTTACTCTTGAAGCATGTTCAGTATTAATAAGTAAATCCTCTAATTTACCTTTTCCATTATCATACCATTCACCATCTTCAAAAATATAATCATATCCTTGACCTAAATAATCTAACAATTCTTTATATGTATCGAACTCTTTTGGAGCAACATCCTCCCATTTTTCACCTCTATCTCGATGATAGAATGTGGAACATCCTTCTTTTTTTGTATCATATGTATGTCCTTCAACTAATTTAGAACTATGATCTAAAGATGAAGCATCACCTAAATTTACTAATTCAAGTACTTTTTCATAAGTGTCATAAGATTCATATAGTATAATACCATTATGGTCTAAATAACCATCCCAATGACAATATATTCCTTTATATGTACCATCTTCTGTTTTAATTGCAATTGAACTTCTCGTTCCCATTCTTTATTTTTTATTTTTTACTCTTTCGAGTTTATTTTTACGACTTTCTGTAATTGTCTGTTTTACAAAACTATCTACATCATTAATATAATAATACATATCACTTTCAACCGTATAAATATTATCTTTTGGTATATTAAATATATCAATACAAAAACTCATCAAATCAAAATTATCCATACCATTTTCAGTTAATATATAATTTAAATGATCTTCTATATTCCACACATCATAACCATCTATATCCCAAAATCCATACAATTGATGAAAAGGTGAATAACCATCTTCTTCATTCTCATGATATTCATCAGTTAATCTATCATTACTATTAAAATAATTATCAGCATGTTTCTTATGTTCTATCACAGAACTAATTTGTTCATCACTTAATCCTTCTTTTAAAATTAAGAAAGATGATGAACTACTATTACTTACAAAACCACTTCTAATCTTCATCTTCTTCGTTATTAAAAATGTTATCAAAATCAACCATTACACATGATGGTCTTTGTGCACCTGGTTCAAAAAACCCGATAACTGGATAATGACCATCACCGTGTTTAGTAGATGTACAAACACCTAAACCCTCGTGCCCCATGTCATAATTAAATGATTTAACATAACTATCACCAAGTTTATCACAAAAATCACCCCAATCTTTACCAATAGATTTATAAGGTTTATCTTTATGCATTATATAACATGGGTCTCCAATCCACACAATACCTGCATCTACACCAATATAACCAATTACTCTTGTTTCTAAATTTTCTAATCGCATTTTCTATTCTTATTTTCGTTAATATAAATTATAAATTCTGAAAAGTTCTCAAATCTCTCATAAATTTCATTTTCAATATCTCCTTTATTTAAATTATATTTAGCTAAAATATAATTATTAAAATCATATTCTGAAATTTTCTCAAATGAACAATAAGGACAATCCTTTTCTTCAACACTTCCTTCACCTTCACAGTTATCTGGAATACAATCATAACAAAAATAATGACCATATTCACATGAAGTAGGAGACTCATCCCACATTTCAAAAGCATCACCACAAATATCACAAATATAACTACTTGATGAGCTGTTACTCACAAATCCTTTTCTAATTTTCATCTTTAATTAATTCGATTATATCTTCTTCAATTTGATATTCTATATCTCCACCTTCTTGTTTTGTTATTTTCATTAGTTTTTATATAAAATTAATTTAGCTTCTGTCATACCATCATTAAATTCTATAACTGACACTCCACTTTTAATCATATTAACAATTTTACCAGTTAGATGATGAACTAAAAATGATAAAAACGGATTATGTCCAACTATAGCAATATTATCAGAACCCGGACATTGGTCAAAAATATTTTGATATTCATTAGTTGTAACATTAAAATATAAATCACTATTAATTATTATATCTTCAACATTATAACCAAATTCATCTGCAAATATTATACAAGTTTCTAATGATCTAAAACCAGGACTCGTAATAAAATTATCAATTTGGTATCCATCATTATATAACGATTTAGCCACTTCTCTACTAACCCTTTTGCCTTTTTTTGTTAAAGATCTTTCAAAATCTGATTGATCGTGATCTTCTGCTTTTCCGTGTCTTATAATAAATAATCTTTTCATAATAAATCCATTTTATTGCCTTCAATTAATTCAGGTACATAATCTTTAGCATCAATTTCAAATCTAAGTATTAAATCAAGAAATGACATTTTTTCCATAACATATGCACCTTGATCAACATTAAATGGATAAGTATGACAACCTTTATAATAACCTATTAAAACAGAATCTATCATAAAATGAACTATACAAATTTTATTATAACCAACCAAAGTTCTACTTATTTTATCTATACAAAATGATTTATAAATCTCCATTATAATTTTAACTTATTTTGAAATGATACTTGTTTATAATCTTTTTCTCTCATATTTTTATATTTTTAAATATGACAATCATATACGCTAAGTAATGTGTCACCTGTTAAATTAACTAAAAGTTCATCAAATTTTTCTCCCCATTCATCTTCACTCATTTCATCATTATACATACCAAACCAACCCATTTCACCTTTTTCATACCATTCACCATCTTTTAAAATTGCAAATGTGTTTATATTACTTTGTCTTTTCAAATAACTTATTTTATCTTCTGGTATAAAATTATCTTTATCTCCAATATTAATAATACCAAATGACCAATAAGCTTTATTTTTTGCGTCTTCTGTATTAGAATTATTCAATTCTTCCCATTTTTCCCACTTTTCTGAAGCTCTTTCAAAATTTTCTGTTCTCATTAAATCAAAATTAATATCCTTCTTATAAGCTTGATCCACTGTACCATGTTCAGGAATATTATCAAATACACCTGGTCTACCTAAACTTCCATGCGAACCATTTTTTAATCTAAAAAAACCACTCCATCTACCACCTAATTCATACCAATCCCATTTAGCTCTAGTATTTTCCCAATAACCATATCTATTATATTCTGAATCTCTTTCAGACAATCCATGGTATTCAGAAACAAAATTTTCAAAAGTACCATACTGTTCTTGAATAGTTTTCTCTTTATTTTCCATTTGAATAATTACAAAATTTTGAAGTTTGCTTTCTTCATCAAATAAAATACCTTTAACAACACCAAAACTCACTATTTGATTACAATTAAGTTCACAAATATCATTTTCATTAACTTTGTTCCATGATTCAAATTCTTTCTCCATATTAATTGTGCCTTTTACACACAATTGCTCAAGTTGATCTTCCGTGATATCAATTTTTTTATTTGGATAATGTTTTCTGATCTTGAGTTCGTTTAAATCCCATTCCTCTTGATATCCTAATTCTGTTTCATAGAATTCTAAATATTCTTTTGGACAATCATCCATATTGTTTTCTTGAAATGGTGCTAGTTGTTCTTCTGGGTTATCTCCTATTACTAGGACTGTAAAATGACTCATTATTTTTTATATTTATCGTTAACTTTTTCTAATTTCTCTTTTGGAACTATGTATAAAATGTAATCATCATATATATTAATGGTGGTGCCGAATGATGATATTTCTCGAATTAAAATTACTTCACAATCACCTTCTAAATAACCAACCCCTGATTTAGTGAAAAAACTTTTATTTTTCCACTCGATTTCTACATTTAATTTTCCATTTTCAATAAAAGTTTCATATAAATATTCACTTTCATCTAATATTATTAGTTCTTGTTTAACTGGTAATACAAATAATGCACATGTTAAAAAAATTATTGAAATCACACCAAATATACTAGAATAAACTACATTTCCTTCATAATTTTTCTTTATAGAAAAAATAAATAAAATTGCAAAGAATAATATTATTATTATTGAAAATCCTAAAAACATGTTTTTTAATTTAAAGTTGTTATATTTTTCTTAAAATTCTGATTTTCAGAATTTACTTTTTGTTCCTTATTAAAGTCCCCGATAGTATCCGATGGCCATTTATCAGTAACTTTATCTGTTACTTTCTTTTCATTTACTTTCTTTTTCTTTTTATTAGGTTTTATTTTTATATAATTTTCTTGATCCTTAGAATCTGAAAATAATGTATATGTATCATGTAATATGACAGTTGGTGAATCGTATTTATATTTTCTAGCAGAAACACTTTTATCTGTATAATACACACCTTGATATTCAACACAAACACCATTATTAATATCAAACATAATACATTTATCGCTTATATCTATTTCATGTTCGTATATTTTAACATTTCCAAAGACAAGAAAAAATATTATGACAACTAATGACAAAATACCATGAAATGCAGCCCACTCATCATTTCGTTTCTTTGCATTTATAAACAGCATAATTCCACAATAAGTCAATATTATGGCAAATCCTCCAAGTATTAGTGTATTAATCATTTTTTAAATGGTTTTTAAATTGTTCATAATTATCAAATTTTTCATTGATTTCTTTTTTAACTTTCTCTATTGAATATTTCTTATCAACATATTCATAAACATCTTTTTTTGATAAATAATCAAATCTACACAACGGGCAATATTTAGGAGGATATTCATACCTTGATTCACTAATATAATCATACCATTCATCATCTACTTTTTTTTCAATTTCAGATTCTGAAAGAGTATTCAATTCATTAATATTATCTTCAGCCTCTTTTAACCATTTTTCATAATCTTCACCAGGATTATCTTCAAGCCATTTTTTATACTTTTTCACTTCACCTTCAAAAATAACTTTTAATAATTCAATATTTGTTGGAATAACTTTCATATGTTCTTCACAAAAAACATGACCATTCTTACAAACATACATCTCATATTCTTCTAAAGAAATATCATAACCTGTTGCATCTTCACCACAAATATCACAAATATAACTACTTGAGCTACTGTTACTTACAAATCCTAATCTAATTTTCATTTTTCCTCCTTTCTATTAAAAATGTTTGAAATTCATCATAATCCTTAAACTTACTTCGCATATCTTTCATAACAGAATCCATGTCAATTCCTACACCATGTTTTAAATATTGTACTAATTCACTATCATTTATTTGCTTTAATGAACAAATAGGACACAATTTTGAAGGAAAAGAATATTCCCAATCTGTTTCATATAAAGCATCATTACAAAAATTTTCTCTTTCTTTTTCATCTTCAATAACTTGAATTTCTTTCAATTTATCTTCATGATCATATGTATTACCATATTTTTCTATTCCTTCTTCAACCATAGCAATATATATTTCGGCTTTTGTTGCTTCAACATGCGAACAACACATTACATGTCCTGATGCACATTCTACCATTTCTGCATCTGATAAACACAAATCCCAACCTGATTCATCATGTCCACACACATCACATATATATGAACTGGAACTACTATTACTTACAAATCCATTTCTAATTTTCATATTTTTTATTTATTTTTTAATTCTAAATCTTCTTTTTTAATCATAATTTATCTCATTTAAGACATCATTATACCTGAATATAACTTAATTCTTTCTTCATCAATTTCAAACTTTTCAATAAGTTCATCTCTCCATTTTGTGATTTGATCAAAATCAATCTCACTCTCTACTTGGTCACCTTCTCCATCATCTACTGCAATAAAAAATCCATACGCATCACCATTGTCAAAAGATTCACAAGTGTGATCAAAATCTTCTAATTGTTCCTCATACTTTTCATATTCATCTTTTGTAGGAATAAATCCAATTATGACAAATGAGCTACTTGAAGAATTACTTACAAATCCATTTCTAATTTTCATATTTAATTTTTCTTTTTTTATGATTTTTATTCTTAATTGTTTAATTAATATGTCCAATTAATATCATTATCAAGCACACCTATTTCTTCCAGAAAACTATACATACTAAAATTATCCATGTTACAATACCCTTCAATATGTCCTTGACGATATTTTCTTTTTACTTTATCATCATATTCACTATAACCTTCTGGTAAATTTTCATAAATAGACCATCCATCACAATGATTATATTGATCCAAAGGATCCATTTTATTATGTTCATCAATATGATTTTTAATCTTACTTATTTGTTTCTTAGTAAGATTCTTTCTTTCAATTATAAAAGAACTACTTGAAGAATTACTTACAAAACCACTTCTAATTTTCATTTTTTACTCTTTTTAATTTTCTTTTTCTGTCTAATCTTTTTAACATTTTATCAGTTAATTCCCTCTTATTACCAAAAAAACCTATATCATAATATTCACAATATGGTGTTTCTCTATCAAGAGGAGGTTTATAATCTTTTTTAAAAGCATTTTTCTCTGAAACTTTTAACCACAATTCACCAAATTCATTAACAGTCCAATATTCCCAATAACCTCCAAGGTATTTTCGTACTTTCTTTTTATTCGAAAAATTATATCGTAAAAAACTTTTAATCCTGTTCATTCTTTAATTTATATAATCTTCTTTCTAATTTTTCAAATAATATATCTTTAATACCATTTTCATAATATTCATTAAGACAATCTAATTCTCCTTTACTAATTTCACAATATAATTTATCATATTCTAAATAATATTTTTTACAACCAAAATATATTTCTTGATATGCATCTGTTCCATATTTCTGATATTCAGTTTCCCAATTGTATTTAGAATATTCAGATTTCATAATTGTATTTAGAATATTCAGATTTCATAATTGGCATCAAATCTTCTACAACTGGTTTTAATTTATCAAATATATTTACACTTCTAACAGAATCAATGTGCCAAAGACCAAAGAATTGTAATTTCCTATATTTCTCTTTTATAATATATTGTTCAGCATAATTATAATAACAGGCAATTATATCTAATGTTTCATTATCAGCAAATCTAAACCTCTTCATAGAAGAATAAGTATATTTAACGTCATCTTTTCTATTCCATTTATATCCACGATATTCTCGTATTTTTGGTAACTTATCTAAACCAATTTTCCAAACATTATTTTCATCTCTAAAATTACCATTGTTAACAATATCAATTAATTTAGAATTTGAATCACAAGATTCTTTAAATAACTCAAATAATCTTATTTTCGATTCATCTTCATTAGGTGAAATGTTAGCTAAAAAATTTGTAGAATTATTCATTGTAAATTATTAGATTTAACTTTATTTTCTTCCTTTTTTTCTTTCTTTTCAATAACACTATAATCGAGACTTCCAAATGATTCATAACTATATTGATTATATTTAGTTGTTATAGTCCATTCAAGTTCATAATCTCTAATCATAGTATATTCTGCAACATTTTCGTAAACTTTTTGTCTAAGTCTATCATCATACATATATTCAACTATTGCTGATTTACTAGTCATGACAACTTCAACATCAATTTTTTCAATATTTTTTTTAGATACACATTCAATATTACAAACACCCCATCCTATAAAACCAGTTAATACTAATATCACAGTTCCTACTATTTGTTTACCTTCACCTTTATAACCTTTTACAATTCCTATAATTAATATTATAATCCCAAGTAATGTTAAACCACTACAAATTAATATTCCTAACGTCATTTTTTCCCTTTTAAATTTAATAAATCTTTTATTTCATAATCACTAACTAAATAACATACTATTACTATAGCTATAATATTCATTACTAACATTCTTTTACCCTCCAAAGTTTTAATTTTCTTAATTTTCTCATATATTCTTTACATTCTTGTGTAGATGTATAATAAGGCTTTAAACTCGAACTATTCCAAAATTCCACACTACACCACCTTAATGACATATTCTTAGATTGCATAAACATTACACAAGGATAATTTGGAACAATATAATAATTATCTTCTACATTTTTATTTGTTGTTAAAAACCAATCATAACCTAATTCACGACAAACATCTTGAAAAGCTATTGATTCATCTTTATTTTTTACTTCTAGATAATATCCATCCATTATTTTCTCCTTACTCTTTCTAATTTTAATTTTCTTGTAAATCTTTGTACTTCAGGCATTTTACTATATTCTTCTTTCGTTTTAATTTCACCTCTATTTATATTCAATCGCAGGTCCCCATAACCTATGTAATTCACCATCTTTAAAATAATATTCTTCGGTCATACCCCAATTCTCAGTTTTAATATATTTAAGTCTATCTCTAAACTTTCTTACTTTCTTAACAAAATCAAATTCATTTTTAAAATAATCAGGATATGTATTAATCTTTGCACCTTGAAAATATAATTCAGTTATATCAGAAACCATTATTGAAATCCTATCATAAGGTACATTAATATATAGATTAATAAACCAACCTTCTTTTTTATTTGATACAGATATATTCATTTATATTTGTTTTAAAGATCACCCAAATCAACTGGTTCTAATAAATTTATTAATTTCTTTTTACATATTTCATATTCATTACTACTAACACTCCATTCTTCTTTCTTTCCACTAGATAATATAAATCTCAATGCAGAAATATCCGATACTTTTATAATATATTCTTTATGTTGAATATATTCTGGTTTATTAAGATTTATCATTTTATCATAATATTAGGCTTATTCAACTTAATCTCTTTTTTAATACTATCTGGTGGGCTTTTTTGAAATTGTATTATTTCGACATTTGATGTATCTGCATAAATATATTCTATAGGTGTTTCATACTTAATATAAGATCCATTAAAAGAACCATAATGATTGAATTTCTCAATCATTGTCCATTTTGTATGTTCATTTATTTTATTAATTTCATCAAAATATTTAGTTTCATGTTGAATTTCATCATGACTCCAAATAACTGTGATAACATTAACATTTTTTTCTATGACAACTTTTGGAAATATTTCAGTAGTTACCATCTTATTTGTAAGACAATTTGCCAAAATAGCAAATCCAAGAATACCAATAATAAAAGCAAAAGCTATACCAAAAGAAATAAAATTTTCATCATCTATAATAAATCCTATAATAATTGATAATATTGAAGCTGATGCAATAATTGTACACCATAATAATAATGTTGACATTTTTCTATAATTTTAAATTAAAAATCTATTTTCTTCAAAATACAAAAATTTTAAAATATAAAAAATTTTTCTATTTCCATTTTTCAATTAATTCTTTAATTAATATTTCATCTATATCCTCATATAATCTTTCTAAATCTTTAATAACATCCTGTCTTGCTTCTCTGCGAACTCTTTTCATCATTTCACCATGAGATTCTCCTAATAACTCTTCTAATACAATTGTGAAAGATTGTATAAATTCTTTATCTACATCAATTTTTTCACCATTAACTATAAATTCACCTTCATTGGTAATTCTAAAAAATTCTTTCTTAGAAGAAGAAACTATTATTGCATTTTTATCATCAGCAAAAATATACTTTTTTTCAAGTGGAATATTTTCTTCTTTGTGTTCTATTTTAGGTTCAGATAACATACCGAACTGTTCTAATTTCTTTTGTAAATCTTCAATATTCTTATCCATTATAATTCTAAGTTTTTTATTTCTTTTCTATTTCTTTCAACATTATTTCTAATATCTTTAATTGAAAAATCAACTTTTTCTTTAACAAAAAAACTTTTAATGAAATTAATTGGTTGTTTGAAAAATTTTTCTTGACAAAAAGAAGAACACGGTTTATCAACATAATCTTCAATCAACGGTTTCCATATTTGTTTATCTTTATATGGTATATTAATTTTCGTTCGTTCTACGATATACTCATTATATGAAATATTAGTTTCAATACAATTTGCTAAATGTTCTGTATATGATAGTACAGGATGTTCAATTTCTCCTAAAGTAGAATTTTTAAAAGAAGGATCAGCCACCATGTCAAATGTGTCAACATGATAACTTCGACCATTTCCTATTTCAATATTCTGTTTCATTATTCCACTCTTTCGAAATTTGTCATTGTATCATTAGAATATACTCCTTCTCCAACCTTTAATCCTTTTAACATACCAGCAAATGCTGATGATCTTTGTTCTATCATAGGATAAATTTCAGTTTCTTCCATGATTACTGGTTCTCCGTTGCCTTTTGTTACTTTAAATTTCTTCATTTTTAATTCTTTTTATTTTTAACTTCCTGAGTTTTCTATCAAAAAGTTTTAATTTAGTTTCAGGATCTTCTATTTGAATACTCCAAGGATTGTTGGTTATTGAATTCATATTCCAATTTTTTTCAGTAGAAATAACCATGAATGGAAAATCACACCAATCTTTAAATAAATACCAATCATCAATATAAACAAACATTGTATCATTACCATTAATCATAATAGACCTAATACCTAATTCTTTATACTTTTTAATCACTGTTCCACTTATCATTTAATCTTTCTATTATATTTTGTTCTATTGTTTGAATATCAAACATCAATTGAACAACTTCCATATATTCTTCGCTAACTATAATATGATTAGCTGCACCGTACATTGACCTTTGATGTAATTTATGAGCAGCTTTATTTAATTTATTAACTATTTTCTGATTCATATTCCTCTAACTCTTTTCAATTTTAATTTTCTCATAATTCTATTATACCTCTTTTCATCAAAATCAAATGAATGATAATTACAATAAACAGAACCGTCTATTCTTTCACATTCTACTAAACAATTAATTATAGATTCATTTGTCAATTTATTTTCAGTTAATCTATAATTTAATACTTCTTTAGCTTCTACAATTGACTCTTGTAATCTATTTAATCTCTCTATTTTAGATTTAACTAAATCAACTTCATAATTATATTCTAAAGATTCAGTTGGTAAATCAATTTCACATTCATTAAATTTTTCATCAATTTGTTTATCAGTATATTGAATCATTAATAATATAATATCTTTATCTAGCATCTTTAATTCTTTTTAGTTTTTCTTTTCTAACATATCTTAAAAATTCTTTATCTGGTATAAATTCTAAGTTACAATCCATTTCATTAACTTGCAAAGAATAAGCACCACCACTAATTATAATCTCAAAAAAATATTTCAAATTCTGAGAATCTAAATAATTTAATTGTACTTTTAACTCATTACTTAATATATTAATATTATCATGTAAATATTTAATAACATATCCTTCTACAAATATTAAATTATCTTCCATATTTAACTCTTTTAAGTTTACGTTTTCTATCTAATCTAATAAACTCCTTAGATGTAAATTCTTTACATAATGCATCTTTAAGAACCGGTTTATTAAACTCAAAATCAACATTTATCGAATCAAAATCAGATTTTGTTATATTTATAGTTATAAGATTTAAATCAAAAGATGGATAAATTTTAGAAATAACCTTCTCACAAATATATCGTACTTTTTCACTTAAATTTTCAAATGCATTATCATCAATATTCATTGTTAAAAATAACTCTTTATTTTGAATAACACAATATGATTTAATTAATTGTAAAACTGAAAATGTGTCATCCAAATAACTCTTACAATAATTATAAATATCTAATAAATTACTCGTTTCTAAGTCTCTCAATTTTATCTTTCCTTTCTTTACGTTTAATTTCTTTAATCTTTTCTTTCATTCCAGATCTATCTTTGAACTTTTCAATAATTTCTTCCTCTATAATAGTATATAAATCATCCTCTTCAACTTCTTCATTAAGTTTAACTGGATAATCCATTACAAATCCCATTTCTTTAAAATCGCCATTTACAATATCATTTAAATCATATTTTTTAAGAATTTCTTGAAATGCTTCAGTCATCAATTCTTTTGTTATTTCCTTAATTTTCATTTAGTACATCTTTATTATATTTATAAATCTTAATAATCATATTATTTAAAGTGAATCTACGTATCACATTTTGCTCAATACTAGTAATGTTAGTATGAGCCTCAGAAATGGATTTGACATAATTATATCTAATATATTTATTTAATTCATTTGTATTACACAAAATATTACTATATCCAATTCTATAAATTGGCAAATCATCTATTCTAGAATTACCTACATACTCCAATACTAAATATATTTCGTCTTTGTATCTAATCTATCACTTACTTCAATCCAGTTTTCCATTTAACCTTTCTATTATGTTTTTCTCTATTTCTATTATATTAAAATTAGGATATACATAATCAAGATATATTATTTTTCCTTGTGGTGATGGCAAAGGTTTTTCAGGCCATAATTCATCAAAATAATATTCTCTATTTATCATTAACTCTATCTAATTTAAGTTTTCGTTCTAATCTTTGAAGATATTTTAATAAATCATGATCAGAATTAAATTTCCGTATATTTTTAGTACTTATTTTTTCAACCTTATACTGAAAAACTATATTATCATTACCATTAAAATTTATAATACTCATGTGTAAATCTAACCGATCTAACATATCATCAACTATATTCCAATCAAACATCTTTTACCCTCTCTAATTTTAGTTTTCTACTAATTCTTAAATACTCTTTTTTATCCTCATCTGACAAAACCAACTTCTGAACAATGATAATACCATTTATATCTAACACATAAACACAACAGTCATCATCATCTTCAATAATTTCGATTAATTTCTTACCATACTTTGTACTAAGATATTGTTCATTTGTTATCATTGTCTTTTACCCTCTCTATTTTACGTTTCCTAATATATTTAATAACATCATTTTCATTTAATTTTATCCTATCATAATTAAAATAATCAAGTTCAATATTCATATACATAACTCTCCACCTACCATCTTCAGGATATAAAAAAAATTCAATAACATCAACATCACAAGTACATAAATCACACAAATATTCTCTGATTAATTGTTTATTATCATTTAAAAACTCTCTATTCACTTTTCAACCTCTTCATTTTAATCTTTCTAAGAAACTTTATAATTTTCTTTTGAAATTCTTTTTCAGTTATACCTTGTTTTATCTCTATTTGATAACCATCATATTCAATAACAAATTCAATATTTGAATTATTTGGTTTTAATAAAATATTCAAATCATATTCTAAAATCAACTTATAAATATCATTATATTTTTCTTTAATATTAAGACTCATAATAAAATTATTTATCGGATTCACGTATTCTATCTAATTTATTTTTTCTTTCTTTTCTAATAAGATACTTTTGATATTTATCAACATCAAAATTCATTGAGTAATAATCTTGTTGATATTCATATTCATAAACACCGTTATCAACATCTTCACAAATAGATTTTAAAATAGGTCTTGTCAATTCAACTTCTAAAAATTGATTCTCAAATCTAATATCTCTATTACTTCGGTCATTTTTAAAAATGTAGTTTGATTCCCATTGATCTAAATATTCATCTATTAAATTATCATCTTTAATTAATGTAAATTTATGTTTTATTTCACTTGGTGTTACTTGATGATTGCCTATTAAAAGACCAGACACAACTTCTTCTTCTATTTTTAAAGTGTATATACCTTCATAAATTCCACTCTTATAATATTTTACGTTATATACTTCCATTATCCAAATGTAAATGTAAATGTTAGAATTCCCTTTCTATTCCCTTGCCTCGTTTTTCCATATCATTTCTGATAAGATTTTCTATATATTTAGATCTTTTTAAATTCTTATCTTTTAAAAAATCTATTAAAATAATTGATAATTCCTTGTCAATAGAAACAGCAGTTTTTTTCTTCTTTTTCTCATCTGGGATCTTCTTCCTCATGAATATAATTTCATTTTATATTATATATAATTATTTAATTAATGTTTAAATTAAGTATTTTTTCAATTTTTATACTAATTTTATACTTTTTGGTTTTTATTTTTAATATATATAAGTATGAAAATATAACATTCTACCAATTATAATAGGTGGAATAAATAATTTGTGTATAACTAAAAAAACTTTAAACAGTACTAAAAACTATAAAAGTGAAAAAGATTTTAACTTAAATTAAATGAACTAATTCCATCTTCATTTTTAATTACATCAATGATATAATCAGGTTGTATTGGATGTATATGTTCTATGATAACTATCTTGTCGATATCATTTTTTAGATTCAATAGTAAATTTCTAAATTCATCAACAGATTTATTCAATAATTTTCCCATAATCTCATCCAATAACAACATATTAATTTTACTTCTATTATTTATGTGTCTTAATGCTGATTTTAACGCAACAGCGATAAAAACTCGCTCCTTACCTGAACTTTCAATTGCATTTTGCTCTACATCTGGACTAGATTTCATAAACATTCTAAGATTTAAATCTTCGTTAAAATAAACATCAAAATCAACACCACCTAACATTTCACTCAATTTATGATTTATTAAATGTATTGACTTTTTGAGTAAGTAACTTGGTAATCCGTCTCTGTGAACAAGTGTTTCATATTCTTTCCATAAAGATTTTCTCCTTTCTTGTTCTTTAAATATTTCAATTTTTTTAAGATTTTTCTCTATTTCTTTTTTATAAATATTAATTTCAATACTATTATTAGAAATCTTATCTGTTAATAATTTTTTACGATCTTCATTATCAGATATAGAAAATTCAATATCAGAAATCAATAACTCAATCTTCTTATTGTCTTCAATATAATTAAGATGCTCATTATATCTTTTGAACTTCTCATTAAATTTCTCAATAGTAAGTCTGTATTTATCAATCTCTAATTTAAGTTTTTCATTATCATTAAAAAGAACTTGCCATTTCTTAACTTGTTCTTGCTCTTTCTCTAAGAGATTTATATCCATTTCGACAGTTTCAATCTCAGATTTTTTATCCTTAATTAGCTGTACTTTTTCTTTATTTTCTAATTGAAAAATTCTAATTTGTTTTAAAGAATTTTCTTTTACTGTTAAACCCTTAAGTATATTTTCTTCTAGAATTTTGACATTCTTATAATCACCATCCTTAATCTCATTAATTATAACCTCAATAGAAGTTATATTATCCACTAATTCCTCTTTCTTCTTTAAATGATCTTCCTTTAATATCTCTAAATCACTGAATCCACTTATAATATCATTCTTTAAATCAAAAACTTTTTCCTCTTTCTCTAACATCAAACTTTTTAATGTCATTAATTTACTTTGTTCTGGTTTAACTTTATCAAATAAACCCTGAATTTCTTGATCTAAAATTTTTATATTATCTCTATATTTATCTACCCAATTTCTAATATGTTTCTGTTTATCTTCATCATCCCACTCTCTATTACATGTAGGACAAACTTTACTATCTTCTAAATCTTCAATTTCTTTTTCTAATTTAGAAATCTCTTTCTTCTTACCAATACCTGTTTCTCTAATATGTTTTAATTCAGACTTAGTTAATTTAATTTCACTATTAATACTATTAACTTCTTTTTCAACATCTTTAACCTTATCGTCAACCGCTTTTTGATATAGTGAATCTAAATTATTTATTTTATCATTAATATCATCAATCAAAGATCTCTTTCTATCAATCTCTTTATCTTTCATATTATCAATTTTATCATCTACTTTATCAATAACTTGATTTTCTTTTGATATTTTATTATCTGTATCTTTGATAGATAACTGAATATCCATCACGGATTTATCTATATTTTGAACTTCTTTATACAAAGATTTTAACTTATCTTCATCAAACTCTTGTTTTAGATTCTTCATATATTCAGAATTTTTAGTTTGTTTATTTTGATTAGTTATAATTGCTTCTTTATATTGTTCAAGTCTTTGATTTAACTCATCAATATCTAACTCTACAATTTCAGCATCAATCTTATGTAATTTCTTAATTTCTTCGTCTCTTTCATTAAATGAAGTTTTAAGTTTTATATCTATAATTTCTATTTTATCCAAATTAGTTGTATTTAAATCTTCATAATCTGATATTTCTTCTTCAGATTCTTTAATATCTGATTCAACATCAATAATATTTATATTAATAGTTTCTTCAGACTCTTCCTCTTCTTTTTTATAAGATTTAAACTCTTTTAATTTCTTATCAAATACATCATAACCTGCATCTTTAATTAAAGAATCTATAAAAATAGACCTGTTCAAAGATAACAAAGCATTTAAATTATCAGCATTTGTTAAAATCATTCTAACAAAATCATCAAATGTACCCAATATAGAATCAAGTTTTCTCTGGGTTTTAGCTCTTGTTTCTTCATTTAAAGGCAATCCTTGATCATTTAAAATAGTGAAAATTGTAGGACAAGCCTTAACTGTATTATTTTTTGTCCATTGTCTATCAGTTCTTCTTTTTAATGTTAATGTTTCACCATCAATTGTTATTTTACCATCAACTTTGCAATAATCATGTTTGTTTTTATTATTAATATATCTTTGATCTCCAAATTTTTCTTTTTTACCACCACCTAAAATATTTGTGGCCATTGTAGTTCCAAAAAATAAATATGTTATTGCATCAATTATTGTTGTTTTTCCTTGTTGATTTTCTCCTGTTATTTGAATAACTCCATTACTGTCTTTCCATGGTAAATTATTTTTTAAACCATATGACTTAAAATTATCTATCCATAATTCATCAAGTGAATAATTAATGTTATTTAAAATAGGTTTTAATTCTAACCTTTCATCAACAATATCATCTATTTCTAATATTTGTTTAATTTGTTCTTCACTATATCCTTTATTTTCGAGATATTCATTAAAAATTTCATGTTGAATAGTTTTATCTGTTATGTCAACACTTTCACTTAGCATTTGTGATTCTATTATTGATGTATATAAAAATTCTTTATCAATCTTAATTTTATTTGGATCTATATTATATTTAGAACCTATATAATTTCTTATTTTAACCTCATTTTCAAGATTAATTTGAGAACTTAATTCTTTCCAATGTACCTTGAATTTTGAATGTTTTTTCGCATGTTTTGTTAATATATTTAAATTATCATAATTCACGCCACTTCCAACACACAAATTTATAAAATTGTATTCATTTTCCAAATTATATTCTTTAACTGATATTTCACCATTGTCAATTTCCCATAACAAAAACCCATGATTTTCTACTTTTTCACCAAAATTCAATTGCATGAAAGATCCACAAAAAGCACATTTATCATCAAAAAATTGACGCAAATGTATATCACCAAACAAATTTAAATCATTATTGGAAAAATCTTCAAATTTAGGCAACTTTTTTTTATTCATACTTAAACCACTTGGTAATTTACAACCATAAATAGGATCATGATATAACCCAATATATGTTTTATTTGTTTTGTTGTGTTTAATATCTTTCCAAGGGATTATTGTTTTTTCAAGATGTGAATAATTTACCCATACTATATCTTCAGTTGAATCATCATAAAAACCAGATTTTTCAAAAAATGTAATATTTTTATTATTTATCATCTTAATAATAGAACCTATTGAAGATTTTCTAGATAAATCTTTTTTCCTAATTTCATGATTGCCTAATACAACAATAACTTCACAATATGTAGATAATTTGTTCAAAAATTCTGAAGTTAATAATTCTGCTTCTAGAGATATTTCAATAAAATTATCTAATGTATCACCAACTAAAACTATCTTAGTTGGTTTAATTTTATCAAGTTCATCATATAATTTTTTAAATTGTTCTCTATATTTAAAATGTTCATGTGGATTATTTACGATATGTATATCTGCTAAATGTACTATTTTAGTCATCTTCTAAATTTATATTTTTAAAATGTTCTTTAACGACATCTTCTATTAATTTTGATTTAGATTTTCCTTCCAGTTCTGATTGTTCATTTAACAATTTAACAATTAAAGGGTCAAGTGTAATACCAAAACTAATTTTTTTTTCTTCCGGTTTCATTTTATTTCTTGGCATAATTATAATTTTATTTATTTTAAATTAATTAAAATGTTGATGAAAAAATGTCATTTTATGACTTTTATATTTTTATATATATACAATATGAAAAGGTTAAAAAACAATAAAAATAAAAGAATAAGAATTTCTATTTCAATTTCTCCAGAAATTCATTCTAAATTAGAAGAAAATACCACAAATAGATCAAGATATATTGAATTTGCTTTATTTGAATATTTTAAAAAATGTGAATTAGATATTTCTAAAATAAAATTATAATATGAAAGATCAATTTACAAAAAAATACACGTTTTGAGTGAAAATAAAAACCATAAATGGACAAAAGAAGAAGAAATAATTTTAACAGACAATTATTTAAAAGGTGTTGATTATTGTTCAAAATTATTAAATATTGGAAATAGTAAAATTAAAGGTAAAATTAAAAAATTGAAAAAGAAAGGTTTAATTTAATCTTCATATGTTTTTAAATACTTCATTACATTAGTCCTAATTTTTTTGATTCTATAAATACTGATAATTGTTCAATATCATTGCCTTTTATAACTGGTATTCCTTTTTTATCATAATATTCAATCCACTTATCAATATCACCTGTAATAATTTCTAAATCTGGTAAAATATAAAGAAAAATAGGTGAGTTTTCATCTTTCAAATTAGGATAAACTTCATCTATTGTTCTGTTACTACTAAAATCTGAACTACTAATAAAATCATTTTTAACATCATAATAAGATTTTTGAAAATTGAATTTTATCTGTGGTACATTCTTTTTAATATATTTTTGAACATCAACAAATTCTTTTTCATTTTTACAAACTATAACATACTTATAATTTACATATAACAACTCTTCATATGTTTTTAAATACTTCATTTAATATAATCCCATTTTATTTGCATTATGAAGGTCTGGATTTTCTTTCCAAAACCATTTCCAATAACCATCTAAATCTTTATATGTTAATTGGTTATAATCACAATCTAATATTTTTAACCCTTTAGGTAATTCAGGTAATTTAGTTAATTGGTTATAATAACAAGATAATACTTCTAACCCTTTAGGTAATTCAGGTAATTTAGTTAATTGGTTATAATAACAATATAATCTTTTTAATCCTTTAGGTAATTCAGGTAATTTAGTTAATTGGTTATAATAACAATATAATCTTTCTAATCCTTCAGGTAATTCAGGTAATTTAGTTAATTGGTTATTATAACAATATAATACTTTTAATTCTTTAAGTAATTCAGGTAATTCAGGTAATTGGTTATTACCACAATATAATCTTTCTAATCCTTCAGGTAATTCAGGTAATTCAGTTAAATCTAAATTAGATAAATCTAATGTTTTACCATTATCACTTAAATGGTCTTTAATTAATTGATTTTCTGAATATGTTTTTAAATACTTCATTTACATTAATCCTAAATTTCTTGACTCTAAATATGGCAGAGCATCTTCCATTAAAAACTTAAATATTATTTTAAATTGTTTATTTTGTTCATTTTCAATCAAATCTCCTTGAATATAACCTTTAACAGAAACTGTTATAATTAACCCCTCCCAACCAAAATTATCAATATCATCTACAATACCAACATATATACTAATATTTTCTCTACCTTGTACCCTGTGATAATAAATACCAAATCCATTATAATCATTATCATAAATTTTAACTTTAAAAGGTATTATAAGATCTAAACCTTGACTATTACTCTCTGGTTTAACACCAAACTTTTTCATTTTTAATAACTCATTATAAAGTTCAATACACATTTCACTTTTTAAAGATTCAATCTTTTTATTAAATTCTATATATTTTTCATATGATTTCATTATTGTTATATATTAAAATTAATATATAATTTAAATGAATAATCTAAAAACATACGAAGGCTTTTTTAAATCGAAACCTATACAAAATGATAAACCAACAAATCATCAAAAATCATGGGGATATAAATTTATAAAAGGAAAAGACATTGTTAATGCAATTAAATTAATGTGTGAACATTATAATGATGATATCATAGTTTTTGGAAATAGAAACATGACATCAGGAACAAAACAACAATTTTTAAATTACATTAAAATTAAAGCTGAAAAAGAACCAAATTTTATTTGGTTTATTGTAATAAATGAAGGAAGTGTAGAAAGTGAACCATTATATTATACATTAACAGCTGAAACAGAAGATATATATTTTTCAGATCCAAATGGACATCATCCTACTCAATATAATTTTTATAATTGGGTAGAAGAAAATAAATATGAATATATACTACAAGGAGGTGAATTAGGACTATTATGAAATACTTAAAAAAATATAACGAAAAAATCTATGACGAAATTGATTTTGATAATAAAGCTCTCGTTGATATAAAAAACTAAATGAAATGAATATTTAATAGTTAGTAACGTCTAATTCAGCGACTAGTAGAATTTTCAGCAACTAAATTCCACCAATTAAGTAATTGGTGCAAGATTATGATATTATTTTAACTTCTAATTAATTCTTTTTTCAAAGGAAATTTAAATATATATAATAAATAATGAATCATTTAAAGAAATATAATGAAGATAAATGGGCAAAACATGATCATTTTAGTGTTGTATTTGAAGATCCTCTTGATAGAGATATTACAAATTCAATGCCAAATTTATCTTATTTAATTAGATGGTTACATGGTGAACAATTCATAGAATCTATGAAAAAATATGATAATAAAATAGATTTTAAAAAAGGTAGATTTATTGGAGATAATGTATTTATTGAAGATTGTTTTTCCGAAGATTGTGGTAAGAAATGGAAAGTATCAGAATATTATCTTAAAAGTGATTTAGAATTAGGTGTTGTAGATGCATTTGATAATTCAGACGTTTTAAAATTTATTTATTTATTAGATAAAAGAGTTAGTTTAGATAAATTAATTTCATATAGAATGTATCAAAATTTATATTCAAGTAATTTTTTTAAAACAGAAGTAATACAAAAATATTTAATAAATAATAACTTAGAATTTTTTAAACTATTAATGAATAATGATCTAGATATAAATCCAAATATTTTAAAAGATCCAGATTGTAAACAAATAATTGACTCAATTTCTATGGGGTTATTGTAGTCTGAGAACAAATTCTTTCTCCTCTAATAAAAAACAAAAAAAAAATTTTCACATATATATTTTTAAAGATAAAAAATTCTAATGGAAATAACAAATCAACATCGAGATGTATATAAACTCGTTAACAATTATCACAAAAGAAAAAAACAAATAAAATTTAAAGTAGACAGTGAAGAATATCCTCTACTAGTAGATTTATCAAATGAAGGGTATTTATCAAAGCATGAAGAAGAAAGTGAATATTATTTTGAACCTACAATTACTATTTTACCAAGAAAACAAAGAGAAAAAGCATATAAATGGTTATTTTTAATGAATGAAAGAATACCTGTAAAAAGATGTGAAAAACCTAAATTTGGAGGAAAAGGAAGAACTTGGGAAGAAATATTACATTATTTTGATGAATATGATATTTTATTTCATATGGATGTTACATGGGGTAATTATGTATATTTTGCAGCACCAGATGGAAGATGGTATAAAATTTCAGGAAATAGATATTCTGAAAATCTAGAAGAATTATATACAATGGATCATATAGATTTAGTATGGAATAATCCTCAAGAAGACATACAATTAAAATACTAATGAAGATTTATAACTATATAGATGCAACAGAATTTGCTGAATTTATTGAAACAACATTTAAAATAAAAGGTGTATATCATCGTTTATTAGAATTTGAATATATAGAAAAATCAATGGGTTCACTATGGAATTATGAAGAACCTTATAAAATACCATATGAAGATGATAAAGAACAAGAGATAATAAATGAAGTGCAAAGTTGGTTCAATGAATTTTTAGAAGAATTTGATGTAGAAGAAATACAATTAAAATACTAATGGAAGCATATATTAAAATAATACCGAAAAAGTTAATAACTGATAAGGGTGAAGAAATATACACATATGATTGGTTTTTGTATGAAGAAAATGGTAAGATTGCACCAGAGCATTTTTATCATATGACATTGCAGCAACTTTATGTCTTATTTTTTAACGATGAAGTTAAAGATCCAGTTATATTAGAAACTAAAAAACAATTAGTTGAAGAATATGGTAGTGATGAATTCTTAGATAATTTTAAACAAAATCAAGAATTTTTTCTACGAATGATATCAATATTAAATGAGATTGTAATTAAAAAACAAAATATAATAGATGAAACTGACGAATCTTAAAAGAAAGTCACTTATTAATAATAATAGTTTATTTACTATTAATTCTGATTTTGTTACAGAAGTTTTCACTAATAATATAGATCAATTAAAAACAAAACATAAATTTGTGTATAATACAACTACAGAAATATTAACTGTTTTAGATGATGTAGAAGAAGTTTGGTGTATATATAAAGACCCAGATACTTAATGATTTCCTTGTTTAATCATGGAATCTAAAAGTAGATTACGACTTTGGAGAGTCGAATGGGTCCATCGTAATGGATACCAAGCCCCCTATCAGATAGTGGAGGCGAAAATTTATAAAGAAGTACATAAAATTATCATAAAATCAGGTTGTAGATTACTTGATTTTAATTCGTGGAGTTTTAAAATAAATGAACTACACAAAACAAAGAAAAATGGTAAATGGTATGATTTCTAAAACAAGAAAAGTCAACTAATGTTGACTTTTTCTTTATCTGTAAGATTCTGGTACAATAAATATAATCTTTTATCAATATGTTTTTGAAACCTGCCTTTATCATATAAATCATTTGAATAATGTTTAAAATATATTAAAAAGTATTTTTTAAATACACCAAAAGAATTTAATATTTTTGGATTTATTTTTATTTTATTTATAATTACATTTGTCATTTGTATAAAATATGCATTATATTCAGTTGGAATATCATTATATATTTTCATATATTTTTCAAAAGAATCTTTTTCTATTTCTTCTTTTGTTGGTTCTTTTTTACCATAAATCTTTAATAAGAGATCACCAAATAAATCAAATGTTTCATCATCAGATTTGTGTGTTAATTCATGTATAATTGCAGATTTTTCCCACTTATCTAATAAGTTATAAATATTGACATTTTTAATATAATCTTTTGTTAATTTACCTTGTTTAGCAGCAGTTTCTATTTCTTTTATTAATACTAATATTGATTCTAAACCTATATTTAAATATTTATTACCAGTAGTGTCTTTAGCATATGAAATATTCATATTTTTTACAAGTTGTATAGTGGTATCTTTATATTTTAATGATTGTAAATTATTATTTAATTGTTCTTTGTCATCATCATCTAAAAAATTCTTAATACATTTATTGAAGTGTCTTTTAATAACACGTAATATATAACGAGAAATTTTTTCAAATTTTTCACTTTGTTCAATATCACTTCTTTCGAATAATTTAAATTTAGTTATCATGTTCTGTGAGATTATATTTGTCTTTCCATCCTGGTTCTCTCATATTTTTATAATGTTTCTTTAAATCAATAAAAAATGAATATATCCTCTTATCTATATGCTTTTTAAATTTATTATTATATAGTTCATTATTATTGAAATAAAACAAGAATTTTTCCTTGAAATTATCAATAAATCTTTTTTCGGTTAGGTTTTCATTAACAAAGTGCTTAAATTTCATCATTTTGTTCATTAAAATTAATATGTCTTTTCAATTTCTAATATACCATCAACTAAAGCTTGAGCAAATCTATCTCTATCATCATCACTAAACAACATCTCACAATCTGGTTCTAATGTATCCATAAATGAACATTCCATTAAACAAGCGGGCATGTAAGTATGAACTAATACATAGTAATTAGCCTCTTTGTCTGGATCTCCATCAGTTATATCTTGTCTTGCTCTTAATTCAGGAAATTCTTTTTTATATTCATTAAAATAAATAGTAGCATGTTTATCTGATTTAGTCTCTCCAGGACTTGTAAATACTTCGAATCCAGTACCTTTTCCAGCATTTGCATGAACTGATAAAAAAATACATCTTTTATCATGTATATATTCTTTATTAGCTCTACTAACTCTAGTTCCAAGAGATATATCTTTAAGTTCAGGTACTAATATCATATTATCAATACCTTTATCATCTAATAATTTTGCAACTCTACTAACAATTGCTCTATTAAATTCACCTTCAAATAATTGTCTACCATCAGGCCAAACAGGTGATCTTTTTCCAGCAGTTTGATAAATGCCATTTATAATTCCACCGTGACCATTATCCAATAACACTTTACATTTAGATTTTGCCATAATTTTACATTTATTTTTTGATTTATTTAACAATTTAGATATCATTCCTTTTTTCATAAATTTTGTTTTATTTTTACGTTTATTTTTATTGATTTTCTAATAAATCTTTAATATTATCAATATCTATAAATTCTTCAATTTTTAAAAAATTTTCTATATAATGATATACTATATCATCTTCTTTACCTATATGTTCTTTTTTAATAAATTTACAAAAATCTAATAATGATATGTTTATATTTAAATTATTTTCGTTTAAGTTCATATTTATAATTCTCCTATTTGCCTTTTTCTTGCGATTTCTTTAATTTTTTCTTCAATATCATTTGATGTTGATCTTTGATTATCTAGATTTTTAGTTGCATTTGTTATAATAGTTTCATCATATATGTTACCTAAATTAAACCCTACATTAATTTTTTGTGTAACATCACCAAGAGATTTTTTAACCATTATATTTTTTCTAGCACTTTCTAAACTCTTTTGTTCATATAAAATTTCACCTTGTAATTTTCTATCAATTGCTTTTATAGTATTTTCATCATATCCTTCAGCATATAATTTATCTTCTAATTTTTCTTCTTTCTCTTTAGTTACACCAATATTACCCAATTCAACTTTTTTCTTTTTTTGTTGAAATTTATAAACCATTTCATGTTCTAATTTTCTTCTAATAGCTTTGAGTGTAACTTCATTATATATATTACCTAATTTAGCCATTTCTTCATCAATCATTTGTTGAATATTAGGTTGAGTATATGCATCTCTTTCACCTTCAAATTTATTTATTTCAATTTCAGGTTGTTTATAAGAAATTGGATTTTTTTCAAATTCGGTTTTTAAAGGATTTGGTTGTTTATAAACATCTTTATCACCATCATATTTATCTAATTGAATATCTGGTTGTTCATAAGATTTTGTATCACCTTCAAATTTATCTTTAATTAACTCAGGTTGTAAATAAGCATCTAAACCAGTTACCATCTCATTATCAAAAACAACAGTTGGTTGTTCATAAACCTCTACATCACCTTGTAAAGTAGTTTCAATTAATTCCGGTTGTAAATAAGCATCTTCATTAGATGGCATTAAATTATCATTTTCAATATCTGGTTGAATATATACTTCTTCATTCGTAGTCATTAAATTATCATCTTCAATATCTGGTTGAATATAAGCATCTTCATTAGATGATATCACGTTATCATTTTCAATATTTGGTTGTGAATAGGCATCAAAATAATCATTTGGAACATTATCATTTTCTATATTTGGTTGAATATATACTTCTTCATCAGATAGCATTAAATTATCATCTTCAATATTTGGTTGATTATAAGCATCCATATCAGTATCTATAACATTATCGCTAATAATATTTGGTTGATTATATGCATTTTGACCTTTAGGTGTTTCAACCGTTGATGTTGGTTTATATAATTGATCACCAATAAAATTTGCAGTTTGTTTTTGTTTACCTTGTCCACCGCTTCTCCATCCTGGATGTAAGGCTTTTTGGTCTTGTATTAAACCTGTTTTTGCTTTCTTATTTGACATATTATTTTAAATTGATTTTATAATTATTTAAATTGATTCTCATGATACTCTACCATTTGTCTTATAAATTCCTCTTTTGGTAAACTTAGTTTAGGTGATTCTAATTCATCAGGCACGTTACCATAACCTTTAACTTCACTTAAAGGACTTGAAATTATATTTGGCATTTTTTGATGAGTATTAATTTTTTCTATGATTACTGATAAATATTTTCTTGGTTCTCTTTTAATTTCAGTAATATCTAATTCTATTTCATAAATATTATCATCATCAAAAATATACATTTCATTTAAAAGTAAATTTTCATCACTATAAAATTTTAATATACCAATATCACCAAATTTATGTATATATCGGTTATAATCAGCTTTATATTTTTTAATAAATGGGTCTGAAATTTTAATTTTCATAGGTTCCTTTTTCTTATAATCAACAGGACCTGTTAAATTAAAACCTAAATCGAGAACAAATATTTCTATTTTTGAAAATATTCTTAATACTTGTGAACTTGCAACAATTTTTAATGGTTTTAGTTTACTCATAAAAAAATATTATTTTTAAAATTCAAATTCATCTTGTAATTCACCACCTTCTTGTGTTTGAGGTTGTGGTAATTCTTGTTTAACAACATCACCCTCCATAGATTTTGTACCTTCTTCACTAGTACCAGGAGCTTGAGGCTCATTATCCATTTCAGAGATTATGTCAATAATTTTATCTTCTGTAAATTCAGAAATGTCAATTTGACCATCACCTTTTGGATTATTATTTGGATCATTAGAATCCCACACATCAACCATCATACCAGATAAACTATCAGTTGGTTGTTCGTGTAGAGCATATTTTTTAACTTTAAGAAAAGCTTTTTTGAATATTCCTTCTTGATAATCGGCTAATCTGATGACAAATTCTACTTGATAAAAGTTGCTATCATCACTAAATGAAAATATCAGACTTTTTTCTAATTTATCTGTAATCGAACTTTCTTCAAGATCGTATAATGTGAGACCGTGTTTTGAAAATGAACCTGTTGTAAACCATTGTTTAATAGTTTTCATAAATCCTTTCATTAATGCATTAAGTTTCTCAACTATTGCATTTTGTTCTACAAAATTCTCATATATTTTTATCATTTTATTATTTCTATTTTTAGACTATATATTAAATGAAAATTCTATTTTTATATATACCATTAATATAAATCAAATTAAATAAATTTTATGGGTAAATCATATAGTACTAAAGGAAATCAAGGTGGAATGGGACCTATAGTCACTCCTCAACCAAAAAAAGTGCCTGGTTCTGTTTGGAGAAATATGAAATCTTTTGATGATTTTATATTAGAAGGTTTTAGTAAACCTAAAGAAGAAATTAAATTAAGAGAAACTGATAGTAATTTTAAATTAATAATAACAAATATAAATGGAATTATGGATTATGATATTTCAAATAATATTTCGATTATTAGTTATTTTTACAATTTGAATATTGATATTAATAGTTTTTTAGAAACTTTTACTAAAAGTTATGATTATCATGGTGAAGATTTTTTCATTGAAATATATGTCAAAACAAAATCAGGTGAATTTTCAAAATATGGATGGATGGGAAACAGAATGTCAAATATTGATGCATATAGATCTGAAACCAGTAAAGAAATAACATTTACAGATTGGTATCATATTAAGTCTCGTGGTATTTTAAATAAAATTTATTAAATTCTGAAAAAGCTAAAAAATTATTATGAAAATAAAAAGATACAATGATTTTATAAATGAAGAAGGCATGGCAATGGCGACCGCTGGAAATACAGGTGGTATGGGTGCAGTGGTTACTCCTCAACCTTCATCTACTCCAGGTGATGTGGCAGGTTCTATAAAAGGTTCTGGTGATCTTCCAGCTGGATCTTCAACTCATCAAGTTTCTAAAGATGAAAAGAAAAAGAAAAAAGATAAACCAAAATCTAAAAGAAAATCTAAAAAATCTAAAAAAGAAAGTTATGAATCTGAAGATAAATCTACAATGTATATAAGCAAATATACAGACTGGGATTATCCAAAAGAATCAATGAATGAGGATTATTTTTTAAAAACATTTGAAAATTATTTCTCAGAACCGAATTATACTTGGGGAGATGAAAATATAAAATCGAATATAGAAAACGAATCAGATTTTAATACACAATTTCACGAAATTAAAAAAGATATAAATATGATTGATGGTGTGGTTAGTGTTGATATGGATAATCGCAATTTATCTGAAGACACAGGTCTACAAATGTGTGATTATAATATTAAATTTGAAGGAATGGAAGAAGAATTTTATAGAATTAATATTTCATATGAAAAAGATATAGATGAATTAGAATGTGATATATTTTTTAATGCTATTCATCAATATGATCTTTATAATACAATATTTGACAAATTTATTTCTAACAATGAATACAATGAACTTATAGATTATATTAATGAGAAATTATTCGATGCAGAAACTACACGAAAATTAGATTAAAATAATATAAAATTATGAAAATACATAAATTATACGAATTTTTAGAAACACAAGTACAATCAGAAATAAAATCTGATATTAAAATATCTCAAAATGTATATAATACATATTATGAAGAATTTAAAAAATCTAGTGATATATGGCAAGCATTAGAAGATACAGCAGAAACATTAGATATGTCTGAAAATGATGTTTATAATCATATTGTAAATTTAGGAGAAGGTTCTATGTTTGAAAAATTAAATGAGGCATATGATTTATTAACCGAAGATGTAAAATTTGATAAAATACTTATTGAATTATCATATCAACGAAAAACATTTGAAAAAAGATTTGATAAAATTGAAAAAAGACTAGAAGAAACAATTCAAAATGTTAATACAACTAATAAATTTTTAGTTGAAATTATACATTTAAACAATTTAAAAACAAAATAATTTTGTGATTATAAAATTTAAAGAATATAAAAAAGTATATGAAGGTGTACCAAATTTAACATTAAACGAAGATATTTTAAATGAAAATAAAATGGATAAAATTTTAGTTGAATTATCTTATCAAAGAAAAACAATGGAAACAAATTTTAAAAAAGTTAATAGTAATATCAAAAATATAGATAAACGGTTAACATCAGTTGAAAATATCTTAGTAAATATAATTAAAAAGAATAATTTAAAATTATAATGAATTTTAGTGAAAATATAAATTTATTAAGGATTAAATATAATGAAGATTTAATTAAAAAATTAAAAAATATACATGATTATAAAGTTTAAAGAATATAAAAAAGTACATGAAGGTGTACCATATGATACTTACAACGGACCAAATTTAACACAATTTAGTGGCGATAACAGAACACAAATATCTACTGATAATGTAGCTGGTGGCCAGGGGGGACAAATAGGTGGAGAATGGTACAAAACTGGTGGTGCTACAAGTAAAGGTAGTATATTCAAAGATAAATGGAAAGATAATCTAGAAAATCCAATTTCTAATGAAGGTCAAAAAAGAAAGAAAGCTATTAAAAAAATTAAAGCTTTATTACAAATGAATTTAAAAAAGAAATTAGATGAAGATGAAGACTAAATTTTATGAATTCAATGATAATCATCAAATAAAAAACCTAAATGAAGAATTAATAAACAGGATCAAGGAATTAGAAAAATTCAGTACTTTTAGTGAAGAAGATTCAGACAAAAACCATGATATCTTTATATTAAGAATACCAGGAAAATTAAAAAATCATAAAATATTAATTCAATATCCTAAAGAAAATAAAAATTCTTGAATCCTCTTACTATCTAATAATTCAAAATACTATGAATATGATATTGATGTTGTTGAAGAATTACCTGATTTTGATTGGGACTCACTCATTGAAATTAAAGAAAATGAAGATGGTTATTTAAATTTCATAAACACGACAAAATATCTTCAATAAATTCGTCTGAATTGACATCATTTTTAATGGATTCAATAATAGATGATTCAACAATGGAAGCTGATAAATTAGGATTAATGTAAAAAATAAAAATAAATAAATTTTTTAAGGCAACCTAAATTTTATTTTTACGTCTATATAATATAAGTAAAAAATTTTTAAACATGGACGGATTTTATTCAATAATCAAAAACAAAGTAGAAAATTACAAATCACCTTATGATAATTCATCATGGAAAAAATTCAAAAAGAAACTTCCTAATAAAAACATAAAATATAAAAACACAAAATATATAATTTACTCAATTATTACAATACTTCTGATTACTAGTGGTATATTCTATTACAATTATAAACCTATCAATCTAACCAAAACTATAGTTGAAACAAAAATACCAATTTTTAAAGAAATATATTTATCACCAATTGAAGTTAAAAAAGAAGTTGCAACTAAATTTAAAACCAATTCAAAAGAAATTATACCTTTAGTTGAAAATAATATTGAAATACAATTAGAAGAACCTATTTTTACTGATGTTAATTTCGAAGAAGAATTAGAAGTAGAAGAATTAGAAGTAGAAGAATTAGAAGAATTAGAAGAATTTCTTCAAGAAAATAAATTAAAAGAAAATGAAGAATTATATATTGAATTGAAACTCGATTCAGTAGATGATAATTCAATATTTATCGATACAACCATAGTAGTATATACTCCAACACCTACTTATTATTTGCCTAATGCATTCACACCAAATAATGATGGTAAAAATGATGAATTTAATATTATAGGAACAAATCTCGAATATTTAAGATATAAACTTATGATTTATAATAGATGGGGTGAATTAGTATTTGAATCTGTAAACCCAGATTTTAGTTGGGATGGTAAAAATAATATAAAAGGTGTATATGTATGGATTTTATCAGTTCAAGATGATAATGGTAAATGGATAGAAAAACAAGGAACAGTAACATTAATTAAAAAATAAATAAAAAAGATGAAAAAAATAATTATGATAATGCTAATATGTATATTTTCAATAGTTTTATATTCGCAAGAGTATAAGATAAATGAAAAATTATGGGAAATGACTAAAGTAGAATATAAATATGAAGACTATTCAAATATGAATAAAATAGAGTATTATAATAAAAGAATTGCTGATGTACTTAAAAAGTATGAACATGTTTTATATAGTAAAGATGAATATAAAGAATCATTTAAACTTGACTGGATTGAAAATGCATTTAAACCTGCATTAAACGATGCAATTCAAGATAGAAATATATTCATGGAAAAAAAGTATGATGAAAAATTAAATAAAAAAGAAAGAAATGAAAAAAATAATTAATTTACTAATATTACTATTAGTATTTGGAATAACAAGTTACGCACAGCAACCCTTTTGCAATGATGCAGAGCCATTTTGTACAGATTCGGTTTATAACTATCCTTTAGCAACCGGAACATCTTCAGAAACAGGACCAGACTATGGTTGTTTGTTAACACAACCAAATCCGGTTTGGTATTTTTTACAGATTTCTGTAGCGGGAAATATTAATATTCATATGGAATCAACTCCTGGTGTGTATGATATTGATTTTATATGTTGGGGACCATTTACTACTGCAACAGGTGCATGTACAGCAGGATTAACAGCTGGTAACACTGTAGATTGTAGCTATAGCACAGCGTCTGTGGAAGATTGTTATATTCCAAATGCCCAAGTTGGTGAATTTTATATGTTTCTTTTAACAAATTATTCTAATAGTACAACTGATGTGGAATTTTCATCTGGAACAAGTACCGGCGAAACTGATTGCAGTATTGTTGTTCCTTGTACAATGACAAATATTACAGTAAATGTTGGTCCATGTGATCCTGTTACAAATACTTATGATATTACAGGTACGATTGTATATATTAATCCACCTGCAACAGGAAGTTTAATTATTGAAGACGATGCAGGTCCCGGTTTTTTTGATTCTTTTATACCTACTCCAAACTTTTTTAGTCCTACTAATTTTAGTATAACTGGTATTCCGGCTGATGGTCTCACACATACTTTATACTCTTATTTTACTGATGATGGTTGTAATTATACTATAACATATACTGCTCCTGCTCCTTGCATGGGTTGTGTAACGCCTCCCGGTAGTATTACTGCAACGACACCAGACTGTTATGATTCACCTATTACATTTACTTATGTTCCGGGAACTGTTGACCCTGGTGCTACTTATGTATGGAATTTTGGAACAGGGGCAACTCTAGCTACAGCAAATACAGTTGGACCACATACTGTAACTTATTCCACATCTGGTTCAACGCCAAATATTACTTTAACAGTAACCGATCCAACTTGTGCACCGAACGTAATAAATATCAGTGTTACAATTCCTCCAGAAATAACAGTATCTTCTTCGGGTTCTACACCGGAAGTATGTGGATCATCAGATGGTGCAATATCTGTTACTGCAACAGGAGGAACAGGAGCTTTAAGCTATAATATTGGCTCAGGCGGACAGGCAACAGGCAATTTTACAAGTCTTCTTGCAGGTCCATACACCATTACAATTACAGATGTTAATGGTTGCACTATCACAGAATTAGTAACAGTAGGTACAAGTGGTTCTGTTGCTTCAGGTTTTACTACCAGTATAGATCAATGTTTAATAGGTAATTCTTTTAATTTTACAAATACAGGAGATACAGGTGGTGGAATTACATGGACATGGTCTTTTTCAGGTGGAACACCGTCGTCTTCAGCAAATGAAAATCCAACAGGCGTAACATGGACTATTCCCGGACAATATGATGTAACGCAAACAACACATCTTGGAGGTTGTAACGATACTGATACATTAACAATTGAAGTGTTTGAAATGCCATTTGTAACAGTTATAACTACAGATGAAACTTGTGTAAATTTATGTGATGGAACAGCAACAGCAAATCCATTAAATGGAAATAATCCTTATACATATGAATGGAATACTACAGATATAACACAAACAATAATTGGTTTATGTCCTAATAATTATGATGTTACAATAACTGACGCAAATAATTGCACATCAATAAATAATGGAATTGTTAATGCAGCAAATCCAATCAATATAGATAATTTTCTATTTACAGAACCTTCTTGTAATGGTAATATCGATGGAACAATAACTACTATTGCATCAGGTGGTTGTTCTCCTATTACATACTCACTTGGAGGTATAACTAATCAAACAGGACAATTTTTTGGTTTAGGTGCTGATACATATAATGTTACTATAACTGATTGTAATAATTGTTCAGTGACACAAGAAATTATAATTACTGAACCAAATGCAATAGTTATTGATAACCAATCATTTACAAATTCAACTTGTTATAATTATGATGACGGAACAATAACTATTAATGCGAGTGGTGGTATAGGTACATTAACATATAATTTTGGTTCTTATTCATCAACAAGTGGTAATTTTGTTAATTTATCTCCTGATATATATAATATAACTATAACAGATGATAATGGATGTTCAATTACTACACCATTTACATTAATTGAACCAGATGAAATAATTGTAAATATTACACCTAATCAAACAATATGCAATGGTGCAAACGCAAATATTTCTGTTACCATTATTGGCGGTAACCCACCATATAATTATTTATGGGCTCATATGGATAATACACCAAATATTATAGTTTCTCCAACATCAAATACAAGTTATGTATGTCAAGTTACAGACGTTAATGGCTGTCTTGGTAATGTAGTTTCAACAGTTGTTAATATACAACCAGGTGTTAATTTAACAGTAATACCTACTGATGCAAGTCTTTGTATCGGAGAAAAAGTATATATAGAATTAGTTGGCTCTTCTGGAGTACCACCATATGTAATTACTTATAATGGTAATACAATAACTACTCCATATTTTCATTATCCTAATCAAAGTGAAACTATAACATTTACAATAACTGATATGTGTGGTTCTATTGATGATGCAAGTATTGATTTTACAGTATATGATTTACCTATAGTTTCATTTTCAAGTGATATAATAAGTGGTTGTGTACCATTAACAGTATCATTTAATAGTTCAAATAATGGTAATTTGTTATGGAATTTTGGAGATAACTCGGTATCTTATAGTAATAGTCCAATATACGAATATAATGAAAGTGGTATATATGATGTTACTTTACAAGTATCTGATTCAAATAATTGTGTAAATACACAAACAATAAATAATCTAATATATGTATATAAAGTACCGAAAGCCGCATTTATAGCAGATCCACAAATAGTTAGTATTATAAATCCTACTATATATTTTAATAATTATTCAGAAGGTGCAATAAAATATTACTGGGATTTTGGAGATGAATCAGGTTCAACTATGATAAATCCATATCATGTTTATCCAACATACCCAACAGGTACATATAATGTACAATTAATTGCGGAAAGTGATAAAGGTTGTAGAGATACTGTATACATGGAAATAACTATTACAAATGAATATACGTTTTATGCACCTACAGCATTTTCACCAGATTTTGATGGAATTAATGATTATTTTAGAGTCTTTGGTAATGGTATAAATACAAAAAGTAATTTTACATTATATGTGTTTGATAGATGGGGAGAAATTATATTTGAAACTAATGATATAAATGAAGGTTGGAACGGTCGTGTAAGAAATAATAGTAAAGAAATAGTAAAAAATGGTGTATATACTTGGTTATGTAAATTTAAATTAGATAACGATGTCTATAATGAACATACAGGTGTAGTAACACTAATTAGATAAATAAAAATAAATAAATAAATAAAATGAAAAAAATAATTTTTTTAATTGCAATATTTTTAAGTACTTTAATTGTTAATAGTCAATGCATTTATGAGGTTTGTCTAACAGATGACTATGGTGATGGCTGGAATGGTAACACAATCGATGTTTTTGTAAATGGGGCATTAGTTGCAACTTACGGCCCTGCTTTCACTACTGGGTCAGGACCTGTCTGTTATGATGTTCCTGTTAATCTTGGAGATGATATAGATATAATATTTAACCCTATTGGTTCATGGACCTCAGAATGTCATTTTACATTAACTGATAGTCAGGGGACTCTAGTTGGCAGTGGTAGTGTTAGTGCAAATATTAATAATGTTATCGCAAACTGTCCACCTCCCCCATGTGGACCAACTTCTGTTACTCCAGACCCACAAGTAATAATGAATTGTGGTGGTGGTCAAGATACGATTAATTTTACCATTAATGGTGGTTGTACAGGCAATTATGAATATCAAATTTTAGACGGTGCAACTGTGATACAACCATGGAGCACAACATCCGTTTATTATGCTTCTCCTCCAACTACTACAACTTTTACTATCGAAGTTAGATGTGATGTTTGTCCAGGAATTATTGTTTCAGATACATTTTTAATTGAAGTAATTCCAGCACCTACTATTACTGGAAATACAACTCTTTGTGCAGGCGATTTTACCACACTTACAGCAACTGGTCTTTTAGGAAATTATGAATGGTGGAGTGACCAAATTGGTGGTAATCTTTTAGATACAACAGGTGTTTATACAACACCTCCATTAACAACAACTACAACATATTGGACACAAACCACAGGACAAACATCTACAGTTGGTACAATACTAATCACAGAATCTGGATTAGAAGGATTTATGGGAGGTTCTGGTAGTGAAGATTATCTTGAAATTTCTAATTTATATTCTACAACTATTAATACTACAGGTTGGGTTGCTGCAGTTAGCGATTCTTATTCTGATATAAATTCTGTAAACTCAATACTTTGGCAACTACCTTCTTCATTTACTGCATGTTCAGTTGTTTGGAGATGTGATGATTCTGGATATCCAGCTAATTACTGGGGAAATAATATTTTTTGGAATGGAACAAGTCAAAGTTGGTCAATTATTATTGATGATGTTGGTAATGTTGTAGATTTTTGTGTTTGGGGATGGTCTGCTGCGGAAATAGCCAGTATGAATACCACAATTAATGGTTTTAATATTACAATAGGACCAGAGTGGATTGGTAATGGTGCCATTTTACCTTGTTCTGGAGTAAATACAAGTTTACAAAGAATAGGGAATACAGATACTAATACAGAAATTGACTGGATTTGCCAAACATCAACAGTTGATATAGTTAATCCTGGCTTATCATGTGGATGGATGCCTGTAAGTTGTCGATTTCCAACTACTGTTACTGTTTTACCTGATTTAATAGTTGATTCTATATTTACTAATCCTTTATGTTGTGGGAGTTTTGATGGAACAGGCGGAATACTAAATATGACAACAGGAACAGGTCCTTATACTTATTTGTGGTCAAATACAGACACAACTCAAAATATAACAGGATTAAATGCAGGAACTTATACTGTAATAGTAACTGATGATATGGGTTGTACAGGATCTACAAGTATAACTATAATTGATCCTATATTATTAACTATAACATCAACAAACACACCAGAAACTTGTGGTCTATCTGATGGTAGTGTAACTATTATAGTTAATGGCGGAACACCACCATTATTATATGATATAGGCTCAGGACAAGTTTCTACTAATGTGTTTGATAGTTTATCAGCAGGACCATATATTATCACAATTACAGATGATAATGGTTGTACTGAAACAGAAATAGTTACTGTTGGTGCTACTGGTAATGTTATATCAGGTTTTATTACAAACCCTAATCAATGTTTAAATGGTAATTCATTTGATTTTACGAATACTGGTGATACTGGAGGAATTATACATTGGACTTGGTCTTTTCCAGGTGGTTCAATATTAAACGATACAACAGAAAATCCAACTGGAATAACTTGGAACACACCTGGCATATATTCAATTACACAAACGGCAATACTAAATTCTTGTAATGATGTAACTATATTTGATATTGAAATATTTGAAGAACCAACTGCAACAATTTCTACAACAAATATTACTTGTTTCGGTTTTTGTGATGGTGATGCTACAGTAACAGTAAATGGTGGAACACCAAACTATACATATTTTTGGAATGATTCACAAACCACACAAACAGCTATAAATCTTTGTGATGGCGATATAAATGTAACAGTAACAGATTCAAATGGTTGTACTGATTCAATAACTTCAACAATATATGAAAACACTATATTAACTGTTAATTCTATATCTTCAACTAATGTTGATTGTTTTGGAAATAATAATGGTACAATTACAATAACTGGCTCTGGTGGTTTACCACCATTAACATATAATATAGGAATAGTTACAAATTTAAGTGGTTGTTTCTTTGGATTAAGTGCAAATACTTATGATGTTTTGATAACAGATTTAAATGGTTGTACTATAATAAGTCCAATAATAATAAACGAACCACCTGAAATTATAATAAATACTCAATCATCAACAAATATAACTTGTTATGGATATAATAATGGAAATATAAATATTAATGCTTCTGGAGGAGTTCAACCATTAACATATTCTATTAATGGTACATCACAATCAACAGGAAATTTTAATAATTTAACACCTGGTATGTATACAATTATAATAACAGATTTAAATGATTGTTCAATTACAACTAATTTTACAATAGATGAACCAACAGAAATAATTATTTCAATGACACCTGATCACACTATATGTAATGGTCAAAGTACAAATATTTCAGTATCAAGTATTGGTGGTATACTACCATTCAATTATGTTTGGAGTAACACAAGTACAACCATAAATAATATTGATGTATCACCTATAATAGAAACAACATATGTAGTTCATATTGAAGATGCTAATGGTTGTTTAAGTAATTATGTTTCAACAACAATAGGAGTTTCTACATCAGTACAACTATCAATATTTTCAAATACTGATTATGTTTGTCCAGGGGAACCTGCAACTATAAACATTTCACCTTCATTAGGAGTACCACCATATACAATACTAATAAATAATAATAATGAAAGTTCACCGTATATTACATATCCTAGTCAAACAACAACATATAATTTTACTGTAACAGACAATTGTGGTTCAACAGCTACACAATCATATACAATAAATGTGTATGATAAACCTACAATAAGCATGTCATCTAATATTATGAGCGGGTGTCAACCACTTACTGTTAATTTTCTTGAAATAAGTCTAGATAGTAATCAGACATATGTTTGGGATTTTGGAGATAATTTTTCATATAGTAATTCACCAACATACACATTTGAAGATTATGGTGTATATGATATATCATTAACTGTAACTTCATCAGAAGGTTGTTCAAATACAAACACAATTACTAATATGATAACTGTATATCCATTACCAACTGCTAAATTTATTGTTGATAATGAAATAGTAAATATAATAAATCCAACTATTTATATAAATAATATGTCATTATTAAATGTCACAAATTATTGGATTTTTGGTGATGGTAAATATTCTACGATTGTTAACCCAATACATGTATATCCATATTATTCTGGAACTTATATACTTCAACTAATAGTTACAACAAATCATGATTGTAGAGATACAATATACACAGATATACAGGTTCAAGACCAATACACATTTTATGCACCAACAGCATTTTCACCAGACAATGATGGTATAAATGATTATTTTAGAGTATATGGCAAAAATATAAATAATGACTTTAATTTACTCATATATGATAGATGGGGTGAAATGATTTTTGAATCCTTTGATATAAAAGAAACATGGGATGGTAAAATAAATGATTATGTTAAAAATGGTGTATATGCTTGGTATTGTATATTTAAAGACCATTTAGGTGTAGAACATGTAGAAGTTGGTGCTGTAACAGTAATAAGATAAAAATTATTTATAATAAATAAAAAAGCCATTTTAAAAATGGCTTTTTTAATAAATTTATTTTTTAAATTCATACTTTTTTCTTATATTGTACTATAATATAAATTATAACGAAAATCATTAAACTATGGATCCAAATAAAGATTATTACAAAATATTAGATGTTACAAAAGACGCTTCAGAAGAAGATATTAAAAAAGCTTACAGAAAACTTGCTGTAAAATATCATCCAGACAAAACAAAAGGTGACAAAGAATTAGAAGAAAAATTCAAAGAAGCTAACGAAGCTAATACTATTCTTAATAAAAATAGAGAACAGTATGATATGATGAGTCCCCATGGTGCAAATTATAACCCAACGGGAGGATTTGGTTTTCCAGGTAGTGGAGGTTTTAATCCATTTGGTGGAAGTCCACAAGATATTTTTGATTCATTTTTTGGTGGTAATAGAGGTTTTAGAGATCAACAAGGATTTAGAGAAGATTTAGATATACAACAACAAATTGATGTAACTCTTGCTGATGTTTATAATAATAAAACAACTGAAGTAGATTATCAAAGATATATAAGTTGTGAAGATTGTGATGGAACAGGGTTTGATAAAAATGGTCATTCAGAAATATGTGAAGTTTGTGATGGCACTGGACAAGACCCAAAATTTAAAGGAACTAGAATGATCGTACAATGCCCTCAATGTCAAGGTATAGGAAAAATTTTTACAGACACTTGTAAAACTTGTAACGGTGATAAAGTAAAAATAAAACAAGTTAAATTTAATTTAGATAATATATACAAATTAACAGGTTCAAGTAAAGAATATTTATCAGGTTATGGACATCATTCTAAATACTATCCAGGTAAAGTGGGTAATTTAGTTTTACTTATTAATTATATTCCAGATGAAAAATATCAACCTTTAAAAAATGGTTTAATTTATCAATTAGATGTACATTATGAAGATGCTATTAATGGATATAAGTATGAACATAAACATTTAGACAATAAAAAATATAAATTTACTATTCCAAAAGAAACAAAAAATGGAGAAATCATAAGAATAAAGAACAAAGGTTTATTATTAACCAAAAAACAAAGGCAACCATTATTGTTTAAAATAAATATTATAATTGATTATAATAGAATAAAAAAAGAGGATTAATCCTCTTTTTTAATATACTCATTGTAACTTTTACAATACCACTCACTATCTTCTACATTATAAAAGATTGTTTTCATATCAGGATCTCCAATATTAACATAAATTGATTTTATATTTAACCAATAATCATCCTCTTCTTCCCCCTTATTAATAGTTTCTACTCCAGAACCTTCTATCATAAAGTCTAATTTTTCCATCGCGCTTTCAATGTCAGTGGTTTTATTTTCGATATTTTTAATTATGTCAATAATTTCTTCACTAACTTCATCAAAATTATCAATTATTTCTTCGTTAAATTCGTCATTCGATTCATCGTAAGACTCAAAATATGTTTTTAGGTGTCTCATTATATTAAATTCATTTTATCAGCTTCAATTAAATGTCTAAATTTTGTTTCTACTGCATCTATTGAAAATCTTAATTCAATAGAAGGTTGATGGTAATTGACAATACAACCTAATATAGCAGGATGTAAAAGATTGTTTTCTCTATTTAAAGTTTCAACCATATCAATAAGTTTAAGAGTTTCATCAAAATTCAAACTATTTTCAACTCTACATTGAATAAAATAAGAACCATGTGTAAAACTTAAAAAAGGTGAGATACTAAATCTTTTAAAATATTCTTCTAAAAATTTTTTTAGCGATTTAATTGCAATTGGATTTATTTTATTTCCCATTTTTATCAATATATAATTTTATACACAAGCCATTATTACTTTCTGTGAAATAAATTTCTTCACCAAGAGTTTTTTGTTCTTTTAAAAGAAGAATCAAATTTCTTAATTTTTGTGTATTCATCGTATGTTCATCATGATATGACATATAAGAATAAATATGTGATATTTTAGGAAATTTTAAATAAACTTCCAAAATATTTTTGGCTTTAACTTTATGTATTTCACTTAATCTTTTAGTTATTTGTTTAATTCCTTTCCGTTGTATTACTTTAACAATAAAAATTATATCTTCATGTAAGTGTTCTTTTAATAAATCTTCGTATTTTGTCTTAAACTTCTTTTTATAATCAGTAAATAAACCTTCATTCAATTCATCTTTAATTGGTTCATTAACAGGATAATCTGTAAAATCTTCTATCTTTAACTTCCTACCCAATCTTTTTTCTAAACAATCTAAACATATTAAATTACCTCTATTTTCTTCTTGTACTCCTTCTTCCCAAATATGATCATGTACCATATAATAATCTTTGGTATTTACTTTTATCTTTTTATGACAATCCACGCAATTAAAACAATGCGTGGATTCTAAAAATAGTTTATATGTTAACATTTATTTAACTTTTTTTACTGCTTCTTCAGCTTCTTTTTCCATTTCTTTATCTGTTTTATAATCTTCCTCAAATTCACTTCTAATCCTAACACCTCTTTCCTTTAAAATGTCTCTCATTTCATCTTTTTGTTTTTCTGAGTATTTATCTGATTTTAACTTAGATTTTAATTGTGGTGATGAATCTTTATCAAAATTTCTTTCTAATTCTTCTTTCTTCTTACCAAATTCTTTATTCGATTTATAAGAAATAGGATAAGAAATTTTATAAATTCTATCTTTATCTGCTGCATCACCACTTGTTACAACTGAATCTTTAGCTTTACTTGTTGTTTCATCATCAACGATAACATTTCCAACTGTAACTAAATAAGGTTTTTTCTTACTTACACCAAAACTGAAATTTTTTAATTGTTCATCTGGATTAATTTTATTAACACAATCTTTAGCATTTACTAAACAAGTAATCTTAATTGGTTTACCTTCATTATCATATTCATATTTAACATCTTTTGCAGGTGGTTCAAATAAATCTAATAATTGATCTTTTAATGCTTTCTTAAATTCACCAACACCAACATTTTTTGTTGATTTTGACATAGAAGTTGAACTAACATCTTTTGTTTTAGTATCTTTCTTAGATGATCCTCCAATAGTTTTAGTTTTACTAACAACATTAACATCTTTACCTTTATTATCTTTAATTTTTATCATTTGAATTTCATCACCATCTTTACCACCTTCACAAGATTGTTTAAAAACTTTTAATGTATCTTTATAATTTCCTAATGAACCAGTTACTTTATCATTACATTTAACTTGATAAGTATTTGTAGCTTCTAATAAGAAATCTTTATAACTTGATAGATTTTTTAATTCTTTCATTATATTTCGTTAATTTTTTATTATATATTAAATTTTAAAATTACAATAATCCCAACTCACTTCCTTGAATTAAATCATCATATATTTCTCTTATTTCTGGTAATAAATTAAATCTTTCTGAATTACTAATTAATGATATTAATTCTGGATATTTATCTATTATTTCATCTTGATAATTAAATTGATCATTTTCATTAGATTTAATATTAAATCTATCATAACCTAATAGAGAACACATTCTCCCCATCAAATCTTTGCATTGTTTTAAACCATAATCTAATTTATGTTTAATACTTTTTAAAGCATTAAGTGGCCTACCAATATTTATAAGATTTAAAACTGATTTAAATGTTTCAAAATCTAAATCAAATAATATATCATCTGTATAATCAATAGGTATATCAATATTATCATAAGTAGTAGTAATAATATCTTCAAATTTTTTTAAATATTTCATTTCAAAGGTATTACGATTTCTGGTAATGGATGACCAACTCTTTTAACATCTTTATTTTTATATGGTATCTGTTCTAAAATATATTTCATTATGTTAATTTGAGCCAATTTCTTATCATTAGAATCAACAATTACCCAAGGTGATTTTTCTGTAGAAGTTTGTAAAAACATTCTCTCTTTATATGCTGTAAATTTATCCCATTTATTCATAGTTAATAAATCATTTTCACTAAATTTCCAGGTCTTTAATGGATTTGCTTGTCTAATTTGAAACCTTAATTCTTGAGTTTCTTGGCTCACTGAGAACCAAAATTTAAATAAATATAATCCATTATCAATTAATTGATCTTCAAATGGAATAACTTCTTCTATAAATTCATTATATTGTTCTTTTGTACAATAACCCATAACAGGGTCATTTACTGCTCTATTATACCAACTTCTATCAAAAAATGATATTTTACCAGGTTTTGGTAATTTCTTAGTATATCTTTCAAACCAATTTAATTTTTCTTCTTCTGTTGGTATACCAAACGTAGCCACTTTAAATAATTTTGGGTCTAGAAATTCAATAATGGTCTTGATTGCTGAACCTTTTCCTGCAGCATCTCTACCTTCAAAAAGAACAGCTAATCTTTTATCTTTTCTATATAACCAATTTTGTAATTTTAATAATTCAATTTGAAGAGGAGTTTTTTTCTTTCTAAACTCTTTATTAGTCATTTTTTGAATGGCTTTTTTCTTCAATTTTTTTACTTCTTCAAATTCTTCTTCTTCATAATCAACATCTTTCTTTTTCTTATATAATTTTTGTACTCTTTGTGATAATAAATCAATATAAGAATTGAAATAATCTATAATATTTTCATGTCTATCTCCTTTTAAAACAGATACACTATAAAGTCCCCTGAAAAATGAATCTAAATTAAGATCAATTAATAATTCTTCACCAACTATATCTTTAATTTTTTTCAACATACTATTAATAGATAATCTATCAAGTTTATAAGGATTGTGTAATACTTCTTTTTGATAATTTCTCAATGCATTTGTTAAATTAATAGTAATCTCTTTAGCATTTGCTTTTCCACTAAAAAAATTTGAAACAAAATCTTTAACACCTTTAAGAAAACCAAAATCAAATATTGATTCATTTATTAAATCATCATATGTTTTTAAATGTTTCATCAGTAATTTTATTTTTAACACCATTATATATTAAAAATATAAAACAAAAAAAGCCATTCATTTCTGAATGGCTTTCTTACTTGATTATTTAATTAGATTAAAACATATCTCCCCATTTTTTAGGAGCTTCTGAACTACCACTATCTCTTTCAACAGCTACTAATTCTAATTCTTTCTCTACTTCTTTAGTTTCTCCAGATTCAAGAGCTTTTTGACCAGATTTAGAAGCTTTTTGTTGAGTATCAAAATCTCCCATCATAATATCAAATCCACTTTTCTCCCACTCTTCTAACATCGCATATCCTTCTTCTTCATAGATACCGTTTTTTAAATCAATGTTATTAATGAACGATGTTGACATTTCCATAAATCTTTCCATTTCACCAATCTTTTTAGCCGCATCTTCTTCCATCGATTCCAATGTTTGTTCAAATATTGCTCTTTTGTCAGGATCACCCATCATCGCTCTAATACCAGATTTCATGGCTGAATGACCAGCTTTAAGTGCCTTATGTTCAATTTTCTTATTCTTCATATCGTCTTCCAAATCTTCAACAACATAACCTGAAACTTCATACATTCTTGTTAAAGCTTTATATAACTTAAACATTTTATTATACATTTCTGTTAATTTAACATTAGAGTCTTTAGTACGACCTGCTTTTCTTGATTTTAATCTAAACTCGTCACGGTTACCTTTTTTCTGAGCCGCTTGCATAATTTTCATTGATTCTTCAATTTCATCATTATTTGAATCTATAATCCTTTTTAATGAAACCATTTGAGTTCTCAATTTCACAATATTTTCATCCATTTGTTGAAGGCTTTTCTTCAAATCTTCAATGTACGTTTCAATAATTGCAATTGGATCAATTTTCACAAACCAACTTGTTACTCTTTTCATTATCATTTTAAAACCAAACCATGCCAGATTTCGAGTTTGTTTTCTTGTTGCAATCCATAAAACTGCACCAATACCTATAACCATTAAACCAGCTGTTATTAAGTTTGAAAATAATCCAATTATAAATGGAAGAAATTTCCATGCTAATAAACCACCACCAATAATTAATCCAGCCATAAATAATAATCCTGTTTTTCCTTCTGGTTTTTTAAAAAAACCTCTTCGTTTTTCTTTTTCTAAATTCATAGTTCTGTTTTAATTAATTAATCTTTAATATATTTGTCAATTTTTAATTTATCTTCTTCTAATTTACCAACCAATTCTGAAGCAGTAGCTTTAAAATTAGATTTAACCTTTGATAATTTTTTCTTTTCAATATCAACATCAGCGATAGTTATCTTTTTATCCTCTTTGATACTTTCCAATCTATCTTTTAATTCCTCTATTTGTGTCAATATTTTTTCTGTTTCTTCATCTAAATTATCAATTTTTTCAAACTTTGCACCAATTTTCACTTTCACTTGTTCATTAAATTCCTTATTAAATGATTTTTCTTGATCTTTAACTATTTTAATATAATGTGTTAATGAATTCATTAATATTTGTTTTGTTAATGAATTATCACCGCCTTTAACAATTTTATATGCGGCTTTGAAAATAAATTCTTCTAATTTATCAGGATCTATATCTACATCTAAATCTTGCATACTCATTAATTGTTGTCTAAATTCTAAATAATCGGGACCAGGTAAATCACTATCAAGTACTTCTTTAGCTAATCTCTTATAGATTTTATCATCCTTTATTCCAACAATATCATCTGGTAAATCGTAATTTTTTTCAATTGTAGTAGTTTTTTCTGTCATTTTTAAGTTTTTTAATTTTAATTTACAATTATATCAAATATAGTTAAAATTCTTTAATAAAAAAATATTAAAATCTATCAATTAGATTTTTGTCAATTTCACTAATTATTAATATATTCTTATAATAATAATTTTGTTCTTCTTGCCTAGTATAAATTTTATGATAATCTTTATCCATACCTTTTAAAATATTTATTATTTCATATGCACCATCCAAATAATCTTTTGAAACATTATTTGGAATATTATATAAATTACATTGTTTTGTTAAAGGAAAAATATAAAACTTACCATTCTTTAAATCTTTCATTTCCTCATATTCTTCACTTATTAATTCTTCCTTAATATTATCAGGAAACATTTTTAAATGTTTATCAATTCTTTGTGTAATTGTATTTGATTCTAAGAAATTTTCACAAAAAATTTTTCCATTTTTCCATATAAATTCATTTGGTAAAACACAATAAATATAATGTAAAACCTGATTTCTATGTCCATATAAATATGGATAATCAGAAATCATCTTCTCTACTAATTTGTTTAATTCCATATTTAATATTATTATTTACATAAATATAACTTTAAAATTCTAAATAAAAAATTAACGTTCAAATCAAGACAGGTTCTAATTTTAGAATAAGATTTTTTATGGGATTAAAAAATTCATTTTCAATATCAATGATTTTATATATACTCTTATAAAAAGAATTCATTAAATGATTGATATTTGGAAACAAGAATTTGACTGGACTTTAGACACAAGTTCAGGAAATACATACTACTATCAAAAAAATAGACAACAATATTATGTAAGAGATGTAATAGATACAACATATGAAACTTTTAGATATAATAAATGTTTATCTGGTACATGTTGGTCATATATTAATAGTCTTGAAGATATTTATAAAGTAGATCTTTATACTGGTGATGGATATAGTAATTATAATGTTTATACAGAATACGATTCAATTGAAGAATTTTTTCCAAATTTCTATGCAGTTGATATTATAGTAGACGAAGATACAGATTTAACTAAACAATTTTATAAATTTGATAATGTCATTATTAAACCTGGATATAGAATTCAATTTATAAACCAAGTTGATTCAACAGAAAATTTAATTTATACAGTTGGTAATACATATTTTTTAAACCCAACAAATCTACTTGATACACGAGAACAATCATATAGATTTAAAACCTATTGTAAAAGTGGTACATATAAAGATAAACAATTCACATTATCTGGATCTACTGGCGCCACATATTTTCCAATTTCTGGTGAAAGTATGTATTTTGTTGAAAGTGAATCATTTTTACTTAGACATTTTGTTGATTATGACATAATGCTAACAGGTCAAACATCTGGTGATTGTGCTAAAATAATATTTACTGATTATGATTTAGCTAGAAAACAATTATCAGAAAATAGTTCATTATATAATGAATTAACAATAACTATTGAAACTGGTTCTACAAATTATATTTTATATGAAGATATATCATATATTATTGTAAATAGTGGTTATAGTTCAATTGATTATAATTATGTTTCAGGTTATACAAATACAACATCCGCAACAACAACTGCAAATATTTATAATGATTCTGGTACAACATATGTAACTACTGCAACTAATTTTATTAAAAATGATGATTTTTATATTAATCTAAAAATTTATGATTCTAGTGGTTACACATACTTAGATTATAAAGGATTTATAGATTCTAGTTTATCCACTAGTACAATTATAGCTTTAAAAGATTATATACCAAATCATGTATTATATGAACCAATACACAATACAGCAATAACATATGAAATTGAAAATTTACAATATACAAATAATGATGATACATCTACTATTGTAGATGCAATTAACTCATCACCATTTAATAAATTTATATCTGCTGTATATTATAATAGCACAACAATGACATTAACAGCTACAACTTACAATTATTTAAATTATTTTGACTATGATGGATTAACATTCACATTTACACCAAGTAGTTATACATTTAATACATATAATAATTATATAAACTATCAGTTACAACCATTCATGGAAAGAATATATAGTGGTTTTACGACATCATATACAACATATAATAGTTTTGCATTAAGTGCATTTACATTAGACATAAGTTTAAGTGGTTATACTAAAATAACACCAGATAATGTTGATGAAATGGAGTATTTCAGACAATCTACATATGTTACATTAAGTGGTTTGTCTAGCTCAATTGTATCATTAATATTAAAAAAATATGATACTTATTTATTAGTAGAATCTGGAGTCACAAATTTATCAATAATTACAAATATAAATACATTAGGAGATATTTCTAATCTTCTTTATAGTGGTTTTACTACATCATTACCAAATAATGTTTATAAAAATGTTGCTGGTGCTTATGGTCAAATATTAAGTGAAGATTCTACTGTTAGAAATTATAGCAGTGGTATAATACATAGAAATGACAACAGATTTATTTTTAAGATATATAATAAAGACGATGAAAAATTAACATATTATCCATCAGATTTAGTAGGAATTGGAACTGATTTAAAGACAATGTTTCCATTATTTCTATTTGATGATGATTTTGAATATGAAAGTTAAATTATGAAAGTTAATATAAAAAGAGAAGTTTTAGATTTTGGTTTCCAAAATATCAAATTTACTAACGGCCTAGACCTAGACAAAGTTAGATTAAGATATGGTTGGTTGTTGAATGCTAGAATCAAAAATGCTATCATAGGTGAAAGTACAGATAACAAATTAATTTGGTATTCAGGTGAATGGTTATGTGGAGAATGGTTTGATGGTTACTGGTATTCTGGAGTTTTTCATCAAGGTATTTGGAGAAATGGTGATTGGTATTCTTATCAATTAGACTTATCACAAGCTAGAAATGGTGTGTTATATATTGAAGATGATGCAAGTAATGATAATTCACATTTTTTATCAGGAACTTGGATATATGGTACACATCATAATGGTACATTTGGTCTAAATGAAAATTACTGGGATACACAAACTAAATATGATATTAATTATACTGTTTTAACAAACTATAATTTAGATTGGGATACTACTGAAAGTAATTGTATTTGGAAATATGGTAATTTTTTAGATGGTATTTTTATTAATTCTAGATGGGAATATGGCAATTTTTATAATGGTAAAATGATTAATTCATGGTGGGAAAATGGACTTTTTTATAATGGAACATTCGAAGATCATACCTGGATAACTGGAAAATGGTATGGTGGAGATTTTCTACAAGGAAAATGGTATGATGGTATTTTTACAGAAATTGGTGATAATTTAAGTAGATTTGGAATAAATAGTGGAAATGGTTATATTGTTTCTAGATGGTATGATGGGATTTTCTTAGCTGGAGAATTTCATTCTGGTCTAAAAGAAATTAGTGGTATAACATTTCCTTCAGAAGAACATCTATCATCTAGATGGTATGAAGGAACATTTAAAGGCGGTATATGGTATGGTGGTCAATTTGAACAAGGTGATTGGATCACAGGAACATGGAAAGATGGTATATGGGGTACATGGGTAACTGAAAATTGGTACTATCCAAATCTTGCATTAATACATGAAACAGGAAACACACAATGGACTTATACAGAAAATCTAACAGGTTATACAGATGAATATGCCTATTTACAAACGACTGGTGTTTCATTATTAACTAGTGGATGGACATATAGTAATATTTTATCTTTTGGTAATTGGAGAGATACTAATGGAAATAGTTTTGATCTTCCTTCAGGTTCAACTATTACAGGAATGCAAACAAAAATAGAAAGAAGTGCTTATTATAATACAACTTTAGGTGGTACAACTGATAATGTAGTTAGTATGTATAATTATAATATACCAGCATCAGGCTCTAATTATGCAACACAAACAGATTTCTTCACTTCTGATAAACAGACAATTTATTATGGTAGATTTGAGAATTACTGGATAGAAGGTACAGGTTCTACACAAACAACTTGGATATCAAATCTAACTTCAGAATTATTTAATGATGATCAAATGTTTTTCCTTTATGGAACTACCAATTATAAATATGAATATATGTCACCAGTTTTTGATATGTATGCTAAATTATACAATATTGGTTTAAGAGTATTTTATTATACATCACCTACTTGGTACAATGGAACCTGGGAAAATGGATTATGGATAAACGGTACTTGGGAAAATGGAGATTTTCTACAAGGAACTTGGTTAAATGGAACATTTGTGAACGGGACTATGGGTTCTGTTTCAACTTAATTTTTTCTAATTTACTTTTTCTCTGATGTCTTATTACTCTTTTATCTTCTACCCATATAGGAGTAACTGAATTGAAAATTTCATCAGGTTTTTCTTCATGATAATATCCGTCCAAATAATACATTATTTGTAATCTTTTATTCGGTTTATAATAATGTCTATAAGCATATCCATCAAGATTATGTAATAATCCACCTTTTAGATAATATTCATAAATAGAAGTTGTATTTTCACAATAAACGTAAGTTACATTATTTCTATATTTATTTTTCGAAAATAATAATATCACCTTATCATCAACTTCTATTTTTTCTTTATCAATAATGTAGTATTTAATATATTTTGGCCATAATCTTATCATATAATTATAATCTACATCATAACCTTTTGGTAAATTTTCTATAATATCTTTATTTTTTGCTTCTTCAAATATATTATTCACCTTTAACTCTTTCTAATTTTAATTTTCTATCTAATCTTTGTGCTACGGGTAACCATTCTTTATGATCACTAAATTTTTCACCATTAATCCAATATTCTTCTAATGGTAAAGTACCGGTAGGATTTCCTTCAATTGGTTCTACGGCTGGTCCATCTAATCTATGTGGTTTACCATCAACTTTATATTCTATTCTGTCTAAGAATCTAATTTTTTGATCACCTTCAGTTTTTAACCAATCCAGAATTTTAACTTGTTCTATATAATACTTTTCTTCTAACTTTTCTCTCTTCGAAATTGAATTAGCATTTTCTACATCTTCCCAAGTCATTAAATACTAATTGAATTTACTAAATTACCAATAAAATCAGTAATCCATGTTCCTATTGTAGTACCAGCCCAACTTGGACTAATTAATAGAATTGCGATAATGGCTGTAATAAGAATCTTCCATTTATTCTTTTTAAGCCATTTCCAAAATATTGCAGGATAATACCAAAATGATTTTCCTTTTGATTGTCTTTGTTTTCGGATATCTTCAATTTCCATAATAAAAATATATTTTACCTATATATAAGAAAATTTAAGTTCTGTTTAATTATTTATTTTTCATATTCAAATGTTTGAAAAAACCACTTATAATCATTATAAATATAACCACCTAATTCTTCACCCAATATATCTTTCCAATTGGTTTTAGGTTTTTCCAATTTACTGTGAGTTTTATGATCACCATAAATACCATACCATTTATCATCTTCAATTGTAATTTGTTTAATATCTTTAAAATTATGTTTAAAATATGGTACACCAAGATAAGAATATAATGCGAACATTGTATCAAATGGTCTATCAATTAGATTTTCTATTTTAATGTAAAATACATTTTTATTTATTCCTTGTTCTAAAGAATCTTTTAATCTATCTAATGCCAATCCAACTGGTAAACTATTTAAAAATAATTGCGCTCTTTTTCCAGTTGTGGTTCCTTTTAATTCTGCAAAATTTTGAAGTTGTTCAAAATGAAGTGGGTTTTCTCTATATTTTGTTTCCATAGAAGCAATAACATCTCGTATATCTCTAATCATACACACTATTTTTGGATTAGGGAAAATCTTATCTAATAAATTATAATTTATAAACCACCCTCTAGACTTATCAAGAGCATATTTTTTATCAGTCAAAGGTTTAAAATATCCTTCCATACCACCTTTACAAAATGATATAAAAGCATCTTCCATTTGTGTTTGGTCTTGTGCTTTAAATTCAATAAGATTTGTAAATGTGTTTTTTGCTGTAAAAACTAGTTCTAATAAACCAGATGTTGGAGTTACATAAAAATCAGGATTTTGTCCAATTATATTTTGCAATAAAGAACTACCAGCTCTAGGTAATGAGCTATTGTAAAAAATTTCCATTTTGTGTATTTTTGGTATTTACTTTAATTTAAACTAAAAGTTTAATTAATGTCCATTTTTCTACTAAAATTAAACATTATACTGCTTGTGCTACTAATGTACCACCACTTAAAATCATTTTATATCTATCACCAGAATAAGCATCTTTCATAATGAAACAAGTTTCACCTGATGTTGTAATCTCAAATGATGGAATATAAACCGTATCTATTGCTAGAGATGTTAAACCAGAACCACCTAAAATAATTGAACCTTCATGAATAGCAGCGTTATTAATACCACCTAATGATACTGAATAATCACCACTTGATGTATTATTTTTACCAAAAGCAAATGTATAAGCACTCGCTGCTACTGAACTTTGACCACCTACGAATGAATAATAACCACTTGCAGTATTATCTTTACCAAACCCCGTTGAATAATTTCCACTTATTAATACACCTATACCAAAAGCTTGAGAATATGAACCACTTACTGTTGTAGTATTACCTACTGCAATTGAACCATCACCACTTGCTGTGTTACTTTTACCAAAAGCGAATGTGTGAGCATTTGCTGCTACACTATCACCTCCACCTCCAGCGAATGAATGCATACCACTTGCAGTACCACCAAAAGAAACACTATAATTTCCACTTGCTTCATTACCTGCACCAAACGAGAAAGCATCGTCACCACTTGTCGTAGAACCACCACCAGCAGCAAATGAATGCATACCACTTGCAGTATTACTTACACCACCAATAGCAACACTATACATTCCACTTGCTGTATTATTTAAACCACCTAATACTGTTGAATAATCTTCACTTGATATACTATTTTTACCAAATGCAAATGATAAAGAACCACTCGATATACAAGTATCCCCGAAAGCAAATGACATAGTACCACCCACTGATGAATTTTCACCACCTACAACACAACTTCTACCAGTATTAACATTTGACATACCACCTAATATTACACTATATGTTCCACCATCTATCAAACTACTTCTAGTACCTACCATACTACAATAACTTGATGATAAAATATCACACTCAGATGAAGAAATCAGTGAATTATTAGTATTTGAACTAGTACCAGATATTATATTAGAAATACCACCTAATATAAGACAACGAGAAGAAGAAATTCCACCAATTTCAGAAGAAGAACTTGCTAATATACCAGAAGAAAATCCAAAAACATTTGAATTAATTGAACTAAAAATAAATGAAGAACTAGATTTTGATAAAATAGATGAATCTAAAGAACCCAAAATAACATTATAACTATTATTTAATGGTTCTATAGAATTATTTCTACCACCTATTATCGCTGAATGTAAAGCTTCTGCCGTATTTCCTGAACCAGTTACAAATGAAGCAGTTCCACTCGCAATATTATCTTTACAAAAAACAACTGAATAATCTCCACTTGATGTATTATCTTTACCAAAAGCGAAAGTATAGGCACTTGCTGACACATTACCAGTACTACCTCCAGCGAATGAGTAAGTACCACTTGCGGTACCACCAAAAGAAACGCAATAATTTCCACTTGCTTCATTACCTGCACCAAACGAGAAAGCATCATCACCACTTGTCGTAGAACCACCACCAGCAGCAAATGAATGCATACCACTTGCAATGTTGTGTGTACCACCAATAGCAATACTATATAAACCACTTGCAGTATTTAAATATCCACCTAAAGTTGCTGATTGATCTCCACTTGCAGTATTACCTTTACCAAATGCGAATGTGTGAGCACTTGCTGCTACACTATTAACACCACCTGTAAATGAATATGTATCAAAATTATATGTAAAACCAGAATCTGTTGTAAAAGAACCACCGGAATTAACCTGTATCTCAAAAGTAGAACCATCAATTAATGTTACAGCACTATTAATCCATTGAGAACCATCATAAACTAATGTCTCATCTGATGTTACTCCACTTAATGTTACATCAGTTAAATCAGTTAATCCTATAACTTCTGTTCTGCCTGAATTAATCCATTGAGAACCATCATAAACTAGTGTTTCACCGGTTGTTAATCCATTTATATTAAAATTTGTTGCACCAGATAAAGGTATTGTCCATGTTACTTCTTGTAGTACTTGTTGAAGGATATCACCTGTAATTGCACCAGTATTATTAGTATAAACCCAGTCTTCAATATATTGAGCTAGATCAGTAAGAGTCATTCCTGTCATAATAAAAAAATTCAATTTTATCTATATATTAAAAAATGATTATACGAATACTTACTTTTTATAAATTAAACAATATTCACATTCAATTAAATTAATAAAATTATTAAAAGTATCTCTTATTGTTTCACCTTCTTCGACATGATTATAAAAATCATCATTTTTTTCTGGTAACACTTTTTTCAATAATTTGTAATTAACATCACTAGGGTTACCTTTATATAAAATTCTATCAGTTTTAGAATCCATTATAAATTTTAATATTACTTTCTTCATGTCTGTATAATTAGTATATTTGCAAAAAATGATGTTATCTCTTAAATTTATTTCCATTCAAAATGTATTTATTTTGTTACTTATAAAAGACAACACCCAAAAAGTTTATTTTTTCTATAAGAAATATTAATTTGTTTTAGTGAATCATATTTAATATATAAGTAAAAATCAAATTAAGATTTGTGAAAAATTTACTTTTCTTTAATTCTAAAGGATATCCGTACAATTTTATTTATGATGCAGAAGCAGATAGATATAATGGAAAATTATTTTTTCCAGTAAATAGTAACGATACATTCAAAACATTATCATTCTACACTTTCGAAACTGTAAGACCAATAACATATGAAGATACATTTGAATTTCGAAATATAGAACTATATAACTACGACGGTATAAGATTTTTCGGTGAAACATATAGCGGAAACACAATTACAAATATACAAAAGATTAATGAAAGTAGTGATTTTCATTCGAAATGGATTTTTGGAGAAAATTTCGATAGAAAGTATCCTATCGGAACAATAGTGAAATTCAGTGGACCTAGCTTAACATCAGATTTTAATAAAGATTTTTATACAATAGTTGACACAAGACCTGGTGCAGTTTCAGTTTTAACACAAACTCAAAATGATTTATATACATATTCATATAGTGCAAATACATGGGCTCTAGATAGTCTCAATTATATTGCATGGAATGATTACTCTGGTGATACTGCTACAGATTTTTTAGGATTTAATATTTATAGTGGTCAAACATTGACGATTGTTGGATCAGATACAAATGATGGATTAAATGATGTTTTAGATATAGGTTTAACAGAAATATTTTACCAGAACTATTGTTCATTACCAACAGGACAAACAGGAAATGAATTAAAATTAGAATTCGATGTTAGAACTGAAAGACCAACTGTTTATAAAGGTGGTGTTACAATTGATAATACATCATATGGAACTGGCACAACTGCTGTAATATTATTTGATTTAGGGTTAAATTCATTATTAAACACAGATAAAGAAATATTAGAATTACAAGAAGGACAAGAAATAATGTTTGAAGATTATACTGGTGATTTAACATTTGCTTCAAATCCAATTTATAAAGTTATAGAAGTTGTTGAATATGATAATATTTTAACAACTGCTGTTACATTCATAAAAGAATATAATGATTCGGCTTCTAGATCAAAAAGTTTTAACAACAATAGAAGTTTTCCGATGGTTTCAACAAATCCAACTACACCACCATCTACAATGCCAAGAAAATATCAAACATATGATTACTATATTGAACTATCAGGATTAACAAATGAAGATTTTTTTAGTACTGGAGATCAATTTATTTTTTCTGGTATAACCAGTCAATTAAATAATAGAACAATAACATTTAACACAGTTAAGAAATGGAAAGATCTAAGAATTGAATATTGGGAGAGTAGAATTGAAGGCAGTAAAGTATGGAAAGATAGTGTTGTTGCAAAAGCACAAGACAGAGGAAATACATACATTGAACAAAAAAGTTTAGATGCTATCTGGATGTACAGAACAATTGATTTATATACAATTGAAAATGAATCATTAACATATACCAAATCAGACGGAACAACAAATAAAAATCCAGTTCCTTATAATTTAAGAACAACAAGATATGAATTAACTAATTATATTATAGAAGAAAACTCACAAGAATATATGTTTAGGTTAAAAAGACCTAAAATAGATAAATTAATTTGTGATACTACAACAGTAGAATCTTCTGATTTTACTGGTGATGCAATTTGTTATTTAGCTGATACTAAAGTAGAATTCACACAAGAAGTATTAGATACTTACGCAAATACTATCGAAGCATTTAATATTAAATATAAAACATTATTAAATAATAGATATGGCATAGATGTTTATAGTGGTGGTACATCAGGAGACACAGAAATAACAGTCGAATCTTTATATAGTTATGATAATAGTTATGAATTATATTTCGATAATTTAAAATTATATATCAATGACGATTCTGGTATAACTTTTACAGGTTCAACATTACCTAGATACTATATTAAAATGCAAGATAAATTATATAGCCAATGGTTGCCTGTTTATAGTGCTGAAAATGCGCAAGTATACAGTACTCAAATACAATTTGACTTATCAACTAATAATCAAGAATATGGATTTAGGATTAACTTAAATAACATGGAAAGTTATATTTCGTTTAGTGCAAATACAGAACAAACATTAACTGATTTTATTGATGAATATCAAAATGCATTTACTACTAAAGGATTTAATTTATCAAGTTCTGCTGATACATTAACTATTCAAGGACAATATCCAAATATATCTGTTTGGAATCTTGAAATAAATGTTAATACATTTTCTAATTATGAAATATTATCAGAAATACAATCACAAGGAATAATTGTGACAGGAAGTGAAATAAGAACATTACCACCTACAGGTAGTACAACTTTCTTTGATAAAAGATTTTCAACAGGAATGATTGTTGCTATCAGTGGTGATACATTCTTTACTAATAATCACGAATATAATATTATTGGTTTATCAGAAACTATAATGCAATTATCATACCAAGGACATTATACAACCACACGATATTCGTTTGATAATTCATTTAATAATGATTTCAATATATTTTCAAGTTCAGAACATACTATAATACAATCTAGAGAATTTTTAAGAAAACCTAGAGAAAGTTATTATAAAGATATTTATTATAGATTTAGATGGGAAGAAGATTATGATAGTTCAATGTTTTTATATGATTTTTCAGGAGAACAATTAGAAAATTATCCACCTGTAGACACAACAGGAAATACGATAACAACAAGAATGTATACAGGTTCAAAACCATTATTTGATAAAAATAACCCAAATAATTTATATCTAAACTGGTATCCAAATATGGATATTAATTATGTTAATGACCCATCAAGACAACAAACAGTATTCGAAGAAGTTAAATATCTTTTAGATCAATATGATTCTAGTAATGCTAATTATATTCCAATACCATTACAAACATTTGTTGGTTTTAAGGGAGAAAATGAAGGTGTTACTAATAATGTTTTACTATTAGAGAAAATTGAAAATATTATTTATAGTGGAACAACAAATAATGATGAAAATAATAATAGTATACAATTTTCATTAGATGAAACTGGTTTATTAAGAATAACAAATCCTAATCAACCAAATTTTAGTTTTGTTAAATTAGGTTTTGAAAAAGATCAATTTGTGTCACTTAGATTTGATGATTTGTCAACAACCGGTGAAACTATTTTTGAAAATCCTCAAGAGTATAAAATAATAACGGCAGGAAAAGTTGAAATACAATTAACAGGAATAACTGGATTCACTATATTTAATTCTAGTGGAAATACAAATGGTTATAAATTTAAAATTAAAGTTGAACCTAAGACTATTTTAAGATGTCCAATTTATGGTCAAACAGAAGTTGAAGATATTAGATTTGATATAGGATTACATAATATTGGTGTTGACATAGGCGAAGAATTAGAATATATTTTTAAAGAATCTGATGTTAAAGAACAAGGAATAGATTACATTCTTTTAAATAGAAAAAGAAAAGAAATGTTAGCCGTATATCCAGAAATATGGAATTATGTAGGTTCTTATAAAGCTTTAATCAATGCAATTAATTATTTCGGATATAATGATCTAGAATTATATGAATATTATCGTACTGCTGATCCTACATCTCCAATGTATGAAAAATTACATAAAGTCTTAATACCTGATATTTTTGATAATAGTGTTGAGGGTTGGAACACTTATGACTATATTAGAACTCCTAAAGAAAAGGAAGTCATGAAAAAAACGAATCTATTTAATCTTGCTTATAAATTAACTGATGAAAATGGAGATAATGTTGAAATGTATACATTTGATGAAGCATTATATAAATTAAATGGATTAAAAAGATGGTTAAAAAGAAATATATTACCATTATCAACAAATATAATTGACATAACGGGGGTTGCTACAACAAATACAAATTTATATCTTAATAATGATGTTAGTAATCAATCAATGGCTTTTGATGTTACCAGAACAACATCTGTAGTGCATTTTTACAAAACATTAACACAAAACTTTGGTGAAAGTTATTTAACAACATTGAATTTTTATACCAATGACAATTTTATCCCAAGTGGATGGACTTGTAAAATTAAAACATTCAGTTTAAATGATACAAGAGAAATATATGAAGTTATTGAAGAAGAAGATTGGGTTAGTTCAGAAGTACAACCAATAGGAACATGGTATCCAGAAATGATGGAGGAATATAAAAATGACTCTATTGGTAGTTTAAAACTAGCACCAGAACAATATATAAAATTACAAAAAAATGATTTAGAACCATATAGTTTCGTAATAAATAAAGATGTAGATCCTTATATCTATATTGAAACAAATTACTATAATGAAGATGGTATCGGAATGACTAATAATGAAATGTATAATACAAAATTAGCAAGAAATCTACATCTAATAAATAATAATTTAAGAATATCAGCTATCGCATCTGGTGATAGTTATCCTTATATTAATGTAGGAGGTGGATATTATTTCTTTGATGAAAAAGGTTACTTGTATGTTGATGAAAATCTAGATTACTAAAATGGATAATATTGAAATGATAAGAGAAGTATTACATGAATTATATCACAAAAATTATGACACTAAGATAAATAAAAAACTTAGAGATTTAATAATAGATTGTAATAATGAACAACTAGCTCATTTATTATTTAAAGGTATCAAACTAACTGAAAATATTGATTTATTTTGTTATAATGGTTCTGGTTTTAGATGTATAAATGAAGATGAAAATCTTGTTGGCAGGTTACATTTATGCAATTTAATTGAAAAATTTTTAAATGAAAAATTATTAGAAAAATTACACTCTTAATATTACATTAGTCCCATTTTTCCTGCTTCTAAATAAGGTGTTAAGTCTTCTGGTAAATTGCAAAAATATTTATATAAAATTTCAAGACCATCTACTTCAAAATCATAAACACTACCTGATGCACTAGGTCCAGGTTTATTATTTTTAAATGTTTCTAATTCTATATAAGAATCCTCAATATTTGTTTCTTTTTCTAAATATATTGTTATTTTATCAAACTCTCCTATACCTTTAATTTTTAAATTATAACAATCTGAATCTAATTTTTCACCATATTTAACTGTTAGATCTATAATTTCTAAAAATAATTTCTTATGTAGATCCTTGAATTCTTCTTTTTTTGTTTTTAATTCTTCAATTTCATATTCTAAATTTGTAATTTCAGTTTCAATATCATACATAGTAGTATTATATAATTCAATATCAGAAATATCTAATTTTTCATTTATAAAATTATTAAAATTTATAATCATTTTTATTTAGATTGGTATTTAATAATATATATTTAAAAATAAATACGAAATATGAACAATTACATCGGAATTGATCCATCAAAAGCTTCAACAGCTATTTCAGTTGAATCTAATAAAGGTGACTTTCTTTTTAATTATACTACAAAAGATTTAGGTTATAAATGGATTAAAAAAACAAAAGACCAAATTAAATACACACAATTTACTTATTATACATCTGATATTTATAGTGAAAGTGAATTCTATAAATTACAAACATTTAGTCAAATTTCTGAAATGGTATTGAAAGACATACTTTCAGTTATAGATTTAAATGAAAATACAAATATAGGTATTGAAGGATATTCATATGGTTTCAAATCTTCTCCTGGTCCAATAATTGATTTAGTTGGTTTAGGACAATCAATAAGATTAAAAATTTTCGAAAATATACCAAAAATAAAAGACTTTAGAGTTATATCACCAAAAAGATTAAAAACTCTAACATGTGAGATGGTATATGGTAAACCCGAAGTTCTTTTAAATAAAAGAACTGGAGAACCATTAAAAACACAACCACCTGCGACAAATAAACAAGGAATTAGTGGTGGTGAATTTAATAAAAAAGAAATGTTTTTAGCTATGTTAGAAGGTGATATAAATAGTCCTGCATTTAAATTTTGTGAAGAAAACCAAAAAGAAATACTAACAACAAAAACAATACCGAAACCTTTTGATGATATTATTGATTCTTTACTTGTTAAAGAAATGATGAAGACCAATAAATTATAATATTTCATTTTTAAATTAAAATATATATTATTATGAGAAAAAAGAAAACAATAGAAGAATTCATAAATGAATCTATTAAAATACATGGTGATAAATATGATTACTCTTTAGTAAATTATGTTAATTATAATACTAAAGTTAAAATTATATGTAAAATACATGGTATTTTTGAACAAACACCAAATAAACATTTAAGAACAAGTGGTTGCTCAAAATGTAATGGTAATAAAAAATTAACGACAGAAGAATTTATTGAAAAATCTAAAAATATACATGGCGATAAATACGATTATTCAAAAGTTAATTATATTAATTACAACACCAAAGTTAAAATTATATGTAAAAAACATGGTATTTTTAAACAAACACCAAAATCTCATATTAGTAATATGTCTGGTTGTAAAAAATGTTCATATGAAAATCTTTCAACAAAATATTCGAAAGATTCAAACCATTTCATTAATAAATCAAGAAAAATACACGGAAATAAATACGATTATTTTTTAGTAAAATATATTACAGCAAAAGTAAATGTGAAAATAATTTGTCCTAAACATGGCATTTTTGAACAAACACCATCAAATCACCATAAAGGTTTTGGTTGTGATTTATGTGGAAATGAATCCACACATATTAAACTTAAAAAATCAAATACACAATTCATAAAAGATTCAATCAAAACACATGAACATAAATATAACTATTCAATGGTTGATTATTTTAATGCAACAACAAAAGTTAAAATTATTTGTAAAAAACATGGTGTATTTGAACAAACACCAAACTCACATCTATCTGGACACGGTTGTCCTGTTTGTAAAGAAAGTAAAGGAGAAAAATTTATAACAAAATTTTTAAAAAAGAACAATCTTAACTATACTAAACAAAAAAAATTTAATGATTGTATTGATAAAAATAAATTACCATTTGATTTTTATCTTGATAATTTAAACATGTGTATAGAATATGATGGCATACAACATTTTAAACCAATTGAATATTTTGGTGGTGTCGAAAATTTAAACTACGTGAAAAAACACGATAAAATTAAAACAAAATTCTGCGAAGAGAAAAATATTAAACTTTTAAGGATTAAATATACTGATAATATAGAAGAAAAAATGAATTTTATTTTTAATGAAAAAATTTAAACAACATAAAGAATCTACAAAAAACGATTCAATTTTCGTTCCAAAATATAGAGTATTTGAATCACAAGAAATTATGGATATTGTTCCAAATTTCCCTATCAATAAAAGAATACCATATAATGAAGCAAAACTTATTCAAGCTATTAAAAATGGCATGATAATACTAATAAAATATGAAGGTGAAGATGATAAAGGTGGAGGTGGAGAAAGAGTTATATATCCAATGAATTTAGGTATTAATAAAAATACAAAGAATACACTTTTAAGAGGATGGCATGTTCAAGGTTACTCTCATAGTGGTGGTGGAAGTAATGAAAAAGTTTGGAGGTTATTCAATGTATCAAATATAGAACATATGACATTCACAGGAAACTTCTTTAGATTACCACCCAAAGATTATAAAATGAATGATAGAGTGATGTCAGAAAGGACAATACAAAAAGCTGATTTTAACGAAATAAGAAGAAATCAAAATAAACTTATACAATCTGGTAAAATTGAATCAGAAGAAAAAACAACAATTGGTAAAGAAACTACTATCACTAAAATTGATATTAAAGATACAGATCAAATGATAGATCTTTACAATCCTTGGGCAACTGAATTAATGCAAGAAACTAGAAAGCAAGTTGGTGATGATAAATTACTTAAAATATCTATTATGAAAAGTGTTCTAGGTGATAATTGGATATTCTTAATTGGTGCCATAGGTACTATAAATAAAAGTGTAAAAGTCTTTGATAACAAAGAATTAAAAGGAACATATAAAACTATTGAAGCATTTACTGCTGATGAAATAGATAAACATAAAAGAGTAAGAGGTAAAACAAGTATGGATATTTATGTTTTTATTGAAAAAATGAACTTATTATGAAAAAATTTGACCAATTTTTAAATGAAAATAATAACTGGACTGGATTAGGTATTAAACCACCAGAATGGCCTTATGAAGATAATGTTAGAAGCTACTGGATGCACATTCTTACAGAAGAAAATAGAATATCTGAAAAAGATTTTACAAATTATGATAAAATTAAAAGTTATCTTGACAATTTTATAAGTGAACACAATGACACATATAAAACAATTATATTAGAATTTGAGAAAAAAGATTCTAGATATCAATTTTGTGCAGAACATTTAAATGCTATTTATCCTTTAGATTTAACTGATATTATAGAAAAATGTAAACCTAAAATATTTACATATACATCATATAGATTACCAAATAATGAAGATCTAGAAGATATTAATAATTGTAATTTATCAGCTAATAAAATTATTGATGGATTTTCATATACTATTATTGGGAGAGGTATGTCATCTAAAGGAAATAAATTAAAAATTACACAATCTATACAAATGTTATGTGATAAATATCCACAAAATAATACATATAAAGAAGCTTTAAAAGAAGTTAAAATTAAATATAATTTATGAAACATTTAAGAAAATTTAATGAAGCATATGAATATGAAGATATTAACTCATGGGAAGATATAATTGGGTTTCTTGATGTTTATCAGTTAGTAGAATTACTTAATTTTAAGTATGGTAGAGAACCATTTAAAGATGTTTTTCCTGAAATAGAGGCTTGTGAAGAAGATTATAATCCAGATCAATTCTATGAACAATTATTATTTGCATTAGATCAAGCTAAATTGACTAATGATTTTGTTGAGAACTTTGAAAAATATACAATTGAAATGGAAGAAAATGATCCTTTTCATTGGAGACATAAAAAAATACAACAAAACAAACTTTGGGATGCAATTGATGATCTAGACTAAATTATGAAATATTTAAAAACATACGAAAATTTTGAATTTAACAAACTACCAATGGTAGAATCATATTATCATAAACATTTTTGTTTTTTTATTGGCGATATTGGCGGTGATTTCCCAAATTTATATTATATATTTCGTGATGATGAGTCTGATTCTGCACCATTTATAGAATGGATACCTAATATAAAAAAAAGTCACACTGATTATAAAAGATTGGATGAATTTTTAACAGAAAATCTAAAATATTTATCTAAGTTAGAAAAAGATTTCAATAATCCAACATCTATGAATTTTTCTTCTGGGGGTTATGATGGGAAAAGTTTAATAAAAATCAAAAAATTTAAAAAAACAATTTTAACACCACTTCTAAAAAATTTAGAATGGGCGAAAAACGGAATTAATCTAGGAATATTATGAAACATATAAAAACATATAAACAATTTGAAACTCAAATAACACCTTCTGATGAAGATATACTTCAACACACAGTTGATAAACAAATGGAATTACTAAATAGAGATTTAACACCAGAAGAATTTGAAATATTAAGAAAACAGATTCATAATAATTTAGAAGATGATAAAGAAATACCACCAGTTAATACTTTCGGTGAATATACTAAAGGGTTATTAAGTAAAAATCCTATTGGTTCTACAGTTTCGAATACAGGTTAAAGTAAACCCATTTGATTTGTAGTTATTCTTTGTTCAACATCTCCAAATAAAATAATATTTTCAATAATTTTATATTGTTCATATGATGAATCAATTAAAATTAAATCTTTTTCTCTTGAAATTGCAAATATTTCATAGTTATCGTTAGGGTTATTTTCATTTAAAAAATATATTTTAAATTTATAATCTAGTGTAATAGGTGGTCTTAAAATTTCAAGAGAAAAAGATTTAATATTTTCAATATCACACAAAAAATCAATAATTTCATGATTTGATAATGGTATCAAAATACTTAAATAATCCTTATCAGGTACACCAAGTGAGGGTTTTCCAAACTTATCAATTAAATATTCACATCTTTTTTTAAGTTCTTCTAAATTATCTGTTTCTTCGTAAAATTCTTTTAATAATTTATTATCCCATGAATTATAATCTTTAAGATATTTCATATTATAATTCAAATTTTGGAAGGGCTTCAAACCAGTAATTAAAATAAAAATATTTATTTCCAGCCAATCTAAACAATTCACCGTCAATTTTCATTTCTAAATATTGTTTTGAATTCTCGTCTGTATATTGACCAACAATTTCAATAACTTTATTTTTTTTAATATCATATTCTTGTCCCATTGAATCTCTTACTGGTAATAATTCTTTATGATTCTTATAAAATCCTTTCTTAGGTGAGAACCAATTTTCTAATATTTTAAATAAATAATTATCTAATTTTAAATAATATTCTTTATCCATATAGTCATAATGTCTACCAGAAATAATTTCACTTTCTAAAACTGGTTTCATATATGGTTTATTAAAATCTTTATAAACACCAAAAAAATCTTGACCATCAAAATCAAAAGATATAAAAATATCCATCCAACCACTACCATTTTCATTTATTCTTAATATTTTCATATTTTCATATTTTGAAATATCATCAATGAAATAATCAAACTTAACATCTGACATGGCCTTGCTACCTCTAGTATAATCAATAACATCCATTAAATCTTTAACTAAGCCTGAAGTTCTAGAGTAGTAATCGGTATATGGGCTATCTCGGTCAGTATAAATACCCAAACTTGGATCAACAGCAAAACCATAACCTGGTCCCAACGGACTTGCATTACCAACACCGAATTGATACTGGTTAAATTCAGTATCTTCAGTAATCATATGTTCTTTAACAAAATTGAATCTATCGTAGCTGAGTAATCTTTTCATTTTTCATTTCATTTTATATCACTATATATTAACATATAATTTTCATTTTAAATTAAAAAATCCGACATAGTATTTTAATATATAGAAAAAAATGAAATTAAGTTATGAATGATAATAAGAAGAAAAAAAAGAAAGAGAAAAAAGAACTACTTAAAAAGAAAAGCGAAGATGCACCTATCTTAAAAGAAGTTATTGAATACGAAGATGAAGGAGAATTAATCAAAGACGTATCAGATAAAGAATTAAACTAAAAACTATGAAACTAATCGAAGGAAAACCAACAAAATCAGGTAAAACGACATACTTATATTTAAATGATAAAGGAGAAAAAGTAAGTTTATTACCAGTAACTGCTAAAAAGAAAGGTTATAAACCTGTTTTAAAAGAAGAAAAGATTGTAGAGAATGTTGAAAAAATTGTTAAGGTTGATAAAAAACAAGGGGTTTCCAATACAGAAATAATATCCAAATCACCAAAAGAAATATTACAAGAATATCTTTTTAAAAATAAGTCTTGCCAAATATTAAAAAATGGTAAAATCATTTTTACAAATGGCAATCCTATTGAATACGAGGAAGATGGATTTAGAATAAATGATAAAAAGTATGAATATACTGGTATCAGACTAAAAAAAATTAAATAGTAATGTTAAAAAACCTTTTTACATCAAAAGAATTTAAAAAAGTCTATGAAAATAAATCTTCATATGAAGATTTATATGAAGATCATAAATTATTCGAAACTTTAGATTTCAGTAATAAAACTGGGTTTAGTGAATCATTGGTAGGTAGAGCTATTAATTCTGTTTTTAGTTTTATGAAAAGAAAAAAACATACTGCTACATTGGTTATGTATTCAAGACAATTAGAGAATGAATATTTGGCTGCTATATTTAGAACATTCTTAAAAGCTGGTGTTAATACTATAGAAGGTTTAATGAAAGATGAAAAAGAAACGATGGAACAAGCTATATCAACATTTAAAGAAGCTGAAAAAGCTTTAACTGAAAAAATTCAATTATTTATTAAAAATAAAATGTTTACTAAAAATGATATTTATGATATAAATGATATTGCTTCAGATTTTAGTATAGCATACGGACTATTTTTATTATCTGGAGGTGATACAACTTCATTTGATTATAAAACAGATATAAAGATACCAGAAGAATACAATTTATATAATGTAGATATTTTAAAACAAAAATCAGATAAAATTGAAGATATTTACATAAAAAATGTATCTTCTATAAACATTAATGAAACTAAACCTGAAGATATTAAAGAAATGATTGATGAACCAGATTTTAAAGTGATGAAACCAAATGACCAAAAAGCGTTAAGTTGGATTAATTTAACACTAAATAGACTTTATAGTTGTAATCATTTAGATTTATTTAGTACTACAAAATATGAATCACAAAATCAACAACAAGTACAACAAGTACAACCACAATATAACTTTATTAAAAAAATAACAGAAGAATTTACTAAAGAAATATCAAATTTAGTAGTTGCAGATCAATCAGCACAAAATATGTACTTGTTGAAATGTTCACGATTCATAATAGAAAAAAGTATTTCTAAAATTATTAGTAATACACAATATTTTAATGATGATACAAATAAAGAATGGTTAAAATCAATATATTCTAATTTTAGAAATACTATTAAAAACAAATTAAAAGAATATAAAGATCTTAAAGGTGATTATAAAAATATAGATGAACTTAAGAAATATGTTAATGATCAATTTGGATTTGATGTTAATTATAGTGATGATAAATTTAAAGGAATTATAGAAAAAATAGACGATGTAATTAATTCACAACAAAATGAATCTCTTATTCTAGAGGCTAAAGACATTAAAGTAGAAGGTTCTAAAAAACAATCTAAAATTGCTAAAAAATTATTTAGTAAAGGAAATAGACTTGGTGAAATATTAGGTGATTCTTTACCAAAATCAGAATTTAGTAATTTAAATGCTGCATTATTAAGTGACAAGAAAGTTTTAGAAAAATTTAATGGTCTACGAAATGTCTCACCAACTCCACAGGAACATGCTTCAAAAAATGAATTAAATAAAATAAAAATTGCTGAAATACAAGAAGCTGCTTTACTGTTATATGACAACAAAAGCACATTTGTAAATAAAAGAAGAGAAGGATATGAACCAAATGTAAGACAAAATTTCACAGTTAAACCTAGAGATAGAGAAAAATTAGAAAAAAAATGGAAAACATTAATTAGAAATATTGGACAATTATTTCAAAATTATTTAACATGGAAAGATGTTAATCCTTTCTCAATATATAATGGTGAATCTGCTATGTTTGCAAAAGAAGATTATACAAATCCAAATGTTACTAATGCATCAGGAAGTATGGATGTTGTAGATGTAGATAAAAATTCTGATATAATAAGTGATGTTTTTCATGTTACGGAGAATGCAAATACAAAAAGTATGGATTCTACATATATAATAGCCCTTGATAATTACGGGGTAGTTGGTAGATTAATGTCACCAACTGATGATAGCCAAAGTATTTTTGGTAAAAAGGAAAATATTTGTTTTTTAATTGAAGGTTTTATTGATTTTAAAAAATTAAAAGAAGTAAAAAAAGGTGAAAATCCAATAAATTTTCTTTCTAAATACTATTACAATGACAAATACAATTCTGATAATAGTGAAAATGAATTTAAAATTTATGCTTCTAATTATTTTAAATTTGGTTCAAATGACTTTAAAGATAATATTTATGTTGTTTTCATTAATAAAACTTCTATAGATAAAAATGCTGGTGTTGGTGGTCAAGGATCAATCTTAATAAAAATTAACAAAACATATCAAAAAGCTAAAGTTAACAAAGATGAAAAAGACACAATAGTTATAAATAAAGATAACATTGGTGTTTTTAGTAATGGTAAATATGTCACTGTTGATGAATATATAAAACTTATTTCTATTGGTGAAAAAGGTAATATTTTTAATTTTAGAAGTTGTCCAGTATATAAAACTTCACCAGGAGACAATGACTTTACAAGTCCATGGGATGAGGAGGATTTGAGAAGAATGATAATAAATTCTTCCTCTATTTATTTAAAAGACGCACTAAATGGTAAAAAAATAAATGCTGGTGATTCTTATGGATATAAACCAAATAAATAAAAAATATGAAAAAATTTAGTAATTTTATTAAAGAAAATACAGGTGCTAAAGAAGCTACATCACAGATAGCATCAGGAAAAAGTGGTGCGTCACAATCACAAGTAAATATAGCTAAAAGACAAGAACATATTAATAAAGGGGGTCAAACATTACCTATAAAATCACAACCACAAACTCAAACATTACCTGCAACTACAAGTGAATTTAAAGAAGGTAATTTATATACTTATAAAAATAAGGGTATGAAAGTTACAGCATTGCTTGTTAAAATTGATGGTGATATTTATCAATTGAAATATAAAAATAAAGAAGGTAAAATTAACGGGCCTGTCGGTAGAAGTAAAGATCAATTATCACAACCTAAACAATGCACCGGGAAAAATATACTAAAAGTTGGTAATTCATACATATACCAAAATCAAGATGGTGATAGAAGTATTATTGAATTAACAAATTTAGATATACAGGGACAAGATGTTGATGAAAATACTGTTCAAGGAAAACCATATAAAAATTCACTTAAACCATTTGGTGGTAGTATTATAGGAATAAATTGGAAGAGTTTGTATCAATATGTTGATTTACCAGTTAAAGATTCACAACAAACACAAGAAAGTGATATTTTTTCTAAAATTAAGGATATAGCAAAAGAATCAAGTACTGTTCGAGTTCAATCACAACAAGTTCAATCACAAACTAAACAATTAACACAAGGACAACAAATAACAACACCACAAGGAATAAAAACTCAACAATAAAACAAAAAAGAGAGTCAAACTCTCTTTTTTTATTCGTTTATTTTATTTTTCATTGTTTGTATTTCTAACAACTCTTCTTCAAGTTTAACTTTCTTTTTTCTAATTGATGATACATGTTCATCTAACAATCTATCAAGATTTTTGTCTCCCGTTTTACTTTTTTCTAAAGTTTCAATATCATCTTTTTCTTTTTGTATATTCTTTGACAAATCACGTACATTTCTATCAAATTCTTCGTTTAACATACCTTTACATTTAACAAAAAAGTCTTTCATTGTTTCTTTACCTTTTCTTTTTTCGTCTTCAAAATCAAATGTACCATCTAATTTTGATTGTAATTTTTTAATCTTATTCGTTGAAGAATCTCTCAATGAATTATACATCATTTCATGTAATTTAAACAATTCACTACCTGGTTTTCCAATATATTTTTCCTTTTCACCATTTAAAGATTTTTCAAATTCTTTGTCCAACCATTCAATTTTCTTATTATGTTCGTCAATTTCTCTAATCATTTCATATTCGTCGTTTGTATAACCAGAGTTAACTTTAGAATTAATGTGATTTTGAATAACCATACATTTTTTATAATCTTCAATAGCTATAAAATAATTCAGAGTTGATTCAACTAAGTAAATATCAACCATTTCGTTCTTTTCTATTTTTTCAAATATTTCTTTAAAATCTATCATAATTTTTGTTTTTTAGTGGTTTATTTAAATCAATATACTAAATTTCTTCAAAAAATAAAAATTTATCTCTGTAATTTACAGTTCAATTATATTTTCTTTTTCATTAGAAATTGAATCTGCTTCATAGAATAATTCAGGTTCCTTTATTAAATCTAAATATTTTGATTTAGATATTTTATTAATCATCACAGGTAACGATTCATCATTACATATAATTAATGCATATACAATATGGTTTTCAAGTCTCTCTAAATTATTATCATAACTACCGCTATTCCATCTAAATTTAACCATTGGTGTTTCAATAGTATCATTCAACTCAATTCTTATATCACTTTGTCTTAATCTAGTCATAACATTAGTATTAGAACTATCTTTCCAGAAAAAGTTTATTTTATTTATTTCATACGAATCATCTACTTTAGTGAAAGTATAGGTATAATAACCATCTGATGTTTGTTTTAAATTATGTGTACCATCTAATTTCTCACCAACTTCTGATTGTGGTATAATACATGAATGTAATGCCATAGTTAATAAAAAACCAAAAAGAATTGCCAAAGTGTAAAATGATAAAATTGATTGCTTCATATTTATATTTTTTAAATTCAACCTAATATAAGAAAATTTTTTTAAATAAAAAATCTTTCTTTTTAAATTATTAATTTTAATATATAGTTTCAAATCTATAAACAAGTATGAAAACCTATATAGAATTCTTAAATGAACAAAGCGCAGATGAATTCAAAAGTGAATTATCTAATAAAATTCAAAAACATCAAGAAGAACAAAAATCTAAATCAAAAGAAACAGAAGAAATTGAAAATGTTGAACCAGATACAACTTCTGATAAATTAGATCAATTAAAAAATAGTACAGATTTAATTGAAGATCAAGGTAAAAAAATCGAAGACACAACAAAAGATATTAAACAAGACTTTCAAAAAGGTATAGATTCTGAAGATATTGAACCTAAAATGGATGAACTTGAACAAGATATCGAAGACTTTGATAAAATAATTGGTACTGCAAAAGAAGAACAAGAAGATATAACAAAAGATAATGAGAAATAATAAATGGCTAAAATAGATAGAGAATTTGTAGAAAAATTAGATAATTTTACTAAATCATTAGAAAGTGTAGTTGAACTTTTAAAAGAACAAGCAAAAGGAAGTGAAACTGATGTTAGTGATAAATTAATTGAAGGACTAAGCACAGAAGTTTTTAGTAATATTACAGATCAAGTTAAAAAAGCAATTTCTGAATCAAAAGAAATTGGTGAAATGAAAACTGATGTCTCTACTATAAAAAAAGCAGTCGAACAAGATAAGGAAAGAAAAGAAACCGGTATGTTTGGAACTGTCGGCGAAACAAAGAACAAAAAGAAAATAGTAGAAGGAATATCAGCAATAGTTTTAATAGCTGGTGGTGTATTAGCAATTGGTATGGCTTTTAAATTAATAGGCAAGGTTGATGTGTTATCTGTTATAGCTTTAGGAATAGGTATGTTAGCGGTAGCAAAAGCTTTTGCTGAAGTTGCTTCAATAAAAGATTTAACATACGAAAAGGTTCTTATGGTTTCATCAATTTTTCCAATAATGGCACTCGCAATTCTCGCTTCATCATATTTTTTAAATATGGTTGATACTATTGGATTTATGGAATTATTAACAATTGTAGCCGTTGGTGTTACTATGTCAGCAGCGGTAGCTCTCATATTATGGGGATTAAAAGATACAAAATTAGACAATAAATCTGTTGCATCATTGATGATGTTACCAACTATAATGCCAATAGTTGCAAGCGCGATTGTTTTATCATCATATATTCTTAGTGCAGTTGCACCAATGACATTTGAAACAATGAAAAATGTAATTTTTGCTTCAATAGCAATGGCTCCTGCCGCAATAATCGTTTTAATGTTAGCCAAGCTTTTAAAAGGTGGAACTATGGATGATAAAGTGTTAGAATCATTTGATAAATCCGGAAAATTAAAAAAACTAACATCTAAAAAAGGTACAAAAGGAGTTACACCTAAAGATATATTATTAACAGTTGCCGTATTACCAATAATAGCAGCTGGTATTGTAGTTTCGTCTTGGATATTACAATTAACAGCTCCAATTAAAAATCCAATTGATGTAATGTTAACTGGTGTTGTTATTGGTGTGACCACACTAGCAATGATGCCAACAATTATATTAATAACTAAATCAAAAGTTAAATTAGAAGATATAGCTCTAGGGGCATTAGCCGTAGTAATGGTATCTGCTGCAATAATGTTATCAAGTTGGTTAATATCATTTGGTAATTATGAAAAATATCCATCATTAGATTGGGTTGGTGGTGTAGGTTTATCTATGTTAATATTTGGTGGTGCAACATTGGTTTTTGGTGCATTAATACTTGCTAGTGGTGGTACAGGTTTTATCGCATTGGCTTTAGGTGCACTGGCTGTTGTAATTGTTGCTGCTACTATAACAGCAACTTCATACATTTTAGGAGCAGGTAGTTATGATAAATATCCGTCGGCTGATTGGTCTGGTGGTGTTGGTTTATCAATGTTAGTATTTGGCACAGGTATGATGTTATTAGGAGTTTTCATCTTTGCTACACTTGGATTTGGTTTAGCTATGTTGGCGGCAGGTGGTGCAGCTATGTTAATAGTCGCAACTTCTATTGTAGAAGCTTCTAAAATATTAGGTGGAGGAAATTATGATAAATACCCTACATTAGACTGGGCTTCTGGTGTCTCATTAGCAATTAAAACTTTCTCTGATGTCTTAGTTCAAATGACATATTTAGATCTTCTTTCTGGTTTCTTTGGAGGCGGTAAAGTAGACTTAAATAAATTTATTATAACAATATCATTGGCATTAGTAACCGCTGCAAATGTATTTAATAGAAGTGGAGGTGCTTTCGATGAATCTAAAGTCCCTAGTAAAAAATGGGCTGATGGTGTTGGAACCGCGGTTGCAACATTTTCAAATGCGTTATTAGCTTTTGATGATATGGGACTAGATACTCCAGGTGAAATTATAGGAGCAACAAGAATTATAGCATTAGCTATTATTGCAGCAGGGGATGTATTTAATAAATATGGTGGTAAATTTGATGACACAAAAGTCCCTAGTAAGAAATGGGCTGAAGGTGTAGGTGGTTCTTTAGCATCTTTCAGTACTGCTATTAAAGATATGGACGAGGCACTTGATGTTGAAGATCCAGAAGAAGTTATAGGCTCTATGGTTAGTGTAGCCGCTGGTTTAATTATAGTTGGTAGAATATTTAATAAATTTGGTTCATTTGATGATACAAAAGTTCCTAGTAAATCATGGGCAGAAGGTGTTGGTGGTGCAATTTCTATTTTTGCTAAATCAATGGCTGAAATGGATGAAACTATTGATGTTGATGACCCAGAAGAAGTTATTGCTTCTATGTCTAGTATTGCGTTTGCAATTGCATTTTCTGGTAGAATATTATCACAATTTGGTGTTTTTGATGATACTAAAATTCCTAGTAAAGAATGGGCTGAGGGTGTAGGTAATACAATTATAATGTTTGCCAAATCAATGGCTGAAATGGATGAATATGTTGATGTTGATAAACCAGATGAAATTTTAGCATTTATGACAAGTATATCATTTGGAATTGCATATGCAGGTATAATGTTTAATAAAATACCAGATACAGCACCAGAAAAATTAATGAAACTTGGTAATTCTCTTAAAAACTTTCTATCAGGAATTCCTAATAATATGTATTATGTATCTTTAGGAATTAAAATGTTAGCTACTTCAATAGAAGAATTAGGAGATGTAGTAAATGACTTAGAAACACAATCAATTAAAAATTTATCTAAATTATCAGGATCATTATTAACAATTTCAGTTATTGATCAAGAATCATTAGCAAATACTTTAAATGTGATAGAAGAAAAAAGTGCATCAATAAAAGCTATATCAGATGAAGGAAACACTTCAATGTTGGGTGATTTAACTGAATGGATTGGTGATGGTGTTAAAGGTGTAATTGAAGGCGGAGAAGAAATTCAAACTAAAAAATCTCCAATGCAAGAAATGCTTGACCATGTTAAGAACATTGACGACAAAATGACTAAATTGGTTGAAAATAGCGAAAAACAAAAAAATATAGAAGTTAAAAGAGTTGAAGAAGAAGAACTTAAAAAACCCAAAATGAAATTAAAATCTTAAATTTCAAACAGGACTCACTATTTTTTATAAATATAGAAAAGTAATTTTCTAAACATGAATTTTTGGAAAAAATATAAATATTTCCGAACGTATAAAAAACTTATAAAGAAGAATAAAGATATTCTTCTTCAGAAGTATAATATGAAAGTAGACAACATTAATAGGTGTTATACAGTATTAAATTTCCCACCCGATGAACAAGACAATGTTAGACAATATGGTTATTATTATATAGATAATCAAGTTAGAACATATTTGAGAGATGTTCAAGAATTTTTTTCAGAAATAGGTTTATTCGAAATGATAGGAGTATCAGAATTATCACAACTCGATGATTTTAATGTCTTAATAATAATCGAATTTAAAACCTTGAATAGTAAAAAAATCACTATTATAAAAAGATGGATTTACTCATTCATCATTATTTCACTAATTGTTCTAGGATTATTATTAATTTTTTAATAAACTATATTATTGGAATAAAATATAAAATTAAAATTAACCAAAAATTAATTATGGCAAAAGAACATTTAAAAAAATTAGTAAAAGGCGACGATGTGAAAGGTGGTGATATTATTGAATTTTTTGAAGGAATAATTGATAATTTCAACCTTCCTGTTGATATTAAATTTTACTATCAATCAAATTCAAAACTTAAACAACTTCTAAAATTAACTAAAATACCCGATTCTTATTCGGTTGCTATAGGTAAAGATATAATGATTCAAGTTAGTGAAGAATATTTTGATACTTTAGATGATAAAGCTAAAACAATTATAATCGAAACTCAAATTGATAGAATTGATTTTAATCTGGATAAAGGTACATTTAAACTTGGTATACCAAAAGTTAGTACAAACCCATCTATAATAGATAAATATACTTGGGAAGAAGTAAATAGAGCAATTATTCTTGAAAAAGAATATGAAAGTCAAAAGAAAGATAAAGAATCTTAAAAAAATACAATAAAAATATGAAAGAAGAAAATAAAATTTCTATAGAAGAACTAGAAATAGTAGATGATACACCTGTTTCTGAATTTGTAGAATATGACCCATTAGATGAATTATTAGAAAATGATTTTACTGATGAAGAAAATGATTTTAATTTAGATGATAGTTATAAATTAATTGAAAATATTAAAGCTGAAAGAGTAAATCTTAAAAAGAATGAGGCTGAAACAGTTTTATTAGAAGTCGGTCCTGAATATTTAGAAAAAGAGTTTCAATCTGAAATGGATAGAATTAAAAATAATTTCTACGCATTTGTTAAAAAATATGATGTTAATTCAGATAATATCAAAGAAATAGAAACTAAAGGTGAACAAGGTGAAAGAGAAAAAGATAAAATTTATGGTATCGCTCAATTTTTAAAGAATAATTATATTGATATGGTTAATAATCTAATGTTTGATATGAAATTTACAAGAGATGAATATAACTTTATGGAAATAGCTCTTAGACGTAAAATTGAATATGATGGAAATGAAGTATTTAATTTAATCGATCTCAAACAGACGTATCTAGACAAATGGCAACAATCATTTAGAGTAATGGACAAAATGGAAAATGAATTCACTGTAACAATTGATATTAAAAATATTGTAATGTTATATCACTTCTTACAAAAACATACAGTAAAAGGTATTGATAAATCATTTGAAAACTTTGTAGGTGTTTTAGGAAAAATCGGTGATACAAATAGGATCTATAACGCATATAATGTAGTTAAAGATAGAATTGAAACAGATTTTATAACATGGGCTGGTAGTATTACTGCAAATGTAACAGGAGAATCTAATATTGAAATACCAACAGAAATACCAACAGAAAAAGAATAAAAAATTACTAAACTAAATAAAGATGCCCTGTTATTGATTTAACGGGGCGTTTTAATAAAAATATATAGAAATTAAATCAAATCAAATCAAATTAAAATGAATATGTACACATTTAATGATGTAGAAAAAAATTTACTTTATATTAAAGAATATCTTGAATGTATAATGTATTATCATATGTTATATAGTGAAAAATTTGAATATTATCGATTTGATGAGTTGTTTGAAGAATTATATTCTTTAAAAAATAACTATAAAGAAAACACATTTATTACAGATAAATATATAATGAAATTGGATAAAATCGGCTCTGAAACAGATATAGAATTAGATAAAATACGTAATGAAAAAGGTGATGAATGGTTAAATGGATTTATGAAAAATGAAAAAGCTCACAAAAGAGCTGCTAGAAAGATAAAATTATTAAGAATACGAAATAAAGAATAATTTTTTTATTTTATTTTATTTTTATATATTACTAAATATTATACATTAAAATAACATAAGAATGAAAACTAAAGTTTACACAGGAATAACAAAAGAGTTAATTGATAAAGCTTCTACATTAAAAGAAGCTAAAGAATTTGATTTAGATTTAAATTCTACTTCAGGTGTAGTTAAAAAATGGGGAGTCAAAATAAAATATAGTTATAATCCTTTAGCTAAAACATCAACATTAACAATACAAAAAAAGCCTTTTATAGTAACATATGAATTTATATGGAATAAATTAGATAAAGCTTTTGATAAAATTAAAAACTTATGAAAAAACGATCACTTAGAACAGGTAAATATATAGCGTACTTACTTCGACATAATCCGGAAAATTTAGACATGAATAAAAAAGGATGGGTTGATGTCAAAGACCTTCTTAAGAAATGTAAGATTCCAATGGAAGAACTTGAAGAAATAGTTGCAACAGATAATAAACAAAGATATAACTTTAACGATAATAAAACTAAAATTAGAGCTAATCAAGGACATTCTATTGATTGGGTTGAAGTTGATATGGATGAAGTTGAACCGCCTGATATATTATATCACGGAACATCAAGTAGATTTCTCGAAAAAATATATGAAAATGGTTTAAATAAAATGAGTAGACAACATGTTCACTTATCTGATGATATACCAACAGCCACAAACGTTGGTCAAAGACATGGTGATAATACTGTTATAATAGAAATTGACACTAAATCAATGTATGAAGATGGTATTATATTTTATCTAAGTGCAAATAGTGTATGGTTAGTAGATCATGTAGATCCAAAATATTTTATTGATACAATTTATATTTAATGACAAAAAGAGAAAGGGTAATAAAATTACATAAATACTTATATCCAGGAGATACTTCAAAACACACTTATATAGATGTAACAGGTTCTGATATCTATATTCAATCAGAAGTATATTCAAATGAAAGAGAAATACTAAATAAAGAAATTTTTAAATATGTTGGTGATCCCTCACACTTTTCAGTTTACTATTATTTATTTAAAGAATCATATATTTATTATTATAATTATAATAATACAAAATATGAAAAATTAGATAAAGATTCTATTATAATTGAATATATAGAATCTCATCTATTACAAAGATTTGAAAATGAAGCCCTAGATATTGCAAAAACTAAAGTTCTAGAAGAACTTACCAAAAATAAATTAGAATCAGATCTAGAACTTATAAAAATAAATAAAGATTTTTTTGATAAAGAACTATCTAAAGATTATGAAAAATTTGATAGAAAAAGAAAATTAGATAGATTATAATGTATATAAACACACCATACAATTTCACAGGTTCTAAATATAAACTCCTAGAACAGCTCCTACCATTATTCGATTATTCAAAATCATATTTTGTAGATGTTTTTTGTGGTGGTGGTTCCATATATACAAACATTATTGATAAATATGATAAAATATTAGTTAATGATATCATTTCTGACTTGATTGGTATACACAAAAATTTAATCATCTCAGATAAAATAATTGAAGATGTTAAGAAATTATCAGTAAATAAAGATGATAAAGAAGGTTACTTAAAATTAAGAAGTTCTTATAATGAAGACAAATCACCTGAAAAGTTATGGGCATTGATGTTGTGTTGCACGAATAACATGATGAGATTTAATAAAAAATTTGGATTTAATCAAACATTTGGTAAAAGAAGTTTTAATGATAATACTCAGAAAAAGATTAATGAATTTATAAATCATGTTAGACCTTATAAAGATAAATTAATATTCAAAAGTTCTCACTTTGAAAATATTAAAATAACCAACAACAATACAATGGTTTATTTAGATCCACCTTATTTAGAAACTGAAGCTGGATATAATGCTTATTTCTCAAAAGAAGATGGTGATAAATTATATAAATATATTATAAATTTAAATGATAAGGGTATTTCATTTGCCTTATCTGGTGTTTTAGGCGAACATAAAAATGGTAAAAGGTCTGTCTTAATTGATAAATTAATTAAAAAATTTAATTATAAGATTTTCGATTATGATTATGAAAAAGTTGCTCGTAATAAGAATACTAAAAATAGCGAAGAAATATTAATTTATAATTATTAAAATAAACCCAATTCCTGACCTTGAATTAAATGTTTCGTTCTATCCCAAATACTATAACCATAAGTTAATAAAAACCCAAATAATTTTCTTACATTACTTTCACTCATATCTGGATTTTTAAGTAAACTCTCTATATTAACAGATATATAATTTCCACTAAAACTAAATTTAGAGGCAAGTTTTTCTAAATATCTAAGTAAAGGTTTTTCTTTTTTTAATTCAGGATTATCTTTTAATCTATCTTCAAAAGTAATCATATAATACTGTGTTATAGTAATAATATCTATTTTCAGATCTTCTATAAAATTAACCTGTTCCCAATCATCTTTAGGTATTCTATTCATAATACCAGAAATATTAATAAGTTCTTTAATAAAAATATCATCTAATAAATCTTTCATAAATTAATTATTTTTTGAATTAAAAAATTGGTTTTTTCTTTTAATATATATTATATATAAAATAATGAGTATGTTAAAATGGCAGTAATGAGACAATCTTCTATAGATCAATTAAGACGAATTAATAATGAAATTCGTAAACAAGGTGGTGATATCGCTGATAAAGTTAAAAAAGGTGAGAAACATAAAGAAGAAAAAATGCCTAATGATCTTTGGATGGATAATCCACTTGATAGAACAGTAGATTCTGTTGAAGATCATATGACAATAGATATACCAAATCACTCACAACATAAGGGTGTAAGTGAAAAAATCACAAAATTTGACAATTTTAAAAATAAAATAAACGAAATGAAATTTAATGAAGAAATTTTACATCCAGATGATAAGAAACAACCAATTAAAGAAAAGGTTGAAAAAATTCAAAGATTTGCAACATTCGAAGCAAAAAAGATCAAAGATAAAGATGTTGATGTCGAAGTTAAAGACAAAAAAGATAAAAAAGAAATTGACGTTGAAGTAAAAAATCCAAAAGGTAAAAAGGTTGAAGTTGAAGTAGAAGTTGATAATAAAAAAGATGACAAAAAAGATGACAAACCTAAATTTGGTTCTCCAGAATGGTTTGCAAAATACCCAAAGAAAGGTAAAAAGAAAAAAAGTAAAAAAGTAAATGAAGATGCCTCAATTGAATCGATTGTAGTTCAATTTATGAATGAATATGAAGGAATAGTAGATGGTTGTTATCTTGATGGTGATGATTTAATTATCATGATTGAAGATGTAGATGAAGGCGAAGGTATATTACCTGATACTTATATGGGTAAAAATGTAATAATTAAAGATTCTGGTGGAAAATTTGTAACTTTTGATGAGGGTGACCAGGATAGGCTAATAGATTTGCCAATTGGAGAATTTGACATGGAGAGTGATACTTTTGAAGGATTAAATGAAAATACAGATAATGATAATTATTATGATATTATGAGAAATATGAATACAATTAAAAATTGGGATGCTTTTACTAATAAAAGAACTCTTCCTACGAGAGAAATTTTAAGAGGTAGACAAGTTACAGTTGGTGATGTTTCAGGTTTTGTAAATAGAATTGATGGAAAAGATGTATATTTAGATACTCACGAAGGAGAAAAAATTGTTTCTATTAAAGAAATATCAAATGCTTATAAACCAATCAAAACTGAGACAGAATTACCTAAAACCAATATTCAAGGACCTGCTAATAAATCAGTTTCGAAACCTGTTAAAGGTTCTGGGAAAGGTGTTGCTTCAGATGTAACAGATACAGCAAAATCAGCAAAACTTACACAAGATATAATAAAGAAAACTCAAGGAGTTAATCAAATTAAGAAATTATCAGATATGGGCGGACCATATACTAAAGATGTAAAAGGTCAAAGTTATAAAGCACCAAAAACTGATTTAACTGGACCTGATCAAACAAATACTGGTATTAAGTCTAACCAAAGAAAATCTGACTTAATAGGACCAAATGAAAACTAAATAAACTATGAAACATTTAAAAACATTTGAAAATTATAATAATCCTGTTACTACAAGACTAGAAGATTACACTCAACCATTACTAGTATGTGGTAAACCTGGTAGTGGTAAATTATCAATATCAGAAAATTCTATAAAAGAAATAGGTTTAGATTATCAAATAATAGATTGTTCTAAATTAACAAAAGATCCTAGTTCATTAATAACTGATGAAGATTCAATAATATTTGATAATATTGATAAAGCTAACAGAAATATTATACCTTTTATATTAAGATATGTTTTTGTTACAGCTAAAGAAACAATATATGCTATTTTTACATGCTCAAATACAAAAGGTCTACCTAAAATATTGACAGATAAAAGCACGATAATAAATATAAAATGAAATATTATCACAAGTTCAATCAATTCTTGACCAAATTTAACTGTTTTTTAATTTTTTGATTATATTTTATTCTTATTAATTTAATACCATTATCTTCACAATATTCATTCTTAATTCTATCATGTTCCTTTGTTAATAAAAAAGTTTTTTCTCCACCAAAAAATTCTATAGGTTTAAAATGTTGTAAGCCATCATATTCTATACACATATTATATTTTGGTAAATAAAAATCAAAAGGTAAATGTCTAACATCTTTACAATCTTCAAATATCTTTTGCCTTTCATATTTAATATTCTTATCATCTAAATATAAAGATACTTCCCTTTCACCTTTACTTTCTTTACATAAAGAACAACCACCACCATTGGTATGTGTTGATGGTCGTTGTTCAAATATACCATGATTTGGACATATAATTTTAACATTTGTATAACTATTTATATATTCAACTAAAGAATAATCATATTTATTACCGTGTTTGTTTTTAGACTTATTAACAAAATCTTGTTTATTGTCTGTGTTCTCATCAAAAAAACATTTCTGACAACCATGTCCATTTAAATGTGATTTTGGATTTTGTTCAAATATACCATGAATAGAACAAATAATTTTAATCTTAGTTTTATTGTTTTTATATTCAGCTAAAGAATAATCATATTTATTACCGTGAACTTTTTTAACTTTTTCAATATATTCTTCTGTTGAATAATTGTAATTTTCTGAACATTTAGAACAACCTATACCATCTAAATGTGAATATGCCTTTTGTTTAAATTCGCCGTGTTCTGGACAAATAATTTTTATCATGGATTTAGCATTTTTATAAATAACTAAAGAATAATCATATTTATTGTCATGTACTTTTTTGGCTTTCTCAATATATTCACAAGATGAATATAACTGGTTATCGGCACATATAGGACATCCTGTTTTTTTGTTTAGATGATTATCAGGCCTCTGTTCGAAAACGCCATGTTCATGGCATATAATTTTAATTTTAGTTTTATTGTTTTTATATTCCACTAAACTATAATCGTATTTATTGTTATGTACTTCAGAAGCTTTATATATAAAATCTGATTGTGTGTTCCTTTTTACACCTGCACAAGAAGGACAACCCTGTCCTCGATTATGATTTGCTGGTCTTTGTTCGAAAATACCATGTTCAGGACATATAATTTTAACTTTCTTTTGTGAATTTTCATATACTACTAAACTATAATCGTACTTATCAGCATGAACATTAATGGCTTTAACTATAAATTTTTCTAACTTTTTCATAAACTTAACTTTCGATTTATTTTATATTACTATATATTAATTTTAAAAAGTCAAAAATGTTAATTGACTATGTTTTTAAAATAAAAAAAGTAATAATACACACATGCTTATAGACTATGAATTTAAAAATTCGAAGTTGTTATGTAGCTATATCAATGATGCAGGTAATGTCCGTTTAAAATACTTCCCGTGGGGAAGACCTACAAAATTTATACCAACATCAGACCATGATAAAGAGAAGTCTGGAAAATATGTAATGTGGAATGGTAAATCAGTTAAAGAAATATACACAAAATATCCAAATAAATATGCTGTTTATGATTTCTTAGGTTCTCTTCCCAGTGAAGACCAATCAATATTATTTGATTATAAAGAGCCAAATATATTTTTTGTTGACATAGAAAACGAAATATTAGATAAGAAACCAGAACCTCATTTAGCAGAATCAGCAATTCTTTCAATCTCAATCGTTAATAAAGATAAAGCATTGGTTTTGGGAATAGACCCACTCACTAAAAAAGAAATAAGTTCAATTGAAAATGATTTAAATGTTAAATATGGGAAAAAATTTGATAAAAAATGGGGTTTCAAATATATTTGTTATAATAATGAATATGAACTTTTACTCAATTTTTTTAAAGTATATGTACCAGTAATGGCTTGTATATCAGGATGGAATTTCATAAATTATGACTGGGTATTCCTTGTAAATAGAGCGAGAAAAATCGGTATAGATCCTACAGTAGCATCATTAACAGGCAAATTAAAAGAATCATGGAAACAAAATGACTATTCAGAAATGCCAGCTCATAAGATTATTGTTGATTATATGGAACTTTATGCAAAATGGGACACATCAGTAAAAGTAAAAGAAAGCAATGCACTTGATTTTGTTGCTGGAGCAATACTAGGTCAAGAGTTTGGTAAAGTTGCATATACAGGAGATCTTAAACATTTATATAATACGAATAAAAGAGATTTTATTTATTATAATGTTGTCGATAGTGTACTAGTTCAATTAATACACGAAAAACAAAAATATATTGATATTCTTTATGCGATGGCGACCAAATCAAAAGTAACTGTTCAAAATGGTTTCTCTACGTTAGCTATAACAGAAGGTATTTTAAGAAATAAACTTAAAGATCAAAAAAATATTGTTCTATGTAGAGATGATAATTTTGATGATGGAAGTAAAGCAAAAGAAGGTAGTGTGTCTGGTGGTTTTGTTTTACCACCTGTTAGAGGAATGTCAAAATGGACATGTTGTTATGATTTCGCCTCACTTTATCCAATGACAATTCGACAATTTAACATATCTGCTGATAGTTACAAAGGCCAAAAAGTTAAAGGAAAAAATTACACGTTATTTAATGGTCATCAACTACAAATTGAAAAAGATGATATTGTTTTATTAAATGGAAGTGTATTTAAAAATGAAATTGGTGTTGTAAACCAAGTTATGGGTGAAGTTTATGCAGATCGTAAAAGTTTTAAGAAAATTATGATGCAAAAACATTCTGAATGGGAAGAATTAAAGAAAGAATTAAAAGAATTAGAAAGTGATTTTTAAATCACTTTCTTATATTTATATTTTAGATTTCCACTATTATATATTCTATAAATACCTCTACCCAACATTATTTCATGTTCACTTTTATTTGGATCAAAACCTTCCTTTATTAATATATCTTTTCTAAAACTAAACCTATATTTTCTTAAACCTTCTATTATGTAATAATAATTAGGTTTAGTTTTTGAAACAAATTCAAATCCTAAATTTTCATACAATTTACCGTTTGAATGTGATCTGTCAGCATATGATGTTATTTCATTAAAAGAATAATTTCTAGTGAAATGTTTAAATAATTTACCAGCACCACCAATAACATTGGTATTTAACTTATTACAAAATCTTATTAATTCATAATCGCCTTCTTTTGCAGTTGTGCCCATTGATTTCCTTGATTTTCCAAAAGTCATTAAACTTACAAGATTTCTTTCATAATAAAGACCTAATTTAATACTTGAACCAACAAAACCTTGAAGGTGATTTTCATCCAAAAAATTTCTTATCAATTTGTTATCTTGAATGACTTCAATTTTACATTTTCTAGCATATATTTTAGTTGGAGTATTACCTAATTTGTTTAATATCATTGACTTTACTATATGTTGTTTATATAACCAATCATCTTCCCAAATATGAATAAGTTGTGTGTCTTTTTCAACGCAATTTTCTGTTTTATTTAAATGATAATTGTTTTCTTTATTTAATTCATTATGCCAATATAACCCATTGAATTCAAAAGCCAATTTTAAATCTGGTAGATAAATATCTAATTCTAGTGGTTTAATAACATCTCTATCACCTATTAAAATTTCTCCATTATAGTTTTTTTCAATAAAATTAATTAAGTTTATTTCCAACCCAGACTGTTTTCTATCGATTTCGTTGCATACTGTACATAAAGTTGTTTTAGCATTTACTCTTTGCCATAGTAATTTATACTCAATATTGAAAGTATGGTTTTGATCACAATCACATTCAATCACATATTTATCATCTTTATCAAAATTGACTATTTTTAAATCTTTATATTTTTCTAATATTTTTTCTTTGTTTGATTCAAATTGATTAATTTTCATTTTCTTTTTAATATTAGTATTTTGTGAAGGTGATACACAACCATATTTATTTAAACATGTTTGAATTCTTTTTTTAAGATTATTATAATTTTCATCATTATATTTTAATTTCTTTGTATTTTTACTTTTTTCAAATATTTTTTCAGATTGTTGTGGAAATTCAACTCCATAATTATCTAAACATGTTTCAATTTTTTTAATTTTTACACTTTCTAATTTAGAAATGTTATCAACTCCATAATTATCTAAACATGTTTGTTTATTTTTAAATTCAGCACATTTCCTACTACATGTATATAATTTTTCACCATTATTGGTATTTATTTGATATCTATTCATTGTAATAATTTTTTTATTACTACATATATCACATTGAACTTCTATTTTTTGACCACTATTTAATGGTAAATCTGATACTTTTATTTTTCGTATTTCATTGTTTCCTTTTACATCATAACCTTTCAATATATAATATTTGATTTGGTTATTAGAAATTTTAACTTCAACATATTGTGACAAAATCATAACAACTAATTAATTTTAAATTTATATATTAAAAAACAAAGATCAATTAAAAATAATCGTTAAAAATTTAATGAATTTATACCAACATTTTGATAAATATGTTAATAATTATATTAAATTTGGTAACAATATAGATAAACTAGAATTAAAATTAGAACATTCTAAAAATAGTTTCAGATATTTGTGTCATTTTAGCCAAATCACTTAATTTTACTAAAGAAGAAATTGAAATTGCTAAATTAATAGGGTTATATCATGATATAGCCAGATTTGAACAATTATCAAAGTTTAATACATATCATGATGATGATAATTTTGAACATGGTTTAGAAGGTTCAATTATTATCAATAATTTAGATATTGAAAATTCTCTTAAAGAATTAATGTCTATATGCACATTTGAACACAATAAAATTAAAATAACAAAAGAATATGATGATTATACTTTAAAATTTATCAAACTTATAAGAGATGCTGATAAATTAGACATATTTAGAGTTTATTTTAAATATTATAAAGGTAATATGACAATGCCAGGTTATGAACCTATATTAGAAATATCTGATGATGTTGTTGAATGTATTGAAAATGAACAAGTTGTTGATTATAATAAACTCAAAACTGTATTAGATTTTAAATGTATTCAATTTTCTTGGATATATGATATAAATTACCCTAAAACCTTAGAATTAATTAAAGAAAAAGATTATATAAGAAAATTGTATTTAGATTTACCTGAATCTGAAAATAGAGAAAGAATATATCAAAAATGTGTTAAAATATTAGAGAAGTCCTAAATTATCTGCTAACCATAATCCCATTTAATATAGTCCCATTTTATTTGCATTATGAAGGTCTGGGTTTTCCTTCCAAAACCATTCCCAATATTCTTCTAAATTATCATAAGGTAATTTGTTACCATCACAATCTAAATATTTTAACCCTTTTGGTAATTCAGGTAATTCAGTTAATTTGTTACCATCACAATCTAAATATTTTAACCCTTTTGGTAATTCAGGTAATTTAGTTAATTGGTTATTATGACAATATAATATTACTAATTCTTCAGGTAATTTAGGTAATTTAGTTAATTGGTTATATTCACAATATAAATATTTTAATCCTTTAGGTAATTCAGGTAATTCAATTAAATCTAAATTAGATAAATCTAATGTTTTACCATCATTACTTCGAATTTTAACATCGTTTTTTTCATTATATGTCTTTAAATATTTCATTAAAGATTCATCCAATTTTCTTCAATTTTCTTATGAAAACCATTTATTTCAGTTTCAGTACATTCTACGCCTTGATCAAAAAAATAATCTTCAACAACTGATTGAGATAGTTTATCTCTTCTACCAAATATGCCTGGTTCACCTTTTCCACCAAAACTTTTACATTCTTCATTAAACCATCTATTGAAATTGTCAATATTTAGTATACGTTCTTCTGTAGATTTATCTACGTTGCCGTTTCCATATTTGCTTTTAGAAAGGTTTTCTAAATCAGCATATTTATTTTTAGGTTTAAGGAAACCTTCAAATGTTTTTAAATATTTATTCATAATCTTATATATTTTTATAATAATCCCATTTTAACAGAGTCAAAATATTCTTTGTGTTTTTCCATGAATTCACCAACATTTACAGTATATTCAAACCATATTTCTGAATCTTCATAACTTATTTTTATTTCAGTGTTTAATATAGTTGGTAATAATTTAGTAAGTTTATCAACTTTATGAATAATATCAGTAAGTTGATTTGTGTTTTCAGCAATCAAAGGATAATGATCATCATCAGATATCTTTGTTTCTAAACAAAATGTAACACCCATTTCTTCACCCCAATCTTTAATAAAAATTGTTATATTTCTATAATTATCAATTATAATATTTTTATCTTTAAAGAATGTATTAATTGATTTTTCAAAATCGCTAAAATCTTTTTCATTGTATTTCTTAATATATTTCATAATAGTCCCATTTTACTTGCTTCAACATATTTCATAAATTCAGGGTCATTTTTAACCATTTGATATACTCCTTTATTTGAATATTTCTCTTCAAATTTATAATCAGAATAATCAAATAATCCAATATAACCTCTAATTAAGTCATTTATTGGATCATTATCTTTTTCGTAATCTATATCATCCCATTCTATAACATCGTCATCAACTAAACAATCTGATATATGTTCAACCATTTCTTCTTCCATTTGCCAATTATTTGAATAATTAGCATAATGTATGAATTTTACATCATCTGGAATAATTATTTCTTCTAATTCTTTACTACTAATTTCATCAATATCAATATCATGATCTAGTTCATCAATATATTCAGTATATTCATCTAAATGTTCTTTAACTTCATCATCATCAACTTCATTTATAATTGATTCGTTAAACATTTCTTCAAATAATTCTAATTTATCTTTAATATATTGAGACACTTTATATAGTATAAAAGTATTTTCATATTGATTCTCATTAACTGAAATCTCATTTATCATTCGATTATATGTCTTTAAATACTTCATTTAATATAATCCCATTTTATTTGCATTATAAAGATCTGGATTTTCTTTCCAAAACCATTTCCAATAACCATCTAAATTATAATAAGGTAATTGGTTATTACGACAATATAATTGTATTAATTCTTTAGGTAATTCAGGTAATTCAGTTAGTTGGTTATTACGACAATATAATTGTATTAATTCTTTAGGTAATTCAGGTAATTCAGTTAGTTGGTTATTATAACAATATAATTCTTTTAATCCTTTTGGTAATTCAGGTAATTCAGTTAATTGGTTATTATGACAAGATAATCTTTTTAATCCTTCAGGTAATTCAGGTAATTCGGTTAATTTGTTATTATCACATTTTAATGTTTTTAATCCTTCAGGTAATTCAGGTAATTTAGTTAATTTATTATTATAACAATATAATATTTCTAACCCTTTTGGTAGTTCAGGTAATTCATTTAGATTTAAATCAGCTAAATTTAATATTTTACCATCACCACTTAAATTATCTTTAATTAATTTATTTTCTGAATATGTCTTCAAATATTTCATAATAATCCTAATTTATTTCCTTCAATAACATGTTTTAGGTATTTAATATCAGATCTTTTTATTAAAAAAGTAATAGTATAACAAAATCCGTTGTCTGTTATTGTATATTTACTGGGTTTTAAATTCTTTAAAAAATCTTCAATTTTATCTTCAATAAGAAATGGATCTGTGTTTATGTTCGCACCAATCGTATATGCTGTATAATTATATTTAATGTCTTGATTAAATTCTCCAACTGTTTCAATATCATCATCAACTTCTAAAATACCATCAAAAGATGATATTTTTCTTGCAATAAAATCTTTTAATTCATTTTCTAATGTAGTCATCACATTATATTTATAAACTTTATGATTTTCATATGTCTTCAAATATATCATATTAATCCTAATTTATTTGCATTTGTAAATGTATTATAATAGTCTGGATATTTATCTTTTAATTCTTCTGGTACTTCATGTATTGCCATTTCTGGGTTAGTGTCTAAAAGTTCTGATATTATATCTAAGAACAATTCTCCTTCTTTTAGTCTTTTATATCCGTTTTTAACATATCTGAATATTGGATATAACTTACACATGAAATTATAATTTGCCCATCGTGTACCATTAATCATACTTTTACCAAACATTTCGGAATCACCTGATATTCCATTTAGAAAATATGTAAATGTACCTGCCTTATTTACTTTTACTTCATTATCTACTCCTGGCCATTTAGAAAATCGTATATCCATTCTATATGATTGATTACCTTTTACTTCACCAGTTTTAAATGGTGTTTTATCCCATCTTACACTGTTAATAGTAAAAGGATATATTTTTCTAGAACCAAATTCAGCAAATAAATATTTATCAACCCAATATTTATTATATTTTTTATATGATTTATTTCTATCTTTTTCTTTTGCCATACAATTTTTTACTATATCATCTGATATGAACAAGCTATCAATTGATAACCAAAATGGTTGTTGGTTATTGCCGTAATTTTCATATGTTTTTAAATATTTCATAATAAACCCATTTTATAAGCTTCTAAATGTTGTGCATTTTTAGTAATAAAGTCTTCTTTAGAACAATTAATTGTCATATCTATTGATGGTGTATCAGGATCAATACCAATAGAACATGATGCATCTTTTGGTATATATTTATCAACAAATTTTTGAAATTTGTCTTCGATTCTTTTTAATTCACCTAATTCACCTATATTAATTGATGAATCAACATCACTTTCAGAATAGATTAATTCTGTATATATGGTAAAATAGAAATTATTTGCAATATATGAGCAAAGAAAATCATTTTCTTTTGATATTGTTCTTAGATATTCATCAAGATAATTATCAAAATTAGATTTTTCATATGTTTTTAAATATTTCATTTACATTAATCCCAATTTATTTCCTTCAATGTAATGTTCTAAATCATCATCAAAGTATTTATATAATTTTGTTATTAATTCTAATTGTTCATCTTCATTAAATTCATCATAGACTTCCATATCTTTATTAAATGACAATAAATGTAAATTATTACCTTTATCGTAATTTAAATAAATTCTAAAACCACCAGTTTCCCTTAAATATGAAACATCTATATATCCTTTATAATCATAATGTGAAAATGGTTTTTTAATAACTATACATAAATAATTTGGATTATTTGGATCGTTTTTCATTCTTTCTTTAAATTTTACAATTTTTGAAATTAACAATTTTTCTATTTTTTGTTTAGTGCTTAAAATATCATTCTTAATAAGATTATTATCTTTTACAATATTTTTAATCTTAGATTTGTTTTTTTCAATATCTTTGTAATTTTTTTTAATAAAATCTAAATATTTATCAATTTTCTTCATAATTATCTATATAAATCTACAAAATCACCAAAATAATTATCAAAAACATTAATCAAATTTTCATAATCTCCTGATTCCATTTCAGTTTTAATTTTATCCCAATCATATCTTTCTGGGTTTATATCTTTTAATTGTCTACATAAATCTTGAGCTATTCCCAAAATAACAAAAGCGTTTCCGTCTGGTCCTGAAAGATCAATTTGTCTTTTTTGTTCGGGCATTTCGCTTCTATCTTTAATTTCTCGTTCGTTGAATTTTTTTAAATGTTTCATATTATAGATTTATTTTGTAGGTTTATATATTAAAAACCTTTTTAAAAATTTTATTCAAATAAATTTTCGTCTTCTAATGTAATTATTTTTAATTCTTTAAGAATAGATTTTTTTTCTGGACAAGCACCCATTCCACCCATATCAAATACAACTAAAGTGTTACCTTGCATACCAACATTACCATAATCCATATCAACCAATAATATATTATTTTCCATTGATTCTTTCATCATTGCTATTAATTGTTCATGAAATCCTTTAACTTCGTCAGGATTTAATCCTTTTCTTTTACATACTTTTTCTAATGTGTTTATTTCTTTAAATTTTTCAAAATTCCATTCACCAGAAGTTTTTTTACCTTTATATTGTGTCATACCAAAATTAGCAAGTTTATAATTTATATTTCCACTATCATCTGGACATGCAAATGAGTTTAATAATTTTTGAATAATATGACCTTTTTCGAATGTTTTGATTTTATCCATTGTTAAAACGTAGAATTTATTTAATATTTGATCTTGCACAGTATCAGGAACTTTAATTTTATAAACTGAATAGTATTTAATTATATGTTTGAAGTTATGTTTCATTGATTTAATAGCATTACCGGTTTCATTTTTATCTTTTGTTAATTTGAGTACTTTATTTCCAATATCAAATGAAGTGCCTTGACCACCTTCGCCTAAATATTTGACATTAAATTTATTATCACCATATATTTTATTTGATACTTTTTGGGCGAATGCTGTTTGTTGTTCTTTTGATTTATTTAGTGCAGCGCCAAGAAACTCGTGTAATGTTTTGAGATATTTCATAATAGAATTTTTTTTTTCTTAGTTATTTTGACTATATTTATATATAAAAATGCAAATGAAAAAAATCAAGAATATATTAAATAGAATAGGCGATTTTACAAAAGTAAAAGAAACATTTGATACTTTGTATCAAGTTGAAGTGTATTCTAATAGATTGAAATGGTTAATTTCCCTAGTGAAAGAATTAAAGATAGATTACTTTGTTGATGTTTATGGTGATGAAAAAGATGAAGTTGTTAGAAATTTGTGTTTAAAAGGAAAAAGTGATAAAATGGTAATTGCTCATTATGATATTGCTAATTTAGATTCTGATAATGCAAATGATAATAGTGCTTCTGTTCTTAATGCTATTGCTCTTAAAGTGTTGAATCCTGAAGTAAATGTTGTATTGGCTGATGCTGAAGAAGTTGGTTGTGAAGGTGCTAAACAGTTAGCAAGAAATATTTCAAGGATAGATAGCCCTTTTAAAGATATTAAATGGATTCTTAATCTTGAATTGACAGGTTTAGGAGACAAGGTTATGGTGTCAAATTATTCAAACAAAGAATTATATAAAAAAATCACACAAAACTTTGACGTTACAACAAATAAAATTATTGGATTAAATGATTCTTTATATTTAAATAAAAAAGGTATTGATTCTGAAATTGTATCTATTTGTCCAAGTGTTGGTGGTGAAATTGATTACACTCATTTTGAAAATTGTCATAAATTGAAAGATAATATAGATACGATTAAAATATCTGATATGGAAAGATTTGTATTAAATTTCTTATTACCTATAACATTAAATAATTAAAGATCCTGAAAATGAAGATTTTTTAGATGCTTTATAAAGTTAATTTTGGATTTATATATTGAATTTTTAATTTTAAAATAAATTCCTTATATTATAAGATTATGATAGTAAAACAAAAAACATCTCGAAATAGAAGTATAATTCATGAAGTACCGAAAAACCCACATCCGAAGTCTTATGCTGCAATGTTATTACTTACCAAAAGATTAATCAAAAAAGATGATTCTAGACGTTATGATTATGATTGGAGATATTGGTTTATTTTTAGAAGAACTTTTTTAAGACATAGAAAGAATGAAAATGGTTGTTGGAATTGCAATTATTGTAATGATGAAAAAGAAATGGGTCCCAGAGGAATTAATGGTAAAAACAATAAATTTATCGATTGATCATGTTACGCCTTTAGATAAAGGTGGTTTAAAATTTGATACTGAAAATCTTGTACCTTCTTGTTCTGAGTGTAATACTAAAAAATCAAATAATATAATAAATATATAATAACATGAATTTAGAAAATATTTATATAATCAATAAAAAAGCTTTCGATGAAACAATGTCAGATAATAAATTGGATGATTCTAATGTAGAAACATGGGATCAATATGCTTTTATATCAATAATTGATTATACTGCTGATGATTTAGATTATTATAGCCAATTATTTCGTTGTACTAAAGAACATTATTTTGAAAGAGATCATGCAAATGTTTTAAATCTTGAATTTGATGATTGTGAATATGAAATTCAAGGTAAAGTATTTGATGTAAAGATGGCAGAAAAAGTAATTGAATTCTTAGATAATTTACCAGAAACTGTAAGTACTATTATTATCCATTGTATGGCTGGTATTAGTAGAAGTGCTGGTATTGGTGAGTTTATTGTTAATTATTTTAATTTTGATTACAAGAAATTTAAGAAAACTAATCCACAAATACAACCAAATATAAGAGTAAGAAGATTATTAAATAATATTGCTTTTAGAAAAAATTACAATTAATTATGTATGTAGCTACAATGTATTGTAGAAGTGAGGATAGAGGTGTTTGTTTAATACCTATAACAGATGATTTTTATAATGTTTTCAAAAAAGATTATTCAATTTTGAAAAGAGACGATGTAATATCAGTTAAAGTTGTTGCTAATGATGTACAATTATTTGCTACTGGTGAAGATATTTTTAAAGATGATTCATTATGGGAAAAAATAGGTTATGAAATTGATTATGTTATTGTAAGTGATTCTGATATACATAAAGAAAATGAAGATTGGTCTTCAAGTCCAGGAATGGAAATACTGAATGTTAAAGGTAATTCTGTAGAATTTTTTATTAGTGATCCTTGGGAATTAGGCACAGTAGAAACTAATTGTATTAGTGTTGATTTAAAAGAATTAAGGGAAAAAATTGAGACTAAGAAAATGGGATTGTTATAATAAACCTAATTTACTACCTTCAATTCTAGTTTTTATTTCATCGAGAGTTTTCGGACATTTTTTATTTGGTAAACTTAACCACCAATCAATTAAGTCTTTATTTTCAAGTTCAAGTGATTCACAAGTATAACCAAGCATATCCATTAGTATCATCATATCACTTATATAAGTATCACTAAAAATACCTAATAATTTATTATCTATATAAATAACTAAGCTAAATTGTTCTTCTGCATCATAAACAAATGTTGCTTTTTTACCCACTGATTCATATAATTTAACATGATTCATTTATAATAAGTTCAATTTTTTTGCTTCTACTTGCGCCTTTATATCTTCATCACTCATAGACATTACTTTGTCACATATTTCATTAATATTTTTATTTTCAAGATTTTTTAATTCAAAACTAATAATATTATTTTCCCTAGAACTTTTAGTATTTAATCGCACTAATGGCCCAGATGAATCTCTTACCCACATTTTTTTTCTATACCATATTTCTATTTCATACATATTATATTCATAATTATCAAAATTACTATATTCATCACCAGTATAAATAGTCATTGTCATAGGTAATTTATAAGGTTTGAATGGTTTGAACACATTAATAAGTTTTTTTTATATTTTGAATTAAGATGAATAAAATCTTCACTTTTGAAGGAACTACTACTTTGCCAAATATAATTATTTTCAAATAATTTTTCAAGGACCTTTTTTGCTTCACCTTCACTATTTATTTTTATTGAAAACCAATAACTAAAACTAGGTTTCAATAAGGCTTTAAAACTTTCATATCTTTTTAATTGTATCATTTATGTAGTTTTATTGATTTTATATTCTATATATTAATAAAAATGTTGTTTGTGAGTTTTCAACCTCCTTTTTTCTAAAATTTCTTTCAGTTCTCCAAATTAAATTTAGCAAAAACCCAACCACACCTACACATAACGTTTAGTATATAATTCAGTTGTGAAAAACAACCGAAATCATATACATTGTTAGCGTTCATTTGCCAACACACAAGGGATATATGTGATATTTTCACATCTTACCCACTCTATTTCATCATTGCCTTGTCGTAATCCTAACAGGGCTTCGGTGTGTTCAATTTCTATTATTTCAGCAATAACATTGTAGTATTTTGCTTTATCGCCTTTTCTAAATTGTGTTTTTCTTAATTCTTCTATTGTCATAATATAATATTTTGCATTACCAACGCTCAAAAACGAAACGCTAACAATAAATAAAAAACATTATAACGATTTTTTATTAAAACCGTTATGTGTAAGTGTTACATTGTCATATTTAAAAAACAAATATATCATAATTTGAACAACTAAATTTAATTTCCCCCAATGTTTCTTTTATATTCCAATTATCATTTATAATCCATCCATATATAGTTATTATAACATTTTTATGTAATACATATTTTAAAATAAAATCTTTTTCTGATAAAATTTTATTTTTATATTTTTCATAACATTCTTTACCATTTAAAGTTTTCTGATATTTACAATCTTCAATCGATAATATTTCACCTTGAATAGTTTCATTTGCTGTTTTAGATTTAAAATAACAAATGTCACCTATTTTTAGTTCTTTATTTGTTATCTTATTCATCTAAATCTTCTAACATATAATTTAATTGTGAAAATATTCCACCATCATCTTTATCAAGAGAACCAAAATTTGATAAAATATCTTCAATTTCACTAATATTTTCTTTATAAGTTATCGAAGAATTATCTTTTTTAAATTCTGTTAATAAATTTACTGCTTTTATAAAAAGATTTTTAATTTTATTAATTTTATCTTTTTCTGTAAATTCATCATTTTGAATGAAAAAATTAACTTTTTCATTTAAATCATCAATTACTATATCTATTTCTCTTCTTTTTGTAAAGATATCAGTTTTAAAATTAAATTCATTTTCTATAAATAATTCATCATTTATAAAAAGTTTAACATCATATTTTTTCATATTTTATTTTAATTTATTTTTTCAATTTAAGTTATACTTTATATATTTTTATTTTAATAGTTTGTTTAAAAATTATCCAATTTAGATACCCAAATCTAAATCGCTTTTGATTTTTATTATACCTTCGATATTTTTGATTTTAAAATCTTCTATTTTATAATCATAAAAATTTTTATTGGCTATTAGTTCTATTGTAGGTTGTTTATTTATTGGAGTTCGATTAAGTAGTTCATCAACCGCATCGTTATGTCTATCATAAATATGAAGATTTTGTATCAAATGTCTAAAATTACCAATTTTATAACCTAAATGTCCAGCTACCATCATTTGAAGGGCTACATATTGTGCTTGGTTTATAAATTTAGCTACTAAAAAATCACAACTTCTCTGGATAAGTGTCATATCTAAGATATAATCATTACCTTTCTTTTCCACAGACCAAATAGTTTCATAAGCACATGGAAAAAGTCCCTTAGTTTCTTGGAGGTCGGAATATTGATACATATTCATTATATGTCTACGAGAAAATGGATCATCTGTTAAGGTTTTTAGTAAATCATCTATTAAGTTCCATTTTTTAACAGTAGCTCCATATCTTTGTCCGATAGAATTATTTCCAATGTCCCAATCATTCCACCAATTTATACCCATATTACGAGCATCTTCTAAGGAATTTGACTGCTTTTGATATATCCATAAAATTTCCTTGATTCCTGTTTTAACCGCTGTGTTTCGGAGTGTGGGAATAGGAAATTCCCCCTTAGAAATATCATATTCTTCGAAAACACCTGTGATGAATTTGGTATATGCTGGAGTTCCATCTCTATACTTAGGTCTTGGATTTTCATCTAAACACCCTATTTTCATAATTTTATTCAAATTATCAATATAATACTTATCTGCTTTAATAATTTCTTTCATTTTAATATATTATTTATTTTATTATTTCTTTCTATCATAGTTAATCGAATATTTAAATCTCCATCGAGGGATATATTATATCCTTTATGATCAATTATATATTCATCATCAATTTTGAAAATGATTCCCCTTTTAATATCTTTTAATAAGGTTTTATCAGATTTAGATTTAAAACTTTGTATTATATTAGTTTTAGGATCAATAGCTTCAGCTAAATAATTAGCGTATTTTATGACACTATCATTATTTTCAGCGATATATTCAATATATTCATCCATTTATTATTTCATTTATTTTATAGTCTAAAAATAAGGACTTAATTCTACTTTCGGTATTTGTATTTAATGGTGAATACCAACCTTTATAATATATGGTAGAATTATAAAAACTACTATCATTATTTGAATTCATATTACGAGTTAGAGCTAAACTGCCATTTTTAATTAAATCTAATATTTGATTATTACTTAAATCAGTTAGTAATTTATCTGTAGTACTATATTCAAAATATTCATCCATGCTCATATTCAAATAGTTTATTTGTTATATCTCCTGAAAGCATTATCAGTTATTTTAATAATTTCTACCTCACCCACAAAATCATTTAAATTTCTTTTATTGGTATATGACATAGCAGATTTTAAATATGAATCAAAATTTTCTACCCAACTTTCAATAGTATATTCAACTGGGTTTATTTTAACTATTCCCTCACTTGTTTTTAATTTTTCATTACCGAGTTCTTTCTGAACTTCTTTAGTTGACATCCCTCTAAATTTTTTATAAAATTTAGAACCATTATTAAATTTATTTTTGATAAATTTAGAATATTGATCCACTTTTTCACCAGGAGTTTTCCAATTACCATGAGATTGGTTTTCTTCAAACGTATCAGCACAACTTTCTAAGGATTTATTGAAAATACTACCGAGCATAATGTGTGTAGAGCCAACTGAAAATGATTTAATTATATCAGCATATTTTTTAAATCCACCATCGGCTACAATTTTAGCTGGATTATCTAATTTACAATATTCTTCATAACATTCACTTACTAAAGACCCTGCCGCATAGCCAATTCCTAATTGTTGAGTTGTCAAGCAGCTTGATCCATTTCCCACGCCCACACGGCAATAATCCGCACCAGCTTCCGAAAGTACTCTATAAGTTTCTGGATTAGCTATATTACCAACCATGAGTATTAATCTATCACCATATTTCTTTTTAGACAACTTAGTTAATTCTTTAACCTTTGACATATTTCCATTAGCTACATCAATTAGAGCATACATTTTTTTATTATTATCTATTTTACTTCCTGGACAATTATTCGATAAGAAAAAGTGTTCGAATTCTTTCATTGAATACGCTTGCCAAGTTGATAAATCTGTGCTTATCCCTTTATACCACTGAACGTAAAACACACAAGTCTTTAGCTTGTGTGATGTAAGTGAATAAAAAACATTTATCCTTGACTTAAAATATATTGTTTAATAGTATTCGGATTTGCTTCTCCAATTGAACAAACAAAATATCCATCTGACCAAAAAGTTCTTTCTTTCCAGAAATGACTATATAAATAATTTCTATGAACTGAACGCCATATATGATAGGTGGATTCCTGTTTTAACTTTCTGACAATTGATGTGATAGATAATCTTGGTATATATCTAATTAAGAAATGTATATGATCTATATCACTTTCAAAGACTTCTATTTCAAAATCACTTTTAGAAGCAATATTTAGTAATAATTGTTTCATATCATCTTTTAACTGACCAACCAGTAATTTCTTTCTGTATTTACATACAAAGATTAAATGACATTTTAAATAGTGTTTTGAACGATTTGTTGAATTGTAATTAGAATTTTTAGACATAACTTTTTAATTTTTTTTGTGAATACTTTTCATAAATATTAAAGTATTTTACAAAAAAATTAAAAAATGTAAAAAATGACTTTTAAAGTTTAATATATACTTTTAATGAAAACAATATTTAAGTCATTTAAGTTTAGAATATATCCAGGTAAAGAACAAGAAATCTTGTTGGCTAAACATTTTGGTGCAAATAGATTTGTTTTTAATTACTATCTAAACAAAAGAAAAGAAAGTTATCTTGGTGAAGATAAGAAATCACTTAATTATTATGATAATGCTAATGATTTAACTCAATTAAAGAAAGATGAGAATTATATTTGGTTAAAAGAAATTAATAGCCAAACACTTCAATCAGGCTTAAGAAATCTTGATACATCATATATGAAATTTTTTAGAAAACAAACTAAATTTCCAAAATTTAAATCAAAATATGATAGACAATCGTTTAAAATTCCACAAAATGTGTTAATTAAAGATAATAAATTAAATATACCTAAATTTAAAGAAGGAATTAAAATTAATTTACACCAAGAAATTGATGGTAAAATAGCCTTTGCCACAATATCTAAATCAGTAACAGATAAATATTATGTTTCTATTACCTGTGAAGTTCAACATAAACAATTTGAAAAAACATGTTCTAAAATAGGAATTGATACTGGAATTAAAGACTTAGCTATATTAAGTGATGGTAAAGTCTATGAAAATATTAAAACATTAAAGAATAATTTAAAGAAATTAAAGTATGAACAACGACAATTATCTAAAAAGGTAAAAGGAAGTTCATCAAGAAATAAACAAAGACAAAATCTTGCTATAATTCACGAAAAAATAACTAATGTAAGAAAAGATTATTTACACAAAATTTCCACAGAAATCATCAAAAACCACGATGTAATCTGTGTAGAAGATTTAGCAGTTAAAAATATGATGAAAAATCATAAGTTAGCACAAGCATTTGTAGATGTTAGTTTAGGTACATTCTATTCTATGTTAGAATATAAAGCTAAATGGAATGATAAACAATATGTAAAAATTGATAGATTTTTCCCATCAAGTAAAATGTGTTCTAAGTGTGGTTGGATAAACCAAGATTTAACATTAAAAGATAGAGAATGGATTTGTCCATCATGTAATACAACACATGATAGAGATTTTAATGCGGCTAAAAATATATTAAAACAAGGATTAAAAATATTGTCTGGTTCAGGGATTGAGTCGGACATTAAACAAAAACAGGTGGAGGCGTTGTCGTTAGATGAGTCTATGAAACCTGAAACACACAAGTCTTTAGCTTGTGTGTAGTTCATCAGATGCAATTGAAAATGGAATACTTGAACAATATTTGGATTTAAGTGATGAAGATATAGAAAATTTTCATACATATTTAAATAATATTACAAAAACAGATGATTATCAAGAGTTTGATATGTCTGATTTAGTAGATTTTATTATGGATGATAATTTTGAAATAGTATTAAGACAATTATTTGACTATTTAAAAAATGAACAACAACCACAAAATATAACAATCACCGGAGAAACAGATGATTATCAAGAGTTTGATTTAGAATATAATTCATAAAAAAGTAAAAAAATATTAATATGAAATATATAAAATTATATGAAATATTTAATGAAAAAACATTTCTTCAAAACATAAATAATAAATATGAAGGTGAATCTTTAAAGATTAAACTTAAATATTATACTGCAAAAACAAAATTTACAGAAGTTTGGCAAATGTTTAAAATAGGTGAAATTACATATCATTATGATAAATTTAATAATTTTCATACATATAATATATATAGAGAAGATTGTGAAACAAATGACCATATTGATATTGTTATAGATCCAAAAAATCCAGATTATCCTAAAAAATTATTTTTAAGATTTGAGGATAAATGGAGTTTTGATATAATAGAATGGAAAAAAATATTAGATGATTTCATTTTTGAAATAAATGAATACTATTTAAAAAAAAATTAAAATAATGATGAAATATATAAAAACGTTTGAAAAACTTAATAATAAAGGATATTGGGTTGAAACTGATAGAGTATTTGAAAATTGGGCAAATTGGGTAAATGAAGATGATAAAAATAAAAAAATGAGATATGTTAATGATGTTATTGAAAAATTAACAGGTCATTTTGGAGTAAATAAAAAATTTAATAGTAGATCATTAACTAAAATAATAGAACAAATTTTTGATAAAACTATGGCAAACACATATGGCCACAACATTCAAGTTGATCAAAAAACATTGAATACTATTTGCCGACAAATGGAAGTTGAAAAAGAAGATGGAGATTTTATTGATGAAGATGTAAATATTATAATTAATATTTTAGATACAGAATTTAGTGGAGAATAAATTTAATATATAAACAAAAGAAGAATAAACAAATTAAATGAAAAAATATACAAATTTTTTATTAGAAAATATAAGTCAAAAACAGAATAAATATATTGAATTAGTTATTAATTATTTATTAAAAAATACTAATTATGAATTTTTCCCATATGAAGAAGAATTTCAAGTTAAAAAAAATAATTCAGATGAAATATTAACTGGAAAATTATTTTTAATTCCAGATGAAAGAGCTATTAGACTTAATTTTAATAAACGTAAATTAGTTTCAATTGATTTATGGGATAATTTTGAATTTTTAACATTAAATAAAATTTATAATAAACCAACATATCAAATGAATATTTCAGATTCAATTATGGGAGTATTAGATGATATTGTTGATTTTGTAGAAGAAGAATTTGAATTATATGAACTTAATGAACATGAACCAACAATAAAGAAAAGCCCAGATGAAGAAACAGAATTAAAAACATTTAAAATAAATAAAAATGTTTTTGAACAAGATATGGATTCATTTGAAGCTGTTAAATTATATACAGCTCAAGTAGCTTATAAAGTATCTAATTCATTAGTTGTTAGTGGATCTGCCGGTATGGGAAAAACTACAGATATTATGAACACATTAAAAGATATGAGAGTTGATTATATTGATGTGTCTGGTGATATAACAACAGCAGGATTATATGATATATTATTTAAAAATAGAGATAAATTAATTGTGTTTGATGATATGGATTCTGTATATAAAAGTGAAGAATCTGTTAATTTATTAAAAGCAGTATTAGATACTCAACCAATAAGAAAAGTATCAAGAATATTAAAAATTAATTTTGATTCTTTTGGTATGAGTGATCAAAAAATTCAAGAAATTTATGATGAAACAGGAAAATTACCTAAACAATTTGAATTTACAGGGAGAATAATATTTATTACTAATAAACCGGGAGAAGAATTGGATGAAGCATTAATATCAAGATCTTTATTTGTTGATATTAATCCATCAATAGATGAAGTTATTAATAGAATTAAAAAAATAATGCCAAAAATAAAACCAAATATAAAAATTGGTGAAAAAAATGATATTTTAGATTTTATGATTGGAATGCATAAAGAATATGATTTAAGATTTGCATTAAATTTAAGAACATTTGTTCATTGTTTAAATATTAAATTATCAAATGCTTTTGAGATGACTATTAAAGGTAAAAAAATTCCAGCATGGCAAATGTTAGTTAAAAACTTTTTAGTTAAGAAGTAAATTTTATAATCTCTTTTAATAAATATGAATCATTAATATCTTCGAGAGGTTTGGGATATGCTTTTACAGATGTGATTTCATCATATTTTTCTTTAAATAAATCTAATAAAATATAATCTTTATTATAATCTATAATTGCGTCAAACATATCATGTTTTGAAAAATCTCCACCTTTTACTTTATTTTTATTTGTATTTATTATTTTAACAACTTTTGGTTTTCTTTTTCCAATATCAACCATTTCAGAACCATAAACCATTTCACAAGAAATTAATTTTAATGATTTAGGGGCTATTATTTTGATTTCTTTTATATTAGGGATATTTTCATATATTTTAGACCTAACTATAGATGCAATACCAATTAAATCAATAAATGGACCACCAGCAGAACCATATGAAAATCCTTCTAAATAAAAGATAGATTCATCATTAATGTTTATTACTGATAAAATATCTTCAATTAAATCATTTGCGATATTTATAAAAATACCTAATTGTGATATTTCATTTTTAGAATAATTATCTATTTTCTCATATTGATAATTTCTTATTTTGAGATTTTTAACCCCAAGTAATATTTTATTCCATTTATAATTACTTTTTTTAGTATTGTAAGAAAATAAATATTCAACTCCATTAACTTCGATTGTCATGGCAGTTGATACTTTTGAGATGTCTAATCCGATCAAATTATACATATATTATATATTAATATATATAGGTTTAATTAAAAGATAATAAATATTTTAGTTGTTGAAACAATGCAAGTATTTCATCTATAATAGTTATAATTTCTGCTTCTTTAACTATATTTTCTTTATAAACATTATAAATATCAATTGCTTGTTCAATAAACCCTAGTGAATCTAATTCAGAAATATTTCTAATTGGTATTGCTGTCTCTTGTTGAATAACAACTCTACCATAAATCCCAGATATAACTTCAACTAATTGATCTCCAAGTTCTTTAAAATCATTAATAAATTTATCAAATATATTATGTTGTGAATATTTTTCAGTTTGCCAATGAAACATCTGAAACTGAATTATAATATGTAATGTCTTTACTGCTATTTCAGAATGTGTTGGATTTTGATTAGAACCAAAACTTTCAAATAGTATTATATCTTTTTTCATAATTTAAATTTAATATTTTTATTTATATATTAATTATTTCAAATGAATTTTTTAATTAAATAAATTTTTTGTATCTTTGCAATATGAAAAAAATATTAAATATATATTGTGATGCTTCAGGAGATGGAAATCAAAATGATGATATAGGAATTGGAGTATTGTTTATAGAAAATGAAAAAGAAAAATTTTTGCAAATGAGAACAAATGTAAAACACATTTCAGAATATTTAAAAATTTCAAATTATGATGATTACACATCTGGAATTACTGAAGCATTTGGAATGTTATTTTCATTAAAAAATATTAAGAAAAAATATGATAAAATTATCATATATACTGACAATATTCAAAACTTTTATATTTTAAATGATATTAAAAAGACAAATACTAAAGAATTAAGAAAAACACATCAAACAATTATTAATGAATGTGATAAATTAATAAAGAAAAATAATGTTGAAATAAGATGGATTAAAGGACATTGTGGGGTATATGGAAATGAAGTTGCAGATAGATTATCTAATGCATCAAGAAAAAGACAAAAATATCATCCTAATTTATTTAAATCAAAAAGAAAATTAAAATACAGAATAATTAAAAATATTGAAAATAAGAATTATGACAACTAAAATAAAAACATATTTAGAAAAAAAATATCCTGATGCAAAAATTTGGGATTCATTGGATAAAGATTTTATTCATGTTAGAATAGTGCTTTGTGCAAATAGTAAAGTTGATGGTGTTTCAGTTCCAATTACAAATACAATGAAATTCCATATTGATACTATTAAATTAGAAATGATAGACATAATCAATAAAAGGTTTTTTAATGTTGATAGTTCATTAATATTAAAAAATTATAATTTTTTAAAAAATAAATAATAAAATGAAACTTTCAGAGAGAATGAAATTATATGAATCTCAAACAACAAAATTGAGGTTAATACCTTTATTACCAATTGTTGCGAGATTAGATGGTAAAAATTTTTCTACTTTTACAAGAAGTTTAGAAAAACCGTATGATAAACGTTTATCAATGTTGATGATAGATACAGCAAAGTATTTAGTTAAAGAAACTAATGCAAACTGTTCATTTACTCAATCTGATGAAATAACTCTTGTATGGTATACTGATAATAGAGATTCACAACAATATTTTAATGGAAAAATATTTAAAATTATGACTGATTTATCAGCGATGTGTTCAGTTTATTTTAATAACAGGTTATCTACCTATATCCCTGAAAAAGTTGATACAATGCCACGATTTGATGCAAGAGTTTGGAATGTCCCTAATCTTGATGAAGTAGTTAATTCATTTAAATATAGAGAAGATGATGCAGTAAGAAATTCAATTTCAATAGCTGCACAATCAGTATATTCTCCAACAGAACTTTTATCTAAAAGTGGATCTGAAAAACAAGAAATGTTATTTCAAAAAGGAATTAATTGGAATGATTATCCATCTTTTTTTAAAAGAGGAACATATATTCAGAGAAAAATTAAAACTGGAAAATTAAGTGAAAAAGAACTTCAAAATTTACCAGAATTACATAATGCAAGAAAAGATAAAAATTTCACATTTGAAAGAAAAATTGTTGAAGTTTTAGATTTACCTCAATTGTCAAAAATTGAAAATAAAATTGATGTGATAATATATGGAAAAGAATGGAAAGAATTAAACAAATAAAACAGTATATAATATTACAATAAATCTTGAAATTCCACATTTTAATACAATTATGGAAAAAATAAAATTTGAAAGAGAAAGAAAATTAAAAAATATTTTAAAAAGAAAAATGAGAACAAAATGAGAACAATTGAAAGAATATCATTATTTATGGAAAAAATTGATTTTAAGAAATATCTTAGCAATGAATTTAATAAAATATTATCAGATGAAAAACAATTAGAAATTTTAAAAAATTTTAATGATAATAAAGAAAAAATTCTAAATTTTTGGTTAGAAAATCAAGATTTAAGATTTTCTCAAATATTAATTAAATTGAATATTATTTCTAATTATTCAGGATTTTGGTATTATAAAGAAGAATATGAAATTTTATTAGAACAAAATAATCTTGCAAGAGATATTTTATTTTGGGGAACTTATGGAAAAGATGGAAAACAACCACTTAAACATATTCTTATTAAAGATATGAATTTAGAACATTTAAAAAATGTTCTAAAAATGAAAAAAATTATTGGAAGTCTTTATTTTGAAACTATGTTAGAAGAAATTAATATAAGAAGAAAATTAAAATTAAAAAAAATATTAGAATGATCCAAGGTAAAAAAACAGCATTCACA
>Ga0222667_1000009_pt1 | contig 193291 bp, 197 predicted proteins | sample AntAcemetagen657_FD_179854 | JGI IMG/M metagenome (GOLD analysis project Ga0222667, IMG submission 179854) | Saline water microbial communities from Ace Lake, Antarctica - #657 | ecosystem: Environmental > Aquatic > Non-marine Saline and Alkaline > Saline | place: Antarctica: Ace Lake... | reverse complement strand
ATTCCTATTCTGTTTTTTGTTGGTTTTGCTACCTTACAAAATAACAGATTTTGAGAGCTATGGGCATTTTTTACCCTCTAACTGTCGCACTTGTGATTACAATCTTCTTCCAAAGAAAGGGAGTTGACCCCTTTTATTCTACAGCTCGCTGATTGCGTTTTCACGTGGAAACTTTAAATATACAGTTCCCCATTGCTTTTTTGGGTTTAGCTTTTTAGATATACAAAAAAATAGCTTTAGAATTATTTTACTTGCTGAGCTTTAGATAGGCGTGATTGGTAACTTAAGGTAAAGATATTCTGTACGAGCCAATAAATGGTCAATGCTGCTGGGAAACCATAGAATATAACTCCAATAAACACAGCAAAGAACAACCCCATAGACTTTTGTTGGGATGAAGCTGTAGGGGAGGATACAGTTATTTTTTGTTGTACTATCCCCATGATCATTAACAAAACAGGAAGAAGATTTAAATAATTTATAGGTGCTGGGAAAGGAAGTTGCAATAAATGATCTGGAGAGGCAAGATCTTTAATCCATAAAAAACTAGCCCCCCTAAATCCTATAAAACGATAAACAATCTGATAAAAAGCCATGATTATCGGTATCTGAAAAAATAAGGGTAAACAACCTCCTAAAGGATTTATTTTATGCTTACGGTATAGTCCAAGTGTTTCTTTTTGAATCTTTTGAGGATTATCCTTATATTTTGTTTTGAGCTCTTCAACTTCAGGTTGGATTTCTTGCATTTTCCTCATTGCTTTGCTACTTTTAGAAGTAAAAGGGAAGAGGACTAAAGAGGCTAAAGCTGAAAACACAACAATACTGACTCCCCAATTTTTAAAAATACCATAAAAGAAATAAAGAAGCTTTATCATCCATACAGCTATTCCATTAAAAAACCCATAATACATAATTCCTTGCAACCCAAAGACTTCCAATTCTTTTTCAACCTGCGGGCCTAGATAAAGAAAGATTTCGTTGTTGGGAGACATTAAATATAGGTGTGCTTTTTTCTTGCCTTCGCTTACCCATTTTAGATCATAATCTCCTTTGAGCAAAGACATAGCATAATATCTATCTCGGGCTCCAGAAAACTTTACACTATTATAGGTAACCTCTTTTATTTTTCTTGGGGAAATTCTTTTTATTTTCTTATCTTGAGAATAAAAAATTTCTTGATACCTTTGGTCTAAAACCTTGGGACTCAGATAATTAGAAAATAAAACTACTGGCGTTGCAGGAAGAGGATTGATCTTTATTCCTAAAACATAATCTTGAAAATTAAATTCTTTTGTTTCTCCTTCTGGACCCTTAAATTCAAGAGTCTCACCTCTAAGTTTAAAAGTGAATTCTTTTTCCCGATCTTCAGGCAAAAGCCCTATATTTTGAAAAGGTAATTCATATTCTTCTTCTCCTATAGCAATTTTTTTAATATAACCACCTGTAGTAGAATATGTTACAACAAAATTACCTACAGAAATTTTTGGCAATTCTAGGCTTTCTTCCTCATCTTCTAAAACTAGAGGAGTAGCCTCTTGAGATATTTCAGCAGGAAAAGTGTTAAACCTTGTTTCTACAGCTTGTTGTTGGCTATTTCCTTGAACTGGAGCTGGTTGTGGAACAAATTTGGCAACAACATGCGAATAAACAAGAAAAAACACAAGAGTTATTGAAAATGCTAAAAATAGTCGTTTTTCCATATTATTTTATTGGGTCAAAACCCCCTTTTAGAAAAGGATTACAACGGAGGACACGTATAACAGTAAGCTTCAGAGCTTTAAAAAAAGGTTTTTTCAAAAAGGCTTCTTGTGCATACTCTGAACAAGTTGGAGTATAAATACAATGCTGCGGAAAAAATCTTGAAACAGAACGATATAGCCCTATTAAAAAAAGGGCTATTCTCCTCATATAGTAAGCCTTTTCCGCCCCTTTGCTCTTCTGCGTTTTATAATATTCTTACCACCAGCAGTAGCCTTACGAGCTCGATACCCTCTCTTTTTTTTAGCCTTAATATTTGTTGGTGTTTTTAAATTCTTTTTCATCTTTTAATTATAATGGTTTTCCCTATTTTATTGCCTTGCTTTTAATTTTAAGGCCCTACTCCCAAACAATATTAGTGATGGATCCAATAAAACCCTTCGGGTATCTGTCTTCGACAGATTGGATGCATAGGTGAAATTTTAGCATATATTACCCCTGTGTCAACTATAAAAATGTTGCAAAGAACTTTTATTGCGGTATAATTATTTTCACCTCATAGCTAGGTGTGAATAACTTGTGAATTTTGTGAACTCATCCTTATTATGGCAGAACAAATTTGGCAAACCTGTAAAGAAAAACTTAAGAATACGTTAGGAGATACTTCTTTCGATACTTGGATTGCTCCGTTAAATTTAAAAAAGATAACCCATTCATCATTAGTCTTAGAAGCGCCAGATAGTTTCTTTAAAGATTGGGTTGAAAGCCGACATCTTCCTCAAATAAAACAATCCTTAAAAGACATTACTCAAAGAGATTTTGAAATTACTTTTGATGTAAACCCAACTCTTTTAAAAAGAAAAACTACTAAAATTTTTAAAACAATTCAGAAAAGTTTTCGCGAAGAGCCTCAAGACTCTTTACGTTTAAATCGTCGTTTTACTTTTGATAATTTTATTGAAGGAGCTTCAAACCGTATGGCTCATGCTGCTTCCTTAGCTGTTTCCAATGCTCCTGGAAAATCTTATAACCCTCTTTTTATTTATGGAGGAGTAGGCTTAGGGAAAACCCATCTTATGCAAGCAATAGCTCAACATACTCTTTCTCTTAACAACCAAGCAAAAGTAAAATACACTTCTTCTGAAAAATTCACCAATGAACTTATTTTTTCTATACGCAACCGTTCCACTGAAAAATTTCGCCAAAAACATAGAGAAATTGATATCCTATTAATTGACGACATTCAGTTTCTTGCTGGTAAAGAAGCTGCTCAAGAAGAATTTTTCCATACCTTTAATGTTTTATATGATTACCATAAACAAATTATCGTCTCTTCTGATAAACCCCCAAAAGAAATTGCTAAGCTTGAAGAAAGACTTGTTTCTCGATTTAATTGGGGGCTAGTGGTGGATATCCAGCTTCCTGATTTTGAAACTAGGGTGGCAATCTTACAAAAAAAACTTGAACAAGACCCAATAAAAATAGATTCTGATGTAATTCACTTTATCGCTAAAAACATTACTACCAATATTCGAGAATTAGAAGGAGCGTTGGTTAGGATTATTGCTTACTCTCTTATAGAAAACAAACCAATCACCTTAGAATTAGCCAAAGAAATTTTAAAAGACATGGTAAAAGAGATATATCACCGAATAACTCCGGCTACTATCTTATCAAAAGTTGGTGACTATTTTGGAATACCAAAAGAAGACTTAAAAAAGAAAAAAAGAACTAAAACCTTAGTTATACCTCGTCAAGTAGGAATGTATTTGATACGAGAACTTACGGATTTGTCTTTACCGGAGATTGGTAGTTTTTTTGGAGCTAAGCACCATACAACTATTCTTTACGCATGTAAAAAGGTTCGCCACGATTTATTAACAAATATTAAGCTTAGATTAATTATTGACACTCTTACACAGGAAATTAAGAACTTATAAAGAAGTTTTTAAATAAAATAGTTGTTTTTGTCTTTGGTTTTGATACAATAACCACCTCTTAACAGAATTCACAGGGTATACTACTATTACTACTATGAAATTTATTATTAATAAAGATATATTAGTAGAGAACTTACAAAAAGTGTTGGGACCGACAACAACCAAACAAAACTTCCCTATGCTCAGTAGTGTTTTGTTAACTACTACAGAAAACAATTTAAAACTTACAACTACTGATTTAGATATAAGCATAATATCTCTACAGGAGCTTGAGAAAACAGAAAGTGGAGAAATAGCTATTCCAATGAAAAAGTTTTTTTCAATCATTCGGGAGCTTCCACCAGAAAAAATTACTGTCGAGACAATCAAGAATCACCTCTTAATAAGATGTGAAAAAGTTGAGTTTAAGGTGAGCACATTAAATCCTGAGGAATTCCCTCAAATTCAGGAGAAAGGGGGAGTATCTTTAATAAAGATTGATCCTCAAGAATTAGGAGCAATGATCAGATTAACTTCTTTTTGTGTTGGGCACGAAGACTCTAATTATGTATTAGGAGGGATTTTATTTGAAATAGAGGAAAATATAATCAAGTTAATCTCTACTGATGGCAAAAGGTTATCCTTTGTACAAAGAAAGCTACCCTCTAAACAACCAGAGATAACCTCAAAAATATCTTTTATTTTACCAATTAAAGCGGTAAATGAACTCCAGAAACTAATAAAAGATAAAATTGGAGAAGTGTATTTGTCTGTAGAAGATAATAGAGTTGGTTTTGACTTTAAAGATACTCATTTTATTGCCCGCCCAATAGAAGGGGAGTTCCCTGACTATGAGCAATATATTCCTAAAGAAGGGAGAGATAAACTTGTAGTTGAACGAAAAAAAATGCTCTTTGCTTTAAAGAGAGCTAGTTTGCTTTCTACAACAGACCATCTGGGAGTAAAGATGGAGTTAAAAAAAGATCATTTGAATATTTACAAAAATACCCCCCAGTTAGGTGAGGTAAGAGAGAGAGTGGATGTAAAATATAGTGGGTCACATTTGGAGATAGGTTTTAATCCAAGTTATCTAATAGATGTGCTTAAGAATTTAAGCGATGAAGAAGTTTGTATTGATTTTTTCGGTTCTGACAAACCAGCTGTTTTGAGAAAGGAAGATTATATATATCTTCTTCTTCCAATGAAATCTTAATTTATTATGGCCGTACATATAAAAGATTTAGTAGAGAAGTTTTTAGCTGAAAAAAAAGAAGAGTATCAAGAAAAAGAAAAAGTCCAGCAAATAATAGAAAAGGTTTTAGATTTTGGAGAGAGAGAAAAAGTTTGTGTCAAAGGAATTTGTAAAAACGAAGTAGTTCTTTATTCCCCGTCTTCTAGTTTTAGTTATGATTTTAAGTTAAAGAAAGAAAAGATACTTGCGGAAGTTATAAAAGGATTTCCAAGAGTTAAAAATATAAGGTTAGAAATAGGTTAGATATGGCAAAAGAACAAAAATACGATGCTACAACAATTCAGGTTTTAGGGGGGATTGAAGCTGTAAGAAAACGTCCAGCAATGTATATTGGTGACACTGCAACCCGAGGCCTTCACCATTTGGTCTATGAAGTTGTTGATAATTCTATTGATGAAGCTTCAGGAGGATATTGCGACAAGATAAAAGTCACTGTGCACAGCGATAATAGTGTTTCAGTGGAAGATAATGGTAGAGGTATCCCAGTAGGAATCCATAAAAAATTAAAAAAGTCAGCCTTAGAAGTTGTTTTGACTACTCTTCATGCTGGGGGAAAATTTGACCACAGAGTCTATAAGGTTAGTGGTGGGTTACATGGAGTAGGAGTTAGTTGTGTTAATGCTTTGAGCGAATGGTTAGACGCAGAGGTAAAAAGAGAAGGGAAAGTCTATCACCAAAGTTTTGAATGTGGTCAGAGCAAGACAAAAGTAAAAGTAATCGGAAAAGCTAAGGCTACTGGAACTAAAATCACTTTCAAACCCGATGAAAGCATATTTTCAGTAACTGAGTTTTCTTTCGATGTTCTTTCTCAAAGATTAAGAGAACTGGCTTTTTTAAATAAAACTGTAGAGATAACTCTCTCAGATGAAAAAAAAGAAAAGGATGTTGTTTTTAAGTTTAAAGGAGGAATTGTTTCTTTTATAGAATACCTTAATCGCAATAAAGACCCTTTACATAAAAAAATAATTTATTTTGAAAAAGAAAAGGATGGAATTATTGTTGAAGGTTCTCTTCAATATAATGATGGGTATAAAGAAACAATTTATTCATTTGCTAATAATATAAATACTATTGAAGGAGGGACTCATTTGAGTGGGTTTAAAACTGCACTCACTCGGGCTCTTAATCAATATGCTAAGGGAAAAAATCTTTTAAAAGATTTAAATAATATTTCTGGAGATGATGCTAGGGAAGGAATTTGCGCGATTATAAGTGTTAAAATACCTAATCCGCAGTTTGAAGGTCAAACTAAAACAAAGTTGGGGAATTCTGAAGTTGACGGGTTAGTGAATTCAGTTGCTTTCGAAGCCTTAAGTGGATTCTTTGAAGAGACACCAGGAGTAGTTAATAAAATAGTTCAAAAAGCAGTTTTAGCAGCAAGAGCAAGAGATGCTGCAAGAAAAGCCCGTGATTTAACTAGAAGAAAAGGGGCTCTAGATTCTGCTAGTTTACCAGGAAAGCTTGCTGATTGTTCAGAAAAAAATGCTGAGTTTTCTGAAGTTTATATAGTTGAAGGAGAATCTGCTGGAGGTTCAGCTAAACAGGCGAGAGATAGAACTTTTCAGGCTATTTTACCAATAAAGGGGAAAATACTTAATGTTGAAAAAGCTCGTTTAGATAGAATTTTAGGTAGCGAAGAAATAAGAACTATTATTTCAGCCTTGGGGACTGGAATAGGTGATGAATTTAATCCAGAAAAATTAAGGTATCATAAAGTTATTATAATGGCTGATGCTGATGTGGACGGTTCACACATACGAACTTTAATATTGACTTTGTTTTATCGGCACATGCTAGGGTTGATAAAAGGAGGGAATATCTTTATAGCTCAGCCACCTTTGTATAGAATAAAAAAGAAAAACTGGGAAGAATATATTCACACAGAAAAAGAAATGAACGATATTATGCTTTCTTTAGGGACTAAAGCTGCAAAATTAAAAAAAGTTGGAAAAGGAGAAAAGACTTTATCTCAGAAAGATTTAGAGAAGCTTATAAAACATATTATAATTATCGAGCAACTAGAATTATCTCTAGAGAAAAAGGGTATTCCGTTTAAAGGGTATATAAAAGCAATTGATACTAAGAAAAAGAAATATCCGGCTCATAAAATAGCAGTTAACCAAAACCCGATATTTCTTTTTGAGCAAGACAAACTAGCTTCATATGGTTCTATTGAAGAACTTAATCACATAGAAATATATGAATCCCATGAAATTAAAAAAATTAATGAAGAATTCCTAAAATTAAAAACTTCTTTACAAGATTATTATGGTCAAAATAAAGACTTGTTTATTGTGGCAAGTGAAGATAATGGCGAAGAAATTAAGTGTAAATCTTTAAAAGCTGTTCTTCAACAGGTAAGGAAATTAGCTACCAAAGGGATGAGTATCCAGCGTTATAAAGGGTTAGGAGAAATGAATCCTGAACAATTATGGGAAAGCACAATGGATCCAGCTAAAAGAACACTAGTCCGAGTAATTTTAGAGGATACAGTAGAGGCTGATAGGATATTTACTATTTTAATGGGGAATCAAGCTGAACCGAGAAGAGAATTCATTCAAGCTTATGCTCATGAAGCAAGTAATTTGGATGTGTAAAAAATGAGTGAAGAAAATACAGGAAAGATAGTAGACAGATATTTAGAAGAGGAGATGAAGGAGTCTTATCTTTCTTATGCTATGAGTGTAATCGTGGGGAGAGCTTTGCCTGATGTTAGAGATGGGTTAAAACCAGTACAAAGAAGAATACTTTATGCAATGCATGATCTGCACTTACGATTCAGTCAGCCTCATAAAAAATGCGCAAGAATAGTTGGTGAATGTTTAGGTAAGTATCATCCTCATGGTGATAGCGCGGTTTATGAAGCTTTGGTTAGAATGGCTCAGGATTTTTCTTTGCGCTATCCATTAATAAATGGACAAGGTAATTTTGGATCAATTGATGGTGATCCTCCAGCAGCTATGCGTTATTCTGAAGCCAGAATGGCAAAAATAAGCGAGTGTATATTACAGGATATTGAAAAAAAGACTGTTAACTTTTTTCCTAATTTTGATAATTCTTTAACTGAACCAGAAGTCCTACCTTCTATATTACCAAACATGATGCTTAATGGAGCAAGTGGTATTGCAGTTGGTATGGCTACAAATATTCCACCACATAATCTTGAGGAAGTTTGCAATGCTTTAGAGTATTTGATAGATCACCCTGAAGCTGAAGTCAAGGATCTCTACAAATTTGTTCACGGTCCTGATTTTCCTACTGGAGGAACTATTTGCGGAAAAAGCGATATTCTCAACATGTATAAAAATGGGAGAGGTAAACTTACAGTAAGAGCTAAGGCTAGGATTGAACATGATAAAAATAAAGAAAAAATAATTATTAGTGAGATCCCTTATCAATTAAACAAAACAACTCTTTTGGAACAGATAGTTAAATTAGTTAACGATAAGAGAATAGAAGGAATTTCTGATTTGAGAGACGAATCGGACAAAGAAGGAATAAGGGTTGTTATTGAGATGAAGAGAGATGCCCAAGCTGATGTAGTTTTAAATCGGCTTTATAAACATACTAGTATGGAGACTACTTTTGGAGCTATTTTTCTTTGTCTAGTTAACAGGAAACCGCAAACTCTGAATTTAAAAGAGATGCTATCCCATCATGTCCATTTTCGTAAAGAAGTTATTGTGAAAAGAGCTCGGTTTGAATTAAATAAGGCTGAGCGTAGAGCTCATATACTAGAAGGTTTAGAAATAGCTCTTAAGTTTTTGGATCAGGTAGTAGAGACAATAAAAAAATCTAAAAATCCTCCTGAAGCTAAAGAAGCACTAATAAAGAAATTTAAATTAAGTGAGATTCAAGCTCAAGCTATTCTTGAAATGCAATTGCAAAGGCTTTGTGCTTTAGAAAGGAAAAAAATAGAAGAAGAATATTCAGGACTTCTTAAACAAATAGAATATTTAAAAGGAATATTAGCTTCTGAAAAAAAACAAGAGGCTTTAATAAAAGAAGAACTTAAAGAGATAAAAGAAAAATTTTCTGATAAAAGACGTACCAATATTGTGACTCAAAAAGAAGAAATCGAAGTCGAAGATTTAATAATAGAGGAAGACATGGTTATCAGCATCACTGGTTCGGGTTATATTAAAAGTCTGCCGATCACTACTTACCGTCAACAGAAAAGAGGGGGTAGAGGAGTAACTGCTATGGGCACTTCTGATGCTGATTTTGTTGAACAGCTATTCGTAGCTTCAAGCAAGGATATCCTTTTGTTTTTTACTAATCAAGGCAAGGTTTACCCTTTAAAGACTTATGAGGTACCTACTGGTTCAAGGACTTCTAAAGGTAGGGCGATAGTTAATGTCTTGAGCCTATCAAATAAAGAAAAAATAACCACAGTTCTTTCAGTTGATAAATTTGATCAAAATAAATTCATTTTTATGGCTACTCAACAGGGTATGGTTAAAAGAACCTCTTTAAGTTTATTTTCTAATCTTCGTAAAAATGGGATATGTGCGATTAGCTTGGCTAAGGGGGATAATCTTATAGGGGCAGTTATTAGTGGAGACGAAGAAGTTATCTTAGCTACCCGGAAAGGACTTTCAATAAAATTTAAGAATGGTGATATAAGGCCAACTGGAAGGCAATCACAAGGAGTTAGAGGGATAAGATTGGGGAAGGATGATATAGCCTTAGAAATGGTTTTAGTAAAAGAATCTTTAAAAAAAGAAAATGCTTACCTTCTAACTGCTACTGAAAATGGATTTGCTAAAAGAACCCTTATTCCAGAGTATCGACTTCAGTCTCGAGGCGGCAAGGGTGTAATAAATATAAAGTTATCACCAAAGATTGGTGAAGTTAAAGCTTTAATTTTAGTAAGGCCTGATGATGAAGTTATGTGTATTACTCAAAAAGGTATCTTAATCAGAGCAAAGGTTCAAAGTATTCGAGTGTCAGGTCGTTCTACTCAAGGAGTAAAAATAATCAATCTTGAAAAAGGGGATAAGCTTTCCACTATAGCCCGTATTGTTCCTGAAGAATAAGAAACAATTCATGATTTGCTGGCTGCAGATATAAATTAGTTATTTAGAAAGTTTATTGACAAATTAACTTTATAACTTAAAATAGAAACACTTTCGACCCCATCGTCTAGCCTGGTTCAGGACATCGCCCTTTCACGGCGACGGCGCCGGTTCAAATCCGGCTGGGGTCGTTTTTTATTTTTATAAGCAAATAAAAGATGCAAGAGACGAAAAAGAAAAAACCTTTAGGTTTGTTAATTTTAGGAGGACTTAATTTTATAATATTAGGGGTTTTTTCCTTAGGTTTTTTTTCTATTGTTTATATGAACCCTTCTTCAGAAATTAGCAAAACTCTGCTAACTGAGTTTAGCAAACATGTGCCAGATCAAACTTTAAGTATAGAACAATTTAAGACAATAATTTTATCTCAAATAATTTTAGCTATTGTATTTTTAATTTCAGGCCGGGGGGTTCTTAGTCAAAAAGAATGGGGCCGTCGCTTAACTCTTTATTTTTCTTTCTTTATGGTTATCTTAGCTGCAGTGTCAGTTATATTTCAACCAGCATCAATTAACAGTGCTTTTCTGCATATAGTATATCCAGGGATACTTATTATTTATTTTACTAATAAGAAGATTGAAAAAATATTTGTTTTTTCTCAAGAAAAAGACGAAATAGGAGAGAAAGAATAATGTGTGGGATTTTTGGTTATGTAGGGGAAGGAGCTTCTTTTTCTTCGTTGATCGAGGGACTAGAAAAGTTAGAATACAGAGGTTATGATTCTTGTGGTGTAGCTGCAATAGATAATCAAAAACTTTTTCTACAGAAAAGATCTGGCAAAATTCAAAAGTTAAAAGAAAAGTTAGAAGATAAGCTCGACAAGAAAACCTCTCTTTGTATTTTACATACTCGCTGGGCAACTCATGGTAGACCAAATAAAATTAATGCTCACCCTCATTTAGATCGTAAAAAGAAAATTGCTCTTGTCCATAATGGGATTATTGAAAATTTTCTTCCTTTGAAAAATCAATTAATTAAAGAAGGTTATACATTTGTCACTGAAACTGATACTGAGGTTATAGTTTGTTTAATTGAAAAATTTTATAAAAAATCTCTTGAAGCAGGCGTTATTAAGGCAATAAGCAAATTAAAAGGATCATTTGCTTTAGGAGTGATATCTATTGACCAACCCGATAGGGTTATTGCTGTTAGGAAAGACAGCCCTTTAATTATTGGCTTAGGTAAAGAAGGAAATTTTTTAGCCTCAGATGTGCCAGCTTTACTTTCTTTTACTAAGAAAGCAATTTATTTAAAAGATCAAGAACTAGCAATTTTAGAGAAAAAAACAGTTAGAGTATTTAATTTTCAGAAAAAAAAAATAAAGTTAAAAATAGAAGACATTAAAATTAAAAATGAAGAAGCAGAAAAAAAGGGATATGAGCATTTTATGCTTAAAGAGATTTTTGAGCAGCCGACAGTTTTGCGCAAAATTTTGTCATCATATTGTAAAGGAAAAAAAATACATTTCCCGAACTTTGAAGATTTTGATAAATATCTAAGGAAAACCAAGAAGATTTTTATAACTGCTTGCGGTACGGCTTATCATGCTGGTTATGTAGCTAAATATTTTCTTGAAAAATATTGTAATGTTGATGTTGAAATAGATACTTCTTCAGAATTTCGCTATCGGAAGATTAAACTAAGAAAAGGAGATTTGCTTTTAGCTATTTCACAATCTGGAGAGACAGCAGATACCTTGGCTGCAGTAAGAGAGGCTAAGAAATGTGGAGTAAAAGTTTTAAGTATTTGCAATGTTTTAGGTTCAAGCTTAGTTAAAGAGAGCGATACAATTATCTTTACTTTAGCTGGTCCTGAAATTGGTGTTGCTTCAACTAAAGCCTATATAGCTCAGGTTTTTTGTCTTTATCTATTCTCTCTTTATTTAGCTAAGCTCAAAAATGTAACAAAGGATAGAAAAATACAAGAGATTTTAAGTGGTCTAAAAAAAACACCGCATTATTTGCAAGAAATTTTAAATGACAGTTCAAAGATTAAAAGGATTGCTAATAAATTTTCTAAATTTGGCTCATTTCTATTTTTAGGTCGAGGGATAAATTACCCCTCAGCTTTAGAAGGAGCTTTGAAATTGAAAGAGATTTCTTATATTCCTGCTGAAGGTTATCCAGCTGGAGAGATGAAACATGGGCCGATTGCTTTAATTGATGAGTATCGAGCTGTTGTCTGTATTGCTCCTAGAGATAACCTTTATGAGAAGATGGTAGGCAACATGCAGGAGGTCAAAGCAAGGAAGGGAAAAATTTTAACAATTTTAAATAGCGAAGACAAAGAGGCTAGTACTCTAAGCCGACAAATAATATATATACCTAAAATAAAAAATCAAAGTCTAAGCCCTTTTTTAGTGGCAGTAAGTTTGCAATTGTTTGCTTACTATGTGGCCAAGAATAGAGGGTGTGAAATTGACCAACCAAGGAATCTTGCAAAATCAGTTACTGTGGAATAGTAATCGTAAAACAAAATGTTATACATAGTTGCGACTCCAATTGGAAATTTAGAAGACATAACTTTAAGAGCTATTCGTGTTTTAGCAGAAGTGGATCTTGTTTTAGCTGAAGATACTCGTAAAACTGGAATGCTTTTAAAGAGGCTAAATATAAACCCCGTTAAAAGTGCCGAGCTTAAAGAAAAAAAAGGTAATACTTCTAACGGGGTGAAAAAAGAATTATTTAGTTTTTATGAGCACAACGAGACAAGAAAAATGCCTTTGGTCCTTGAAGAGCTGAGGAAAGGAAGAGACGTTGCGATGGTTTCAAGCGCAGGCACACCAACCATATCAGATCCAGGGTATAAGTTAATAAAAGCTTGTAGGGAAGAAGGCATCCCAGTTACTTCTTTGCCTGGCCCAAGTAGTATTATTAATTGTTTAGCTTTGTCTTCAATATCTCACGATAAGTTTGTTTTTTTAGGATACATGCCACGAAAAAAAAGTGCTCAGAAAAAGTTGTTAGAAGAAACAAAAGAATGGGGCATTAATTTAGTGTTTTTTGAATCTCCCTATAGAATAATAAAATCATTAAAGTTGATAAAAGAGATTTTAGGAGAAACTAGGGTGGTTATTGGCAGAGAAATGACTAAAAAGTTTGAAGAGGTCCTAGAAGTTGGGGTAAGTGAAGCTATAGAGCACTTTAGCAGAAAAGCGCCTAAGGGTGAGTTTGTCTTGGTTATAGACAATAGAAAAGCTAAAGAAGCAAGAAAAGCTAAAGAAGCAAGAAAAGCATTAAAAGATTAAGCCAATATAGAGATTTTTGGCCTATGAGATTTTTCTTGACAAAGCACTGAGGATAAGGTATATATTATGTAGCCTTTAATTTGGTCCGGTGAGGCCAGCAAGGACATATTATGAGAAAGTTTAAAGAATCTCAAAAAGTGGGCCGTTTTAGTATAAAGCTGAAACGGTTTTTTTATTTTTATGAGTAATAAAAAGGAAATAAAGAAAATACTTTCAAAAGACGATATCAAAAGAACTCTTTATCGTCTAGCTCACCAAATAGTAGAAAAAAGTTCTTCTTCTGAGGAGATAGCTCTTGTTGGTATCCAGACTCGAGGAGTATATCTAGCCCGTAGAATTCAATCAATAATAAAAGAAATAGAGGGTAAAGACGTTCCTTTGGGGGTGTTAGATATTACTCTTTATCGAGACGATTTAACTGTTCTTGGGCCTAAGCCAATAGTTAAAGAGACTAAACTTGCTTTTGATTTAAGCGATAAGGTAGTAATCCTTGTCGATGATGTCCTCTATACTGGTAGAACTGTAAGAGCAGCTTTGAATGAGATTATGGATTTTGGTAGACCAAAAAGAGTAGAATTTTTGGTTTTAGTGGACAGAGGGTTCAGGGAATTACCGATAAGGGCTGATTATGTAGGTAAAAATATTCCTACTTCACGCCAAGAAGTTGTTGAAGTTAATTTAGAAGAAAGTGATTGCAACGATGAGGTAGTAGTAATTAAGAACATGGACTAATATGGAAGAGTGGCAGAAAAAACATATTTTAGGAATAAAAGACTTTAGCCGTCAAGAGATTGAAACTGTGCTTTCTTTGGCAGATTCTTTTAAAGAAATTTCTGAAAGAGAGGTTAAAAAAGTTCCGGCCTTGCGCGGTAAGACAATCGTTAATTTGTTTTTTGAGTACTCTACTAGAACTAGGACATCCTTTGAACTAGCCGCAAAACGTTTAAGCGCTGATGTGGTAAATTTTTCATTTTCTACTAGTAGTTTAACTAAAGGTGAGACCATAGTTGATACTATAAAAAATTTAGAAGCCTACCATCCTGACATAATGATAATGAGAATAGGTGTGGGGGCTTGTTTAAAGTCTTTTTCCCAATATACACAAGCCTCTCTTATAAATGCTGGAGATGGGAACAATGAACATCCTACTCAAGCCCTGTTAGACATGTTTACTGTAAAAGAAATTAAGGGAACTTTAGAAAATCTAAATGTTTTAATAGTTGGAGATATAGCCCATTCTCGAGTGGCTCGTTCAAATATTTTTGGATTTCAAAAATTTTCTTCTAATATTACTGTTTGCGGTCCAACCTCACTTATTCCTTACGAATTTGAAAAAATTGGTGTTAAAGTATCTAATGATTTTGATAAAGAAATTGAGTCAGCTGACATCATTATGATGCTTAGGATTCAGAAAGAGAGACAAGGAGCCACCTTTTTTCCTACTTTAAGAGAATATGTTGATAGGTTTAGTTTGACACCTCAGAGATTAAAAAAAGCTAAGAAAGATTCTTTAGTTATGCATCCTGGGCCAGTAAATTGGGATGTTGAGATAAGTTCTTCATTAAAGGAAAAAGTGCATCCTTTAATATTAAAACAGGCTGAAAATGGTTTAGCCATAAGGATGGCGGCCTTATATTTAGTAGGAACAAAAAAAAGAGAAATATGAAGTTGTTAATAAAAAATTCAATTCTAGTTAATGCTAACGAGACAATTAAAGCTAATTTACTTATTGAGAACGGGAAGATAATTAGTATTGGCAAAGATATCAAAGAGGCTGACAAGGAAATAGATGCCAAAGGTAAGCATATTTTCCCTGGTTTTATTGATTTGCATACTCATTTACGTACTCCAGGTAGAGAAGGGGAAGAAGATATCTTAAGTGGTTCGACTGCTGCTGCTAAGGGAGGGTTTACTACAATTCTTTGTACGCCTAATACTGAGCCAGCAATAGATAATGAGGGCTTGGCTAAGTGGATAAGAGAAGAAAGTCAAAGCGTTGGCTTAATAGATATTTACCCAATAGGGGCAATAACTATGAACAGAGAAGGAAAGAAACTAACTGAATTTGGAGCCTTGAAAAAAGCTGGTTGCCTTGCTTTAAGTGATGATGGGGTTTCGGTAGAGGATACTTTAGTCTTAAGACGGGCTTATGAATATGCTAAGATGTTTGATCTTTTGGTTATTTCACATTGTGAAGATAGTCAGTTATCTCATGGAGGTAGTATGAGGGAGAGTTTTATTTCATCTAAATATGGGATAGCTGGTATTCCTGATATTGCTGAAAGTTTGATTGTTGCTCGCAATATTGAACTAGCTAAATATCTAGGTGCTAGGATTCATCTTGCTCACATAAGTAGTGCTAAAAGCATAGAGATAATAAAAAGAGCTAAAAAAGAAGGAGTAAAAGTCACTGCTGAGACTTGTCCACATTATTTTACTCTAACTATTGATGATCTAGAGAGAGAAGGTTTTCCGGGAAATTATAAAGTTAACCCGCCATTAGGAGATAAAAAAGATCTTATAGCCATAAAAAAAGCTTTAGCAGATGGCACTATTGATTGCATTGCTACTGATCATGCTCCACATTCCTTAGCTGAAAAAGAACTACCATTTGAGCTTGCACCATTTGGTTTTATTGGGTTAGAGATGGCTTTTTCCTTAACCAATAGTTATTTAGTAAAGGATAAAACTCTTAGCTTAGAAGATGTGGCTAATAAACTTTCAACTCAACCAGCAGCTATTGCTAGGTTAGATAAGCGTGGGAAAATCGCACAAGGCTATATAGCTGATTTAGTTATCACTGATTTAACCAGGAAGTGGAAAGTAGAAGGGAAAAACTTAGCCTCCAAATCTATGAATACACCATTTTTAGGCCACGAGTTAGAAGGAACGATAGAACAAACCATTAAAAAGGGTAAAGTTATTTATTCCCGCCTTAAAGACTAATTTCAATATATCTTTTGACACTTTTAGCTATTGGAGCGATAATTTAGAAAAATTAACAACCAAATGTTTTAGGGAGTAAATATTGTGTTGATAAGAAAAGTAAGAGATAAGGAGATTGAAGTAATTTCTGGTTACGGCAGAGAGTATGGTATAATTAATATCTTTGGTGGATAGATAAAAGAATAATAAAAATTAATCTAAATAAAAGTCCCCGTAGCTTCCACCTACGCTAAAGCTACGGTGGACTAATTCGACTATATAATTTTTCTGCATTTTTGGCTTGAAAAATTATAGTCTCATTGAGCAACGGATACATTGCCCCTTTAGCTTAACGGATAAAGCACAAGCCTCCGGAGCTTGGGATGGAAGTTCGATTCTTCCAAGGGGCATTAAAAATAAGTTATATCATTCTAGCTCTGAAGCAAAAGATGCTAATCAATATGTAGATGTTAAAATTCCTACTGGGTTAGGTTATGCTAGAAATATTTTGGTAGTAAGGGCTTCAGATGCAATAGTCGCTATTAATGGAGAGAATGGAACTTTGTCAGAAATTGCTTTTGGTCTTGATGAAGAAAAAATAATTGTTGGTATAGAAACTTGGCAAATAAAGGGAGTAAAAAAAGTAAATAGTGCTCAGGAAGCAGTGAACTATATAAAGAAAAAGGTGAAAAATGCTAAATAAAAAAGAAATCAATCATTTAATTAAAGAAAAAAACTTAATTGAGAATTATATTAACTTAGATAAACAATTGGCTCCTAATGGCTTTGATTTAACTGTTGGTAAAATTTTTGAATTTGAATCTGCTGGAGACATAGATTTTTCTAACTCTGAGAGAGTAGTTCCCCAGGGAAAAGAATTGATTCCAGAAAAAATAAAGCAAGAGGATACATGTGGATGGTGGGTGTTACCACAAGGTGCCTACAAAATAAGGACCAATGAGGCTGTAAATTTACCTAATAATTTAGCGGCTTTAGGGTTTACACGTACTTCACTTCTTAGAATGGGAGCGCTCACCCAAAATGGGGTTTGGGATGCTGGCTTTAAGGGTAAGGGTGAATTTATTTTAGTAGTTTCAAACTCAAAAGGAATAAATATTAAACAAAATGCTAGAGTTGTCCAACTAATATTTATTGGACTTGAAGAGACAGAAGAGTATCAAGGAATTTTTAAAAATTTAAAGTAAAAATCGATAAATATGGATCAAGGGCATTTTGATTATAAGAGTGTGTCTGAAGAGAGCGAAAGTTTAGATTTTGAAAAGTTAGTTCCTTGCCCACATTGTAATAAACCTATTCCTAACGATGCAACAATGTGTCTTTATTGTGGGGAAGAGGTTTCTTTTTCTAAAAAAAGTCCCTGGTTTTTAAGCGTAGCCATTATATTAATAATAGTTTTACTATTGTTTTTTCTAAAATCTATTAAAGGGGGATAAATGCCTGAATTGCCAGAAGTTGAGACAATAAAAAGAGAACTTGTTGTAAAAATTACCAATAAAAAAATTGTTAATTTTAAAACAACTAAATCAACACTTATCAAAGAGCCTTCAGCCAATGAATTTAAAAAAGGTATAATTGGCCAAGAAGTTAAACAAGTAATCCGTAAAGCAAAATTACTTATAATTAAATTAGAAGAAGATAAATTTTTAGTAATTCACTTAAGAATAGCTGGCTGGCTTCTTTATGGAGAGGAAGACCCTGGAGCTCGAGCAGTGTTTTACCTCTCAGATGGAAAGGTCTTAAATTATATGGATTCCAGAGTGTTGGGAGAATTAAGACTATGCAAAGATTATAAGGATTTAAACTTTATAAAAAAATTAGGCCCTGAAGCTTTAGACATAAGCTTAAGTAAATTTAGAGAAACGCTGGTTTCTAAAAAAACTAAAATAAAAGTTCTTCTTTTGGATCAAACCTTAATCTCTGGATTAGGGAATATCTATGTTCAAGAAGCTTTATTTTTAGCTAAAATAGATCCGCGAAGAACAGCTAATTCCTTAAGTGAAAAAGAGATAAAATTACTTCATGAGAAAATAGTTTCAATATTAAAAGAAGCTATAAAATATAAAGGATCTTCAGTTAACAGCTATAGGGATTTAGGTGGCGACAGGGGTGGCATGGAGAAGCGATTGAAAGTATATGGGAAAAAAGACGAAAGCTGCTACTTTTGCAAAAAACCTTTGACGAAAATATTTTTAGGAGGAAGAGGGACTTGTTTTTGTTCCCATTGTCAGAAATGAGTGACTCTCTTAATCATCTTTATAATTTAAAACCACCTTATGTGTTTCTTGATACTATGGACAAGGCCCAAGAAGAGAAAAGTTCCTTTTTATTTTCTAACTTTAAAGATGTTGTTATTTTCAAGGCAGGGGACGATTTAGAGTTATTTTTTAAAAAATTAGAAAATTATTCCAAAAAAGGCTATTGGCTTGCTGGTTATTTTTCTTATGAATTTGGATATTTTTTAGAACCAGCTTATCGACTTTTAAGAGTAGGATTAAAAGGACCATTAGCTTGGGTAGGGGTGTGTAGGAAACCGATAATAACAAATAAAAATAAAAGCACTAATCAACAAAGCTCTAATTTTTCCTTAGGTGAGCCTGCATACAAAATAGAAAATATAAAACCAAACATTAGTCAGACAGAATATAATCAGAAAATAAAAAAAATAAAACAATATCTTAAACAAGGGATCACTTATCAAGTTAATTTTACTTTTAAAGAAAAGTTTTTTTTTAAAGGGAATGCGGTAAGTTTATATTCGGATTTAAGAAAGGCCCAGCCAACCTCTTATTCAGCATTAATTAATACTAAGCAAGAGCAGATACTTTCATTATCGCCAGAGTTATTTTTTAAAACAGACAAGAATGAAATTATTGCTCGGCCAATGAAAGGGACAACCAAGAGAGGAGAAACAAAAGAGAAAGATTGCAAAAGCAGGAGTGAATTAAAAAATAGCAAAAAAATAAAAGCTGAGAATTTAATGATAGTAGATTTATTACGAAATGATTTAGGAAGAATTTCTGAATTAGTGCGGACGCCTAAGCTTTTTGATATTGAGAAACATCCTACTTTGTATCAAATGACTTCAACCATAGAAGGAAAACTAAAGAGGAATATAAGATTAAAAGAGATGTTTTCTTCCTTGTTTCCCTGTGGGTCAGTAACTGGAGCACCTAAGATAAAAACAATTGAGATTATAAAAGAATTAGAGAAAGAACCTAGAGGGATATATACTGGGGCAATTGGCTATATTTCACCGAAGAAGAAAAGTTGTTTTAATGTTGCCATAAGAACTGTTTGGATTAAAAGGAATAAAGGAGAATTAGGTATTGGTGGAGGGATAGTTTATGATTCTAAGGCTAAGGATGAATATGAGGAAGCTTTGCTTAAGGGAAAATTTTTTCGAGATGGGTTAGAAAAAACAGGGCTTATTGAAAGCATTCTTTGGGATAAGAGCAAAGGGTATTTTCTCTTGGGTTTACATCTAAAGAGATTAAGAAAATCAGCTCAATATTTTTCTTATCCTTATCGAGAGAAAGAGATTAAAGATAAGTTAAGACAAATAATAAAAAATAAAAAAAGAGATGTAAAGGTAAGACTGGTCTTATTTTTTGATGGGAGGATTAATGTTAAAGCAGAGACTTTAAAAAAAATCAAAAGTCCGGTCAAGATAAGAATTAGTGAAAAGAGAATAGACTCTAAGAATAGATTTCTTTATCATAAAACCACTAATAGAACATTTTACGACCAAGAAAGAAGCAAGGGTTTAGCTAAGGGTTACTTTGAAACTATTTTTTTAAATCAGGAAGGACAACTTACCGAAGGAGCCATTAGCAATATATTTATCTTAAAGAACAAAAAGCTATATACGCCATTGGTTAAGAGTGGTCTTTTACCAGGGGTATTAAGAGAAAGCCTTATAAGCAAAGAAAAAGCCAAAGAAAAAGTACTCTATTTAAAGGATTTGGAAACTGCTGAAGAAATCTACATAGGAAATTCTGTGAGAAAGCTTTTATTCGTAAGAAAGCCTTGGTTTTCTTCCATTGTTAAACCAAGATAATCTGCTATAATGCTGAAAGTATGAGCAAGTTTGATGCCCCTAAAGAACTTACCGTAAGAGTTAAAAAAATTAGTAAAGTTAAGAATGATATTTTTCTTTTAAGCTTTGATTCTGTTTATATCTCAAAAAAAGCTTATCCTGGACAATTTATTCATATTAAGATAATTAAAACTATTTTAAGAAGGCCGTTTAGCATACATTGTGTTAAGGGAAAAACTGTATTTGTTCTTTTTAGAATTAGAGGACGAGGGACTAAGATTTTGGCTGAGTATAAAACTGGAGATAAATTAAATATGATTGGTCCTTTAGGAAAGGGATTTAGCTTGAATATTAAAAGTAGTAGGAATATTCTTCTTGGCGGGGGGTTAGGCGTTGCGCCATTAGTTTTTCTTGCTGATAGATTAAAGGAACTTAAGCCGATTATTATTTTAGGAGCAAAAAATAAAGATGAAGTTATATGCGTGGATAAGTTTAAAAGGAGAGGGAGCAAAGTTTATCTTGCAACTGAAGATGGGTCAATTGGTAAGAAGGGTACTGCAGTAGATATCTTAAAAAGTTTTTTTAATAAATTTAACAAGAGTGATAAAATAAATTTGTATGCTTGTGGACCTGAAGGCATGTTTAAAGGAATAAGAAAAGCTATTGGTAATAATAAAAATGTAAATTGCCAAGTTTCTTTTGAGCAGTTTATGGGCTGTGGAATAGGAGTCTGTTGTGGATGTACTATTGAGACTAAGAATGGTTACAAAAAAGTATGTAAAGATGGTCCGGTGTTTGATATCAACGATATTTGGTAGAAGAGAGGTATAGGTATGTGGTATACGTATATAGCTTTAGGATTAGGGGCAGGAATTGCTAGCGGGTTCTTGGGTATTGGCGGAGGGTCAATACTAATTCCAGTAATGGTATATATGTTTGGGCTTACTCAACATCAAGCTCAAGGCACAACTTTAGCTTTAATGATTCCACCGATAGGCTTGTTAGCTGCTTGGAAGTATTACTCTGAAGGCAACGTTAAATTAAACATGGCGACCTTTATCTGTATTGGATTTTTATTTGGAGCATTAATCGGGGCAATTTTTGTTCACAAAGTACCAGCTCCTATATTAAAGAAGGTCTTTGGGATATTTCTATTTTTAATATCTTTAAAAATGATTTTAGGAAAATGAAATAACAGGGTCCGGTCTCTACATATTTTGTTATATTCTAAAAATAGATTCCCAAATGTATAAGCAGAGAGTTTTCAATTTCTTTTAGTTTTTTAAGCGAAGCTTTCCCCAAAGGTTTTATCAGCCGTTTCTTATCTATAGTTCTTATCTGGTTGCATTTTACTTTAGAATTTTTAGGGAGTCCTGATTCTTGAGAGGGTAGAAGTGTTTCGAAAGGGTAAATCTTTTCTGTATTAGAAGTGATAGGAAGAACAGTTACGGTTTGCGCAACTTGATTGTTTATGTCATTGGAAATTATTAAAGCGGGACGAGTTTTATTAATTTCGGAGCCAATCGTTGGATCTAAACATACAAGATAAATTTCGCCCCTTTCCGGATGTTTTTTTAATCCCATTCTTCTAGGCCTGCCTTTCCCCAGTTAGCTTGTAACTTCGTATCTTCTTTGGATGTTGCTTTGTATCCTTCTAATAGGAGATTCTCTATTTTTTCCTTCCTTTCTAGTTCAAACTTTTCTTCCAATGCTAAGGCAATGAAGCGACTTTTATTGCGTTTGCTTGTTAGTTTTTTTGCTATTTCATTTGGTAGTGTAATGTTCAAACGGGTCATGTGTATCACCTCCTGTATAAAGTATACAATATATTATGCGCATTGTCAATACACAAGCATTAAATATTCTGAAAACAGTTTCAGTGATATTTTTGGAATTTAAATTCTTAGTCTAACATTCAAACTCAGCTGCCCTTCGAAGTTCCGAAGGAGCGAAGTAGGGTCAGGTGCATTGGTTTGATATGTTTTATTTATTTTATCCAATTATATTTTATCAAACCTTTGTTGCAGGGGCCAGGCCTGCCTGGCCCTTTACAGAATAATTTTTAATATTATTTTCATCGGCATCCCAATTCGCGGGATTATCTATAATGTATTTACGGATATTATATAGAGAATGATTACCGGTACGGATAATTTCGTCGTGAAACGATCGTTGCCATTTGAATGAATTATTATGTAATCTATTGATCTGTTTTGTGACTGTTGATTATTCCATGGATATGATTGGGTAAATCATTCCAACAATCATACGCAATATTTCCGTGTTGATTCAATACCATTTTATTGTTTTCTATTTTTCCGAAAATTTCCAGATGATTATATATGCAAATGGTTACATGATAATATCCTTGTCTTGAATAATCTCGTTCTTTTAATCTTATTATTTTACGGGGTTTGAATGTCTTTATCATTTATTTTTTGAACATAACAATTAATATACATATTGTCTATTGATACCACGTTTATGGTCAACTTCTTTAAATTGTTCCATAATATTATTGATATGTCAAAAACTTTGGTTGTCTATGTATTTTGCATATAATATCAGAAAAGACATAGTATCTGTAATAGACAATTTGACAATAGGAGCGCAAAAGCTTGTAATAGTGTGTATTTTAGCGTAGAATTAAATAATATATGAAGTTATTAGTTAAATTAGGAAAACTAAAATTAGATAATCCAGTAATTTCTGCTTCTGGTACTTTTGGTTATGGAGATGAGCTAAAAGACTTAGCTAATTTCAAAGCTATTGGGGCTATTACGACTAAAACTATAACTTTAAAACCTCGAGCTGGGAATCGTCCACCAAGAATTTATGAAAGCGAATGTGGTGTGATGAATTCAGTGGGGTTAGAAAACCCAGGATTAAAAGTTTTTATAAAGGAAAAATTGCCAGAGATTCAAAAATTAAACACTAAGTGTATTGTTAGTGTTGGTGGTTTTTCAAATAAGGAATACATAAAAGTTGTAGAAGCCCTAAATTGTGAAAGAGGAATAGACGGTTTTGAAATCAATCTGTCTTGCCCTAATCTAAAATTAAAGAAATTAATATCTCAAGATGCTAAGGCAACTTATAATTTAACTAAGTCTTTAAGAAAAATAACTAATAAACCTTTATTTATAAAAATTACCCCAGAAGTAAGTGATATTGTAAAAATTGCAAAAGCAGTAAAGCAAGGTGGAGCTGATGGTATATCCTTAGTCAATACTTTTTTTTCTCTTCGAATAAATACTGAAACTAGAAAACCTTATTTAGGGAATGTTTACGGAGGCTATTCTGGCAAGGCAATTAAGCCAATGAGTCTTTATAGAGTTTGGAAAGTAGCCAAAGAAGTTAAAATTCCAATTATTGGTGGAGGTGGAATAGAAAATGCAAACGATGCTATTGAATATATTTTAGCTGGAGCTACTGCAGTTAGCCTAGGAACTATAAATTTAGTTAATCCTAACAGCGGAGAAGATGTTTTGTTAGGGCTAAAAAAGTATATGGAAAAAGCAAAAGTTAACGATATAAATAAGTTGAGAGGAGGTCTAATTGAACAATAACTGGGAAAAGTTAATTGTTGCTTTAGATTCAGACAAAAGAAGCGAAATAGAGAAAGTAGTAGAAACCCTTGCTCCTAAAGGAGTGAAATTTAAAATCGGGTCAATTACTTTTACTAAATTTGGGCCAGATTTTGTTAAAGAATTGGTTGACCGAGGAATTGATGTTTTCCTAGATTTGAAATTATACGATATCCCTAATACCATGGCCAGAGCATCTTCAATTATTACTGAATTAGGATGTTGGGCTTTCACTGTGCATTTACAGGCAGGGAGAGAAGCTCTTGAAGCAGTAAAAATAGCAGTTAAAGATACAGCTAATAAGTTAGGCAAAACAGGGCCATTAATTTTAGGGGTAAGCGTGCTTACAAGTTCAAAAGCTACTCAAGGTGAAATTAATCAGTTAGTTAAACAAGCTGATTGTGCAGGGATAGAAGGAGTAATCTCTTCAGCTCATGATGTTAAAGATATAAAAAAAGATTTTCCTAATTTAAAAGTAATTACCCCAGGCATCCGTAATCTCCTAGATCAGAAAGGAGACCAGAAGAGAATTGCTACAGCTTCCTTGGCTTTTGCTAATGGAGCTGATTATATAGTTGTAGGTAGACCAATTATTGAAAAGATCGATTATTTAAAGGCTGCTGAAGAGATTTTAAGAGGGTAAAATTTTTAACTTACCTAACCAATCCAGAAGTAGATAAAATAATTCCTTAGTTTAACAATGGAAGATTTTTACTGTATTTTATAGTAGAAAATATAGCTAACAATAGGGTGCTTTAAAGATTGTGTTGACATAAATATGTGGGGCGTGATAAGCTTGTCAATGGAAAGAGAAAAAGTCTATTATGTTTTATAACAGGGCGGGATTAGAGATGGAAGTTGGTTAAAAAATGAGTCAGTTATGCTTGCTGACGGTAAAAAAGAATTTTGAATTAAGAATTGGAGACTTTGTAGAAGATTTAAGATAAAGGAGGCGCACTGTGTTAATGGATGTAAAATTAGAAAGTTTAATTGATAAAATTAAACAAGATGGAATAGAAGAAGCTAAAAAGGTTTCGAAAGAGATTGTTGGGAAAGCTAATATCGAGGCTAGTAATATCATTAAAGAGGCTGAGAATAAAGCTTGTAATATTGAAGAAAAAGCAAAAGCTGAAGCTGCTAAGTTGAAATTTAATTCTAAAAATTCTCTTAGACAAGCATCGCGAGATTTGGTATTAGTTGTGAAGGAAGAATTAATTTCGCTGTTAAATAAAATTTTGAAGGATAGAATAGGAGAAGCTTTAACCCCTGATTTTATAGGAGAATTAATTTCTAAAATAATTGATAAGTGGTCTCCAACAAATAATATAACTTGGGAAATATTATTAAATAAAAGTGATAAGGAAAAAATAGAAAAAGCATTATTGGTGTCTTTAAAAGAAAAAACTAAGAAAACAATAGAAATAAGAGTGAGCAAAACAATAGAAAAAGGATTTCGTATTGGCATAAAAGGAGAAGATCTCCATTATGATTTTACTGATCAGAGCATTGTAGAGGCTTTAGGAGAATTCTTAAACCCCTCTCTTACAGCAATTCTAGATACAGATGATGGATAAGTATTATTATTTTGTGACACAGCTTCCTTATTTAATTTTTGGGCAAGAACGTTATGTTAATAGACAATATTTCCTAGATCAAGCTATAAAATGGTTGTCGGATAAGGATTTTGCAATAATTTCTGATGTTAGTTTAAATAATTTTTATTTAAAGGATAGCGATAATAAGGTTTTGGTTAAATATAAGAATTTCGAAAGGAATTTAAGAAATGCGATTAAATCTTTTCGAGAGAACAGTAATCGAGGAGGAACTTTTCTTTCAGATTTAAAGGTAAATCTAAATGAAGGGACACCTTTAGAAATAGAAAAAGCCCTTTTACGTATGCGGTGGAAATTCATTGAATCATTAGAAGAAGGCCATTTTTTTGATTTAGATGTTTTAATTGTTTATTTTTTAAAGATACAGGTGTTAGAAAGATTATTTACTTTTGATAGAGATAAAGGGATAGTTGTTTTTGATAAATTATGTGAGGTAGTTAAATGAATAAAAGTAAAGGGCAAATTACGTCAGTACAAGGCAATATGATAACTGTTTCCTTTGATGGAGATATTATCCAAAATGAAGTAGGCTATGTTCTGACTGGAGAAGAACGCTTAATGGCAGAAGTTATTAGAATAAGCGGAGATATTGCTTATATGCAAGTTTTTGAAGACACTAAAGGCATAAAAGTTGAGGATAAAGTAGAATTTTCTTCTGGAATGCTTTCAGTAAAATTAGGGCCAGGTCTCCTAGGCCAAGTCTATGATGGTTTGCAGAACCCTCTTCCTCAATTAGCTAAAAAATTTGACTTTTTTTTACCTAGAGGTGTGCACCTTGAACCTTTGAACCAAAAAAAGAAATGGGAATTTACTCCCTTAGTTAAAGCTAAAACTAAAGTAACCAAAGGAATTCCTCTGGGATTTGTTACTGAAGGAATATTTAAACATTACATTATGGTGCCTTTTAGATTAGAGGGAGAGTTTGAGGTTCAAAATATTGTTAATAAGGGAGAATATACTATAAAAGATAAAATCGCTGAAATTAAGAATCATAGAGGAGAAAATATAGAATTAACTATGGTCTTTGTTTGGCCGATAAAGATTCCTATAGATGCTTATAAAGAAAAACTTACGGCTCAAGAACCTTTGATTACTAAGGTTCGTATTATTGATACTTTTTTCCCGGTAGCTAAAGGTGGTACTTATTGTATTCCCGGTCCTTTTGGAGCCGGTAAAACAGTTTTGCAACAACTTACCAGTCGTTATGCTGAAGTTGATATTGTAATTTTAGCAGCTTGTGGGGAAAGAGCTGGGGAAGTAGTTGAGACTTTAAGAAAGTTTCCAGAATTAATTGATCCTAGAACTGGTAAGTCTTTGATGGAAAGAACAATTATTATTTGTAATACATCTTCAATGCCAGTTGCTGCCCGAGATGCTTCGGTTTATACTGGAGCCACTTTAGGAGAATATTATCGGCAAATGGGGCTGAATGTCTTGCTTTTGGCTGATTCTACTTCTCGTTGGGCTCAAGCTATGCGGGAAGTCTCGGGTCGATTAGAAGAAATACCTGGAGAAGAAGCTTATCCGGCTTATTTAGAATCGAGAATTGCTGAATTTTATGAACGCTCAGGGTTAGTTAGTCTTTATGATGGGAGAAAGGGGAGTTTAACTATTGGTGGAACGGTTAGTCCAGCTGGAGGCAATTTTGAAGAACCAGTAACTCAAGCTACTCTAAAAGTTGTGGGAGCTTTTCATGGGTTGTCTAGAGACAGAGCGAACGCTCGCTGCTTTCCTTCAATAGATCCAATTGATAGTTGGTCTCGATATAAGGGGTTTGTTGACGCTAAAGTAGTAAAAAAAGCTAAAGATATTTTGCATAATGGGAATGAAGTTCATCAAATGATGAAAGTCGTTGGAGAGGAGGGAACATCAATAGAAGATTTTATAGTTTATCTAAAGTCTGAATTTCTAGATGGTGTTTACTTGCAGCAGAATGGTTTTGATGAAGTTGATGCTGCTACTGATCTTAAGCGCCAAGAGTATGTTTTTAATAAGATTTCACTGGTTTTAGATAAAGAGTTTATTTTTGATAAGAAAGAAATAGCTCGGAAAAAATTTTATGAGTTAAGACATTTGTTTATAGATTGGAATTATAAGGAACTCCAGAGTCAAGATTTCAAGAAGCAAGAGAAGACAATAGATAATTTTCTTCAAAATTATAAAGAAATAGAAGAGAAGCAATAAAAAGGAAAAAATAAATGAGAAAAGTACATAGTAAAATACTTAGTATTGCTGGGAATGTTATTACCGTAAAGGCTAAGGATATAGCCTATGAGGAGTTAGCTGAGGTAAAAACTTCTCGTGGTAAATCTTTAGCTCAGGTTATTAAATTAGAAAATGATATTGTGTCTTTGCAGGTCTTCTCAGGCAGTAGAGGTATTTCTACTAATGATGAAGTAAGGTTTTTGGGTCATCCAATGAGAGTTACTTTTTCAAATAACATATTGGGAAGAATTTTTGATGGTAGTGGAGAACCTCGAGATAAAGGTCCAGCCTTAATTGATAACTTGATTGAAATTAGTGGACCACCAGTTAATCCAGCCAAGAGAATAATTCCTGAGAGAATTATCAGAACTAATATTCCGATGATAGATGTTTTTAATTCTTTAGTAGTATCACAGAAGTTGCCAATATTTTCTATATCTGGTGAACCTTATAATGAGCTTTTATCTCGAATAGCTCTTCAGGCTGAAGTAGATATGATTATTTTAGGGGGGATAGGCTTAAAACATGATCAGTATATGTTTTTTAAAGATACACTTGAAGAAGGGGGAGCCCTAAGCAAGTCGGTTTTTTTTATTAATACTGCATCTGAGCCAATAGTTGAAGGGTTAATGGTTCCGGATTTATGTTTAGCTGTAGCTGAAAAGTTTGCCTTAGGTGGAAAAGATGTTTTAGTTCTTCTTACTGATATGACTAATTTTGCTGATGCCTTAAAAGAAATATCAATAACCATGGAGAGAGTACCTTCTAATCGAGGTTATCCTGGTGACTTATATAGTCAATTAGCTAAGCGTTATGAGAAGGCAGTTGATTTTCAAGGAGCGGGTTCAATTACTATTTTAGCTGTGACTACTATGCCAGGAGATGACGTTACTCATCCAGTTCCTGATAATACCGGGTATATTACTGAAGGACAGTTTTATTTAAGAGGTGGGAGGATTGAACCTTTTGGTTCGCTAAGTCGTCTTAAGCAACAAGTAAACGATAAGACCCGCAAGGATCATCGAGTAATTATGGACGGAATGATACAGCTTTATGCTCAATTCAAAGAAAGCCAAGAAAAAAAAGCTATGGGTTTTCGAATGAGTGATTGGGATAAAAAATTATTAAAGTATGGGAATTTATTTGAATCTCAGATGATGGATTTATCAGTTAAAATTTCTCTAGAAGACGCTCTTGATAATGGTTGGAAAATTCTTTCTGAGTGTTTCTTACCCAGTGAGGTTAGTTTTCGTACAGATCTAATAAAGGAATTCTGGCCTAATAAGCAGAAGATAGAAGACAGAGAACAGAAGACAGATTTTTCTGACCTCTGACTTCTGACCTCTGACTTCTGGTTAAAAGATGGCTAAAATAAGATTAACTAAAAACGAATTAAAAAAGCAAAAAGAAGATCTTAAGAGATACAAACGCTATCTACCGATGTTGCAACTTAAGAAGAAGCAATTGCAGTTGGAGATAATCAAAATCCATCAAGCTATTCTGGTTGCCTCTTCTGAAGTTAATAATTTGAGAAATAGCGTTTTAAAATGGGTTGATGTATTTTCAGAAGGATCGTCTATAGAAGAATTTTGCAAACTAGGCAAAATAGATACCAGTATTAGCAATATTGCTGGGGTAGATATGCCTGTATTTTTAAATGTTGAGTTTAATCAGAAAACTTATGATCTTTTAGTCACACCTCTTTGGGTTGATAAAGCTATTTCAACAGAAAAAGATATGATAACTCAAAAAGCAAGGTTGCTCATACACTATAAGCAGGTAAATATTTTAAAAGAGGAACTAAGGATTGTTAACCAAAGAGTTAATTTATTTGAAAAAGTTAAAATACCTGAAGCCTATGAAATCATTAGAACCATACAAATACATTTGGGCGAATTTCAAACTGCTGAAGTTGTAAGAGGAAAAATTGCTAAGGCTAAGATAGAAAAAAGAAAAGAGTCATCAAGAATATGATAGTTAAAATGAAAAAAGTTACTTTACTTGCTTCTAATAAATATATAGATAATGTTATAGGTAAGCTAAGAGGTCTAGGGCTAATGCATATTAAACACATGGAGAATCCGGTGGCTGAAAAGATAATAATTCAAGAAAATAAATTACAACTTCTAGATCGAGCTATGCATCTTCTTGGTGATTCAAAAATATCTAGCACAGACTTAGACAAGCATCATATTTCTTTTTATGTCAAAGAAATTATTATTTTAAAGAGAAAAAAACATCAGTTTGAAAATAATTCAAGAGAGCTTAGAGACAAACAATGTTGGTTTAAGGAATGGGGCAATATTCCATTACAATCTTTAGCTGAGCTAAAAGAATTTGGTGTATTTATAAAACTTTATATTTGTGGCAAAAATAAATTAAAAGAATTACCTAAAGATAAGCTAATTTATATTCTAAAGAAAGATAAAGGTGTATTTTATGTAGCAGCTCTCTTAAAGAGCCAAGAAGAATCTTTAAACTTGGATGAGATTGAGATTCCTAGAGAGGGTTTTTCTTATTTACAGAAACAATTAATAGTAATTAAAAAAGAATTAGAGGAAATTGATAAAGAATTAGTTAAAGCTTCTACTTATAAGAAGCAATTTGTTGAATATCGTAAAGAAATTTTAAAAATGATAGAATTTTATAAAGTTCGTTCTGGAGTCTCTTCTAGCTGCGAGATTTGTTGTATTCAAGGTTTTTGTCCTTTGGAAGAAGTTGTTAAAATCAATAAAATTGCTAAGAAAGAAGGGTGGGCAACAGTTAGCCAAGATCCTGACGATGGTGATGAAGTGCCAACACTTATCCGTAATCCAAAATGGGTGGAGATTATAAAGCCAATATTTAATTTTATGGGGACTATCCCAGGGTATAAAGAATACGATATAAGTTTTTGGTTTCTTATTTTTTTTAGTATATTTTTTGCTATGTTAGTTGGTGATGCTGGCTATGGTTTAGTGTTTTTAGCGATTATATTTTTTGTTCAGCGTAAATTTAAGAAGGATCAACAAAGTATTTTTTGGTTGCTTTATTTATTAAGCGGAGTAACTGTTGTTTGGGGGGCAATTACTGGTACTTGGTTTGGTATGGAAGCAATCGCTCAGTTGCCTTTTTTTAATTCTTTAGTAATCAGCAAAATAAATAGTTTTGTTGGGGCTAATCAGATTTTTATGATATATTTATGCTTTTTTATTGGGGCAATTCATCTAACCATAGCTCATGGAATAAGAGCTTTTCGTTTTATTAATTCTCGTTTGGCTTTGTCTCAGGTAGGCTGGATATGTATTGTTTGGAGTGTGTTCTTTGTTGCTGGTAAGTTAGTTTTAAATAAAGCTGCTCCAGCTATTACTTCAATTCTATTTTTTATTGGTGTTAGCTTAGTTGTTTTGTTTTCATATCCTAAGAAAAACATATTTAAAGGAGCTTTGCTTTCATTAGCTGATTTGCCTTTAAAGGTTATTAATTCTTTTTCGGATGTAGTTTCTTATTTACGTTTGTTTGCTGTTGGTTATGCTACAGTAGCAGTAGCGATGGCTTTTAATAATATGGCTTTGGAATTAGGCGTTAATAGTATATTCTCAGGGATAGTAGCTGTGTTAATACTTCTGCTTGGACATACTTTAAATATACTATTAGCTTTAATGGCTGTAATTGTTCACGGTATACGGCTTAATATGTTAGAATTTTCTGGACATTTAGATATGGAGTGGACAGGTATTAAATACGAGCCATTTAAAGAGTGAACTATTTTTAGATCCTTCGACTTCTTGTAGTCGCTCAGGATCAATTCTCCGCCTAAGGCGGATCATTGAGGAGGTGTAATATGGTAGAAGGTTTTGGTGATATGAATTTGTCTTTAACTTTTGCTGCTATAGGGTCAGCTTTTGGTACGGGAATCGCTGGCATGGCTGCAATTGGTGCTTGGAAAAGAGCCTTTGCTCAGAATAAAATTGCGCCATTTGCTTTGATTACTTTTGTTGGAGCCCCATTGACTCAAACAATTTATGGGATGATATTAAGAGGCAAGATAATCGAAGCTAATATTCCAGCTTCTCCAGAGAATTATATCTATCAGATGGTCATTGGCTTAGCTGCTGGATTAGCCATGGGAGCTTCAGCTTGGATGCAAGGTAAGGCTGGGGCGAGTGCATCAGACGCTTTAGCTGAAACTGGTAAGGGATTTGGGCAATATATAATGGTTTTAGGGATTATTGAGACCGTTGCTTTGTTTGTTATGGCTTTTTGCATGATGGCTTTACCTAAAATGTAATAAGGTAAAGATACTTGCTTTTTCTTTAAAATTTGGTATTATTTACGGTATACTTTGGGCGATTAGCTCAGCTGGTTTAGAGCGCCTCCCTTACAAGGAGGAAGTCGCAGGTTCGACTCCTGCATCGCCCACCATAAAATAAGGCAAAAGGATAAAGGTAGAAGGAAAAAGTAGAAGATGGATTTAAATTCTTTAAGACACTCTTGTTCTCACATAATGGCTTCAGCAGTAAAAAAGCTTTATCCTGAAGCTAAATTAGGCATAGGGCCGGCTATTGAAAATGGGTTTTACTATGACTTTGAGGTATCAGGTGGAATAGCTGAGGAAGATTTAGCTATAATTGAATGTAATATGAAGGAGGAGGCTAAAGCTAATCATCCTTTTATTTGTGAAGAGATGGATTCAAGGTCAGCAATAGATTTTTTTGAAAAACAAGGTGAAAACTATAAAGTAGAATTAATAAAAGATTTAAATCAAGATAAGATTTCAATATATAAGCATGGTGATTTTACAGATTTATGCAAAGGGCCACATCTTAGGTCAACTGGTGAAATAAAGCATTTTAAATTGCTTTCAATATCTGGTGCTTATTGGAAGGGTGAGGAAGGTAATCCTCAACTTTTACGTATTTATGGAACAGCATTTTTTACTAAGGATGAGTTATATAAACATCTTAAGAATTTAGAAGAAGCAAAAAAGAGAGATCATCGTAAGTTAGGCAAAGAATTAGAGCTCTTTGACATTTATCATAATCAGGCTGGTGCTGGGTTAGTTTTTTATCTGCCCAAGGGGGCAATTTTAAAGAGAATAATTGAAGATTGGGAGATAAAAGAGCATTTAAAAAGAGGTTACCAAATGGTTGAAACTCCTAATATTATGGATAAGAAATTATGGGAGAAAAGCGGGCACTTAGAATATTACCAAGATTATATGTATTTAACTCAAAAAGATAATCAGGAATTTGTTTTAAAACCAATGAATTGTCCGGGACATATTCTTATTTATAAATCTAAATTACACAGTTGGAGAGATTTGCCTTTAAGATTATTTGAGTTAGGTACGGTTTATCGTTATGAAAAGAGTGGAGTATTACATGGGCTATTAAGAGTAAGGAGTTTTACTCAGGATGATGCTCATATTTTTTGTAAGAAAGATGATCTTTATAATGAAATAGAAGGAGTTTTAGAGTTTGTAAAGTTAACTATGGATAAATTTGGTTTTACTGAGTTTACTGCTGAATTAAGCACAAGGCCGGATAAATTTATTGGTGATGCAGTTGACTGGGATAATTCAGAAAATATCTTAGAAGAAGTTTTAAAAAAACAAGGCTTTCAATATAAAATTAATCCTGGAGATGGGGCATTCTATGGTCCAAAAATTGACATTAAGCTAAAAGATGCTATTGGAAGAGAGTGGCAATGTGCTACAGTTCAATTAGATTATAATATACCTAAGCGATTTGATGTAACTTATCGAGCTTCATCTGGCGAGAATGAGCGAGCAATTATGATTCATCGAGTAATTTTGGGAAGCTTTGAGAGATTTATCGCTACTTTGATTGAGCATTATGCTGGGAAATTTCCCTTGTGGCTTGCCCCGATTCAAATAAGTGTATTAAGTATAACTTCTGGCATAAAAGATTATGCTATTAAAATAAAGGATGACTTAGAGAAAGAAGGGTATAGGGTAGAAGTTGATTCACGCGACGAAACATTACAGAAAAAAATTCGTGAAAAAGAGCTTTTAAAAATTCCTTATATGGTGATTGTTGGAAAAAAAGAGTTAGAAGAAGGGAATATTTCTTTGCGAGGCAGAGGTATGAATAATTTAGGTAGTATGGGGATAGAAAAGTTATTAAATATTTTAAACAAGGAGGATAGCAATAAGTGAAATATGTGAGGGTAAATGATAGAATTTTTGCAAAAACAGTACGAGTAGTTGGTCCTGAAGGGGAACTATTAGGTGTTTTTCCTCGCGATATGGCTTTTAAAAAGGCAGAAGAAATGGATTTAGATTTGGTAGAGGTTGCTCCTCAAGCAGATCCTCCAGTTTGTCGCATAGTTGATTTTTCTAAATATAAATATGAACAAGATAAAAGAGAGAAAGAAGTAAAAAAACATCAAAAGCAAGCTCAGCTTAAAGAAGTAAGAATTAGGCCGCGCATTGGTGTTCATGATTATGGTGTTAAGCTTAAACATATAAAAGAATTTTTAGAAAAAAAACATAAAGTTAGAGTAAGGATGTGGTTTAGGGGAAGAGAGATTACCCATAAAGAGATTGGGAAAAAAGTAATTGATAAACTTCTTAAAGATATTGAGAAAATTGGAAGGATTGATCGGGAACCTCATATGTTGGGCAAGACCTTAGTCTTGATTTTGAGCCCGAAATAAATCCCGTTAGAAGTATTAGACTTAAAGGAAAAAAGAACGAAACTTCTAATGGGATAAACAACTTTTATATCTTTTAATTTCTTATATAATAAGAAGAGAGACAAAGCCTGCCTGCCGGTAGGCAGGGAGTACGAATATGCCTAAGTTAAAAACAAGAAAATCAGTAGCTAAAAGAGTCAAAATTACTAAAAAGAAGAAGGCTGTAAGGTCTAAGGCTGGTCGACGCCATTTACAGAGCTGTAAAACTACCAAGAGAAAAAGACAATTAAGACGTAAAACTTTAGTATCAAGTGGGGATATGAAAGCATTGAAGAAAGCATTGCCTTATTCTATGTAAAAAATGAGATTGTTGGAGGAGAAAAATGAAAGTAAAAAGTAATGTGGCTTCCCGTAATAGGAAGAAAAAAGTTTTAAAAGCAGCTAAGGGATACTGGGGGCTGCGTTCTAAGAATTATCGTCGGGCTATTGAAACTTTAAGAAGAGCTTATGCTTTTGCTTATCGGCATAGACGAACAAAAAAACGAGAATTTCGTTCTCTATGGATTACTCGTATCAATGGAGCATTAGAGGGGATGGATCTTACTTACAGTAGATTTATCCATGCTTTAGCCAAGAAAGAAATAATTCTTTCTCGGGATATATTGGCCAAAATTGCTGCTGAGCATGCAGATATATTTGCTAAAATTGTAAAAACAGTTAAAGAATGAAATATATTATTATTATTGGTTGTGGTAAAACCGGAAAAAATCTAGCTTTGGAATTGTCTAAAGACAATAATGTTGTAGTTATAGACAAAAGCTTAAGAAGATTAGACTCTTTAGATGATGATTTTAATGGGAAGAAGATTTGGGCTGATGCTTTGGATATAGATACTCTTGAGAAAGCTGAAGCAAAAGGCGCTAGCGCAGTCTATTTACTTACTGGTAATGATAATATTAATTTAGTTGTTGGTAAGGTTGTGAAAAGAAAATATAACGTCAAAAAAGTAATTTTGCAAGTGAATGATGCTATGAAGAAGAAGATATTTAAAGAAGAAGGTTTAACTATTGTTAATCGTACCTATTTGATTGCTGAGGTGTTGAAGAAATGTATATAGTTATAGCTGGGGCAGGTAGATTAGGTTTAATTTTAGGAAAGAAATTAAAGGAAGATGACCATCAGGTTTGTATTATTGATAAAAGTGAAGCTCTTTGTAATAAGTTAGCTGGCGAAGTACAAGATATTTTGATTATTAGAGGGGATGCTACTTACCCAGATATTTTGCAGCAGGCAAAGATTGAAAAAGCCGATGTTTGCGTTAGTGCTACTTCTACTGATGAAGACAATATAATTATTTGTTATTTGGCAAAAGAATTATTTGGAGTTAAAAGAACTGTAGCCAGAGTTAATGATCCTAAGCATATACCTCTTTATAAATATATGGAAGTAGATAATCCAGTGGATTCAACTTCTATAATTGCTCGGGTTGTAGAGGAAGAAGCTTCTTTTACTGATGTTATGAGTCTCTTAAGCATTAAAAAGGGTCGGCTATCAATTGTAAGAATTGATATTCCTGAAACTTCACCGGTTGCCAAGAAAGCCTTAAAAGATATTAGTTTGCCGCATAATGCTGTTTTAGTTTCTATTTTAAGAGGACCAGATATAATTATTCCCTATGGTTCGACAGTAATATTACCTGGTGATGAAGTAATTGCTGCTGCTTTAATTGATGTAGAAAAAGAATTAATTAAAGCACTTATCGGCAAAATTTAATTAGATAGAGAAGAAATATGCGGGTAGTAACAGGGATTATAACTGAAGTTTTGTTTTGTTTCTTTATTGTTGGCTTAGGATATTGTCTTTCTTTAATCTTTTAAGAGAAGAGAAGTCTTTTTAATTTATCTTAAAAGCTATGATTATTTCTCCAGATAGAAGAGATTTTTCCACGATCCTAAATATTTTAGGAAAGCTTATTTTAGGTTTAAGCTTTTTTATGCTTATTCCTATTGTAGTAGCTTTAACAAAAGGAGAGCAGTCTCCTTTGTTTGATTTTCTTATTGGATTCACCTTTAGTGCTATTTTAGGAATGTCTCTTATTCTTATTTTTCCTATAAAAAAAGAAGTTAGTTGGGTTCATGCTTTTTTTACAGTCAGTTTAGGTTGGCTTGCATTTTCACTTCTTGGGGCAATACCATTATATTTATCAGAACATTTTGCATCGTTTATTGATGCATGGTTTGAATCTATGAGTGGGTTTTCAACCACAGGATTAACACTAGTAAGAGATTTAGATCACCTTTCCTTATCTCATAATATGTGGCGTCACTTAACGATGTTTATTGGTGGTCAAGGAATTATTTTAGCTAGCCTTTCTATTTTAACTAGAGCTCGTTCAGTTGCTTTAGGGTTTTATATTGGTGAAGCTCGTCAGGAGAAAATTTTACCCAATGTAATTGATACTGCAAGATTTATTTGGAAGGTAAGTTTCATTTATTTGATTTTAGGTGTAATTACTTTTTTTATTATTTTATATAATCAAGGATTGACTGCAGAGAGATCATTTTTTCACGCTCTTTGGTTATTTTTTGCTTCTTTTGATACTGGAGGATTTGCTCCGCAAGTTCAAAATATTACTTATTATCATTCTTTTTATTTAGAGATTGCTACAATTGTTTTTATGATTCTTGGAGCGATAAATTTTAATCTTCATTTTTGGCTATGGAATAAGAGTAAAAAAGAAATTTTTAAGAATTTTGAAATAAAAACATTTTTCTTTACAGTTTGCTCTTTAAGCCTTATTCTTTATTTTTCTCTTATAAAAATGGGGCCAGCTATGTTTCGTAAAGGGTTTTATCAATTAATTTCTGCTCATACTGGTTGTGGATTTACCAATTTAGCTGGAGGAGAGTTAAATCATTTTCCAGCTTTAGGATTATTAGCGATTATTTTTGCAATGATGATTGGAGGATGTGTTTGTTCTACTACTGGTGGAATAAAATTGATGAGATTTGGTATTGTTTTTAAATCGTTTTTTATGGAGATTAAACGTTGGATGATGCCTTTTAGAGCTGTCTATAAAAATAGGTTTCATCATTTACAAAATTTAGTTCTTTCTGACAAAAGGATGAAAGATGCCTATTTATTCTTTTTTATTTTTCTTTTTACTTATGTAGCTGGGGCAATCGTAGCTATGGGTTTTGGTTATCCGGCATCATTAGCTTTATTTGAATCTGTTTCAGCAACTGCTAACGTGGGATTATCAGTAGGGGTAACTTCGCCAACCATGCCTTTAGTTTTAAAATTAGTTTATATTTTTCAGATGTGGGCTGGAAGATTGGAGTTTATTTCAATTTTTGTTTCATTGGGTTTTATTCTATCGTTGTTTAAGAAATGAATATGAGAGATCAGTTAAAGTTTTTTATTTTTTGTTTATTATTTGTGGTGTTATCTATTGGTTTTGTTTATGCTGATAGTACTTCTTTAGAAGATATCTTGGAGTTTCCCGATAGTTATGATGGCAAAGAAGTTCAAATAGAAGGAGAAGTGATTGGCGAGCCTTTAAATGGCAATTTAGGTGTTTGGGTGAATGTTTCAGCTAAGCAGCAAATAGGAGTTTTTCTTGCTGATAAAGAAAAAATAAAAGAAATAACCTATTGGGGGGATTACCGAACAACAGGAGATCAGGTAAGAGTAAAAGGTATTTTCTATAAAGATTGTCCAGAGCACCAGATAAGTGATGTTCATTGTAAGAGCTTAGAAGTCGTTGGTAAAGGTCATAAGAACAAATATATTATTTCTTCTCAAAAGAAGCAACTAGCTAAGATTCTTTCAATAATATTTTTGATAATAGGATTAATTTATTTAATAAGGTTGAAATATGGAAAACAAGATTAAATGCTTAGAAGAGGAATTCCAAAAGGATTTTCAAAAAATTGAATCTTCTAATGATTTAGAAGCTTTAAGGATTAAGTATTTAGGTAGGAAGTCTGCTTTTATGCAGCTTTTTTCACGCATACCTACTTTGGCTAAAGAAGAAAAAGGCTTTTGGGGTAAGAGGCTGAATGCTTTTAAAGGTAAGGTAACTTCTTTGTTAGAGAGTAAAATAAATCAAGAAAAAAATAGTGAAGAAAAAATAGATTTAACCGCACCTTCAATTTTTAGGCAAGAAGGTTCGCGTCATATTTTAAGCACAGTTAGTGAGGAGATTTGTTCTATATTTGAAAAGTTAGGGTTTGTGATTATTGAAGGGGGTGAGATAGAAGAGGAGTGGTATAATTTTGAAGCTTTAAACATCCCTCCAGAACATCCTTCGAGAGAAGATTTTGATACTTTTTATTTAGATATCAACGAAAAAGATAAAGGTAAATATCTCTTGAGAAGTCACACTTCACCTTCTCAGATAAGAGTTATGAAAGAATCAAAGCCGCCCTTAGCAGTAATTTCACCAGGTAGAGTATATCGGCCTGATGAAGTGGATGCTACTCATTCTTTTATGTTTCATCAAATAGAAGGTTTTGCAGTTGGTGAAAATATGAGCTTTGCTCATCTTAAAGGAGTTCTTCTTCATTTTGTTCGTGAGTTTTTTTCCTCTGAAGTGAAATTGCGATTTAGGCCTCATTTTTTCCCCTTTACTGAACCGTCAGTAGAGGTAGACATATCTTGTTTTATTTGTGGAGATAAAAAAGTCAAAAATAATAAAAAGAAGTGTAGTGTTTGCAAAGGAAAAGGTTGGCTTGAGATTTTAGGTTGTGGAATGATTCATCCTAAAGTGTTAAAAGCTTGTGGAATAGATTCGAAAAAGTATAAAGGGTTTGCTTTTGGAATGGGTGTAGAAAGAATAGCCATGCTTAAATATGGAATTAATGATATCCGACTTTTTTATGAAAATGATTTAAGATTTTTAAAGCAATTTTCTTTATAGTTAGAGGTAAAAAATGAGATTTAGTTTAAATTTTATTCAAGAATTTTTAAAAGTAGATATTTCACCTAAAAAGTTGGCGTCTCTTCTTACTATGGCCGGGATGGAGGTTGAAAGTTTAGAAAAAGAAGCCTCAGATTGGATTTTTGATGTTGAAGTTACAACCAATAGGTATGATTGGCTTTCAATTCTAGGCATAGCTAGAGAAATAGCAGCTGTTTTAGGTAAGAGATTAAAAATTAGTTATCCCAAGATAGCTAAACAACCATCTCTTATAACAAGAGATATTATAATTGAAAACAAAGAGGACTGTCCTTATTATATTGCCAGAAGGATAGAAGCAGTAAAGGTATCTAGATCTAAACCTTGGTTACAAGAACGAATCTTAAATTGTGGTTTTGCTTCAGTGAATGATATTGTTGATATTACTAATTATTCTATGCTTAAGTGGGGTAATCCTTTGCACGCGTTTGATGCTGATAAACTAGAAGGAAATATTTATATACGTAGAGCAAAAAAGAATGAGTCGTTGATAGGTATTGATGGGAAAGAAAGAATCTTAGATAAAGAAAATTTAGTAATTTCTGATAGCAAGAAAGTAATTGCTTTAGCTGGAATTATCGGAGGCAAGAATACAGAAGTTACTGCGACAACTAAGAATATTTTTCTTGAAGCAGCAGTATTTTCTCCTTTGACCGTGAGACGTTCTAGAAGAGCTGCTGGTTTAGATACAGAATCTTCTTATCGTTTTGAACGAGTAGTTCCGTCTCACCTATTAGAGTATGCTTCTTATGAGGCGGCTAAATTAATAAATGAATTAAGTGGAGGAAAAAATAAGGGGTATAAGATTGTTGGTAAAAAACCTCAATTAGCAGAAAAGAGCATAACGATAAGTCTTAATTCCTTAGCTAATTATTTAGGTTTAGTACCTTCTAAGTCTAAGGTAAAAAAAATTCTCGAAAATCTTGATTTTAAGGTAAGGGATATATCAAAAGATAAAATAATAGTTTTTCCTCCTAAATTTCGCTATGATGTTAAGGGAGAAGTTGATATATACGAAGAATTTTCTCGTATCTATGGGTATGATAAGATACCTAGCCAGATTCCATTTTTAAAAAGAAATTTAGTTATATCTAACCAAACTGGGCATTATCATTTTAAAGGAGAAGTAGCCAATTTTGTAGCTTTATTAGGATTTAAAGAAATAATTACCTATAGCCTAGAAGAAAAAGAACAATTAAGGATAGACGATAAGGATGTTATAGAATTAATTAATCCTTTACGTAGTCAAGAGAATGCTTTGAGGAGCAATCTATTTTTTGGGATGGCTAAAAGCTTAAAGTATAATTTGAATCGTGCCTCAATTGGTACAGGTAACTATGGTAATTTAAATTTATTTGAAATAGCTGATACTTATTCTAAGTCGAACAAAGGTTTTTTAGAGAAACCTACTTTAGCTTTAGCTACTAGCGGTAAAGAAGGAGATTTCTTTTTTTTAAAAGGAGCTGTAGAGAAGATTTTAAACTTTCTTAATATTAATAATTTTGAATTTAAGGAAGGTTCTTTAAATAATTTTACCAATTCTTTAGAAGTAAATGTTGGGAATTGTAATTTAGGATTTTTAGGGAAGCTAGATCGACAACAGAAAAATAATTTTGATTTAAAAGAAGATTTGTTTTTTGCTCAATTAGATTTATTATCTTGTGTTAAGAGTAGAGGCCAAAGGAAATATAAAATTTTTAGTCCTTTCCCAACGATATCAAGAGATATAAGCATTTCTGTAAAAAAATCTATAAAATTTAAAGAGATAGAAAAGCTTGTCAAAGCTAATAGTAATTATTTAGTTAGTTTAACTATTGTGGATATTTATCAAGGCAAGGATATTATTCAGGGACACAAAGCTTTTACTTTAAGAATTTTTTATCAATCCGCTGAGAAGACTTTAACTTCTAGTGAGGTTGATTGTTTTCATAACCAGATAAGGGAAAGCTTAAATAAGCAAGAGGATATAAAATTACGCTAGATACTTTTGTCTGTAAAATTTTTAGAGCAAGAGTTATATTGATAGAGAAAAAAGGTAGTGTTATAATAAAGGTATAAATAACCCTGCCTATCGCGATAGCAGGTAAGATACGCTACAACCAACACCCTTAAAAGGGAGCTAATATTTCTGATCGCCTAGGCGGTAAGGATGCGGCGCCCACCTGTGTATTAGGGTTGATAGCGGTCACCTGTAACGGATTAATGGTGGGGTTTTTTTATTTGTGTTTTGTTTGACTTGTGGTAGAGTATTCAAATGATTAAAGAAATAGTAACACCTAAATTAAAGAATCCAGTTTTTATTGCTGCTTGGCCGGGAATGGGAGAAGTTGCCTATAGAGCTGCTCTTTTTCTAAAAGAGGTTTTAAGCTTTAAGCCCTTTGCTAAGCTTCAAGCTTCGCAATTTTTTAAACCGGCTGCAGTATCTGTAGAGAAGGGTATTCTTAGTATTCCTGAGATACCAGCAGGTTTTTTTTACTATTACAAAAGTAAAAAGAATTCGGACATTATTCTTTTTTTAGGTGAAGTCCAGCCACCATTAGAATATGCTCAAGCCTTATCTTTAATGATTATTAATTTTGTAAAGAAATATAAAGTAAGCCAAATGTTTACTTTTGCTGCTAAGCCTGAACCGATTGATCATAAGAGTAAGTCTAAGGTGTGGATAGCAGCAACCCATGAGGAAGTCTTAAAATCTTTAGGTAAGTTTAATTTAAAAGTTTTAGAAGAAGGTCAAATAAGCGGGCTTAATGGAATTATTTTAGGGGCAGGTAAGAGAAAATCTATAAAAGGAGCATGTTTATTAGGAGAGATTCCTTTTTATACTGTTCAAATTGAAAATCCTAAAGCAACTAGAAGTATTTTAGAAGTGATTGGTAAGTATCTTGGAATAGACTTAAATCTTTCTTCAATAGCTTCACGAAGCAAGCTCATTGAAGAAGAAATAGAAAAATTAATAAGTTATTTAAAGGGAGAAGTCCCTACTCAAGGGCACAGTCCTTTAAGTGACGAGGACATTGATAAGATTAAAAAAGATTTAGCTGCTTATACAAAATTACCTCAGTCAGCTCGTCAAGAAATAGAGAAACTTTTCAAAGGTGCTGAAAAGGACATGACTTTAGCAAATAAGCTAAAGGATGAGCTTGATCGTTGGAATGTTTATAATGAATACGAGGATAAATTTTTAGATTTATTCAAGAAAAAAGGCAAAGAAGAACACTAGAGCAATATTTTTCTCTCCGCGATAAGTAAAATATTATAAAAAGGAAATAAATGAGGGGTTCATCAGTAACTAAGTTACGAAAGCTAGACGATATGGCTATAGAAATTGGTTTAGATGGAAGAATACTTATTGAGAATGCTTCAAGTAATCTTTTTAAAATAATCGATAAATTAAATTTAGGTAAAAAAGTACTTGTTATATCAGGAAGAGGGAACAATGGGGCTGATGTTTTAAGTTGTGCCCGAAAACTTTTTTCTTCGGGATATGATGTAATAGTGGCTATTGTCTCAGAGAAAAAATTAGGGCCAGAAGCTTTTTTTCAAAGAGAAGTTCTTGAAAAAATAGGCTGTCAGATAATTTCTTTTAGCGATAATGTTTGTGAAATTAAAAAATTATTTGAAGATAGAGATTTTATTCTTGAAGGGATTTTAGGAGTTGGGGTAAAGGGTGAGCTTAGTAATTTTTTAAAAGAGACTATTAGTTTTATAAATGAAAGCGGGAAAAAAATAATATCTTGTGACATACCTTCAGGTTTATCCCCAGATCAAGGAATAATTTTAGGGCAAGCAATTAAAGCTGATTATACAGTGAGTTTTATTGATTCTAAGTTAGGCTTTTATTTAAAACAAGGACCTAGCCTTTGTGGTGAGATATTTATAGCTGATATTGGAATATCTCAAAATGTTTTAGAAGAATTAATAAGTAGAAAAGAAGAAAAGAGACGATGAAGATAAATTGGTTGGGGCACTCTTGTTTTTTGCTAGAGACTAATCAAGAGACTAAGGTGATCACTGATCCTTATGAATCTGGGAGCTATGATGGAGCTTTAAGCTATGACCCTATAAATAGCAAAGCTGATGTTGTTACTGTTTCACATCAACATAATGATCATAATAATATTAAAGATTTTAAAAATACTTTAGTTATTGATAGTGAAACAAAGACTTCGATAAAGGATATAAGCATTGAAGGTATGCTGTCCTATCATGACAATGACAATGGTCGGTTGCGGGGAGAGAATATAATTTTTACTATTTACGCTGAAGGGTTGAAAATTGTTCATTTTGGAGATTTAGGGACAAAAGATATTGAGCTAAGCCTTTTTAAAGATATTGATGTTGCTTTAGTGCCAATAGGAGGAACCTTTACTATTGATGCAGTTGAAGCAAGTCAATTAGTAAAAGATATTAACCCTAAGATAACTATTCCTATGCATTATAAGACTTCTAAATTAAAATTTGATATTGATGGTGTGGATAAATTTTTAAAGATTAATTGTGATCATGAAAATAAAAATTATTTAGAAATTAATCAAAACAGAGAAGAATCTTTTAAGAGAATAGTTATTTTAAAACACCAACGCTAATAAAGATATGTATGAAGAAAGATTTTACCGTAATCAAATTATATCTAAATTTAAAATAGAGATTTCTTATAAAGAGAGTGATCTTTTGATTTGTAGTGATAAAGAGATTGCCAAGGAAAAAGCCCAAAGTATTTTAGTAAAGTACTATGACCAAATAGAAAAATATATAACAAAAAATCCTCGTTTTTTAACTTCACTTTCTCCTTTGGAAAACGACTGGTCAGCACCACTTATCATAGAAGAGATGTTGAAGAGTTCAAAAAATACTAGGGTTGGTCCTTTTTCTGCTGTTGCTGGAGCAATTGCTAAATATGTAGGAGAGGAGCTGTTAGATTATTCTCCAGAGCTTATCATAGAAAATGGTGGAGACATCTTTCTAAAAATTAATCAAGATAAAATTATAGGAGTTTATTTAGGAGAAAAGTTTAAGATTAATAATCTTAATTTAAAAATAAAGAAAAGAAGCCAAGCCTTTGGGATTGCTTCATCGTCTTCTGCTCTTGGGCATAGTCTTAATTTTGGTAAAGCTGATTTAGTTAGTGTAGTTGCTAAAGATGCAATTGTTGCTGATGGTTTTGCTACTGCTATATCTAACCGGATAAAGAAAATAAAAGACATCGATAAGATTTTAATTGAGGTTAAGGACAGTCTCCCTATTGAAGGGTTGCTAGTTGCTTTTGACAAAAAGATATTTTTATGGGGAGATTTAGAGCTCGCTTAATAATAGGGGACGGTTCTCTCGCTCCTTACTTATTACACCCCAGTTTGTTATGAACAGACAATTATTTTATTACTCCTCATGCCTTATCTTCCTTTTCAATCACTAGATTTCTATATATACGCTGTCTTTTTCCTTGTTGTTTGTTTAAGTCTTCGTATAAAGGATTTGGGGTGATTAGTGAATCTTCTTGACCAAATCCATAGTAGCGATAGCTTGAAAAAAGATAGTTTTCCGGAGAAGAAACAATACCGGCTCGTATAGGATTTAGTTCTATATATTTACCACATTGTACCAGATAAGGGTCATTATTGATTATTTTTGATTGGAATCTACCCTGCCAAAGGTGACCGCAATAAGTATACTTTCTGCGGTGATAATAGACGTATTTAAGATTAAGTCGTTGCATAAACTTAGAAAGATTACTTTTTTCTCCGACTTTTACAAGAAGATGTATATGGTTGCTCAGAAGACAATAGTGGCAAATATCAATATTCTCCTTTTGTTTTAAAATCTTAAGATAAAAATAATATTGTTCTTTATCTCGTTCATAGCGGAAAACTTTCCTTTTGTTATTCCCTCGGCTTATTATATGTAGGTATCCTTCTGACGGGACCTTTCTGGCTTGACGTGGCATAAAAACCTCCTCTTTACTATATAGACGTAATAGCAAGGCTTTTTCTTTCAATTATTTTAATATTTATAATGGTGTGTTTATAACTTGGTGTGCTGGTGATGGATAGGGCAAGAAGAACCGTCCCCTTATGTTGAATAAAACTATGCGAGGGAGGGGACTTGAACCCCTATGGTATCGCTACCGTTAGCCCCTCAAGCTAGTGCGTCTGCCAATTTCGCCACCCTCGCAAATTCAAGGATAAAGGTTAAAGGAAAAAGGTAAAAGGCAAAAATAAAAAAATATTTCTTAACTTTATCCTTCATCCTTTTCATTAAGAACTTCTTTTATCGAATATGTATTTACTTTCTGAGAATTTTTTGGCTAGACTTTTTATTTCTGCTCCTAAGGAATTTACTTGGGCAGTATGAGTAAATTCTTTTTTTAGATTAGTGATTATTCCAAGTGAAATAGTTGGAAAGCCAAATTTATGAATTTGGCTATCACGTCCTTTTGTTTCAATGTAGCCTTTTAATCTGTCTTTTTCTTCAAAAAAAGTTGGGGAAACATTATCAAAATCGGTTATCACTTTTTTTGCTATTTCTTCTGCTTTTTCAAGAGCCGTGATAATCACAAAATCATCGCCACCAATGTGTCCTACAAAGTCTTTAGTTGTTCCTTTTTTTTGGATAGCGTTAATAAGGATTCGGGCAGTCTCTTTAATTACGTTATCTCCTTTTTCAAATCCATAGTAATCGTTGACAGCTTTAAAATTATCAATATCAACATAAAGCACAGCAAAACTTTCTTTAGTTTGTATTTTGTCCATTAATTCTTTATTAATTGAAACATTTCCTGGTAATCGAGTTAAAGGGCTTGCGTCTAAATTTGCTGAAGAGCGACGTATAAGCATTCTTATCCGAGCTATTAATTCTTTAGGGTTAAATGGTTTCAACATGTAATCGTCAGCACCAGCTTCAAGCCCATCAACCTTATCTTCTACTTCACCTTTGCCAGTAAGCATAAGAATTGGGATATTTGACAGTAAAGGATCTTTTCTTATTATTTTACAAATATCAGGGCCAGTTATATCAGGGAGAACATAATCTAAGACTAGAAGATCAGGCTTAGTAATTTTTAATTTTTCTAAAGTTTCATTACCCGAAGAAGCTTTTATTAATTCGAATTCATCTTGTAAAGTAACTTCGAGAAGATCTAAGATGTCAGGATTGTCATCAATAATTAATATTTTTAATTTATACATTTTAAATTATCCTTAAGGTAAAGGTGAGAGTAGTACCTTTCCCTAGATTTGACTCTACCCATATTTTTTCTTTATGAGTATCAATAATTTTTTTCACTAAAGAAAGTCCTAAGCCACTACCCTCTATTTGAGTGATTGAAGGATGAGATGCTCTGAAAAATTCTTGGAATATTTTTTCTAAATCAGATGCTTCCATGCCACAACCAGTATCGGAAACAGAAATAATAGCTTGTTTATCTTTCTGAATACACTTAAGAGTTATTTTTCCACCACTAGGAGTAAATTTTATAGCATTATTTATAAGGTTAATCAATACTCTTTCAATTAGATTTTTATCTAAATAAGCAGTTAAGTTTTGAGGAAGACTAAAAGATAAATTCAATTTTTTAGCTTGAATTTGAGGGCTTAGAAAATCTGCAACATCTTTGATTAATTTTGTGATTTCAAATGGAGCAATTTTTACCTCCATTTTTCCAGATTCTATACGAGAAATATCTAAAAGAGTATTAACGATAGACATAAGGCTATTTACATTTTTGTCTATTTTCAATAATCTTTTTCTGGCTTCTTCAGGCAATTTACCAAATTTTTCATCAACTAATAGAGAAGAGAACCCTTTTACTGATGTAAGAGGGGTTCTTAATTCATGAGAAACACTAGAAATAAAGTCAGATTTAGTTTTACTTATAGCTTCAATTTCTCTTAAACTTTTTACAAGTTCGTTAGTCCGTTCTTTAATTTTTCTCTCTAGATTGTCTTTGGTATGATATATGTCTTCAAATAAACGGATATTATCAAGGCACTGGCTAAGATACATGCATACAATCAGAAAAGTTTCTTCTTCAGATTTTCTAATTTCAGCATGCAAATTAAGATCAGATACTATAAAAATAGCATAGATTGATTCTCTGGCCTTTATTGGTGCGATAAGGATATTTTTAGCTGGAGCTTCTGGGAATATATCTTTATAAATTTCAGAATTTGAACGGAGAAGATAAACACTTTTTAATAATTCTTTTTTATGTTCAAAAATTTCTTTAAATGATTCAGCTTCAGAAGCAGTGAAACCAATATTAACCTTTTCTTTAATTTCAGAGAAATCTAATATCAGACATTTTTTAAAGCCCAAAGCATTTATTATCTCTTTATTTATTGAGGAATAGATTTTATCTTTTTCTAAAGTATAGCTAGCCGAGAGAAGCAAATTTTTTATTAATGTTAATTTGGTGAGTTCACTTTCCATTTCTTGCTGAGATAGTTTCAATTCCATATCACTTTTTATAATTAATTTTGCTTGTTGATCTAAACTGTCAATAGTTTTATTGGCACGGCTAAGGTCTTTCCTTAAATTAGTTATACTTTGTAATTTGTTAAGAATATAAAATATAAGAAATGATATTATAGCAAAAAATATAAAAATTAAAGCGACTAAAGGGTCAATAGGTAATATTTTTTTTAACATGTCACTCCCACATAGTTAAAATAAGATTGCCGGTTTCTATATTAATATCTTCTTCTTCTTTGTCGGAGAAAAAAGAGTAATCAGCATAAAGACCAATAACTTTTGATTGGTTTCCTAAAGTTTTTTTTATAGCTGATATTTCTTTTTTAGCCTCTTCGCCTAAGGTTTTTTTTCTTGTTAAAGAGTTTATAATAAAAATTAATGTTTGTCCATTGTTTCTTAAGGGGGCTAGTGTGGTTTTTAAGTTTTCTATGAAAAGAGAGGAATCAAGAAACATGATGTGTCCAGATTCTTTTTTTCTTATTTTTCCTATACACATTAAAGATCCGTCTTCAAGACAGTCAACAATATTAATTAGCCTTAAAGTGCCATTAGTATTTATTCCTAAGGGGTAAAAAGAAAAAAGATGATTTTTTATAAAAATACTAAATTTTTCTTGTAGGTAATGTTTATAAATGTTTATTGCTGGCTGGTTGTTTATTTCCATGATAATATTTCTATTGGTTGCAGATTTAGTGATCGTAAAGGGTTTTCCTAAGGGCACATATCCTCCTAATCTTAGTGAGTGTATTTCGAGACCTTTAATAGCGAGATTAGTTAAGCCATTACAAGGGGTGGCATTTATAATTTGAGAGGTATTAGAGGAGTATTGTCTTGAAAAACCAAAACCTAGAATATTAGAAAATTTGCCCAAAGACATCTCTACTCCTCTAATATAATTGTTAGGATCAACTTGAGAAGAAATAAAAGAGAAAAAAGAAAAGTTTTTTTTCTTTAATTTTTTAAATGAAGAAGTTAGAAATAGTTCAATTTCTTGAGGGTTAGCCCCCTTAGAAAATGTTTCATATAATTCCATGCTTTCTTTGTTTATGCAACAAGCCACAACTCCTTTAGAAATAATTCTGTTTTCAAAAATTAAAAATGGCGAACTTAAACCTAGTATTTTTTCAGGGTTTAAAGTAAGACGTATTGTTTCTAAAAGGTTTTTAGGATTATAGCCTGGAGTGAACAAAAGGATAAGAAAATTTATTTTTTTAGGAAAAATTAGCTTTATTTTTAAAGAGATTTCTTTAATTGCTCCTGTTCGTTCTCTTTCACTAAAAGCTATAGCAAAGGTTTCTTTATTCATATAAACAATTATTCTGTATTTTCATCGATTTCAACTTACCATAAACATCTCTAAAAATCAACCCGTTCGACGCGTCTTGGGCTTTTAGCCTAAGGCTTGCTCAGGGTTGGTACTGAGCTAATGTCGAAGTATCAATATGTTTACCGTTTTTATTGGTGTTTGGCGTCGAAAAGTCCTTTTAATGAAAGAGGTTGAAAATGTTTAAAATAATATAGGGTTTTCGAAGGTTTCCTTGACAAAATTTAGCGCATATGCTATATACTACTTACGCTTAAAAATGGAAATATTTGGAAGTCAGACTTTTATAGATTTATTTTTTTTAATTCTTTGTCTAAGAGTTGTTTACATCTCAATTTCTCGAGGTATTGTATCTGAAAGCTTTAAATTGACAGGACTTCTTTTGGGAGCCTTTTTTGCTTTTCATTATTATTCTTCATTAGCAGACAAAATAAGTAATAAAGTACACTTTTTAAGCAAAGAATATTTTTTATTTTTTTCTTTTCTTTTAATTTTCCTAGGAATACGATTAATTTTTGCTGTAGTTAGGTTGATAGGGACTTTCTTCTTTAAAAAAGAAGATTTACCTTTAAAAAAAAGATGGTTATTGTTCTTTTTAGGAGCTTTTAGGGCGTCTTTCATAGGGAGTATAATTTTATTCTCATTGTACTTATCTCCTCTTGACTCAAAGCGTTTTTGTCATAGTATATCTTATAGTATATTTAAAAATATTGGGCCTAAAATTTATATAATGGCTTTTAACGTTTATAGTAAAACTAATTTTAAGATATTAATAAATAAGGAGGTAGTTAAGTACTATGAAGCTGAAAAACCTTTATCAAGAAATAGTAAAAAAAGGCATTGATTCTGATGTTCGTAATTTTAAAGAAATTGAAATAATTCTTAAGGAAAATAAAAAGAATTTCGAAGAATTATCTAATAGAGATAAAGAGTTATTTGATCAAGATGTATTATTTAATCCTTTTGCTGATACTCGTATTCTTACTGGTGATTTAACAAAAAATATAAAATCTATGATTGTTGGGATTGATGTTGATGGTGGAGAATTAGTCCTTGTTGATAGATTGAGAGAAAAGGGAGAAAAAATAGATTTAGTAGTATCTCATCATCCTCAAGGTCGAGCGTATGCTAAATTCTATGATGTAATGGATTTACAGGTTGATGTTTTTGCTAACGAAGGAATAGCTTTAGGGGTTTGTGAAGAACTTCTTCAAGAGAGAAAATCGCAAGTTGCCAGACGAGTAAGCGCAGCAAATCATGCAAGAAGTGTTGATATAGCTAAATTACTTAATATAGATTTTATGTGTGCCCATACGCCTTGCGATAATCTTGCTTATCAATACTTGAGAAAAAAAATAGATAAGGTTAAACCTACTTCTTTAGGCAATATAAGTGATATTCTTCAAAATATTCCTGAGTATATTGATGCGGCAAAAAATAATAATCCTCCTCAAATAGTATTAGGGAATAAGAAATCTCGTTGTAGGAATATTCATCTTGAGTTTACTGGAGGCACCGAAGGTCCAAAGGGCATTTACAAAGAGCTTGCTGCTAAAGGAGTTGATACTATAATTGCTATGCATCAATCCGAAGAACACTTTAATAAGTGTAAAGAATCCAAGATAAATGTAATTTTTGCTTCACATATTGCTTCTGATAGCTTGGGTATTAATATTATGCTTGATTATATCGAGAGTAAGGAAAAAATTAAGATTTACGAATTTTCAGGGTTTCGAAGATTCAAACGAAATAAATAAATTCACAGTTATATTTTATAATTGGTAATTTAGAGGAAGAAAATTTGATTTTTATTTCTTGATTATCATTTATTGCTTATCATTTTATTTTTACAATTATGATTCCTCAACAATTTATAGAAGAAGTTCAATCCCGGACAGATATTGTAGAGTTAATTTCTGGCTATATACCTTTGAAGAAAGCTGGTAGAAATTTTAAGGCTGTGTGTCCTTTTCATGGTGAGAAGACCCCTTCTTTTGTTGTCAGCCCCCAAAAGCAAATTTTTCATTGTTTTGGGTGTGGCGAAGGTGGAGGTATTTTTCAGTTTTTGACTCTTATTGAAAAAGTAACTTTTCCAGAAGCTGTAGAAATATTAGGGGACAAATTAGGTATGGTTATGCCTCAACAGCAAGGTAAGAGTAGTAAAAATAAGAATTTTCTTTATGAAGTTATTAACGAAGCAGCTTGTTTTTTTCATAATGTTTTAAAAGAGAATAAAGAGTGTCAGCCAGTTCGTTCCTATTTAGCAAAAAGAGGAATTGGTCCAGAGACAATTGATAAATTTAATCTTGGGTTTGCTCCAGGGCATAATTCTCTTATTCAGCATATGCGTAAAGCAAATTTTACCTTAGAAGTTTTGGAAAAAGCATCTTTGGTTACTTCAACTCGAGGAAGTTTTCGTGATCTTTTTATAAATAGGGTTATTTTTCCAATTTTTGATATTCGCAAGCGTGTTGTTGGGTTTGGAGCAAGAACCTGGGAAGATATACCAAATTCTCCTAAGTATATTAATTCTTTAGAAAGCAGTATTTATAGCAAGAGAGACCATTTATATGGTCTTAACTTCTCCAAGGAAGAAATTGTTAAAAAGGATAATATAATTGTAGTTGAAGGTTATCTAGATATGATTACGCCTTTTATGAGGGGGGTAGGAAATATAGCAGCTTCTTTAGGGACAGCACTTACCTCTGAGCAGATTCGTTTGATAAAAAGGTACACTTCTTGCATAGTTTTAGTTTATGATTCTGATAAGGCTGGACAAGCTGCCACAACACGATCAATAGATTTAATTATTGAAAATAATTTAAAAGCTAAAATTGTGCGCCTACCTAAGGGATATGATCCAGACTCTTTAGTCCATAAAAACGGCAAAGAAGTTTTTATGAAATTGCTAGATGAAAAGCTTGATTTTTTTGATTATAAATTAGATAGCTTAAAAGAATTTTACGATAATAAATCTATAGAAGGTAAAACAAATATTGTTAAGGAGATGTTGATTACTTTGAGTAAGCTTAATAGTGAGATTCAAAAGTATGAATATATTAAAAAACTTGCTAATGATTTGAATATTAAAGAAGAAATTGTGATTGCAGAATTTCGTAATAGTTTTTTTAAAAAAAGTGGCTTTAATAACAGGAAGGCATTAGATAATGCTTACCAAGAAAAAAAAATAAATTTAGATAATAAACCCTTAGCAGTTACTGAAAAAGTTTTGCTTAAATTTATGTTTACTAATTTTAAGGCATTTTCTATAGCAAGAAAGAATTTAAAATCAGAGTATTTTCAATCACAATTAGCTCAAAAAACTGTGTCATTTCTTTTTGATAATTATTCCAAAGAGAAAGATGTATCAATACAAAAATTATTAAGTAAGGTGACAGATAAGGAAATTAGTGGTTTTATTTCTCGAATTTCCTTAGATGATGATATTGCACTAGATAAGGAATTATTTAAGGAAAGCTTGGTGAAGCTTCATAAACAAGCTGCTTTAGGAGTTAAAAGAAAATTAAAAATTCAGATAAAAGAATTTGAAGCAAAAGGTGATAAGGCGAAGGTAAAAGAATTAATGAAAGAATATAGTCGAATTAATAGTGAGGTAAGGAATGGTTAAGAAAAAACTTTTAGAAAGAAGTATTAAGCAATTAGCAGATTTGGGGAAGAAAAAAGGATACCTTACTTATGATGAGATAAATCATTTTCTCTCCGAAGATATAGTAAACGCTAAGGATTTGGATACTATTTTTGAGCAATTAGATAGTAAGGACATAAGTGTTTTAGAAACTCAAGAGGTTCCAGAATGGGAGAAGGAAAATAAAAAACAAAGCACAACTACAACACAACCGATAGATGATCCGGTTAAGATGTATTTAAAACAGATGGGCCAGATTCCTTTGCTTACTCGCGAGGAAGAGATAAAATTAGCAAAAAGAATTGAAGATACTGAAGAAACTTTACGGGAGGAAGTATTTTCTACTGGCATAGCCAGGAATACTTTTATACATATATCTAAGCAGTTAATAAAAGATTTGCTTAATCCTGATGATTTTGTTAAGGGTGAAATTAAAAATAAAGAAAAAGAGGTTCAAAGGATCAAGAAACTTTATGGTAAGTTATCAAGAATTAAGAAAATTGAAAGCCAGACAGATGTTTTAAAAGAATTCAATTTTACAATTGGCATTATTGAGAAAATCATTGCTAAAACAAGGAATATTGTTAGAGAATCTGAAAAATTAAGAAGAAAAATTGAAAAAATTAAAACTAAAGGTAAAAAGAAAGTTACTGAGAAGAGATCTTTGACAAAAGAAAGAAATAAATTATTAAGAGAATTAGGCTTTGACAAAGAAGCACCAAGGGACAAGATGAGAGCAATTCTTCACAAAGCTTTTCTTTATAACCAAGCCAAGAGTACGCTTGTTGAAGCAAATTTACGATTAGTGGTTAGCATAGCTAAAAAATATGTAAACAGAGATCTTTCTTTTCTTGATTTAATTCAAGAGGGCAATATTGGTCTTATTAAGGCAGTAGAAAAGTTTGAGTACAAACGAGGATATAAATTTTCTACCTATGCAACTTGGTGGATAAGACAAGCAATAACTCGAGCTATTGCTGATCAAGCTAGGACTATTAGAATTCCTGTACACATGACTGAGACTATTAATAAGATAATTAGGATTTCACGGCTTTTTATTCAAGAAAAAGGGAAAGAGCCTACCCCAGAAGAATTGTCTAAAGAATTAAAACTTCCGGTTAACAAGATAAAAGATATCATGAAAGTGTCTCAACAACCGATATCTATCCATACACCAATTGGTGATGATGGGGACACTTCTTTTGGTGATTTCATTGAAGATAAAAAAGCGGTATCACCAGCTAATGCTACTGTGTTTTCTATGCTTAAAGAAGAATTAGGTCAGGCTATGGACAGCTTAACTGAACGTGAGAGAAATATTTTAGTTCTAAGGTTTGGGCTTGAAGATGGTAGCCCTAAAACTTTGGAAGAAGTGGGAACCATTTTTAAAGTTACTCGTGAACGTATACGACAAATTGAGGCTAAGGCATTAAAAAAATTAAGACGGCCTAGTCGTTCTCGACGACTTCAGACATTCTTGGAGCTTACTCTTTTTAGAGGCAAATTGCATTCTTCGTAGAAAGAAGTAAAAAACAAAAAAGTTTGAGGGAAAGTAATAGATTTTTAGATAGTCGGTGGTATAATTTTAAAATAAAAGGAGATTTGTGGCTGATAGAAAAGATGTAAAATATGTAGCTAATTTAGCTAAGATAAAAATAGTTTCTGAGCAAGAAACTTCTTTAGAAGAGCAATTTTCTAAGATAATTGGTTACATTGATAAACTAAAAGAATTAGATGTAGAAGGAGTCCAACCTTCAAGAGGAGCTCATATTGCTAGGGATGTTTTTCGTGAGGATAAGGTTGTGCCTTCTGATTGTCGAGAGGAAATATTAAAAAATTCCCCATCTTTAGAAAATGGTTATTTTAAAACTCCCAAGGTTGTTGAATAAACCCCGTTAGAAGTATCGGGGTTGAAGAAAAAAACAAAACTTCTAATGAGGTAAATGGAAGATTTAATTAATATTAATGGTAGCCAACTAGCAGAAAGAATAAAAAATCAAGAGCTGAACAAAGAAGAGGTTTTTTCTTTCTTTAAAAGTAGGATAAAGAAAATTGACCCTGCTTTAGGTAGTTTTGTTGAAGATTATGACCAACCAATTAAAGGAGAGGGAGGGTCTACTCTTTCAGGATTGCCAATTGCTATAAAAGATAATATTTGCATAAAAGGAAAAAAGATTACTTGTGCTTCTAAAATTTTAGCTAGTCATGTAGCAGTTTATGATGCTGAGGTAATAAAGAGGTTAAAAAATGCGGGATTAAATATTATTGGAACTACCAACATGGATGAATTTGCTTTTGGCTCGTCAACAGAAAATTCTTGTTATGGGCCAACAAAAAATCCTTGGGATACAACGAGAGTTGTTGGTGGTTCAAGTGGTGGTTCTGCAGCAGCCGTAGCAGCAAGGTTAGTCCCTTTTTCCTTAGGTTCAGATACTGGAGGTTCAATTCGTCAGCCAGCTTGTCTTTGTGGGGTAGTAGGTTTCAAACCTACTTATGGTCGAATTTCACGTTTTGGTTTAGTTGCTTTTGGTTCAAGTTTAGATCAGATTGGACCGATCACTACTAATTTTATTGATTGTGCTCATCTTCTTAATATCATTTGTGGGCATGATGATAAAGATTCAACTTCAGCTTTTCTAGATGTTCCTGATTTTACTAAAGCCTTGAATAATGATATCAAAGGGTTAAGAATAGGGATACCTAAAGAATATTTTGGTCAAGGGCTAAATGAGGAAGTTAAAACTGTAGTTGAAAAAGCTAAAAACATTTTTAAAGAGAAAGGAGCAGAAATAATTGAAGTCAGCTTACCTCATACTGAGTATGCTGTAGCTACTTATTATATTATTGCTTCTTCTGAAGCGAGTTCAAATTTGCAAAGGTTTGATGGGGTTAAGTATGGCTTAAGAGAAAAGGGTGAGAGCTTAGAAGAACTTTATACTAATTCTAGAGGTAAAGGTTTTGGAGATGAAGCAAAGCGAAGGATTTTTTTAGGTACTTATAGTCTTTCTAGCGGGTATTATGATGCCTATTATTTAAAAGCTCTTAAGGCTAGAACTTTAATTAGAAAAGATTTTGATCAGGCTTTTAAAAAAGTTGACGTTCTTCTTACTCCAACATCTCCAACAACTGCTTTTAAAATTGGAGAAAAAACTAGTAATCCTTTGAGCATGTATTTATCAGATATTTATACTATTTCTACAAATTTAGCTGGTTTGCCAGCTGTTTCTTTTCCTTGTGGATTTTCTTCTGAAAAATTACCAATAGGAGCACAGCTAATAGGAAAAGAGTTTGATGAAGAGACGCTTATAGGATTAGGTTCAGCTTTCCAAAAGTGTACTGAGTTTCATAAAGAAATACCAAGGATTAGTTATGAGTAATTTTGAAATTGTAATTGGTCTTGAGGTTCATACACAAGTAAAAACAAAGTCAAAGATATTTTGTTCTTGTTCTACAGAATTTCAAAGCCCACCTAATACTAATATTTGTCCTGTTTGTTGTGGTTATCCAGGAGTTTTACCAGTTTTCAACAAGAAAGTTTTGGAGGTAGCGGTAAGAGTTTCTTTAGCCCTAAAATGCAGAATTAATAATTCTATATATTTTGAACGTAAAAATTATTTTTATCCTGATTTGCCTAAAGGCTATCAGATTTCTCAATATAAAATGCCTTTAGGGGAGGAAGGGGTTTTAGAGCTTCCATCAGGTAAGAAGGTAAATATAAATAGAGTGCATATGGAAGAAGATGCTGGCAAACTTATTCATAAAAATAATTGTTCATGGGTAGATTTTAATCGTACTGGTACGCCATTATTGGAAATTGTTTCTGAACCGGACATAAGAAGCCCTGAAGAAGCTTTTGATTATTTAACTTATTTAAAATTAGTTATTCAATATGTTGGTGCTTCTGATTGCGACATGGAAAAGGGTTCTCTGCGCTGTGATGCTAATATTTCTTTACGCAAAAAAGGAGATAAATTAGGGACAAGAGTTGAATTAAAGAATATGAATAGTTTTAGAGGTGTCAAAGCTGCTTTAGAGTTTGAAGCTAAACGCCAAGCTAAGGTGATAGAATCAGGAGAAAAAGTAATTCAAGAGACTAGGTTATGGGATGTTGATAATTTGAAAACAGTGCTTATGCGTACTAAAGAACAGGCTCATGATTATCGTTATTTTCCTGAACCTGATCTCTTAGACTTTTCTGTTCCTGATGAGCTTATCAAACACGAAAAATCTTTGATTGGAGAATTACCAATAGAGAAGAAAGAGAGATTCATCAAAGAATATAAAATTAATCAAAAAGAAATAGATATAATTCTTTCTGATCCATGGTTAGCTAATTTTTTTGAAGAAGCTAATAGAAAATATTCTAAATCTCAAGAATTATCTAATTGGCTCCTAGGAGCGTTTTTGGAACAAGTAAATACTTTAGAGGAAGGATTTGACTCGGTAAAAATATCTCCACAAAAATTTGCTCAGATAGTAAAATATTTTGCTGAAAAGAAATTAAATAATTTAGCAGTCAAGAAAGTTCTTTCTTTAAGCATTACTACCAACAGAGATATTGATGATATTATTGAAAAAGAAAATCTTGTCCAAGTTTCTGGGGAAGATCAACTAAGTCTATTTATTCAAGAGACCATTAAAGAAAATCCTAAGCCAGTTAAAGAATATTTAGAAGGCAAGGAACAAGCAATAATGTTTCTTGTTGGTCAAGTAATGAAAAAAAGCAGAGGTAATGCTAACCCCCAAGTGGCAAAAGAAATGTTAAAAAGGAGGATTGAGAAATGAAAAGAAGATCTATTGTTTTTATAGTAATTTTAGCAGTAATTATTTCTTCATACCAAGTAGGACTATCTTTTGGTAAAGACAAAGATGAATTATATCGAGAACTTGAAATATTTGCTGAAGGATTAGTACTCATTGAAAGTAAATATGTAGAGGAAGAAACTGCTGAAGATTTGATTTATGGAGCTATGAGAGGGATAGCTCTTTCTTTAGATCCTTACAGTCAATTTTTAACTCCTGATGATTATAAGAATCTTCTTGTAGAGACTGAAGGAAAATTTGGAGGTTTAGGAATTGAAATTACTATGAAACATGGTCTTCTTACTATTATTTCTCCAATTGAAGATACACCAGCATGGAAAGCTGGGATTGAAGCTGGAGATATTATTATAAAAATAGATGGTGAAATGACCAAGGATATTACTTTAAATGGTGCAGTTAAACAATTACGTGGTGATCCTGGAACTAAGGTTATCTTAACTGTTGTACGAGATGAGAGCAGAAAAGTTGAGGATATAACTATTGTAAGAGGAATAATAAAAATAAAAGACATAAAAAGACCAATGATTTTAGAAGATGGTGTTGGTTATGTAAAAATAGGAGAGTTTAGAGAGTCTACCTCTAAAGATTTGAGTAAAGCTTTAGAGAAATTAGATAAAGAAGGGTTAGAAGCCTTGATCATTGATGTACGGAATAATCCTGGAGGATTGCTTAATTCATCCATTGATATATCAAGTAAGTTTTTAAGTAATGGGGAAGTAGTTGTATCTACTGATTCAAGAAACGAAGAAAAAAGGATATATAGATCAGAATTTTTTGGTAAAAAGTATTTAAATATTCCTATAGTGGTATTAGTAAATAAGGGTAGTGCTTCAGCAAGTGAGATTCTTGCTGCAGCTTTAAGAGAAAATAATCGGGCAGTTTTAATTGGGGAAACAACCTTTGGAAAAGGGTCTGTACAAACAATACTTCCTTTGTCTGACGGATCAGCCATGCGTCTTACAACTTCTAAATATTATACGCCAAATGGTGAGAGTATTCACGAGAAAGGCATCGAACCAGATATTATAATTCCTAAAGAGAATGTTGAGAAAACAGAAGAAGATGTTTTTGAGGATTTAGATAAGAAAAAAGAATTTGATTACAAAAAGGATAACCAGATAGTGAGAGCTTTGGACTTGGTTAAAGGTATCCTTATATTGAAACGGTAGGCCCAGCCCTGACCCTACAATAATATAAAATATGTATACTTTAGGTATCGAAACTTCTTGCGATGAAACCTCTTGCGCAATTTTAAATAAGTATCAAGTACTTTCCAATGTAACTTTATCTTCTTTAAAAGAACATAAAAGATATGGTGGGGTAATACCAGAAATAGCTACTCGAGCTCACCTTAACAATATTGATAAAGTTTTAGCTGCTGCTAGCAAAGAAGCGAAAATATCTCTAGAAAAGTTAGATTTGATCGCTGTAACCTATAAGCCTGGTTTAGGTGGGGCATTAGTTGTTGGGCTTAATTTTGCCAAAGCGCTTTCTGTGGCTTTAAAAAAACCATTTGTTGGTGTTAACCATCTTCATGCTCATTTATTTGCTCCTTTCCTAAATTATTCAAATAAATTAAAGTTTCCTTTTTTAGGAGTAATAATATCAGGGGGTCATACTGAGATTTGCCAAGTAGATGATTTTAATAGAATAAAAATTTTGGGACAGACTCGTGATGATGCTTGTGGAGAAACTTTTGATAAAATAGCTAAAGCTTATAATTTAGGTTATCCAGGTGGACCAATCATTGATAAACTTTTTAAAGATGAATATAAGAATGATTTTAAATTTAAATGTGGGAAGATAGGTCTTGATTTAAGTTTTAGTGGCATTAAAACTGCTCTTATTTATAAGAAGAAAGAGATAGAGAAAAAAGGTCCTTTAAAGCTAGAGATAAAAAAAAGGCTTATTTCTTCTTTCCAATATGTAGCCTTAGAGACAATTATAAGTACTATTTTAGAGGCAAAGAACAAGTTTAAGATGAAGAGAGTTGTTTGCGGAGGAGGAGTTGTTGCTAACAAATATTTACGGAGACGCCTTGAGGATGAAGCAGAAAAAGGAATAAAAGTTTTTCTTGCGCCTTTAGAGTATTCAGGTGATAATGCAGCAATAGTTGCAGGATTAGGCTTTTACCTGTATAATATTAAAGGGAAAAAGAGTGCTATGAATTTAAAAGTCCAAGCTAATTAAGATGATAACTTTATTTTCTACAACAATACGAGTAATTTTAGCCGTTATTTTGGGCGGAGTAATTGGTTTAGAGCGCGAGAAAAAAGGCGTTAGCGCTGGGTTAAGAACCCACATTCTAGTTACTGTTGGGTCAACTTTAATAATGCTAACTTCTCTTTATATTTATTATATGTTTAAAGAAGATGGATGTTCTATTGATCCTGGGAGAATTGCCGCTGGAGTGGTTACAGGAGTAGGTTTTCTTGGCGCAGGTACGATCATAAGAAGTAAAGAAGGAATTCGTGGGCTAACTACAGCGGCAAGTATTTGGATTAGTGCGGCGATTGGGCTAGCTGTTGGCTGTGGATATTTTAGCGCTGCTATAATTGTTACTGGTACTTCTTATTTGGCTCTTTCAATCTTAAAGAAATTAGAAAAAGAGGTTGGTTAGTTTATTAAGTGGTTTTATTCTAAAGTAGCATTTTTTTAATTTAAAAGACAGTAATTAATTATAGGGGGTAAAAAATGGCTAGACGAAAAGAAGACGAAAAAATTCTTGATGTAAACGCTGCAATGCAGGGAAGTTTAGTTTTTTCTGACCCTGTAAATTTGCGAATAAATGGTAAGTTCGAAGGTAGCCTTAATACTAAAGGAAAGCTTATTATCGGTCAGGCTGCAGTAATAAAGGCTGATATCATTGGTGAAAGTATAACTGTTAGTGGAAGCATAAAAGGAAACATTAAAGCAGCAAACATTGTTAAACTGCTTTCTACTGCTCAAATTATTGGGAATATAGAAGCTCCTAAATTTTCTATTGAAGAGGGAGCAATTTTTAATGGTAAGTGTAGGACAGCTGAAGCAAGGATTTCTATAGAAGAGCTTTCTGATTATCTTTCTATTGAAGAGAAGAAGATTATAGAGTGGGTTGAAGGCGGTAAAATTCCTGTAGAGAAAGAAGGCGATAAATTATTATTTGATCGTCAGGAAGTAGAAGCTTGGGTTGCCCATAAACCTTAAAAAGGTTATCATAGATTCCAAGATTAAGTAAAGTTAACCTATAAAATTTTTATAAATAAATAATGAAAGAGAAACTTTGTACTACAAGAGAAGCTTCCCATATCTTGGGTATTTACGAGAAAGATGTTATTGAGTTAGCTAATAAAAATATCATCCCTCACTTTAAAGTTGCTGGAGAATTTTTAAGATTTAGAAAGGAAGATATCCTAAGAATTAAGCCAGCAATAAAAAAGAAGTATAATGTTCCCGAGAGAAAGGATCGCTCTCTAGAAAGGATAAGAGAGTTTATGTATTTCAATGATTTTTATTTAATTTCAGTAGTAATTATTATTATTTTAGTTTGGATAATAGTAAAAGACTTAATCGTTAGCGCTTAATGCCTGCCTTTTTATCCACTTAAAATTCCGATATTGCAAAATAATAAATTATTTGCTTTAATTAGTAGAGTTGATAGAATATTCTTTAAAATTGTAAATTATCTTTATGGTTTAGGTTTTCAAAAATAAGAAAAAGGAGATAAAGAATGGTAAATTTTGATGATTTTTCTAAACTAGATTTAAAAACAGGTAAGATTTTAGAAGTTAGCTCTCATCCTGATGCCGAAAAGCTATATCTATTAAAGGTTGATATCGGTGAGAAAGTAATCCAAATAGTAGCTGGGATTAAACCTTTTTATGCTCCAGAGCAATTAGAGAATAAACTTATAGTTGTTTTAACTAATTTAGAACCAAAAAGCATTAGGGGGTCTTTATCAGAAGGCATGATTTTGGCTGCTCAAGGCAAGGATGATATTAGTTTGGTAGTCTTAGACAAAGAAGTAGATGTTGGCAATAAAGTAAAGTAAATTTTTATAATCAAGCCTATGCTAACAAAAAATATAAGAGTTAGGACAAAGGGTAATAGCGATATTGTGAATATTAGCTTAATAATTATTTAATATGGATTTAATAAAAAACATTGAGGATTTTGACTGGATAGTTTTTGACTTAGAAACTACTGGTTTAGATGCTGTTACTGGCGATTCTATATGTGAAATAGGAGCTTTGAAGATTAAAAATAGAAAAATTATTGATAAGTTCCATAGCTTAGTTAATCCTAAAAGAAGCATTCCTATACAAGCCTATAATATTCACAAGATATCTGAAGAAGATGTTAAAAACTCTCCTTGCTTTGAAGATGTAGCTGAAGAGTTTGTTTCATTTTTAGGAAAGTCTGTAGTTTTTGCTTATAATATTAAATTTGACATGAGCTTTATTAATAATCATTTAGGGAAGATTAATCAACCAGCTTTAGAATTACCAGCAGTGGATATCCTTTCTATGGCTAGAGATGGTCTTAGGCTACCACGGTATAATTTAGATGCAGTAGCTAAATTTTTTAATATTGATTGTAGCCAAGGATTGCATAGGGCTGCGAATGATGCTTCAGTTGCTCTTCAGGCCCTTGTAAAACTTTTGGATATATTTAAAGAAAAAGGAATAAGAAATTTAGATGAATTTATTTCTCTTTATGGCTTGAATAATAAAATTTTTAGAGTAAAGGAAGAGGAAAAAATAGAGCTCTTTAATTTAGCTATAAAAAAGAGAACAGTTTTAAAAATAAAGTATTTTTCTTCTAATAATGTTATTGAGGAAAAAGATGCAGTGCCTCTTCGCATTGTTTCTGAAGGTAGATATCCATATCTTTTATGCCAGAGTAAGGATAAGGGCTCCTTTAGTGTAAGAGTCAGTCGTATCTTAAAAGTGGAAGATTTTAAAAGTAATTAATTTGCTATGAATTAAAAGGTTATTTTGATAAAATGAATAGTATTGGCAGTAGCTAAATATTAATACTGCTAATTATTAAAAGGAGGTTATTATGGATGATCTATTAGAAATTTTAGAAAACAATGCTCGGATTTCTTTAGAAGATTTACAGAAATTAACTGGTAAAAGCAAGAAAGATATAGAAAAAGCAATGAAGAATTATGAGAAAAAAGGAGTAATCGTAAAGTATAAAACAATCATAAATAAGCAAAAAACTAATAATAAGGGAGTAGTTGCTTTAATTGAAGTTAAAATAGCTCCTCAGAAAGATGTAGGCTTTGATTTAGTTGCTCAGAGAATTTATAGATTTCCAGAAGTAAAAAGCTGTTTTCTTCTTTCTGGAACCTATGATTTACTTTTAGAAGTTTGTGGAGAAGATATAAATACAGTAGCTAGTTTTGTTGCTGAGAAACTATCACCTTTAAGCTCAGTTAGAGGCACGGCTACTCATTTTATGCTTAAAAAGTATAAAGAAGATGGAGTAGTCTTAGTAAAGGGAGAAAAAAACCAAAGGCTACCGATAACTTATTGATAGTTTTTATGATTTATCTAGATAATATTTTAAAAGTAAATAGAACTAATAAATTAAATAAAATAAGATTATGATATCAAAAAGAATAAAAAAAATACCATCTTCAGGGATACGAGAATTTTTTGATTTAGTTTTGGGTATGCCTGAAGTAATATCTTTAGGCGTAGGTGAGCCTGACTTTATTACTCCTTGGAGAATTAGGGAAAAAGCAATTACTGCCTTAGAAGAAGGGTTAACTTCTTATACTTCAAATCAAGGTCTTTTTGTTTTGCGCAAAGGCATTACTAATCTTCTGGATGAGAAGTATTCTTTAAAATATAATCCTGATGGAGAAATTCTTGTTACTGTGGGGGTTAGCGAAGGCATGGATTTAGCTATAAGAGCTATTATAGACCCAGGGGATAAGGTTATCGTAGTAACGCCTTATTATGTTGCTTATCCAGCTTTGGTTGAGATATGTTGTGGTAAGGTGCTTTATCTGCCAACCAAAGAAGAAGAGGGTTTTAAAATTAATCTTGAAAAGCTTAAAAATTTACTTTCACAAAACCCCAAAGCAATAATATTGAATTATCCTTCTAACCCCACAGGAGTGACTTATGATCGTAAGGAGTTAAGTCAGATTTGGAATATTTTATCTAAAAAAGATATAATTATTATTAGTGATGAAACATATGATGAATTAAACTATGGTAAAGGTCATATTCCATTTTCTTCTTTAAACAAAAAAGCAAAAAAGAAAACAATTTTGCTTAATGGATTTTCTAAAGGATATGCTATGACTGGCTTTAGAGTTGGTTTTGCTTGTGCAGATAAAGAGACCATTTCCGCAATGACTAAGATACACTCCTATTCAATGCTTTGTGGTCCGATTGTATCTCAGATTGCTGCAATTGAAGCTTTAAATTCAAGGAAGGAAGTAAGCCAAATGCAAAAAGAATATAAAAAGAGAAGAGATTTTATAGTTAAAGAACTTAATCGCCTAGGTCTTTATACAGTTAAACCCCAGGGTGCATTTTATTGTTTTTCTTCAGTGAAGAAGTATAAAATAAATGCCCTAGATTTTGCTAAGAAACTATTACTCCAAGAAAAAGTTGCTGTAGTTCCCGGAACAGCATTTGGAGAAGAGTTTGGTTCTTATGTAAGAATTTCCTATGCTAATTCTTTAGAGAATTTAAGAGAAGCTACAGTAAGGATAGAGAGATTCTTAAGTAAGCTATAGATCCTAACCTTTATTTCTTAGTATTTCATTATGTTTTTAGATTGTTGTTTTGTATAGTATAAAATATAATCAAAGAGGAAAAATGTTTTTAAAAATATTATCTAAATTACTAATAATAATTTTTATTTTTAGCTTATTTGGTTGTACTCAGATTTCTAAAGAATCTTCTAAAGAGGGTGTTATTGGGTTAGAAAATTTTAAAGAATATTATCAAGATTTAGTAATCCAACAACGTCAACTTTTAGAACTTAACCCTAATGATTTAGAATTAAGATTTCAGTTAGCTAAGTTTTATTATGATTTTAAAGACTATTCACAAGTAAAAGATCTTTTAGAGAATGTTGATAATCAAAAAGCTAAGGTGATCTTAGCAAAAACTATGGTTAAATCAAAAAACTACGGTTATGCTATTAAGATCTTTGAAAAATTAGATCTTATTGCTGAAGATAGTGAATATTTGTATCTTTATGGTCAGGTTTTAGAGGAAAAAAACTTATTTCCTAAGGCGCTTGAAATTTATCAAAAAGTAGAAGGATCTTTTAAAGAAAATGCCCAAAAGAGAATAAAATTAATTAAAGTTAGAGTAGAAGGAAGCATGCCTAAAGAAGTAAGAGATATATCTAGTGAAGCTGAAGATTTTCTTAAAGGTTTAGAAGATGAAGCTGCAATATACTTATTGGTGGATGAGGACATTGAGATTAAAACTGATAATACTTCTGTATCTACGATACATGTTATAAAGAAAGTTTTACAAGAAAGAGGTAAAGAGTTAGCTGAGGTTGAAATGGGGTATGATTCTACCTATGAAAGGATAGAACTAGAGTATGCTCGAACAATTACTAAAGAGGGCAAGGTTGTTTATGCTGGGGAGGAAAGTATTCGCGATGTAAGCAGATATTTAAATTTCCCTCTTTATAGTAACTCTCGAGCATTTATTATTTCTATGCCTTCGGTGGAAGTAGGTTCTTTTATTGAATATAAGGTAAAAATTTATTCTTCAAAATTAATTAATCAGGATGATTTTAATTTTGTTTATCGGCTTCGTGAAGGTTATCCTGTTTTTAAATCTAAATTTGATCTAATGATTCCTAATAGTCGTGATATTAATTTTAAATTTCCAAACAAAGAATACGCAAAAGGGATTAGTCTTGAACCTGAAGTAACAAAGACAGAAACTAAAAAAATATATTCTTGGAGCTTCAATAAAATAGAATCTATTATTCCTGAATATAGTATGCCTGAGGTCTCATATGTAAACCCAGCAATTTTAATTTCCAGTTTTTCTTCTTGGGATGAAATTTATAAGTGGTGGAAATCTTTATATAAGGAGAAACTTCAATTAAATAAAGAGGTAAAAGATTTTGTGGATCAACTTATTAAAGATAGTTTTACTGAATACGAAAAAGCAAAAATTCTTTCTGAATTTGTAGCCAAGAATATTCGTTATGTTGCTATAGAGTATGGAGATAGTGGCCATGAGCCACATTATGCTAATGAAGTATTTATCAATAAGTATGGGGACTGTAAAGATCAGGCAATTCTTTTAGTAGCAATGTTAAAGTATGCTGGTTTAAAAGGTTATCCAGTACTTATATCTACTCGTGGTACTTATACTATATATGAAGATTTTCCATCTGCTATTTTTAATCATGCTATTTGTGCTGTCGAAATAGATAATCAGCTAATTTTCATTGACCCTACAGCTGAAACTACAGCTTTTGGCTATATCCCTCTTGGCGATCAGAATAGACTAACCTTAGTATTCGCAGATGATGGCTGGCGTATAGATAGGGTTAAAAACATAGCGGACAATGAACTTGTCTATGGAATGGATATAGTGATTAATCATGATGAAAGCGTAGCAATTACTCGTCAAGTGTCAACTAAAGGATTTTACTCTTCTTTTTATCGTTGGTACTTAAAATATACTCATCCGGCTACAATAAAAGAAGAAATTCAGCAAAAGATGATGGAAATATCATCTTTATCTAAGTTAATTGATTATCAAGTAAGTGATATTGATAGTTTTGATACTGTGCCTGGTCTTATCTATAGGTTTGAAGCTGAAGAGTTTCTTAATCCGGCTGGAGGTTTAAGGATTGTTCCAGTCCTAGACCAAGTGTCTATTGAACATGGTTTAATTAGCAAAGATGATAGAAATTACCCGATTGATTTTGAAGCAGTACACAGTATTTCTGCAAATATAAAATTAACTTTACCTAATAATTTAATAGTTAAGTACTTACCTCGTTCTATTATTTTAGATAATTCTTGGTTTATGCTTAAGATTGGTTATAAAGAAGATCTTAATATAGTTAATTTTAATCAAGAGTTTAGGATTAAGAAGAGATTCGTAGAGAAAGAAGAATATAATGTTTTTAAGGGATATCTTAAAAAGGCTCTTTATTTTTTGCGTGAAGAAATTATTTTAGAAAAGAAGTAATGAATAAAAAAATATTAATAAAAAATAATAAATCCCAAAAAACAGTTAAACGAAAAAGTTTTGAAATAAAATTTTACGAAGATCTCCTTAAACAGCACCCTGATTTTATCAATGTACTTATTTCCTTAGGAGATGTTTATACCCGCAAAGGTTTTTATGAAGAAGGATTGGCTGTAGATAAAAAGCTAATACAATTATTGCCTAACGATCCAATTGTGCATTATAATCTTGCCTGTAGCCTATCTTTGACAAGTCATTCAGATGAAGCTTTAGCAAAATTAAAAAAAGCTGTTTTGTTTGGTTATGATGAATTTTCTTTTATGTCTAAAGATCCGGATTTAGAAAATGTAAGAAAGTTGTCGGAGTATAAGATCTTTTTTTCTAAATTAAAGAGGTTGAAAAATAAACAACATGAATAAGGGCGATAAACGAAGATATATAAGAATTTCTACTGTTTTGCCAATTGAGTTTTTTATCTTTAATGATCAAGATAGTAAAATAACCCCTTGGCTTCAAGGTTTTACTAATGATATTGGAAAGGGAGGCATTTGTCTTTTAATCAATGACCTTTGGTGGGGTTTTTCTAATCGTTTCAAACAAAAGGATACTCAATTATCTTTAAGGATAAATCTACCCTTTAAAACCCAGCCAATGCGTTTGAATGCTAAGATAAGCTGGGTTAAAGAGCAAAAATTAAATGATTTCAACCAATATGTGCTAGGATTAGAATTTACAGAAACTAATGATAAAAAGGTAAACAAGTTATTTAAATATGCTTTGGTTAAAAAATTTACACCAGTTGTTGTAAATACAATTATGGTTGCACTTTTAGTTTTTTCTTTTTCTTTATTTTTGTATATGGGATCATTAGTAAGAAAAAATAGAAAATTAGTAAGTGATTATGTAAATATTTAAGAAAAACGTTCATCTCTAGAAGATATATTAGAAAAAGGAATTAGCCAAGAAGAATTTTTTAAAGAAAAACAAGCAAGCTTGGAAGTAGCGATCTTTTCTCTTAAAGAAGAAGCTACTTTTTGGCAAAATAAATATGATGCTTTGGTTGTTGAAGATAGTGACAGTACAGACATTCCAGATGAAGCTTTAAATTTTAAGAAAAAATTAACTCTTCTTGAATTAGAGTTAGCAAGGCTAAACAAGGAAAATGACCTTTTAAAGAATAAAGAAAAAGATAGTAAAACTGCAGTTTCAAAAATTCAAGAAGTAGTTAATAATTTGCGAGCAGAAGAGGTAAAAACTTCTCAGAAGGTTATTAATGGAATGTATGATTGGATAAAGAATCGCCAAGATTTAAGGAGAGGATTGGTGTTAAGTTATGAAGGAGACGACAGTTTAGATAGAGTTTGTTTTACTTATGATCAAGCTTTAGCCGCATTGGTATTTCTTGTTTCTGGAGATAGCTTGCGGGCAAGTAAATTGTTGGATTTTTATTTAAATAATATAAATAAGGGTCAGGATATCTATAATGCTTATTTTACTCAAGGAGATGTTTTCGAGTATGTGCTACATAGTGGGCCAAATGCTTGGTTAGGATTAGCTGCTCTTTGCTACACTAAAGAAACTGGAGATAGAAAATATTTGCCTATAGCTAAAAAAGTAGCTAATTTTCTTTTAGCAATGATGGATGGGGAAGGTGGAGTAAAGGGAGGTCCAGATGTATCTTGGTATTCTACTGAACACAATTTAGATGTTTTTGCTTTTTTTAAATTATTTTATGAGATTAGTGGAGAGAAAAAATATTTAAATGCTGCTGATAGTGTAAAAAAATGGGTCTCATGCTATACTTATACTAATTATGGTACTCCCCCAATAAAAAGAGGGAAAGGTGATTCTACCATTGCTACTGATACTTATGCTTGGTCAGTAACTGCTTTTGGTCCTAAAGAGCTTTTATCTTTAAAGATGAACCCAGAGTCAATTTTAGAATTTGCTGTTAAGCATTGTGAAATTGGAGTGAATATTAAGAGAAAAAATGGAGAGGTTAAGGTAAGAGGTTTTGATTTCTCCAAAACTAGTAACGCTTCTCGAGGAGGGGTAGTATCTGGAGAATGGACAGCACAAATGATTTTAGCTTTTGAAGTTATGGCTGATTATTTTAAAGACAAAGATTCCAAAAAGTCTAAGCAATATGAAGAAAAAGCGATTTTTTATTTTAATGAATTACAGAAGATGCTTATAACTTCTCCTTCTCGTGCTGGTAGAGAAGATCCTTGTCTTCCTTATGCTTCTAGTTCTTTTGTTGATACTGGACATGGGTGGAGAACTCCTAGAGGGAGTAGGACTGGCTCTCTTGCTTCAACAGCCTATTTTTTACTTACCTACCATGGATATAATCCTTTAACAGGAAAATTTTTGAGTTTATCTTTGAAAAAAAAATTTTAAAAAGGGTAAAATAGCCTGAAAAGTTTTTTTGTCACTTTCAAAAATAGAAGTGTTCACATTTTTTAGAATTAAGGTACAATAAACGATATGTTAAAAAAGGGTTTTAAATCAGGTTTTGTTACTATTCTCGGTAGGCCTAATGCGGGCAAGTCTACGCTTCTTAATGCCTTAATAGACAACAAGGTAAGCATTATCTCTCCAATACCTCAGACTACACGTCATCAAATAAAAGGAATCCTAAATTTAGAGAATGCTCAAATTGTGTTTGTTGATACCCCTGGGATTCATTCATTTGAAGATAAATTGGCTGCACATTTAAATACAGTTGCTAAAAGAGCTATAGAAGGTTGTGATTTAATTATTTATGTTGTTGATATGTCTCGACGTCCGGGAGAAGAAGAACAAGAGTTGATGCGTATTATTTCCGGTCAAAAAATTAAAACAATTATGGTTTTAAATAAAATTGATCTAGGAATTAAGTATTTTAATCTTTATATTGATTTATGGGCCGAAAGAGTGAAAGGCAAGAGAAACCCTTTAGTTTACTATATTCCTTTATCTGCTAAGACCGGGAAAGATGTTGATAAATTGAGAGACACTCTTTTAGATAATTTACCAGAATCTCATCCTTATTATGATACAAAGGAATTAACTGATTTTCCAATTAAATTTCGAATTGCTGATATTATAAGAGAAAAGTTATTTTTACAACTTAAACGAGAAGTGCCTCACTCTGTAGCAGTTGAAATTGAAGAAATAAATAATAAGAAAAAAATAGTTTCAATAAGAGCTGTTATCTATGTTAAGAGAAATTCTCAAAAGAGAATTGTTATTGGCAAAGCTGGAGAGGTACTTAAGGAAGTAGGAAGTCGCTCAAGGCCAGAGATTGAGAAAATTTACAACAAAAAAGTTTTTTTAGATATCTGGGTTAAGGTTTTAGAAAATTGGCAAGATAAGCCAAGAATATTAAAAGAATTAGGATATTGGTGGGAATAGTTTGCTAAAGGTATTGAGTGTGGATATTTTAAAAACTTCTAAAAACTTAGAGTTATCAGTAGTTTTAGCTTTAGAGTATCTTCTTAAATCTTCTAATCGCTCAACGCGAAAGCGAATAAAGGATCTAATTATAAAATGAAAGTTTGTAAACATTTTTTAGAATGTGGAGGGTGTAAGTCTCAAGATATTCCCTATAAAGAACAACTTATTGTTAAAGAAAGTAAAATTAAAAATCTAGCTGATTTTTATAAAATTGATACTGAGTTAAAACCGATTAATTCTTCCTCTCCTGGATACTATCGCAATAAGATGGAATTTAGTTTTGCCAATCAGGATGGTATGGTTTGTGGTCTTTATAGTAAAGTAGAAAGACGAAAGGTAGTAGATATAGAAGAGTGCTTAATTTTTTCTCCAGACTTAAAAGACATTATAAAAGCAATTAAAGATTTTCTTAAAATAAAAAATTATTCTGTACATGATAAGTATTCTCATCAAGGGTTCTTGCGTTATCTAATTGTCCGAGAAACAAAATTTACCAAAGAGATTATGATTGGTTTGGTTACAAGCAGTAGTGAAACTTTAGATAATCAGGAATTTGTAAAAGTTTTAACTGAATTAAAATTAAAAGCTACAATAAAGTCTATTTATCAGATTATTAATGATTCGTTTTCTGATGCAGTAGTTTTTGATAAAAAAGAACTTTTATATGGTCAAGCTTTTATCGAAGAGAGATTAGATGATTTAACTTTTAGAATTGGGATTGATACTTTTTTCCAGGTTAATCCTTATGCTATAGTAGATTTTTATAAGAAGATCAGAGAATATGCTAAACTTTCTTCTACTGATCAAGTATTAGACCTTTTTTGCGGAGTAGGTTCTATCGGAATGTTTTTAGCTCGGGATGCAAAGTTTGTCTGGGGTGTAGAAAGAGAACAAGCAATAGTCGATATAGCTTGGCAAAATGCTAAGATTAATAAAATAGATAATATTTCTTTTTTTGCCGCTGACTCTAGAAAATTTCTTAATACTCAAGGCGCATTTTATAAGGGTACCGACCTTTTGGTTATAAACCCTCCGCGTTGCGGGCTTTCAGCTAAGATAATAAGAGCTATTTTAAGGCTAGAGCCTAAGAATATTATTTACTCATCTTGTAATCCTGATGCTCTTTTTAGAGATTTAGAAGGTTTTCTAAACGGATATAATCTTGTCTTTATTGAGCCTTTTGATTTTTTCCCCCATACTCCTCATCTTGAAGCTTTAAGTTTCCTAAAGCGGAAAAAGTAACAATTTGTCTATAAAAACCTTGACTAAATAGCTATAAATAGTAAAATTTTACTATTCAAATTTTACTAATATTTAAACCATGAATATAAGAGAATTAATTGCAAAACAGAATAAAATCTGTCCTCAAAAAGTTGCCATTTCATTTAAAGGTAAAGCGATTACTTTTTCTGAAATTAGAGATGCAGCATTTAAACTTGCTAACTATTTTCTTAAAATTGGTGTAATTAGTAATGATAAAATAGCCATATTCCTTCCGAATACTCCTAAATCTATTTTTGCTTTTTTAGGCATATTTAGCGCAGGAGCTACAGTAGTTCCTCTTGATTTTATGCTGACTGAGAATGAGATAATTAATTTTATAAATCATAGTCAGTCAAAAATTTTAATTGCTCATCCTAAATTAGATTTAGCTAATCTTCAAGATAGTTGTCCCAGCTTAAATAAAATAATTGTTTGTAGTGAAGATAACGAAAATTCTTCTTTTTTTGATTCAATCCTAAAAGAAGAAGATTCTAACCAACCAAACTTAGAACATAAAGAAAATGATTTAGCAGCTTTATTTTATACTTCTGGGTCTACTGGCCATCCTAAGGGAGTGAGTTTAGAATATAGACATTTAGATAATCCTTCTAATACAATTAATCATTTTTTAGGAGTATTTGGAGATGATGTCTTTTTGTGTGGCGGGGTTCCTTTTTCTCATATAGGAGGCCTAGGATATATATTGCTAATGGTTCATTTTGCTTCAACTCTTGTGTTAATGGAAAGATTTCAACCTTTAGAGTTTCTAAAAAATATAGAACGCCATAAAGTTACTATATTTTGTATTGTTCCGGCAATGTACATAGCTATCCTTTCCTTAAAAGGTTATGGTGAGTTTGACCTTTCTTCCTTAAGATATGCAGTTGTTTTTGGCGCACCTTCTTCACCAATACTTTTGAAAAGATTTCATAAATTATGTCCTCAGGCAATAGCTTTAAATGGTTGGGGTATGACTGAAACTTCTGCTCCTAATTCTTTTTCCCCTCCAGATGAGAGTAAAATATCAAGTATTGGTTATCTTAATTTTAATATTGAGGCAAAAATTGTTGATCAAGCTGGTAATAAATTAAATAGTCCTTCTCAAGGAGAACTTTGGGTTAAAGGTGAGGCGATTATTAGAGAATATTATAAAGAGCCAGGCTTAACTAAAGAAGTTTTAACTGAAGATGGATGGCTTAAAACTGGAGATATTGTAAGAATTGATTCTGATTTGCTTTATTATATAGTTGGAAGAAAAAAAGATATGATTAAAGTGGCTGGAGAAATAGTTTTCTCAGCTGAAGTTGAAGAAAAAATAAATAAATATTCTAAAGTAGCTGAAGTTGCTGTTATTGGTATAGCTGATGATTTACGTGGAGAAGTACCGAAAGCTTTTATAGTTTCAAAAGAGAAAGAGCCTTTTAGTGAACAAGAGTTAAAAGATTTTTTAAAAGAACATTTAGCTCATTTTAAAATTCCTCATTATTTTGAATTCGTAGAAAATTTACCTAAAAACAGGACTGGAAAAATTGATAAACAAAAACTTAAAATAGGAGATTTATTATGATGAAGAGAGATATCCATTTAAGCCCAAAAGATTTGTTAAGCTCTTTACAGTTTAGAGATGGTGATTTTGGAGAAGTGGCTTTAATTAGTGGACAACAGCATAGAGCAAAAATGTGTTTAGAAAAATTAGAAAATTGTGTAAAAAATTTTACTTTTCTTGGCTATACTTTTTGGACTGGGTTTTACAATGGTAAGAAGGTTACTGTTGGTAATGGTGGATTTTATGCTCCTGATTCAGCTTTTGTTACTGAGTTTTTATGTGTTGGAGGAATTAATACTTTAATTAGGCTTGGTTCTTGTGGAGCCTTAAGAGAAGATATCAATGTTGGAGATTATGTTTTAGCTACTGATATTATTCGTGGAGATGGAGCCACTAAATATTATGTAGATGATAATTATGTGTCTAAGGTAGATCAGGGTTTGACATCAAAGATAGAAGAAGTTTTTAAGACTGCGGGTACTTTACATCGTGGAGGAGTTTGGACAACTGATGCTTTGTTTAAAGAAACCAAAGAAATAGTTAATCCTTATATTGAGAAAGGTGCGATTGCTGTTGATATGGTGACTTCTCCGTTTGTAACTGTAGCCAATATTTATAAAAGAAAAGTTGCAGCTATTTTAGCAGTTTCTGATAATCTTATTACTGGAACATTAGGATTTGCTGATTATAGATTTTTTGAGGCTGAAATGAAAATGATAGACTTAGGGTTTAAAGCTGTCGAAGGATTGGAATAAGGAGATAAAAACATTATGGGAATTATTTGGAATCAGGAAACAAAAAATAAGTTTAACAATATAACTGAAAATTTACCTCAATTTCATAGAACAATTGCTGAGCAACTTATTAAACAAAAGTCTGAAGAGTTAGCCGAGGCAAGAAATTCTAAAGAAGTTGAAGATAAAGATTTAATTATTGCTTTTTTCCAGGAAGTTCCTCCAGCTTTTAAAAGTATGCTTGAAAGATTGCTTAGTAAATTAGGTATTGATTATTCTCAATATATTAGTCAGGAGAAGTAGAAAAAATGAACCCCGTTAGAAATCCTATTCAATCAGAGAGTCAAGGCGATATTCCTAACGGGGTGAAAATAGCTGTTTTAGGTTGTGGGGCAATTGGTGGATTATTTTTAGGTTATCTCTCTGCAGAGGGTGCTGATGTTAAAGGTATAGTTAAAGATTACCAGTTAGATCCTTTGTTAAAAGAAGGTTTAATTGTTGAAGGCACTAACGTTAGAAGTGTTTACAAGGTAAGAGCTGATATTAAGCTTAAAGAAAAGGTAGATCTAGCTATTTTTTCAAGCAAGATAGGTGATTTAGATAATTTAATAAAGACAAATATAGAATATTTAAAAGATGCTACTGTGATTAGCACACAAAACGGTGTAAGCGCTGATTATATATTGAGTAAGTATTTTCCAGAAGAAAAAATTATAAGTGGTATTGTTATGTTTGGGGCAACATTTTATCGACCAAACAGAATAGTTCATCATTTTAAAGGTAGTTTAGTATTGGGTAATATTTTTGATAAGGAAGTACCAAACATAGAAGAAGTAGCAGGGCTTTTAAAATCTGCATTTGACCTATCAGTTTCAAATGAAATAAAAGGGGCTAAATATCTTAAATTATTTGTTAACCTTAATAATTGTCTTCCAGCAATTTTAGGTTTATCAATGCAAGAGACATTTAGAGATTTAGATATAGCAAGAATAGCGATAACCTTAAACAAGGAAGCATATAATATTGTTAAAAATAGTGGCATAGTGCTAGCTGACTTACCTACTTATTCTAAAGCTAGGTTAGAAGGATTGGTTTCAATGAATACAGCTGAAGCTGCAGGTATTTTTTCAAAAGTAATGACTTCTTTAAGCAAAGAGCCTCTTTATGGTTCAATATTGCAGAGCATAAAAAATGATAAACCTTCAGAAATTGATTATATAAATGGTGAGATTGTTAGTTTAGCTACTAAGAATAATCTAAGAGCACCAGTAAATAAAAAAATAGTTAGATTGGTTCATATGGTTGAGAAGTCAAAGAAGTTTTTTACAAAAGAAAAATTATTAAAAGAATTGGAGACTTAATATGGTAAAAACACCTTTTTCAAAATTAAAGTTAACAGTGATTAATGTTTATGGAGATTGTTATCATGGTTACAAAATTGGCGATGAAATTATTTTAGAGGATTTTACTCACCCTCCAGAACATTTTTGCTTAGGTTTAGCTCATGCATTATTTCCAGTAATTTATGGTTTAAGTTTTGGTGCAAAATTTCCTTTTATGGAAAACCAAAAGTCTTTGTTGGTGACTTGTCCTGATGGTGGAAAATTAGAATTTAAAGCTGAAATTTTAAATAAACAAGGGCAAGTTGATGTAATCAATAAAGATCCGGATTTTAAAGGGCCAAATCCTAAAAATCTGGTTATTGAGGTTGTTAAAGCTACGGGCAAGTGTTTTTACAAGTATAAAGTTGGCGACAAGTGGGAAACTCAAGGATTAAAGTGTATCCCTGGATTTTGTGGAGCAGCTTGGCATGTAGCTTTTCCAGCTTTTTTTGCTTTAAACTTTGGAGCAAAATTCTTTTTCATGAAAGATCAAAATTCTATAGATACAGTTACTTGTCCTGATGGTGGGAATATTGTTTTTAAAGTTAGCAGAAAAGAAGATTAACTTTTACATTTTAAGGAGGAAAGATAAGTGAAAAGAGTAGTAATTACTGGAATTGGAGTTATTTGTGGTGCTGGAGAAGAGAAGAATGAATTTTATAATAATTTAATTGAAGGCAAGCCCTTTATTGAGAGAGTTGAAAATTTTGATGTAAGTTTATTTACTTCAAAAATTGCTTCCCAAGATTTAAATTTTGATCCTTTAAAATTTGGTATAACTGATCATAGACGTATGGATAGGTATGTTCAGTTTGGGATTGCAGCTGCTAAAGGGGCAATAGAAGACGCTAATTTAGATTTCAATAAATTAGATAGACGTAGATGTGGAGTGATTTTAGCCAATGCTATTTGTGGAACTCGTCTTATGGAGGAAGAGTTTCTGTTAGTTACTGATTGGGGTAAGAATCCGATTGATTCTCGAAAGGGTCGTCCTTTTCTCTATGATGCTGCTATGTTTAATACCCCTAGTGCTGAGGTTAGTGCTATCTATGGAACAAAAGGGATTAATTGTACAATCTCTACTGGGTGTACTGCTGGTACTGATTCTTTAGGATTTGCTTATGAACTTATTCAAGAAGGGAAACAAGATTTAGTTATTGCTGGAGCAAATGAGGCACCAATTACACCAATTACTTTTGGAGCTTTTGATGTAGTAAATGTTTTAGCTAAAAATAATGATCAGCCGCATAAGGCCAGTTGTCCTTTTGATAACAAGAGAAATGGTTTTGTTCTTAGTGAGGCTGCTGGAGTTTTAATTTTAGAAGAGTTAGAACATGCCAAGAAAAGAGGGGCTCATATCTATGCTGAAATTCTTGGCTATGGTACAAGTTGTAATGCTTATCATATGACTGATTTGCCTGCAGACGGTGAGCCTATGGCTCGTTCGATGAGAGAAGCTATAAAGAATTCGGGAATAAAGAATGAGGATATTGGTTATATAAACGCTCATGGTTCATCTACTCGTCAGAATGATGCTTTTGAGACTGATGCTTATAAAAAAGCTTTAGGAGATTTTGCTTACAAGGTGCCAATAAGCTCGATTAAGTCGATGATTGGTCATCCTTTAGCAGCAGCTAATGCTGTTGAGAGTGTGCTGTGTTGTATGATTTTCGAGAAAGGGTATCTTCCACCAACTATTAATCAAGAAGAGCCTGATCCAAAGTGTGATCTAGATTATATCCCTAATAAAAAGCGAGAAATTATGCCAGAGTATATACTCAAAACTAGCAGTGGATTTTCTGGAATACATTCTTCTATTGTATTTAAGAGGTGGAGGTAATCATGAGTGATAGAGTTGCGATAACAGGCGTGGGTGTAGTTTCACCATGTGGATTAAAAAAAGAAACTTTTTGGGCTAATCTTAAAAAATGTGAATCTTTTATTGATGAGATTAAGAGATTTGACGCTAGTCTTTATCCTTCTCGGATTGCTGGGCAAGTCCATGAGCTAGATCATTATTCACATGTTTCAGGAAGATTAGTTAAAAAGATAGATGTATTTTCTCATATGGCTTTAGTTGCTTCAGAGCAAGCCATAAAAGATTCTGGTATGGATTTAGAAAAAATTGATAAAAATAGAGTTGGTGTGTTTATGGGCAATGCTATTGGTGGTTGGCTTTTTGCTGAGACTGAACTAAGAGATATGTATATAGAAGGTAGAGATGGAATTTCTCCTTATATGGCTTCAGCTTGGTTTCCAGCAGCACCTCAGGGTCAGGTTACTATATACTATGGGTTTAAAGGATATAGTAAAACTATAGTTGCAGATAAGGCATCATCAGCTTTAAGTCTATGGTATGGCTCTAAAATATTAGCTCAAGATAAGAATGATTTTGTATTAGCTGGAGGGATGGAAGCTCCGATTACTCCTTATGCTTTATTGAGTGCCAATACTTGTGGCAATTTATCAAGGAATAATCTTAATCCTAAAACAGCCTACAAGCCTTATGATTTAGATCGAGATGGATTTGTTTTAGGTGAAGGTTCAGGAATAGTAATTTTAGAGAAAGAATCTAAAGCTAAGAAACGAGGTGTTCCTATTTATGGTTTTATTAAAGGAATAGGTTTTTCTTCTGATGGCTATCATTATTCAAGATATTCTCCAAAATCAGATGATTTAGAATATGCGATTAAAGAATGTTTAAAAGATGCTAAGTGGAACAAGGAAGATATTGATTATATTTGTTTAGATGGTGAAGCAACTGTAATTGGAGATTACCTTGAGACCCAAGCTTTAAAGAATGTATTTGGTCAGAATATAAAAAATATTGCTCTTAGTGCTCCTAAGAGTATTTATGGTAATTTATTAGGGGCTCAAAGTGCTCTAGATTTAATTGTTACATTATTTTCAATGAAGAACTCATTGGTAATACCAACAATTAATCAATTGATGAGTGATCCTTATTGCGATCTTGATTATACCCCTAATAAACTTAAAGAAAAGGCTATTAATAAAGCTTTAATTATTGCTAGAGGTCGAGGCGGGATAAATGTTGTCTTGGCTGTTGAGAGGAAATAGGAGGTGTTTATGGAATTAGAAAAAGAAATTATTAAGCTTATAAGCGAGACTTTAGATATAGAAGAAGCTGAAGTAAAATCTGATCAGAAATTGTATGATTCTATAGGTGTTGATTCAACAGAGATGGTAGAGATAGTTGTCACTCTTAGTAAACACTTTGGCCTAAAAATTGAAACTAATGAAATTACCAAGTTTTCTACTATTAATGAAATAGTTGATTTAATTGAAAGAAAAAAACAATTTTAAAATGAAAATAATAGATTTAAGTTTACCTATTGATGACAAAGCTTTTGAAGTACATAAACTTGAGATTGAGCGGACATCTCATAAGCAAGGAGTCCAAAAGCTTAACAAAGTATTGATGGGCAGGACTTTAAAGGGAAAGATTCAGTATTTGCTAGGTAAACGAATAATTAAAAAAAATGATTTGCCTGATGGAGAATTCCTATCTTTAGAGATAGTGCATTCCTCAGTCCACAGTGGAACTCACCTTGATTATTCTTTTCATTATGGTAGTAAATGTGAAGGTAAACCTTCAAAGACAGCTGATGAAATACCTTTAGAGTGGTGTAATTGTGATGGAGTTAAATTAGATCTCACTGATAAAAAAGCAGAGGATGTTATCAAGGATGAAGATTTAGAGAAAGCAATAAAAAAAATAGATTATAATTTAAAACCTTTAGATATTGTTTTCATTCATACTGGTTCCGATCGCCTGCATGGGACTCCTGAGTATTTTAGTAATTATCCAGGAATAGATACTTCAGCTATAGATTACCTTCTCGATAAAGGCATAAAAATATTTGGGGTAGATACTATGGGCATTGATAGACCTTACAAAATTATGATGAATAATTTTTTGAAGAATAAAGATTCAAGATATCTTTGGCCAGCACATTTCCATGGTCGCAAGAGAGAGTTTATTCATATTGAAAGATTAGCTAATTTAGATAAATTGCCAAATTTCGGATTTAAAGTTATTTGTTTTCCAATAAGGATAGTAAAGACTGGGGCTGCTTGGGCAAGAGTAGTTGCAATTCTTTAAGATAAAAAGGAGGATTTATGGCACACACAGCAAATTCTATTGTAATCAATGCACCTTATGAGTTGATATTTGATATTAGTAATGATATCTCTCGCTGGAAAGAACTGTTTGAGGAGTATACAGCCTCAGATGTCCTAGAGGTGGAGGGCAATAAAATTACTTTTCAACTTACTCATAAAAATGGAAATAGCTGGAAGTCTTATCGTTTGCTCTTTAAGGAAGATAAATTTGCTTATGCTTGCAAAGTAGAGCCAATGTTTCCTTTCCAATATATGAAGATTATTTGGCTTTATAGAGAAACAGAAGGTGGAGTTGAGATGACTTGGATTCAAGATTTTACTATGGATGAGAAGGCTGATTATACTGATTCTCAAGTTGAAGAGTTAATAAACAAACATTCCCAAGAGAATTTAAAAAGGTTTAAGGAGATAATAGAAAAAGAAACTAATGCCTAAGGTAAGTTTTTATATTTTTTGTCTAATGTTCTTTGTAATATCTTTTGGTGTTTCAGCTATGGCAGCTTTGATACCATCTATAGCTATTTATTTTGGGATAGCTAAAGCCCAAGCTTTGCCTCTTACTTGGCTTTATATGCTTCCTTATGGGGTTTTTGCTCTTTTTTGGGGACCTTTTACTAGAATAGTCAAGATTAAGAAAATTTTTTTAATTACAACTTTAGGTTTTTTTGTGTCATCTTTTTTACTTAGTTTTGCAAACAGCATAGAACAAGCTTTTTTATTTCGATTTTTAATGGGTTGTTTTGGCTGTAGTTTTGTGCCCTTAGTTCTTATTGTTGTTGGTAAGATTGTTCCTTCTGGGGATAAAGCAAAAACTATTGGAATATTTTTTACTTTTTCTTATTTGTCAAATTTTGTTAGTGTATTTTTAAGTGGGTTTTTTGAAAGTTTTCCTTTAGCAATTTATTTAATACCATCATTGGCAAGCTTGTTAGTATTTATTTTAATATTTAATAAGTTAGAAGATTTTGATTTCAGAGTTGATAAGTTTAAGATAAGTTATCTTGACACTTTAGGAGACAAAAAAGCAATTAATTATTTTATTGTAATTATATTGGGAAGTTTTCTCTACCATGCTTTACAACAACGTTTAGGTATTTATTTAAGTGAACGTTTTCTCTTAGAGCAGATGGCTATAAGTTCAGTTTTTACAGTGGCGATATTAGCTGCAATAGTATTTGAGTTCTCCGGTGGTTATTTAAGTGCTCGTTTTGGAAATATTAAAATAAGCAGTATTGGTTTTATTCTAATGAGTATTTTTGCTTTATCTCTTATTTTTATAAGTAGTTCTAAATTAATTCTTTTAATGATAGTCTTATGGGGGGCCGGTATGGCTCTTACTCATGTTGGTTTAGCGTCACACCTTACTTTATTTCCTGATAAAATTTTACGTGATGCTTCAAGTTTAAATAGTTCTCTACGATTTAGTTTTGGAGGTTTAGGTGCTTTTTTAGGAGGATTATTAGTATCAATAGCAGGCTTTAAGGCTTTATTCATTGTAGTATTTTTGAGCATATTTTTTTTAGGATTTAATTTAAAGAAAATAATAAATTAAACAAGGAGAATCATGAAAAAATTAGGCGGTAAAGTTTGTATCATAACTGGAGCCAGTGGGGGGATTGGTAAAAGTGTAGTTGAGAAATTAGCTGGGCAAGATGCCAGTCTCATACTTGCTGCAAGAAGAGAAGAGATTTTGCAAGATATCAAAAAAACACTTCCTGACCAAGATAAAGTTTTATGTATAAAATGTGATGTTACCAAGCAGAGTGATTTAGAAAATTTAGTTAATCAGACAATTGATAAATTTGGAAAAATAGATATTGTTATTAATGGAGCAGGAGTTTCGAGTCAATATCCTTTTTGGCAACAGCCAGTAGAAGATGTTGAAAAAATTATGTATACAAATTACTATAGTTATGTCATGCTTTCACGCTTAGTCATTAATCATATGAAAAATGCAGGTATTGGGCACATTGTAAATATCACTAGTGGTTCAGTTATGGTTGACCCTCCTCCACGCAATTTTATAGTTTATACTTCTTTAAAAGTGGCTTTAAGAGCTTTTGCTAAGGGTCTTTTTTGGGAGATGCGTGATTTTGGGATTAAAGTTACTTCAATATTTCCTGGAGTAACTAGAACTCCATTAACTGGTAAGTTAAAAGATGTATCTGAAGAAGGACAGAGATTAATGGAACCAGGGGCAATAGCTGATACAGTTTTATTTGCTTTAACTCAAAGTGAAAATACCTGTCCTTTAGAGTTAGCAGTAATTAATCAACGAACACCTTGGACGAAACCAGTGATACCTTTTAAACAGAATCATCCAGAAAAATAATTTAATAATTTAATTAAAAAAGGAGGAAAAGGGAATGCAAATTTTATTTTTAACACCAAAGTCAGGAGCTTGGGCAACTCATGGTAAACATCTTGGGCCTGATCAACTTTACGCTCAATGGGCTGCTTATATTAGAGAAAAGGGCTATAAAGATTTAGAGGTATTAGATTGTAAAGCCTTAGAGATAGAAACAGATGAAATGGTTAAGAAAGTTAAGGAAAAGAATCCAGATATTCTGATTCTTGGAGATATGCTTCACTCTTATGGAGGGTTTGCTATTCTTCATTATTTTAATCAAGCAGCAAAATTAATAAAAGAAGTGCTTCCTAATATAAAAATAATTGTTGGAGGTCTGTGGTACTCTTCAATGCCAATATTTACCTTAGAAAATAATCCAGCTATTGATTATGTAGTTATGGGCGAAGAAGAAGCTTTTTGTGATTTAATTAGTGCAATAGATAAATCAGAAGAGGTAAAAGATATTGCTGGAGTCAGTTCAAGAGTAGATGGTAAAGCTGTTATGGGGCCACACAGAGCTTTGAATACAGATCTAGATAAATTGCCACTTCCAGCTTATGATTTGTTTCCTATGGATAAGTATGTTGGCCATACTCATTGGAAACCGTTTGTTGAGATGGTTACTTCTAGAGGATGTCCTTCAGCTTGTACTTTTTGTTATGAGTGGGATCAATATGACCCTAGGCATCCAGAAGATTTTTTGAAATGGAGAGCAAAATCTCCAGAAAGAGTAATTGAAGAGTTAGAATTGCTTCATAGGGAGTATGGAGTAAAGGTAGTAGTAATTCAGGATGATAACTTTAATGTTGATGTTAAAAGGGTAGAGAAGTTTTGCCGAATTAAATTAGAAAAAGAGAATCCAATTAAATGGGTTTCTTTAGGTAGAGCTGTTGATTGGGTTAATTGTGAAGAAATCTTACCTTTAATGAAAGAAGCTGGCTTGTTTACAGGAGTGTTTGGCATAGAAGTTACTACTGCTTCAGAATTAAAAAAAATAGCCAAGGGAATAACTATTGAACAAATAAAAAAGACCATTGAAATTTTACGAAAGAACAATATTGCTGTTGTTGCTGATATTATGATGGGGTTTGATGATGATACTGAAGCTATTGTGAAAGATAGATTTGAATTTACTGATCAAGTTGATCCGGATATTTTGTGGATAGGATATGTTACTCCGGCACCGAATTCTCCAATTTGGAGACAAAGAATGAAGGCAGGTAAGATTGATCCTAAAAAAATAGATTTTCTTCAATGGGATTTTTTGCATCCAGTAATGGACACAGAGCATCTTTCATTGGAAGATTATGGAAGGTTGGGTTCTTGGTGTATGCGAGAATTTTTTTCAAAACCGGGTAGAATTCAGAGGATAATGACTAGTAATTTTGATATTCTAGCTAAGTTGTGTTTCCAAGATGTAATGAAGGGTGTAACTAAGTGGGAAGAGGGTGCAGTTAAAGGAGAAAAACACGTTTAAAACGTAAATGAGAGAATGAGTAAATGGGTAAATGTGTAGATTCTTTTTTGCTCGTTTGCCCATAGACTCATTAACTTTTAAACATATTATGTTAGCTGATAGTCATATTCACTTTATTCCTAGCGAGCTTTCAGAGTATACTAGCTTTTATAAGGGCATTTGGACTAATAAGGATAAACTTTATCAGTTCTTAGATAATAATAATATCGATAGAGCTTTTTTGGTTTATCCTTCTACAGATGCTCACCTTAAATTAGGTGGTTTAAAAAGAGTTAGTGAAATTTACAATAGGGAAGTGGAGAAAATTTTAAAGGAAAATCCTAAGATAATTGCAACTTGTTTAGTTGATGTGGGAGATTTAAATAATATTTCTAGAGAATTGGCTGAATTAAAGAGTAAAGGATTTAGAGCAATAAATTTATCTTCAAGTTATTATGGTAAGTTTATAGTTGATGAACTTTTTCCTTTATTTGAAGCAGCCGAGAAGCATAATTTACCAATTTTTGTTCATGCTCAGACAATTAATCCTATTGGTTATAGCCGAGTAAAAGATCCTTTACTTATGCCGGTTCTAGAGTATAGTTTAGATTTGTCTACTTTTTTAGGTCTCCTTATGATGCAAGGAGTGCTAGATAAATTTCAAGTAAAGTTTATTTTAGCATCTTTAGGAGGGGTTGTTTCTTTTTTAAAAGATAGATTTGATCGAGTTTACACAATGTTACGCAGAAGAGAGATGGTAAAAGATTTAGGAAGACTACCTTCTGAGATTTTAAAAGAAGTTTATGTAGATACTTCTGGGGCATCTTTGGGTAATATTAAATTAGCTTTAGATTTGTTTGGTCAAGATCATATTCTTTGGGGCTCAGATTACCCGGTTAATGTTGATCTAGAAAGCAATCTTAAAGTTCTGGATCAGCTAGGTGAAGAAGTAAAAGAAAAAATTACTTATAAGAACTTAACAGCCTTGTTTTAAAATGAGAAAAAATACTAAATTTTCACCACTTTTTTGGCCGATTAAATTAAAAGGGAATATTATTTATATCCTTGATGAGACTCTTCTGCCTCACCAGGAGAAATATATCAAAGCTAAAAATTATTTACAAGCCTGTTTGGCAATACGTCAGATGAAGACTCGGGCTGTTGGCCAAGTTATACTGGTTATGTATATCTTTCTTATGGTTTTTAAGAATAATAAGGATAAGAAGAATATTTCTTCTTTATTAAATAGAGTTGCTAAAGCAATAAATTCAACTCGTCCTACACTTTCATTTGAGTATTTAACCAATATGGTTTTAGGTTGGCAAAAAAAAAGTATACCATTGGATAAAGCTATATTAGGCTTTCTAGACATTTTAAAGAATGCTCGAATCAAACAAGCAAAACAAGTTGTTGAATTCGTTAAAGATGGTGACGTAATCCTTACTCACTGCAATGTTAGTGGCCTTATGCCTTTAATAGCTGAGTTTGCTAAGGATAAGTTGAAAAGTTTGAAGTTTTTTGTTACTGAAACACGACCTTATTTACAAGGCTCAAGGCTTACTGCTTGGGAGCTTATGCGGGCAGGGTTTGATGTTACAGTAATAACTGATAATATGGTTGCTCAGGTAATGGAAGAAGGCAAGATTAATAAAGTTATAGTTGGTTCAGATAATTTGGCACAAAATGGAGACATTGCTAATAAAATTGGAACTTATCAGATAGCACTAATTGCTAAGTATTTTAAAATTCCTTTTTATGTGCTTTGTGCACCAGTATCTAGTGCTAAAACTGGTAAGGATATAAAAATTGAAATAAGGCCAGATAAAGAGCTAACTATTTATCAAGGAGTGTATCTTGCACCCCGAGGTTCAAAAGCTTATTATCCAGCCTTTGATATAACTCCTAATAATTTAATTACTAAACATATCTATTTAGAGGTGAAAAATGGTTGATCAAGAGAATAAGTTAAAAGAAGAAATTATAAGAGTAGGCAAACGTTTGTATTCTCAAGGCTTAACAGTAGCAAAATCTGGCAATATCAGCGCGAGAGTAGATAGTGAAAACATTTTAATTACTGCTAGTCAATCTTTTCTAGGAGGTTTGGCTTTTGAAGATATTGTAAAGGTTAGCATGAATGGTGGTAAATTAGAGGGAGATAGAAATCCAAGCTCAGAACTACCTTTGCATAGTCTTGTTTATAAAAATTTTCCTTCAAAGGTAGTGGTTCATTGCCATCCACCTTTAATTAATGGTTATTTTGCTGTTAGCTCATCTTTAAAAGCACTTACTTTTGAGACTAAGTTTTATTTAGGAGAAGTTCCAATAATAAAACAAGAGACACCAACAGTAACCAAACCTGATGAAGTTATACAAGCTTTAAAGACTAATAATTTAGTTGTTTTGAAAAATCATGGTGCAGTTGCTATTTCTAGTAATTTTGACGAAGCCCTAAGTTTAATCGAAGCCTTAGAAGAAGCAGTACGTACAGCAGCTGTGGCTAGGCTTTTTGATAAGAGTGTATTAGATGATTTAGATGAACCTCTTAAGGAAAGATTAGAGGGCGCTGCTTCATACCCGATGTTTTCTCCTGAGCATATTCAAGCTATAGTAGATTTAGTGAATAAAGATGAGTTTATAGCTAGCAAAGGAGAAGAGCTAGATTTAACGCTTAAGCTAGCTATTGTTTTGAATGATAGTGATAAAGCTTACAAATTTAATTTCGAAAAGGGAAAAATTGTAAAACTAGATTATGATTCAGAAGCTCCTTTTATTATTTCAGCATCAAATGACATTTGGCAACAGGTTTTTTTAGGCAGTCTTGATCCTTTTGTAGCAGTTACTCAAGGAAAAATGAATTTACAAGGTCAATTAGGGCAACTTTCACGCTGGTATGTCCCTTTTAGTAGATTATTTGAAATATTTAAACAGGTAAAATTTAAATGAAAAAATACGATTTATTCATTAATGGAGAATTTAGTGATTCAAAATATAAAAGGGATATAATCAATCCTTCAAATGGTGAGACTATTGCTAGGGTTTGTATGGCTAGTGCTAAAGATACAGAGTATGCGATTGAATCTGCAAGAAGTGCTTTTGATAAAGGACCTTGGAAAGACATTAGTTTAGCTGATAGAAAAAATATTTTGCTTAAAATATCTCAAGGTATTTTAGGAAAAGCTAAAGAATTAGCTGAGTTAGAAAGCTTAAATTCCGGTAAGCCAATTAAAGAAACAACTTTTATGGATATACCTTCTTCAGCTACAACTTTTGAGTATTTTGCTAATAATCTTGAAAAATACTTATCTAGTGAAACTAAAGATATCCAATCAAATATAGCGAAAGTTAAAGCAACTCTGATAAGGGAACCTAGAGGCGTTGTTGGTTTGATTGTTCCTTGGAATTACCCATTATTAATTGCTTCTTGGAAGATGGCTCAAGCTCTTGCTGCTGGCAATGCTGTCATTCTGAAGCCTTCAAGCTTAACACCTTTAACAGCTTTAGCATTAGCTAATATAGCTAAGGAATCGGGGGTACCAAATGGTATTATCAATGTTATCCCAGGGCCGGGAGAAGAGGTAGGTGAGATTCTTTGTTCAAATGAGTCAGTAGATATGATTTCTTTTACTGGGTCAAATACAGTTGGCAAAAAAATTATAGAGTATTCAACTAAAAATGTTAAGAAATTAATTATGGAGTTAGGAGGTAAGTCAGCGAGTATAATTTTAAAAGATGCTGATTTAGAAGCAGCAGTAAATGGATCTTTATGCTCGATATTTTTGAATCAAGGGCAGATGTGTACGGCGACTTCAAGGATATTAGTAGATGAAAGCATTTATGATGCCTTTGTTAGCCAATTTGTTGCTAAAGCTAAAAAAATAAAAATAGGGAATTCCCTAGATTTTCAAAGTCAAATTGGACCGCTTGCTTCTAGGTTTCAACGTGATAGGGTTATATCGTATATTGCTAAAGCCAAGGAAGAAGGTTCAAAATTGCTTTGTGGTGGCAAAATTCCTGAAGATGAAACGCTAAAGAAAGGATTTTTCTTTGAACCAACAGTGTTCGAAGGAGCTAATTCTGATTCTACAATATTTCAAGAAGAGATTTTTGGTCCAGTAGTTTCTTTTAGCAAGTTTTCTTCAACTAACGAAGCAGTCTCTCTTGCTAATGATTCTTCTTTTGCTTTAGCAGCTTGTATTTGGAGCAAAGATTTATCTAAAGCTCAAAAATTAGCTAAAAATATTTTTTCTGGTACCATTTGGATTAATACCTATGGTATGTTTTTTAATGAATTGCCTTATGGAGGATTTAAACAAAGTGGTTTTGGTAAAGAGTTAGGATATCAAGGTTTTCTAGAATATACTTGCCTTAAAAATGTCATTTCAGACCAGTCAATAGATTCTAAACCTTTAGTTAATTATTGGTATGGGTTTTAAGGGAAGTAGGATCAGGTACATCGGTTTGTTATGTTTTATTTATTTTATCCAATTATAGTTTATCAAATCTTCGTTGCAGGGGCCAGACCTGCCTGGCCCTTTACAGAATAATTTTTAATATTATTTTCATCGGCATCCCAATTCGCGGGATTATCTATAATGTATTTACGGATATTATATAGAGAATGATTACCGGTACGGATAATTTCGTCGTGAAACGGTCGTTGCCATTTGAATGAATTATTATTTAATCTATTGATTTGTTTTGTGACTGTTGATTTATATGAACCGATTATTATTGATAAATTATTTGAATTTTTGTATTTGGTAAAGGGCCGGGCAGGCCCGGCCCCTGCAACGGTGTTGATTCAATACCATTTTATTGTTTTCTATTTTTCCGAAAATTTCCAGATGATTATATATGCGAATGGTTACATGATAATATCCTTGTCTTGAATAATCTCGTTCTTTTAATCTTATTATTTTACGGGGTTTGAATGTCTTCATTATTTATCTTTTCATCTACTACCAAATAAGGACGTATCTTTTCAAGCGTTTTAGGACCAATCCCTTTCACCTTAATTAGATTATCGATGGTTTTATAAGGACGTCCAGTTGCAATCCTTATACTAAGAACAGGACCAATCCCTTTGATAGTTTGAAGCTCTTTTTTAGTAGCAGTGTTTAGGTTAATCAAACCTTGCGGAGACTTGGTTTTTTTCAACTTTAAAGAAACGGTATCACTACAAATGGTTTTGTTGTTTTTAAACTGGAAAGGTTCAGTGGAAAAATAGGCAAAAATTGGGAGATGATCCGAATACCCCTCGCCTAGATGCTTACCTCTGCCATTTTCGGTTATTTGCCAGCGGTAAACGGCGTTTTTCTTAAATAGATAGTCCGGGTCGAACTTATCAAATGAATTATCGACATAGGAAATTCCTTTATTATCGTAAAGTCCTTTGGATACGATAATACTATCTAGGCTGTTTTTCTTTCCGAAAAAATTGCAAGACCAACGTCTGGATTTATTGATTTCAAGCCACAAATTGTACAGATACTCATTCGTGGCTTGTTCCATTAGAATTCTTTCATTGACCATTTCAGAGCCTTTAATAGTTTTGAGAATATGATTGATTCCTGTTGTACCGACAGTATCATTTAAGCTACTGGAATCTCGGAAGGTTTCATATTCGTTATAGCTCGAGTTAAAATCACCTGCCAGTATAAAATCAATGCTCTCTTTAAGTTTATCAATCTCTTTCTTAAGTTTTTTGGCGTAAACTATCCTCTGGCTTTCAGGACCCTGCTTAGATTTCCAGTGACTGATAAACAGGATGAGATGGTTAGTATCGATATCAAGAGTAACTTTAAGAATATTTCTCGCAAATTCATTATCAATCTGTATTTCCTCTTTATTAACAATTGGAAACTTAGACAGGATAGCGCACTTTACCGATGTGGCCTTAGAGTTTGCAATTTCAATATATGGGTAGTCCACATTAATTTTTTTTAGTTTGTTTTGCAAAAAAATAAGGGCTTGTTTTGACTCGATTTCTTGCAAGGCAACAATATCAGCACCCAAGTTTTTTATTACTTTAGCAATGTTGGTAACTTTAATATCGACGATATCCTTATTCCAGCCATGGCCAGTATTTGGAATATACTCTGTGTATTCTGTTCTGTCCTTAGTAAGATCAAAAAGATTTTCCACGTTATAACTTACGATTTTAAAAGTTTTGGCTTCTATTGATGCAATAGAGTACGGAAAAATAAGCAACATTGATAGAATTATTATTTTTATCTTCAATTTAAATCTCCAGATACAATATTTTCATTTTTTCAATCTAACAATTAATATACATAGTATGCATTAGTAGTGCAGATATAACCGATTTGTTTAAATTATCTCATAACATTGGTGATATGTCAAAATAGAGCAAAGGGCCGGGCCCGGCCCCTGCAATGGTGTTGATAATAGACAAGGTACACCCTGGGTTTTTGGTATAGGTGAGAGATTAATAAAAGTCTTGTTTCTTTTGGTTTTTTCTCTATAATATCAACAAATGGAATCTATATATAATTTTACAGAAAAAGATTTAAAAGATAAATTTATTTCAAATGGTTTCCCTAGTTATATTGGCCGGCAAGTTTTTGAATGGATTTATAAGAAAAGGGTTTTAGACTTTAGCTTAATGAGTAATCTTTCTAAACAGATTAGAGAATTTTTAGCTAACAATTTCTCTATTACTAAATTAAAACTTATAAAGAGAGAGAAATCAATTGATAAAACTGAGAAGTTTTTATTTAAGTTAGAAGATGGATTAGCGATCGAATCAGTATTAATTCCCGAGAAAACAAGAAGTACTCTTTGCATTTCAACTCAAGTTGGTTGCAAATATAAATGTCTTTTTTGTGTTAGTGGCCAGGATGGGTTTACGAGGAATTTAACTGCTTTTGAAATTATTGGTCAGTATTTTGCTGTAGCTAATTTAAAAGCTCCTTTCAAAGTGACTAATATAGTCTTTATGGGGATTGGAGAACCTTTAGATAATTTTGATAATACTATTAAGAGTATAAATATATTAATGAATTCTTCAGGTATTAATTTTTCAAAGCGACGAATATCTATATCTACTTGTGGTTTAATACCGGAGATAAAAGAATTAGCTAAATTAAAATTAGGGATAAAACTTTCAGTATCTTTGCATTCAGCTGATAACGATATTCGTGATAAGCTAATGCCAATTAATAAAAAATATCCATTAGAGGAGTTAATCTTGGCAACCAGAGAGTTCAGTAAAGTTTCTAAAGATTTGATTACCTTTGAATGTGTTCTAATTCAGGATATAAATACTAGTGTAGATGATGCTAGAAAGTTAGCAAAATTACTTAATAGAGTTAATGGAAAAGCTAATCTAATCCCTTACAATGGATCTTCTTCTGAAATTAAAGCTCCAACTCAAGAGCAATTAGATAGTTTTACCCAAGAGTTAAAGAGAAGAAGTGCTTTTTTTACGCTTAGGAAGTCTCGAGGTCAAGATATTAATGCTGCCTGTGGCCAGTTAAAAGCTAAATATCTTTTGGATTAGTGACAGGAATTACTTATTATGATAGGGTAGTTAGAGCCTTTCGGCAGGCAGGGAAATAAATAATGAGAGAAGGAATTTATAGATTACCGCAAGATTTTTTACAAAAGCTAAAGAAAATTTATCCTGATAGCTATACTCGGGTAGCTAATACTTTTTTAACTAAAAAAGAGACAACATTTAGAATTAATTATCTAAAAGCGGACTTAAGAGAATTAAGAAAACTTTTATTAGAGCAAAAAATAAAGTACAAAGAGCTCGCTTTCCCTGTGGGGGCTTTTTTATTGAAAACTCCTTTGCGACAATTTCAAAAGACTGCAGTTTATAAAGATGGATTAGTCTATGCTCAGAATTTATCAAGTATGCTACCAGTGCTTTATTTAGAACCTGAAAATAGAGATAAAATTCTTGATTTATGTGCTGCTCCAGGATCTAAGACGACCCAAATTTCTTCTCTTGCTCCAGAAGCGGAAGTCGTAGCTATAGAGAAAGATCGCATTCGTTACTATAAACTTTTAGCTAATTTAGAAATTCAAGGAATTAAAAAAACCAAGGTTATATTATTGGATAGTATTTGGGTTAGAAGGAAATTTCCTGAATATTTTGATAAAATTTTAGCTGATATGCCTTGTTCTTCAGAAGGTCGTTTTTTAACCACTAATCCAAAAAGTTTTAAATATTGGAAGCAAAGAAAAGTTAAAGAGATGGTTCATAAACAAAAAAAACTTCTTCATTCTGCGTTCTTAGCCTTAAATGAAGGAGGAACTTTAGTTTATTCGACTTGTACTTTTTCTCCTGAAGAGAATGAAGGAGTTATTGATTGGTTTATTAATAAATTCAAAGACAAGTTAGAGATCCTACCAATAAAGCTTCCCTTAAAGAATGCCAGATCAGGGTTACTTAAGTGGGAAGATAAGAAATTCTCTCCATCTTTACGTTTAACAAAAAGGATTGTTCCTGATGGTACTATGGAAGGGTTTTTTATTGCTAAATTAAAGAAGATTTCTGTATAGTTAAAAAGAATAAAAAAAGAGGGTATACTTTTTAGTATACCCTCTTTTTTAAAAACCTTTGATTATAGAAGGCCTTTTAGTTCTTTTGACACCCTGAAAGCTACTTTTTTCTTAGCTGGGATTTGGATTGTTTCGCCTGTCTTAGGATTTCTTCCCATTCTTGCTTTTGTCTGTTTTACTTTAAAAGTACCAAAACCAGAAATAGCAACATCTTCTTCTTTTTTAAGGCTACCTTTGATTGTATCCCAAATAGTATCTACTAAATCTTGAGCTTCTTTCTTTGTAGCTGTTTTTTCAGCTATTGCGTCTATTAATCCTGCTTTGTTCATTTGAACACCCCCTTTTGTTTAAAAAGTTAATATTTTCAACTACTTTTATATTTTATAGCTGAAGGCTTAGTTGTCAAGGAATTTAAAATTAATTTTTTTATTGTAAAAAGATATCTTTTCCTTATAATTATCTTGATGATTATAACCAAGAAAGAAGTTGATTATATAAAAAAGAGAGGCAAAAATGAGGTTTTTTCTTTAATTGTTGATTTTGGCCAAAAAAAGGTTGAGGTTAGGCGTAAAGAAGATCAAGCTATCTTTAATGGTTCAATAATTTTAGATCTAAAGAAAAAGGTAAAAGATAATTTTTGCTATCTACTAGATGATCAAGGATTTAGAAAAATTTCTTTTTTTTCTGAAGAGACTAATAGGTTTTATAAATTGATTCCTACCTCTGATTGGCCTACTATTACTATTAGTTCTGTGCCAATGCATCGATTGAGTTCGCCTAAAAATGATACAGAGAATAAAATAAATCTTCTCAAGCCTTTTGGCTATGTTTTAGATACTTGTATGGGGCCAGGCTATACAGCTATCTTATCAGCTAGAAGAGCCAAGAAAGTTATTACTTTTGAGAAAGATGAAAATATCTATGATTTAGCTCAAATGAATCCTTTGTCTAAAGAACTATTTAGCGCTGGTAACATTGAAATTTGCATCGCTGATATAAACTCAAGTATTAGAGAACTTGAAAACGATTGTTTTGATTGTATTATCCATGATCCGCCTACCTTTAAATTAGCTGGTGAACTTTTTTCTCAAGACTTTTACAACCAACTTATTAGAGTATTAAAGCCAAAGATGAAGATGTTTCATTATACTCCCTTATATAAAATAAAGCAGGGTGTTGATTTTCCGGCTCAACTAGAAAAAAGACTAAAAAAAGCAGGATTTAAGAACATTAATTATTCTCAAAAAGCCGTAGGTTTTCTTTGCCAAAAGTAGTCTAGAGTCTAAAAAGTAAGCAAAAATAAGGGTTTTAAGCGGGAAAAGTTTCCATAGATTTTTAGAAGCTTAAGTGGTATAATTCCACTATAAGAAGAAAAATGTTTTGCGTTAATTTGATTTAAAAAGTAGTGTAATCAAGATTATGGAAATGGTTTTAGAAAGAAAAAAACAAGAAGTAAGAAAGAAATTGCTAGAGCGTCTTTTGTCTTTGACTAAGGATGAGATAAAAAAAAGGAGCAAAAATGTTGAAAATAAATTATCAGAGCTACCGTTATATAAAAAAGCAAAAATGATTATGGTTTACTATCCCTTACTTGGGGAGGTAGATATTTTGAGTGTGATTCGGAGAGATTTAGGAAGTAAAAGATTCTGTTTTCCAGTAATGGATTTAAAAGCAAAGAATTTAAGTATCTTTGAGGTTGCAAACTTAGACCAGGATTTTATTCTAGGGCCTAGAGGGGTTATGCAGCCAGATACAAAAAGAACAAAAGAAGTGGATATTAAAGAGATAGATATAGTTATTATTCCTGGCTTAGCCTTTGATAAAGATAAGAATAGGCTAGGAAGAGGGGCAGGTTATTACGATCGTTTCTTACAAAATGTAACTATATCTACTAAAAAAATAGGTATTGCTTTTGAATTTCAAATTCTAGAAAACCTTCCTACAAATCTTTCCTGGGACCAAAAGGTCGACACAATCGTTAGTGAAAATTTTATTGTTTAAATAACAAATTGTTACTAAACAGAATATTGGTAGCATTAATATTCGTCTATCAAGGAGGTCGTATGGTTATTACTATTATTTACGTATTATCTGGAGTTGTTGTTGGGCTAATTTCAGGTTGGTGGTTAGGTAAGATTATTGAGAAAAGTAAATTGAAAAGGTCTCAGGAAGATGCAGAGAAAATATTAAAGGAAGCTAAATTTAAGACTGAGGAAATTAGAAGAAAAGCAGAATTAGATGGAAAAGAGTTGCTTTATAAATTAAGGGTTGACTTTGAAAAACAAAATTCTTCTACAAAAGAAGACTTAAGGCAATTAGAGAAGCGTCTTCTTCAGAGAGAGGAGAATTTAGATAAAAGACTAGGTTTTGTTGAGAGTAAAGATAGGGAATTGCACCGAAGTGAAGAAAACATAAAGAAAATATCTCAAGAAGTAGAGGGTAAAAATAAAATTTTGAATGATTTAATTGAAGAAGAAAAAGAAAAATTAAAAAGAATTTCTTCTCTAACTCCTCATGAGGCACGAGAATTATTAATTAAGAGATATGAGGAAGAGTTAAGAAGTGAGAAAGCTAAAATGGTTCGGGAAATGGAAGAAGCAATCAAAGAAGAGGCTGATGAAAAAGCAAAAGAAATAGTTTCTCAAGCTATTCAAAGATGTGCGGTTGAACATACCACTGAGTCTACTGTTAGTGTAGTTTCTTTACCCAATGATGAATTAAAGGGAAGAATTATTGGTAGGGAAGGACGTAACATAAGAATGTTTGAAATGGCTACTGGTGTAGATCTTATTATTGATGATACACCTGAAGCAGTAAGCATTTCAGGGTTTGATCCTATTCGTAGAGAAATTGCTCGCTTGTCATTAGAAAAATTGGTTCAAGATGGCAGAATTCATCCGGCAAGGATAGAAGAGATAGTGGAAAAAACTAAACAGGAGTTTGATAAAAAACTTGTAGAAGAAGGAAAGACTGTAGCTTTTGATGTAGGAATACATAATTTACATCCAGAAATAATAAAGTTATTAGGCAAATTAAAATATCGTACTAGTTTTGGTCAAAATGCTCTTCAACATTCTAAAGAAGTATCTATTATTATGGGTATTTTAGCATCAGAGTTAGGCTTGGATGTTCGTATTGCAAAGCGTGCTGGGCTTCTTCATGATATTGGTAAAGCTATTGACCATCAAGTAGAAGGAACTCATGCTCAGATAGGTGGTGATTTGTTAAAACGATATGGGGAAGGAGAATTAGTTATAAATGCTGCTGAATCTCATCATGAAGAGGTAGAATTCAAATCTATATATTCTTTACTTGCATTAGTTGCTGATGCTATTTCAGCATCTCGTCCAGGGGCAAGACGTGAAACTTTAGAAACTTATGTGAAGCGATTAAAACAACTTGAGTCAACGGCTAATTCTTTTGATGGTGTAGAAAAGAGTTTTGCTATACAAGCTGGAAGAGAGATAAGAGTTATTGTTCAGCCAGGAAAAGTAAATGATACTGAAATTAGTTTATTGGCTTATGAGATAAAGAAGAAATTAGAGCAGGAATTAGATTACCCAGGTAATATAAAGATTACTGTAATTAGAGAAACCAGGGCTATAGACTATGCTAAATAAAGTGGGGTTAGGCGATCTTTATTTTGTTTGTAGAATTAATAAATAAGGTATAAAATAAGTAAATTATGGTTAGGATATTATTTATTGGTGATGTTGTTGGAAAGCCTGCTAGAGATTATCTAAAGAGTTTGCTACCTTCTTTAAGAAAGGAGTTGAAGTTAGATTGTATTATAGCTAATGGTGAGAATGCTGCTGGAGGATCAAGCATAACTCTTAATACTGCTGAAGATATTTTCGGTGCTGGAGTAGATATAATCACTAGTGGAGATCATATTTTCAAGAAGAAAGAGTCAAGAGTAGTATTAGATACAAAAGACCTTATAAGACCTTTAAATTATGGAGAATTTGCATCTGGTAAAGGTTATATAATAAAAGAAGTAGCTGGGATAAAAATAGGAGTTATTAATCTCTTGGGAAGAGTGTTTATGCAACCAGCTGATTGTCCTTTCAAAGCTATAAAAAATATTTTAGAAGATGTCAAAAAGGAAACTAAAATAGTTCTTGTTGATATGCATGCTGAGGCAACTAGCGAGAAAGTAGCAATGGGACATTTTCTTTCAGGAAAAGTAAGCGCGGTTGTAGGAACACATACCCATATACCAACAGCTGATGAAAAAATACTAGATAATTTTACTGCTTATATTACTGATGTAGGAATGACTGGGAGCTGTGATTCTGTTATTGGTAGAGAAAAGAGTCAGATTATTGAAAAGTTTATTACCAATATGCCTGTACGGTTTGATTTAGCTCAAGGTGATGTTCGGATGCAAGGAGTATTAATTGAAGTGGATAAAGATAGTGGAAGAGCTCTTTTGATAGAGAGAGTTGAATATAAACAAAAGGATAAAGGTTAAAGGAAAAAGGCAAAAGTAAAAATAAAACGTTTTTAACTTCGTCCTTCATCCTTATTCCTTTTTCCTTATAATTAAAGCGAGGTGTGCTATGAGCTGGGAGGGGACAGAAAAAAGAAATTTCATAAGAGCTAATTTTCCTTGTAAAATACTTATTCATACTCCTTCAGAGCATGTTTTAATTGTACATACTGAAAATATTGGAACTGGTGGGGTAAGAACGATAATTGAAGAGAATTTGGATATTTCTTCTGTTGTGGGATTAGAGGTTTTTATTGGTGGAACTCAAATTATATGTAAAGGTAGAGTAGTTTGGGTAGTAGTAAAAGCTGGCTTCCAAAAGGATGATACTAATATTTGGGATACTGGTATAGAGTTTTATGAGATTTCCGATAGAGATAAAAAAGTAGTAAAAGATTTTGTAAATTCTATTATTCTTGATCAACCCCGTTAGAGATTAAAAATGAGAGTTATGTTTTGTTATAATAGTTTGATAGAAAAGAAAAGTGATTCGTTTTGAAAAAAAGTAGAGAAGTAAATCTGTAACGGGGTCAAAAATGATTTTAGAAAGAATTAATTTTCCAGAAGATTTAAAAAAGCTAACCTCAGAAGAATTAAAAGCCCTTAGCCAAGAAATAAGAGATTTAATTGTTAAGGTAGTATCGAAGAAGGGAGGTCATCTTGCTTCATCTTTGGGGGCAGTAGAATTATGTATTGCTTTGGGAGTTTGTCTCGATTTACCGAAAGACTCTCTTATTTTTGATGTTGGGCATCAGGCTTATGCTCATAAGATTATTACTGGTAGAAAAAATGCTTTTTCTAGCTTAAGAGAGTATCAAGGGATTAGTGGTTTTCCAAATTACAAGGAATCTAAATACGATTCTTATATATCTGGGCATGCTTCTACAGCGATTTCTTGGATTCAAGGAATTTCTGAAGCAAAACGATTAAAAGAAGATGGCAGCAAGGCTGTTGCTGTTGTTGGGGATGGATCTTTAACCGGTGGGATGTGTTTCGAAGCTCTTAATTCTGCTGGTCACTCACAAAGTGATATTTTAGTAATTGTTAATCATAATGAGATGAGCATTTCACCCTCAGTAGGGGCTTTAAGCAAATATCTTACTAAAATTATATCAGCACCTGTTTATAATCGAATTAAAAATGAATTAGAAAAATTTTTGACTTATTTTTCTTTAATGAAAAAATTAGTCAAAAGAGCTAGGAAGTTTGAAGAGACAATAAAAGGATTAATTATCCCTGGTTTGTTTTTTGAAGAATTAGGGTTTCGTTATTTCGGGCCTATTGATGGTCATAATCTAGATGTGTTGATTTCGACTTTAAACAATGTCATCCCTTTAAAAGGACCTAAAGTATTACATATTGTTACTAAAAAAGGAAAAGGCTATAAATTCTCTGAACAGAGTCCTGAAGATTTTCATGGGATCTCTTCATTTGATATTGCTACTGGTAAGTCTAACGCTAAAAGTGGAGATAGCTTCAGTGAAGTCTTTGCTAAGAAACTTAAAAATTTAGCTAAGAAGGATAAGAAAATTATAGCTATAACTGCAGCTATGCCTAAAGGAACAGGTCTTTGTTCGTTTCAGGAAGAATTTCCTGAAAGATTTTTTGATTTAGGCATTGCTGAAGCTCATGCAGTTGGATTTGCTAGTGGCTTAGCTAAACAGGGTTTAAAACCAGTTGTAGCTATTTATTCTACATTCCTGCAGCGAGCATACGATCAGATAATTCATGATGTTGCCTTACAAGAATTAAATGTAGTTTTTGCAGTTGATAGAGGAGGAATAGTTGGAGAGGATGGTCCCACTCATCATGGCGTATTTGATGTAGGATATTTAAGGTTAATACCTAACATGGTTTGTATGGCTCCTAAAGATAAAGAAGAGTTAGAGGATATGTTAGAGTTTTCATTAGGGCTTTCGTTACCAGTAAGTATTCGTTATCCTAGAGGCTATGCTTATTCTTTAGGCAACAGAGAGCCAATTAAATTAGCTAAGTCACAAATTATAAGCGAAGGTGAAGATGTTTGTATTATTGCTTTAGGGGCAATGATTAAGACATCTAGCGAATGTGTTTCCCTATTAAAGAAAGAAGGTATTAATGCAACCTTAATAAATGCTCGTTTTATAAAGCCGTTAGACAAAGACTTATTAAAGACGTTGGCTAATAAATTTAATTTAATTATTACTGTTGAGGAGGGTTCCTTAGATTGTGGGTTTGGGTCGGCAGTTTTAGAATTTTATAGTAAGGAGAATCTTCTTTGTAAGACTAGAGTGATAAGAGCTGGTTTCCCTGATGAATTTATTCCGGCAGGAACAAGAGAAAAACTTTTTGATATTTATGGGTTAGACGCTTCTTTTTTAGCTAAGAGGATAAAGAAAACATTAGAGGACAACAATGGCTAAAGTAATAATAGATACAGATAAGTGTAAAGGGTGTGGGCTTTGCGTTTTTTATTGTCCCTTAAAGAGCTTAGAACTTTCTTCTAGTTTGAATAAGAGAGGAGTTAAGGCTGCTAGTTTCAAGAAAGATGCTAAATGCAGTGGCTGTGGATTTTGTTTTTTAATTTGTCCAGATAATTGTATACAAATAGATAAAGAAAATGGGAAAAAATAAAAAGATAAAGAAAGTATTAATGAGTGGAAATGAGGCTATGGGTGAGGCTGCTATAAGCGCAGGTTGTAAGTTTTATTCTGGATATCCAATAACTCCTCAGAATGAGTTAACAGCTCATATGGCTAAAAGAATGCGAGAAGAGGGACGGGCTTTTGTTCAGGCTGAGAGTGAATTAGCAGCTATTAATATGATTTTTGGTGCTGCAGCAACTGGAGAGAGAACAATGACATCTTCTTCTAGTCCAGGTATATCTTTAAAACAAGAAGGTATTTCTTATTTAGCTGGGGCCGAATTACCGGCAGTTATAATTAATGTAATGCGTGGAGGTCCTGGTTTAGGTAATATTGGATCTAGCCAAAGTGATTATTTTCAATCTACTCGCGGAGGAGGGCATGGAGATTATTTTACACCAACCTTAGCACCTTGGAGTGCAGAGGAGGCATCAAAATTAGTTATTCTTGCTTTTGATTTAGCTGATTATTATAGAAATCCAATCTTAATTTTAGCTGATGCAATAATTGGTCAAATAATGGAACCAGTTAGCTTACCTTTTGAAAGAGTATTTAAAAAGAAATTATCTAAAAAAGATTGGGCTTTAACTGGAGCTAAGGGGAGGGAAGCTAATGTCATAAGGTCTTTACTCCTAGGAGATAGAGTACTTGAGAAACATAATGATAGATTAGGAAAGAAATGGAATAAAATAAAAAATAACGAGCAAAAATTTGCGACTTATAGAACTGAAGATGCTAAATATCTAATTGTTGCTTACGGTTCTCAAGCAAGAATTGCTTTTGAAGCAGTGGATATATTAAGAAAACAAAAAATAAAGGCTGGATTATTTCGGCCGATAAGTCTTTGGCCTTATCCAGAAAAAGGTTTAAAAGAAATAGCAAGAAAAGTAAAGAAAGTATTGGTTGTCGAACAATCCCTAGGTCAGATGGTTGAGGATGTTCGGGCAACTTTACCTTTTGCAAAAGTTTCTTTTTTTGGTAAAGCTGGAGGGGGAATACCTTGGGCAAAAGAGATTGTAGGGGTTATAAAGAAAAGTTTATGAAAAATGAATTTTCATCACCCAAGTCTTTACGTAATGTAGCTACACATTATTGTGCTGGTTGTGGACATGGGATATTACATCGTTTAGTGGCTCAAGTAATTGATGAGCTATGCCTAAGAGATAATGTAATTGGGGTTGCTCCAGTTGGTTGTGCAGTTTTAGCCTACAATTATTGGGATTTTGATGTTTCTGAAGCTGCTCATGGTCGGGCTTTGGCTGTTGCTACTGGAATGAAAAGATCTCATCCTGAAAAGACAGTATTTACTTATCAAGGAGATGGAGATCTAGCTTCTATTGGTATTGCTGAAACTTTACACACAGCCAATAGAGGAGAAAATGTAACTTGTATTTTTGTGAATAATGCTTGTTATGGAATGACTGGTGGACAAATGGCGCCAACCACTATTATTGGTCAAAAAACTACTACTACTCCTTGGGGCAGGAATCCTGCCTTTGGTGATGGTTGGCCTTTAAAAGTTAGTGAGTTATTAGCACCTTTGGCAGGAGTAAATTATATTGCTCGTAGCTCAGTAAATAAACCTCAGGGAGTGAGGCAGACTTATCAATATATAAAAAAGGCATTTATTAATCAGATAGAGAAAAAAGGTTTTTCTATGGTAGAAGTATTAAGTCCTTGTCCTACTATTTGGAAAAAAACTCCAATTGAAGCAGCAAAATGGATAGATCAAGAAATGATAAAAGAGTTCCCTTTAGGAGTTATTAAAGAATGAAGAAAATAGAAATTTTAATTTCTGGTTTTGGTGGTCAAGGTATAATGAGCTTGGGTAAATTTTTAGCTAAAGCTGCCCTTAGTGAAGGCAACCAGGTAACTTATTTTCCATCTTATGGTGCAGAAATGCGTGGCGGTACTGCTCATTGTTGTGTAAAGATCTCTGATTTACCAATAGCCTCTCCTTTTGAAGATAATCCTGATGTAGCTTTACTTCTTAATCAACCATCTTTAGATAAGTTTAAAAATAAACTTAAAAAAGGTGGTGTTCTTATTCTCAATTCGGATCTTATCAGTGATAAGTTTATATTTGGTAATATTAAAGGAATTAGTTTACCTTTAAGCAAAATAGCTTTTGAATGTGGCAATGTAAAAGTTGCAAATATTGTTGCTCTAGGTGCGTTAATTTCTTTAGATCCAAGTATCTTTAAAAAAGAGACATTAATTAAAGGGATAAAGGGAACATTTAGAGATCAAAATATTTTAAAACAGAATTTATTAGCTTTAGACAAAGGTCAAGCTTTGGCCTCTAAGAAATAAGGAGAAAAATAAATGTCAAGAATAAGATTTGCTCCCTCACCTACAGGATATCTACATATTGGTGGAGCTCGTACTTGTATGTTTAATTGGCTTTATGCTAAGCATATTGGTGGTGAGTTTATTTTACGGGTAGAAGACACGGATATTGAACGCTCTAAAGCTGAGTATCTTGATGAGATATTAGAGAGTATAGAATGGTTAGGTATGAACTGGGATGAAATTCATTATCAATCTAAACGTTTTGATATTTATCGCGAATATGCTGATAAGTTAGTTAAAGAAGGTAAAGCTTATGAAAAAGATGGGGCAATATTTTTTAAATATGATTTCAAAAGTGTCGAAATAGATGATGTAATTCGTGGCAAAATTGTTTTCACTGAATTACCTAAAACCGAAGATGTAATAATAAAAAGTGATAAGTCTCCAACTTATAATTTTAGTTGTTGTATTGATGATGCTCTAATGAAAATAAGTTGTGTAATCAGAGGCGAAGATCATATATCTAATACACCTAAACAGATTTTAATGTATAAGGGATTAGGCTTTGAAGTGCCGCAATTTGCTCATGTTCCTTTGATTTTATCTCCAGGAGGAGGAAGGCTTTCTAAGAGATTCGGAGCAACTTCAATCAGAGAGTATAAAGAGATGGGTTATTTATCTAAAGCAATAGCTAATTATCTCTTGCTCCTAGGTTGGTCGCCAGGAGATAATAAGGAGATATTTTCATTAGATGAGGCTAAAGATCTTTTTAAGATAAGTGATGTTAATAAGACTGGAGCAGTATTTTCTATAGATAAACTGAATTGGGTTAATACTGAATACATAAAAGGAATGGAAGTAGGAGAGCTTACTGATATCATAGAGTCTTTTTTGAAGACTAAAGATTTTCTTCCTAAAGATGTAGAAAGAAGTTATTTAGAAAAAGTTGCCTCTCTTTTCCAAGGAAGAATTTGTAAGCTATCAGATTTAACTGATTGGGCTAGATTTTGTTTTTACGATGATTTCGATTATAATGAAGATACCAAAAGTATTTTAGAAAAGGATTTCTCTAAAGAAATCAAAACTTTAGCAGAAAAGTTAAATTTAATCGAAAATTTTAATATTGAAACAATTGAAAAAGAGTTTAGAGCTATAATTGGAGATTTAGGATTGAAAATGAAAGATTTAGTTCATCCGACTCGCATTGCTTTAACTGGAAGAAGGATTGGTCCGGGGTTATTTGAAACCATGGAAGTTTTAGGCAAAGATAAAGTTTGCCAAAGATTAAATAAATTAATTGATTATTGGAAACAAGGAGGTTCTAATGCGTAATTTAGTTTTAGGGTTGTTATTTCTTGTTTTTATTGTCGGTGTAAGTGGCTGTCAGACAGTAAAAGGTATTGGGACAGGTATTTGTGGGCTTGGTATGAATTTAGCTGAAGATGCTAAGAGTACCTGGAGTGCAATTGAGAGAGCTGATGCTTGGGTTGAAGAGAATTACTGGTAAATTCATTAAGAGTATTTTTTTAACCTCAGATAATCCTTCAATAAAAAATAGTTTTTGAAATTATACTTGCCAGAATCTATTGAAAATACTACAATAATAGCGATCTGCCCCGTGGTGTAACTGGTAACCCACCTGATTCTAAGTCAGAATAATATACTGTATGTAGAGGATAAATAACCTTGACAAATCTATATATATGTTGTATATTTATATTGTATAAAATAATACAATAAAGTGTATCAATCTATACAATTTAGTGTATGCATAAATACAAAATATGTTATGAAATATAGATTAAATAAAGAAGGATTATTAGCCAATATAAGTATGTGGAATGGTTTCTTAAGGAGAAAAGTTCATCTAATAGCATGTGGAGGTACAGGCGTTGATTTTGAAGATTGTTTAGGTTTGGTTAAATCCAAGAGTGAGGATATTAATCTAGAAGTGCTCAAAAAGCGTTTTTTAGAAACTTCTTCATATGAAATCGCACAAGAGAGGGTAAATAGAAACTTAGATTCATTTTTACGATTAGTTATTAAAGAAGGGCTATATGGAAGATAAAGAATTATTAAAGCAATTAGCTAGTTTAGGTTTGCCATTATTTCAAACAGAGGAGTATTTTGATGTAAATAAAGTGCTATCTGATACAGTAAGAAGCAAAAATGTTCGTTTATGGGAAAGTTTCCCCCTTTTATTAGTTAATGCTAGCAAAAGTAATGAGTTTAGTTATGAGGAAGTTGTTAGAATGTTAGAGAGCAACTTCTATGGCCAATTGTTTAAGGATCTTGTTTTTGTGTCACTTGCTTTTTATAAGCATTTACATTTAAAATTTAGATGGGCAAGTAGCCTTTTCAAACAGTTAGTATTTTCTAATTCAGATGAAGGAGTATTCAATTCATTCCTTGAACATTTTAAACAAAATCAAGATGTTGTAGTATCTGAAAAAAGACTAAATTTAGAAAGAATGAAAAACGTTTTTAATAATTATTTCAAAAAAGATGAGGCAAGTGTCAACGATTTAAGAGTTCGTAGAGATAATTTATCTTTAGAATATGCGATGTCGCAACTTTTTACACCTAGACAAAAAGAACTTTTTTTAAAGAGATTTAGAGGCGAGAAAATGAACAAAACAGAAAGAGAGTATTTTTCTCGGGTAGTTAAAAAGAAAGTCTTGGCTTTAGCAAATTCTGAATTACATCATTTAGCTAATGCAACAATAAGAGATAACAAATAAAGCTATAGTTTTGAATATTATAATCACAAATTAATGGTAAATTTTAATTGATAAAAGTAAAATTAAATTCTACTTGCTAGAATCTATTGAAAATACTACAATAATAGAAACTTGCCCCGTGGTGTAACTGGTAACACGACTGATTCTGGATCAGTTATTTCTGGTTCGATTCCAGACGGGGCAACCAGTGGATAGTTTTTAAAAGAGGATAATAACTTTAACCAGAATGAAAATAGAATACTTTAATCCAATAACTATTTCTACACCTAAAGATAGAATATATAGCCGCCTTGGCTATGCTAAGGGTATAACTAAACTTAGTGATAAGCAAAGAAATGAAGTTGAAGGTTACATTGAAAGAGCTTTGGAAATTGTTGAGCTAAAAGGTGCGGGTACAATACTTTCGATAAAAAAAATAGAATTTTCCAAGGTTCTACTTACTGAAGATATTGTTTTTGAAAGTGAGGCTTTATCGAAATTTTTAGCTGGTTCTTACGAAGTACTTTTGATGGCAGCTACTTCTGGAAGAGAAATAGTTAAAGCTGTTTCAGAAGATTCTGCTGGTAAAGATATGACTGCATCAGTAGTTTTTGATGCTGTAGCTAGTGAGATGACTGATAGTGCACTTAATTGGATTATTAATTATTTTAATCGAGAACTTTCTCGAAACAATAAGCAAATAACCTCAAGGCGTTTTTCTGCTGGTTACGGAGATTTTTTATTAGAGAACCAGAAGGTTATTTATGATCTTTTAAAGTTAGGACAACTGGGGATTAGTTTGAGCGACAGCCATATGCTTATTCCCGAGAAGTCAGTTACGGCGCTTGCTGGAATTAGATTGAAGCAAGAAGATAAGTAATGAAAGGAAAAATGAATAATAAAATAAAACTTTTGAATAATAAGGTTGTAATTCTTGATGGAGCCACCGGAACCGAGTTACAGAAAAGGGGTATGCTAGCTGGAGCATCTCCTGAAATCTGGTGCATTCAAAATCCTGAAGTTATTTCGGCAATTCATGCTGATTACCAAAAAGCTGGGGCAGAGATAGTTTATACTTCTACCTTTGGTGCCAATACAATTAAACTTAAATCATATGGTAATTATAATGTTGGTGAAGTTAATAAAAAGCTTGCTCTAATTACCAAGAAAGCTGTTAAAGGCAAAGCCCTGGTAGCTGGCGGTATTGGCCCTACCGGTAAGTTTGTAGAGCCTTTTGGGCCACTTAAATTCAAAGAAGCGGTTGAGATTTTTAAAGAGCAGATAAAAGGTTTGCTAGCGGCTAGAGTAGATCTTTTTATAATTGAGACCATGATGGATATACAAGAAGCCAGAGCTGCCTTGATAGCAGTAAAAGAGCTTACTGATAAATTTACTATGGTAACCATGACCTATGAATCAGATGGGCGGACCCTTAATGGGACTGATTCTCTAACAGCTATGAATATTTTACAGAGCTTAGGTGCTGATGCTGTTGGTTGTAATTGTTCTACTGGTCCTAGTCAGATGCTTAAATTAATCAAAGTCATGAAGCCTTATGCGCGAGTTCCTCTTATAGCAAAGCCTAATGCCGGTATGCCCAAATTAGTAAAGGGTGAGGCTTCTTTTGATATGAGTCCTAAAGAATTTGCTTCTTTTGCTAAGCAGTTAGTTTCTGCGGGAGTAAGTTTATTAGGTGGGTGCTGCGGTACTACCCCGGAACATATAAGAAGAGTAAAAAGTGAAGTATCTGGTTTAAAACCGGTTGCATTGTCAAAAAAAAGAGTTAGCTTATTAAGTTCTGCCAGAAGAAGTGTTGTTCTTAGGGGCAAGAAATCTTTTACCATTATCGGTGAAGAAATCAATCCTACTGGTAAGAAACTTTTACAAAAAGAATTACATCAAGGAAAAACTTTTCTGATTCGTCACTTAGCCAGAGAGCAAGAAAAAGCCGGAGCCTCTCTCTTAGATGTTAATGTTGGAGCTGCTGGTATAGATGAGGTCAAGACTCTTAAAAATGTTATTAACATGCTTTCAGTTAACTCTAGCCTTCCCCTGGTTATTGATTCTTCAAATGTTGAGGCAGTAGAGGTAGCTTTGCGAATTTACCCGGGAAGAGCTTTAATCAATTCTATAAGCGGTGAGAAAGGTAAGTTAAAAAAGTTGCTAGCTTTAGCTGCTAAGTATGGAGCAATGTTTATTCTTCTTCCTTTGAAGGGTAAGAGTCTACCTAAGACTTTTGGCCAGAGAAAGAAAATTATTTCCGATATCCTTAAACAGGCAAAAAAATATGGATTTTCTAAAGATGATATTATTGTTGACGCTATGACTCTAGCTGTATCTTCACAGCCTAAAGCAGCAATAGAGACCTTAAAGACGATAGATTGGATTTCTAATAGCCTTAAGGGGAATACTGTTATTGGTCTTTCTAATGTATCTTTTGGTTTGCCCCAAAGAGCCTTAATTAATGCCACTTTTTTAGCCTTAGCTAAGAAAAAAGGCTTAACCCTAGCTATCGCTAAGCCTTCAAAACTAAAGGCTAAATATTCAAAATTAGCTGAGAACCTCTTATTAGTTAAAGATAAAGATGCTAAGTCTTTTTTAGCTTATTTTAGTAAGGCTATTCAAGAGAAAAAAGAATCTAGAGTTTTCCTTTCAGTAGAAGAGAAGATTTCTCAAGCTATTGTTGGCGGTAATAGAGAAGATATAAGAGGGTTTATAAAAGAAGCCATGTCTTCTGGTTGCAAGGCGGATGAGCTTGTTCATAAAATCATGATTCCGGCGATTGAAAAAGTTGGAGAGTTATTTGATAAAAAAGAATATTTTTTGCCTCAACTTATTGCCAGTGCTGAAGCTATGAAAATAGCTTTTAAAGAACTTCAGCCTTTTCTTGAGAGCGATGATTTAGGAAAGGCTAAAAAAACAGTTGTTCTTTTGGCAACAGTAAAAGGTGATATCCATGATATTGGCAAGAACATCGTAGCTCTTATGTTAAAGAACCATGGTTTTGATGTTGTTGATTTAGGTAAAGATGTTTCAGCTGAGAAAATAATAAAAGAGATTAAATGCCATAAGTCTTCAATAGTGGGACTTTCTTCTTTAATGACTACTACTATGGTTAATATTAAAGAAGTTATTGATAAAGCTAGGATAGAGGGATTAAATTGTAGATTTATAGTTGGTGGTGCTGTAGTAACCAGGAGTTTTGCTAGGTCTTTAGGCGCTGAATATGCTAGTGATAGCGTTGAAGCTGTTCGAGTAGTTAAGAAATTAAAATAGGTAGACAATGAAAGAAAAAATCGAAAAAGTATTAGAGGAGATAAGACCAACTTTGAAAGCTGACGGTGGTAATGTAGAGTTAGTTGATGTTACTGAAGATGGAATAGTTAAAGTACGTTTAACTGGTGCTTGTGGCAATTGTCCAATGAGCACCTATACCCTTAAAGTGGGAATTGAACAAAAATTAAAAGAATTAATTCCTGAAATAAAATCAGTGGAACAGGTTAAATAGCCGCTAAATATACGATAACAACATTCCCTATTTAATAACCTTGTTTTTCTTTGAAGAAAAGGTTGCAATTTGTTAACAAATAGGTTAATTAAAAAGATTGAAACTTGACAAATTGCTTAGATTGTGCTATATTTTAATTGATACTGTCACTAATCGACAGTATCAGAGATAAATATGCTAAAAATTATTGAAAGAATTGTTGAAAATGTTCCTAAAGATATCTTAACTGACGATATTCTTATGAATCTTTGGGGTGGTAGTCCGGATAGACGTTATGGAGTTATTAAACGGGCTATTGCCAAGGGAGAGTTAATCCATATTAGGCGAGGGCTCTATCACCTGGCGAGGAGATATCAGCGTAAAAATCCTAACCTTTTTGAATTAGCCCAATGGATTTATGGGCCTTCCTATGTGAGCTTTGAATCAGCGCTTTCTTATCATGGCTGTATTCCGGAATCAGTTTATGCCGTAACTAGCGCCTGTTATCGAAATGCCAAGGAGTTTCGTACTCCATCTGGTATTTTTTTTTATAAACGGATTCCCTATCCTGTACTTTATTTGGGTGTTGAACGTGTAGTTTCCGAAAACAGTACTTTTTTTATGGCATCTCCTTTGAAAGCTATCGTGGATTATGTTTATGCTTATCAAAAGCATTGGCAGGACATTTCTCCATTAATTAAAAGTTTACGTATAGAGCAAGATACCATTTATCAATGGAATTATGATTTACTGGAGGAGTTCAAAGAGCTATATACAAATTATAGGGTTCAAAAATTTCTTAAAGGATTAAAGAAGGATTTAAGTTTATGAGCATTAAAATTATCCAAGAACGCTTTGATACCTATCAGTGCGGTTCTCAACAGGAAGAAGAAAATGCTTTGCGGGAGATTTCGCAGGAAATTGCTTTAGCTGCTTTATCCCGTGGAGATTTTTTCAAGAAAGCGGTATTTCATGGAGGAACCTGTTTGCGGATTTTTTATAGCATGGAACGTTTCTCCGAAGATCTTGATTTTATGTTAAAAAATGCAGATCAACATTTTTCCTTTGAACCTTACATTAAAAACATGGCGATGGAATTTCAATCTTATGGCTATCGTCTTGAGGTAGTCGATCGTTCTAAAACAGAAGATATTGTTAAAAAGTGTTTTTTAAAAGATGATTCTTTAGGCAAAGTTTTAAACCTAACACATTTTAAAGGTGTAACTAACATGAGGAAGATTAAGATTAAGCTTGAAGTCGATACTAATCCGCCGATTGGCAGCAACTTTGAGAATAAATTTTTAGATTTCCCTTTTCCCTTTAGTGCAACCATCCAGGATATGCCTAGTCTTTTTGCTGGTAAAAGCCATGCCTTATTGTGCCGGGAGTATACAAAAGGCCGGGATTGGTATGATTTTATTTGGTATGTTAGCCGACGGATTAATATAAATTGGGAATTTTTATCCGAGGCTATTAATCAACAGGGACCATGGAAAGGGCAGAATATCAAAATAAATCGGAATTGGTATATTAACAAGATGGTAAAGAGGATTGAGGGAATTGATTGGAAGGCGGTCAAGCAAGAGATGGCACGCTTTTTAAAGCCATCAGCTATGATAGGATTAGATCTTTGGGGCAAAGAGTTTTTGTCAGACCGGCTACAAAAATTGTCAGAGATAATTTAAAGGGGTCAACTCCCTTTTTCTCGACATTAATTTAAAGGGGTCAACTCCCTTTTTCTCGACATAGTCAATTTATGGGTGAAATCCTATCTTTCCTTTAGGCTTTTCTGACGGGATCAATAATTGTTTTATGGCATCAAAAACAACCTTGAACTGCGGGTCGTATTTTTTCTCCATATTTTCAATTTTCCGTTGTATACTTTTATGGTTCATGATTATTTCTTTTAGCCTGATAAATGTCCGCATGATCTGAATATTGACTTGTATAGCCACCTTACCCTTAAGTACACTTGAAAGCATAGCAATGCCTTGCTTAGTAAAAGCATAGGGCTTACGTCTTATGCTCATTTTTCCAGAATTGGACATCGCAATTTGCGACTTCCAATTTCCAAATTCTTCCTTGGTTAACTGAAACAGAAAATCTTTTGGAAACCGCTCTATATTTCTTTTGACTTGTTCGTTAAGCCTGCTAGTAGGCACTTTATAAAGTATAGCCAAGTCTCTATCCAGCATTACTTTTTTACCTCTGAGCAGAAGTATTTTATTCTCTATGACTTCCTGTGGAATTAGAAGTTTCGCCGGTGACGATTTTTTACTATGCTTCATACAACTTCCATTTGGTAAAGGGGTCAACTCCCTTTTTCTCCTTTCTTTTTAGGCCTTCCCGGATTTAAACATTTCAATGATCGTTTCAATGCTTTTTCCGTATTCTTGATAAACATCTCTGTTCCTACCACTAAGCCTCTCTTCGTTTTTAATCGCATTTCATCCACCATTATATTATCTTCTTCATAAAGATATGTTTTCCATTCTTTTGTGTTCATATCAAATGATTTTTTCAATGAGATGAACTTCTCGCTTTGCATTCCTGCGTGAATACGTGCACTTGACCACTTATAATCCAAGGCATTATTTACTATTTTTGCCCGAACAGAATTTCTTTCTACATACCGTATCGCGCGATACAAATGTGTTTTATCCATCACACATGAAAAATAACGTCCTTGCCACACATGGCCAGATGATTTTCTTTTTCGATTTACATACTGAGCATATCTCATTGTGAGAGTATTGAAAGCCATACCTAATGATTTTTTATCATGAGGAATTCCTATAATATGTATATGGTTATTCATCAAACAGTAAGCAAGTATGTCTATGTGATACTTTTCTGAACATTCTTTGAGGTAAAGAAGATATTGTCTGAAATCATTTGTTTCTTCAAATATTTCTTGTTGGTAATTCCCTCTCTGAGTTATATGATGTGCTTCATCTGGAATGACTATTCTAACTTGTCGCGGCATATGGCTATCTCCTTTTTTTAATAAATTTGTAGAGCAAATCAAGAAAAGGGAGTTGACCCCTTTCCCCTCATCTATATAGACGTTTGAAAGAGTAAAATTCTTTCATTTTTTTTAAATTTTTATAGAGAAAAGGTGAATGGCGTAGAAAAAGGGAGTTGACCCCTTATAATCATAGAAAAGGGAGTTGACCCCTTATAATTAAAGGTAAAAATTTAAATTGTATATTTTTAAAAATTTCCTTATAATAGAATAAGGTAGCCGAAGGGATGGATATGCATGTGTTGTGTTTATTTCCTTTTAGATTAATAATAATTCAAAGAGGAGGGATGGTATAGGTAGATACAAGTTAAGGGGAAGGAAAAGTTTATTTAGAAGTAAGTTTTAGAAAACAAAAAGTGAGGGTAAAAATGAGTGAAGAGAACAAAGCTTATGTAGGTAATTTAGAGTATGAAGTAGACGAAGATATACTAAAGAGTTTTATTGATGGGAAGGGGATCCAATCAAAAGAAGTAAAAGTAATAAAAGACAAATATACTAACAGATCTAAAGGTTTTGGTTTTGTTTCTTTTGAGACAGATGAAGAACTCCAAAAAGCAGTTGAAGCTTTAGATGGTCAAGAGTTAAAAGGAAGGGCTTTGAAAGTAAATAAGGCTAGACCACCTAAACAAGGCTTTGATCAGGATAGAAGTCCTAGATATTAAAGCTAGGTATAGATAAATTTAATAGGGGCACATCTTGTTTATTAGATTGTAGGGTAAATAGGGTGTGTCTTTTTTTTATTTTTATCTTTTTTTAGGGCTTGACGCATTTTAGTCAATATGTTAGTATCTTATCTATGTTAGCAGTAGTTGAAATCAACAAAAAACAGTATTTAGTAGAAAAAGGCGATTGTTTGGAAGTCCAAAGAATAAAGGACGAGAAGGACAAAATCGTTTTTGATAAGGTTCTTATTCTAGCTGACAGCAAAAAAATAAAAATCGGGACTCCTTATGTTGAAAACGCAAAGGTAGAAGCCCAAATAGTGGAGGAGAAGAAAGGCAAAAAGATTATAGTTTTCAAATACAAACGTAGAAAAAAGTATCGTATAACAAGAGGACATCGTCAAATTTACACTGCTATTAAAATTACTCGCATCGTTTCATCGCCCCTGCCTGCCGGTAGGCAGGTTCTTCAAAGTCCATCAAGTGATAATTGATAAAGTAACAATTTATCTTCGTTCAGGAAAAGGGGGAGAAGGGAGTCTATCTTCAACTAAAATTTCTTCTCGTAAAATGACTTTTTCTGGAGGAGATGGTGGCAAGGGTGGTAATGTTATTTTAAAAGTTAGTCCTCATCTTTATGATTTAAGTAAGTTTAAAGGTACTAAGAAGTTTGTTGCCTCTTCCGGTGAGAGTGGTAGATCGAGAAAACAAAGAGGGAGAGATGGCCAAGATTTAATTGTTAATGTTCCTTCAGGAACCAGGGTTTTGAGAAATGGTAAAGTAATTGCTGATTTGGTTGGTGAAGGTGTAGAATTTTTAGCTTGCAAAGGTGGCAGAGGCGGTAAAGGTAATTCTAAACATGCTCCTGCTCCAGCTGAAGGTCGTCAAGAGAAGGAAGTAACCTTAGATTACCGCATTCCTAATGATGTGGCTATTTTAGGTTTTGGTAATAGCGGGAAGACTTCTCTCTTTAATGCTTTAACTGGTCAAAACCGCAAAGTAGCAGAGTATTCTTTTACAACTACTTCTTGTTTTTGGGCTAATAGTGATTATGGATTTGAAAGATTTGTTATTTTAGATACTCCACCTTTTAAAAAGAGTAAAGAGACTCAAGGTTTAGTAGAAAATGCATTCTTAAGACATATTTTTCGTAGTAAAATACTTTTATTTTTGAAGGATGAAATGTCTAGCCCTGATGCTTTTTTGGGATTAGAGCAAGAGATTAAAAGGTTTGATAGTTCTTTGCTAAAGGAGAAAAATTTTTTTTACTTGTTGGCTAAAGTTGATACAATAGATAATAAGAAGATTGAAAAAGGAGTTTTAACAGTATCAACCAATAAGCTTGAAACAATTGAGAATCTTAAAAAAAAGATCTCTAAGAAATTGAAAAAAATTAAATAAAAATATTATGGCAAAAGATACAAAAAAAATAGTAGTAAAAATTGGGAGTAGTGTTATTGCCCCTGAAGGAAAATTAGATTCGAACTTAATTTTACAGTTAGTCAAAGATATCCTTTTAGTTGAGAAAAAAGGTTATAAGGTTGTTTTGGTTAGTTCAGGAGCAATTGCTTGTGGTTTTAACCAACTTAAATTAAAAAAAAGACCTAGTAGTATGCATGCTCTTATGGCAATATCTTCTTTAGGGCAAATTATATTAATGGATATGTTTAATAGTAAGTTTAAAAAATATAAACGTAATTGCGCACAAATTCTTCTTACTTGGGATGACTTTGATATTCGTCAACGCTATATAAATATTTCCAAGACGATTAAAGAGCTTTTATCAATCAATGTTATACCGATAATAAATGAGAATGATGTTGTATCTCATGAGGAGATTAGCATCGGTGATAATGATCGTCTTTCAGCATTTGTTGCTGACTTAATTGGAGCCGAGCAATTGATAATTTTATCAGATGTTGAAGGTTTGTTTGATCAGAAAAGATTGATTAAACAAGTTGACAGAATAGATAATAAAATAAGAGCTTTTGTTAAAAAACAAGATAAGACTCATACTAAAGGTGGCATGGACACAAAACTTGATGCAGCAACAAAAGCTAATCTTTCAGGGATAAAAACAGTAATTGCTAATGGTAGGAAGAAGAATGTTATTTCACGAATAGTTGCAGCTGAAAGCATTGGCACTTTATTTCTGCCTTGTAAGGATATTGAAAAATCACGTAAACGCTGGATTGATAGTAAGAAAATAAAAGGCGTAGTTATCATTGATGCTGGGGCAAAAGAGGCTTTATTAAATAAAGGTAAGAGTTTATTAGGTGTTGGAATTATTGAAGTTAGATCTAAATTTAATAAAGGTGATGCAGTTATGATAGTCGATAGCCAAGAAGATGTTCTAGGTTGTGGATTAATTAATTATGGTTCTGATGATTTTAAAAATAGTAAAACTAAGCGTTTTGAGAAAGAAGTAATTCATAGAGACAATTTTGTTAAAGCAGCGCATGGCTGGACTGACTATAAGAACAAAAAATAACTGATAAATTTATATGAGTACTTATATTAAAAATTTAGTAAAAGAAGCTAAAATATCTAGTTATAAACTAACACAATTAACTACTAAGGATAAGAATAAGGCTCTTAAAAATATGGCTAAAGCTTTGATAATTGAAAAAGACTTTATTCTGCGTGAAAATAAAAAAGATATTGCGCAAGCAGTTAAGAATAATTTAAAAAAGAGTTTTATTGACCGACTCAGCTTAAATGATAAACGTTTGAATGAAATGAGTGCTTCGCTAAAAGCAGTAGCAAGTTTAGCTGATCCTATTGGGAAAACTATATCTTCAAAAAAGAGGCCTAACCAGATGGTGGTAAAAAAGATCAGAGTTCCTATAGGTGTAGTTTTAATTGTCTATGAAGCAAGACCAAACGTTACTAGTGATTGCATCAGCTTACTGTTTAAAACTTCTAATGTTGGGATATTAAGAGGCGGAGGCAGTTCTATAAATTCTAATAAGGCCATAGGAAAAGTGTTAGATAAAGCAATAAAAAAAAGTAATATTAATTTTCCGGTATTTTTTATAGTTGATAAGACAGAACATAAAGTAGTAAATGAACTCTTAGAAGCTGATCAGTATATTGATTTAGTTATTCCTAGAGGAGGAGAAGCTCTTATCAGAAAAGTTACTAATATATCAAAGATACCAGTGATAAAACATTATAAAGGGGTATGCCATATTTATATAGATAAAAAAGTTAACTTAAAACAGGCTCTAGAAATTTGTGTAAATTCAAAAGTACAAAGACCATCAGTTTGCAATGCTGTAGAGACTATTCTTGTTCATAAAACTGTAGCCAATAAATTTTTACCTCTTCTTAAAATAATGTTTGATAAATTTGGTGTTGAAATAAGAGGAGATTCTAAAACAGTAAAATTGTTATCAGGCATAAAGAAAGCAAGTGACAAAGATTGGACTACAGAATATCTTGATTTAATTATTTCAATAAAAATTGTAGAATCAATTGAGCAAGCAATTGAACATATTAATCTTTATGGTTCTCACCATACTGATAGTATTCTTACTAAAGATATTAGTAGTGCTAATAAGTTTACAAAAGAGGTAGATTCTGCTTGTTGTTTTAGTAATATTTCTACTCGTTTTAGTGATGGCTATCAATTTGGCTTAGGAGCAGAAATAGGCATTTCTACTGATAAACTACATGCTAGAGGACCAATGGGGTTAGAGGAACTAACTATATATAAGTATGTGGTTGTAGGAACAGGTCAAATACGTGTATAAAGGAAGAAGGATAAAGGATAAAGGAAGAAGTGAAGAGTAATGAAGGGAAAAGAGATTTAGAAGAAAGAACTTTCAATTTTGCGGTAGAAACGGTTAAATTTTTGAAAGATATCAAATATTCAAAAGAATTTGAAACTATAAAATATCAATTATCAAAATCAGCCACTTCAATTGGTGCAAATTATGAAGAAGCTCAGGGAGCATATAGTAAAGATGATTTTAAATATAAAATAAGTATTTGTTTTCGTGAGTCAAAAGAGAGCAATTATTGGTTGCGAATTATAAAAGCAGCTGACATTTCAAAGGGGCAAAAGTTGGATTATTTAACTAAAGAAGCAGAAGAATTAAAGAAGATTTTCTCAAGCATAATGAAGAAGATCCATAAGCGAGATGATGTATAGTATTTTACTTTATCCTTTAACCTTTAACCTTTATCCTTAATATGAAGATAGGAATACTTGGAGGAGCATTTAATCCACCGCATGTAGGGCATCTTACTATAGCTCAAGATATTTTAGATTCTCTTGAGTTAGATAAGGTTTTTTTTGTTCCTACTAATACTTCTCTGCATAAAAATAATAATGGTGTTAATGGACAGATAAGATTAGAGATGGTAAAATTGGCAATTTCAGGTAACGAGGCTTTTGAAGTTCTAGATTTAGAGATAGAAAGAGGAGGTACTTCTTTTACTATTGATACTGTTAGAGAATTAAAGAAAAAGTATTTTCAAGATGAGTTGTATCTTATTATTGGTTCAGATTTAGCAAACGAATTTTCTTCTTGGAAGGATTATGAGGATATAATAAAAGAAGTAAAAATAGTAGTTGCTAATCGTAAGGAATATCCTCTAAACAAAAGAACTCCTTATTTAGCAGTAGACATTAGACAGATAGAATTATCTTCATCTCAAATACGAAGATTAGTAAAAAAACAGTCTTCGATAAAAGGTTTGGTTAAAGAAGCAGTAGAGAGCTATATACAGAAATATAATCTTTATAAAAGTTGAAGGAGAAATAATGATTAAATTTGGCACTGATGGATGGCGAGCAATTATAGCTGAAGAGTTTACTTTTGAAAATTTAAGGATCGTTTCTCAAGCAATTGCTGATTACCTAGAAGAAACAGTAGGGAAAAATAAACGTAGGAAAGTTGTTATTGGGTATGATCGTAGATTTTTGTCAAAAGAATTTGCAGAGACAGTAGGGTGTGTTTTGACAGCTAACAATATAAAAGTTAATTTATCAAATAGAGATGTCCCTACTCCAGTAGTAAGTTTTCATTGTCGAAAAAGTAAATATGATTTAGGTGTGATGATTACAGCATCTCACAATCCGGCGAAATTCAATGGTTTAAAAATTAAGACTTCTGAGGGTGGTTCTGCTGATAAAAATCTTACTGACAGAGTAGAGAGCTTGTTTGGTAAACGTAAACCTAAATCCATTGACATAGATTTAGCTAAGAAGAAGAACTTGTTAGTTGTAGAAGATTTAACTATTGTTTATATGGATTTTTTACGAAAATTTATAGATCTAAAAAATATAAAAAAATTAAAATTAAAAGTTTTAGTAGACGTAATGTATGGTTCAGGAGGTAATTTTGTTGAAAAAATATTAGGTCGTAGCAATATTGAAATAGATTATTTACATAATGAGTTTAATCCTTCTTTTAAGGGGGTTCGTCCTGAGCCAATAGCTAGTAGTTTAGTTGAGCTTATGGCTAAAATGAAAAAAGGAAAATATGATATAGGTATATCTTTAGATGGTGATGCTGATAGAATTGCTATGGTTGATAATAAGGGTAATTATATAAATGCCCAAGTTATATTACCTCTTCTAGCTATTCATATGGTTAAGAACAGGAAGGTTGATGGAGGAATTGCTAAAACTGTTGTTGGTAGCAATGTAATTGATAAGGTAGCACTTTCTTTAGGGGTGGCTTGTTATGAAACTCCAGTAGGGTTTAAATATATATCTGATTTATTTAAAAACAATCTTATTTGTATTGGTGGAGAAGAAGCTGGAGGAATTGGGTTTAAAAATTATATACCTGAGAGAGATGGCTCAGCAGCCTTTCTTCTTCTATTGGAGATGATTGTCGCCGAGGGTAAAAAGTTTAGCACTCTTTTAAATGATTTTTATAAGAAATATGGCCGTTATTATTATAGTCGGTCAGCTATTTCAGTAAAAAGCATTAAAAAAGGTTTATCAGAGTTAAAGTTGCCAACTTCTCTTAATGGTAAAAAGGTAGAAAGAATAAATACCCTTGATGGAATAAAATTGATAGCTGATGATTGTTGGCTTATGTTTAGAAAATCAGGCACAGAGCCAATTGTTAGAGTTTATGCTGAAAGCAAGAGCAAAAAAGAATCTGAAGAGCTTGTTGCTTTAGGTGAAAAAAAAGTTTATGTTTTATAGAGCATCTACTGCCTTAGTTTATTGTTATTTGATAGCACTTTTTGATTTGAAGATAGAAGGAAAAGAGTCTGTTCCTAAGAAAGGTCCTTTTATTTTAGCGGCAAATCACCTAAGTAATTTAGATCCACCTCTTTTGGCTACTGTTTCTCCTCGAAAGGTAGGGTTTCTTGCTAAGGAGGAGTTATTTAAAACTAAGATAGCTGCTTTTTATTTTAAAGGAGCAGGAGTAATGCCTTTGAAGAGAGGGCAAAATGATATTAGGGCTATACGCTTAGCTCTTAAAGTACTTAAGAATAGGCCTTTAACTATTTTTCCTCAAGGCACACGTGGAACTAGCATGGAGGCAGCTAATAGTGGTGTAGGTTTTCTTTGTAGTAAAGCTAAAGTTCCTGTAGTTGCAGCAAAAATTTATGGAACTGATCAAAAGTCTTCTAAAGATGTAAATTTATTCAACAAAGGCAAGATAAGGGTTATCTTTGCTAGAGTTGAAAATATAGAAGAAGGTGATAGTTATCAAGATATCACCCAAAAAGTCATGGGTAAAATAAAAAGTCTTTGAGGCTCTTACCGTTGACAAATATAGCGATTTGAAAAATAATTGTGAATTTTTTAAGGAGGATTAGTTAAAAATGGAAGATCTATCTACAGAACTAGCTAAAGCATATTATGATTCTATTAAGGAACTAAACGAGGGAGAGATTATAACCGGCAAGGTTATTGTTGTAAATCCTACTGAAGTTATAGTCGATGTTGGTTATAAGTCTGAAGGGGTAATCCTTCGCGATGAGTTTAAAGGAGTCGATATAGAAAATTTAAAAGAAATTGATGTCTATGTCGAGAATGTTGAAGATGAGGATGGTAAAATTATTCTTTCTTTTAAGAGAGCTAGAGAAGCAAAAGGATGGTTAACTCTTCTTGAAAGTTTTAAAGAAGGGGACCTGGTAGAAGGCATAACTTTACGTAAGGTAAAGGGTGGATATATAGTAAGTGTTTTTGGGGTTGAAGGATTCTTGCCTCAAAGCTTGTCATCATTTAGAAATTTTGAAAATGATGACATGATGAGCAAGACCTTTAAATTCCAAATTATAAAGATGAATAAATTAAAGGGGAGCTTTATTGTTTCTCGTAAAGATGCTGTTAGGGCAGAAAGAGAAGTTTTACGTAAAAAGATTTGGGAAGAGATTAAAGAAGGAGAAACAATAAAAGGAAGGGTAAAAAGTATCACTAATTTTGGTGCTTTTATTGATTTAGGGGGAGTAGATGGACTTCTTCATATAGCTGACATGAGTTGGAAGAAGATTACTCATCCTTCTGAAATTGTTGCCGTAGGAGATGAAATCCAAATAATGATTTTAAAATTTGATAAAGAAAAAGGTAAGATTTTCCTTGGCTTAAAGCAGACTACTCCTGATCCTTGGAAAGAAATAGGTGATAAATTTCCAGTAGATTCTTTGATAAAGGGTAAAATCACTAATATTCAAAATTATGGAATATTCGTAGAGTTAGAAAAGGGAATTGAAGGATTAGTCCATATAAGCGAAGTTTCTTGGACAAAGAGATTTATTAATCTCCACGATGTTTTTGCTATTGGTGATACTGTAGAAGTAAAAATAATCAGTGTTGATTCTGGTGAAAGAAAAATTTCTTTGAGTATAAAACAATTGGAAAAGGATCCATGGGAAGATGTAGAGAAATTAATTACTATTGACAGTGTAATCGCTGGTAAAGTTAGTGGTTTTGGAGATGGTTGTACTTATGTAGAACTAGAGAATGGCTTAGAAGGTGTCATTTTCAATGAAGATATTTCTTGGACTAAAAGACTAACTCGATCTCAAGAAGTTTTAAAGAGAGGACATGGCTATGAATGGAAAATTTTAGGTTTAGATCGAAGCAATAAAAAAGTCATTTTGGGTGTGAAACAATTGGTAAAAGATCCATGGCCTCAAATTATTGAAAAATTTCCAATAGGAAGAATTGTAGAAGGCGAGGTAATTAAAATTACTAATTTTGGAGTGTTTGTAAGTATAGATAAAGATTTAGAAGGGTTAGTTTTCTCAGGAGAGATAGAAAAAAAAGCCATGGATCAGTACAAGCCTGGTGAAAAAATGCAAGTTAAGATAATAAAAATTGACCAGGGGTCGGCAAAAGTAGGTCTTTCAGCAAAAATAAATGAAGAACAAAATAGACCAACATCTTAAACTAATAAAAGAGAACTCAGTTGACTTAATTTCTGAGTCAGAATTAATCCTTAAGCTAGAGAATTCTTTTAAGAAGAATAAACCTCTTAAACTGAAGATTGGTTTTGATCCGACAGCAAGAGATATTCATCTAGGGCATACTGTGCTTCTTAGGAAATTACGTAAATTACAGGACTTAGGACATCAGGTTTATCTTATTATAGGGGACTTTACTGCTAAGATAGGAGATCCTTCTCAAAGAAGCGTCTTGCGGCCAGTTTTAACCGACAGGGAAATTAAATCTAATGCAGCTACTTATACTCATCAGGTATTTAAGATTCTTAACAAAAGAAAAACTAAGATAATTAACAATAGTGTTTGGTATGCGAAAATGGGATTACCTAAGTTTTTATCTTTGTTATCTTCTTATACTATAGCTAGGATACTTGAGCGTGATGATTTTTCAAAAAGGATTAGTAAAGGTAAACCTCTTACTGTTTTAGAAATAGTCTATCCTTTAATACAAGGATATGATTCTTATATGATGGGAGCTGATATTGAGTTTGGTGGGACTGATCAGAAATTTAATTTGATTGTTGGTCGGCATCTTCAGCAGACTTTTGGTCAATCTTCTCAAGTAGTTGTTACTATGCCTATTTTAGTAGGATTAGATGGAAAGGACAAGATGTCGAAGTCTTTAAATAATTATATTGGTGTAACAGAAGACCCTAAATCGATGTTTGGTAAAATTATGAGTATTTCTGATGAAGTTATGTGGGAATATATTAGATTGCTTAGTGATTTTAATCCTAAGGAATTAAAAGATCAACATCCTAAACTGGTTAAATTAAATTTATCAGAAAGCATTGTTTCATTTTATCATTCTAAAGAAAAGGCTCAAATAGAGAGAAAAGAATTTGAAGGAGTATTCTCTAAAGGGAAATTACCCAAAGAGATGCAAATACTTCAAGTGAAAGAAACTGTGGTTGATATAGTAGAAATTTTACATTTAGCTAAAATTGTCGCTTCTAAAAATGAGGCTCGAAGGCTTTTGGCTCAAGGAAGTATCTCGCTTCTAGATTCAGAGGCTAAAGTAATTGCTGTTTTGAAAGAACAAAGCTTAAAAATTCCTCAAGAAGGAGCGATTCTTAAGGTTGGTAAGAAGAGATTTTTAAAGTTAACCCTTCAATAAAATTTCTTGCATTTTACCTTGCGATTGTTATAATAATTTTCCAGAAAGCCCCAATCTTTTAGGTAATGAAAGCTGTTTTAAAATAGCAGATTCCTAGATTAGTGTTAAGGTTAAGGGATAATAATATATGCCGGAGTTGAGAAAAGATCCTATTATTGGACGGTGGGTTATTATTGCTACTGAAAGAGCAAAAAGACCTAATGATTTTAAACCGGAAAAAGAAGCTATCATTGGAAATGGTTTGTGTCCTTTTTGTGAGGGTAATGAAAAATTAACACCTCCTGAAGTTGATGCAGATAGACCTTCTTCTAATGATAGAGACATTCCAGGCTGGCTTATCAGAACAGTTCCTAATAAATATCCAGCCTTAGAAAATGTAGCTGATTTGAAAAAAAAGAGTCAAGGAATTTTTGATATGATGGAGGGGGTAGGCCAGCATGAGGTTATAATAGAAAGTCCTAGCCATGAGAAACAATTAGCTGACTTAAGTGTTGAGGAGATTAAGAGAGTAGTAGCTGTTTATAAGAGAAGAAGTATTACTTTGGGTGAAGATAAACGTTTTAAATATGTATTAATATTTAAAAATTATGGGTTAGCTGCCGGTGCTTCTTTAGAACATAGCCATACTCAATTAATATCTTTACCAATAGTTCCTAAGAGAGTTATTGGAGAGCTTGAAGGTATACAGCGTTACTTTAAAGAGAAAAAGAAATGTGTGTTTTGTGATTCAATTGAACAAGAAAGAAGAGAGCAAAAACGCCAGGTTTGTGAGAATGATGATTTTTATGCTTTTTGTCCTTTTGCTTCGCGATCACCATTTGAGGTTTGTATAATTCCTAAGAAGCATCAGCATTCTTTTGTTGCTATTAGTGAAAGTGAAATTGATAGTTTTTCAAAAATATTAAAAGATGTTCTTATGCGGATTAAAGTTTTATTAAATAATCCGCCTTATAATTTTATTATCCATACTAGTCCACTTAATGGTGAAACTAACGAATTGTTTCATTGGCATGTTGAATTAATGCCTAAGCTAACTAAAATTGCTGGGTTTGAGTGGGGAACAGGGTTTTATATAAATTCTACACCGCCAGAATTGGCGAGTGAATGTTTAAGAGAGGTAAAAGTTTAAAAAGTAAATTTTCAAAAAGGAGGAAAAAATGGCAATAAAAGTAGGTATTAATGGATTTGGTAGAATTGGAAGATTGGTATTAAGATCAATGATAGAAAGAGAAGAAAATGATATTAATGTTGTGGCTGTAAATGATCTTACTGATGCTGCTACATTAGCTCATCTTCTTAAGTATGATTCGAATTTTGGTATTCTTTCAAATGAAGTTAAAGCTGAAGGTGATTCTATCGTAATTGATGGTAAAAAAGTCAAAGTTTTATCAGAGAGAGATCCTGGTAAACTTCCTTGGGCAGAATTAGGAGTAGATGTAGTAGTAGAATCAACTGGGTTTTTCCGTGATGCTCAAAAAGCTGGTTTGCATTTATCAGCTGGAGCAAAGAAAGTTATAATATCAGCCCCAGCTAAAGGAGATGTTGCGACTTTTGTTTTAGGAGTAAATGAAGAAAAATATGATTCTAGTAAAGATCACATAGTATCTAATGCTTCTTGTACTACTAATTGTATCGCACCAGTAACAAAGGCTTTAAAAGATGCTTTTGATATTAAAAAAGGGCTTATGACTACAATTCATTCTTATACTAATGACCAAAAGGTTCTAGATTATCCACATCCTGATTTACGTAGAGCTCGTGCAGCAGCACTTTCAATGATTCCAACTACAACTGGTGCAGCTAAAGCGGTAGGCTTAGTTATTCCTGAGCTAAAAGGCAAACTTGATGGTTTAGCAATAAGAGTTCCTACACCTACTGTTTCTATAGTTGATGTTGTATTTCAATTAGGAAAAGAGACTACTACTGAAGAAGTAAACAAAGTTTTAACTGATGCTGCCAATGGTAAGATGAAAGGGATAATGGGGGTAAACAATGAGCCTTTAGTATCTATTGATTTTAAGAAGAATCCACTTTCTTCAATAGTAGATGCTAAACAAACATTTTGTTTTGGCGATATGGTTAAGATTTTATCTTGGTATGATAACGAATGGGGTTATTCTTGCCGAATAGTAGATTTAATTAAGTATATAGTTAAATAACTAAATGTAGGAGAGGGTCTTGCGTCGGTCCGATATTTTTATGAATAAGAAATCAATAGAAGACATTGAAATTAAGGGGAGAAAAGTATTGGTACGAGTTGACTTTAATGTACCTTTGGATCAGGACCTAAACATTACTGATGATAATAGGATTCAAAAGGCAATGGAGACAATAAATTACATTCTTGGAGCTAGAGGAAAGCTTATCTTAATGAGTCATTTAGGTAGACCTAAGGGTGAGAAGAAAAAAGAGTTTAGTTTGAAACCAGTAGCTGAATACTTAAGTAAATTATTAAGTAAACCAGTTAGGTTGCTTGATGATTGTATTGGTAGTGGAGTTAAAACGGTTATTGATCAAATGAACGAAGGTGATGTTGTGCTCTTAGAAAACTTAAGATTTCATAAGGGAGAAACAAAGAATGATTCTGAGTTTGCTAAGAAGCTAGCTGAGTTAGGAGATGTTTTTGTTAATGATGCTTTTGGAACTTGTCATCGGGCTCATGCTTCTACTGAAGGAATAACACATTATCTTGAGTCAGTATCGGGATTTTTAGTTAAAAAAGAAATAGAATATTTTAGTAAGATTCTAACTTCAAGTGTTAAACCTTTTATTTTTATATTAGGAGGAGCAAAAGTATCAGACAAGATTCCAGTTATAGAGAATATGATTGATAAGGCTGATTGCTTTTTGATTGGTGGAGCAATGGCTTATACTTTTATGAAAGTGCAAGGTATTGATGTTGGTTCTTCGCGTGTTGAGGAAGAATCATTTGAAATAGTAGAGAAGATACTCAAGAAAGCAAAAGACAAAGGTGTTGAAATATTGTTGCCAGTTGACCATGTAATCACCGATGATATCAAGGAAGCGACTAATGTTAAAACTACTGAGGGTGCTAGTGTAGATGCTGGATTTATGGCTGTTGATATTGGGCCTAAGACAATAGAACTTTTTTGTGATAAGATAAAAGAAGCTAAAACTATTGTTTGGAACGGGCCAGTAGGAATTTTTGAAAAAGATCTATTTGCTCAAGGTTCTAAAGCGATTGCTATTGCGATTGCTGCTTCAAGCGCAACATCAGTTATTGGTGGAGGAGATACTGCAGCTGCTGTAGCAAAATTTTCTCTAGCTGATGCGATGTCACATATTTCTACTGGTGGTGGAGCATCTCTAGAATATTTAGAAGGTAAAGTATTGCCAGGAGTTGCTGCTTTAGCTGATAAGGATAAAGGATGAAGGGAGAAGGGAGAAGTGAAGAAAATTAGGTATGTATTTTTACTTTATCCTCGATCCTTAATAATGAGGAGATAGATATGAGGAAACCTATTATTGCTGGAAATTGGAAGATGAACAAAACTATTTCTGAATCAATTGAGTTGGTTAATATTTTGAAAAGAGAACTTATTGATATCCAAGAGGTAGAGATTATTGTTTGTCCGGTATATACAGCTCTTTCTGATGTTTCAGATTTATTAGTAGATTCTAATATATCTTTGGGAGCACAAAATGTTTATTGGGAGCCCTCAGGTGCATTCACTGGTGAAATTTCACCTTTAATGTTAAAAGATATTGGGTGTAAGTATGCAATTATAGGACATTCTGAAAGAAGAAAGTATTTTAATGAAACTGACCAGAGTGTAAACAAAAGAATTAAAGCAACTCAAGGTTCAGGGTTAACTCCTATTTTTTGTGTAGGTGAAACTTTAGAAGAGCGTGAAGCAAATAAGACTACTGATGTTGTAAAAAGACAATTAGCTGGAGGGCTAGAAGACTTAGATAAGGATGCTCTTCTAAATCTAATTATTGCTTATGAGCCAGTATGGGCTATTGGTACTGGGAAAACCGCAACTCCCGAGCAAGCTCAAGAAATTCATAGTTTTATTAGAAGTTGGCTAGTTGATAATTGCTCAGGAGAAATAGCAGGAAGTTTGCGTATTCTTTATGGAGGAAGCGTTAAAGAAACTAATATAAAGGAACTAATGCAAAAAAGTGATATTGATGGAGCATTAGTAGGGGGGGCTTCCTTAGATAGTTCTTCCTTTGTAGGAATAGTAAAGAATTCCTTGGAATAATTTTTAATAAGCCTGTCTGTTGGCAGGTAGGGAGAAAAACTAATATGTATAATTTAATGTTAACTATTCATGTTATTGTTGTAATATCTTTAATTGGAATGATCCTTGTCCAAAGAGGTAGAAGCGGAGGTCTTGTTGAGGCTTTGGGGGGAGTAGAATCAATTTTTGGTACTAAGACTAATAATTTTTTTGTAAAGGTAACTGTAATTTTAGCTATTGGGTTTTTCCTTACTTCAATATCATTAGCCTATCTTTCTAAACAGAAAGGAAGATCTTTAATGGGTCGATATGAAGATATAACTGCTGATGTTGAGAAAAAAGATGTCATTAAGGATACTGTTGAAAATACTTCCGAAGAAATTAATCAAGATTTGTCTAAAGAAACAACTATCTCAAAAGAATTAACGCCTTCTCAGGATTCTTCATTATCAGCTGATGGAGAAACTTTGTCGTTATCGAATGAAGAGTAAAATATTTTTACTTATAATAATAAGTAGTTTGTTTTCAGTTTCTTTAGTTTTGGCTAAGGGAATTTTTAAGAAGCCTTACAAAGATTACAAAATCATTTGTGGTCAAAAAGGCGGAGAACTAATTTTATCTACTGTTACTGACCCTAAGTCATTTAATCCAATAGTTGCTCAAGAAACCTCGACTACTCAAATCACAGGTTATATTTTTGAAGGGCTAACCCAAACTGATCCAGTAACTTTAGAAGTTTTGCCTAATTTAGCTAAAAGTTGGGATATTTTTCTTGATGGCAAAGAATGGATTTTTTATTTGCGTAGAGACGTTAAGTGGAACGATGGAGAAAAGTTTACAGCTCGCGATGTTATTTTTACTTTTAATAATTTAATTTATAATTCTAATATTCCCACGAGTAGTAGAGATATTTTTACTGTAGAAGGGGAGAAGATAACTGTTGAGCAGATTGACGATTATACAGTAAAATTTTCATTGCCCTTTACTTTTGCACCTTTCTTGCGCGCTCTTTCTCATGAAATTTTGCCAGCTCATAAGTATGCTTCTTTAGTAGAAGAGGGTAAGTTTACTTTTAGTATGGGGTTAGATACAAAGCCGGCAGATATTGTTGGGACAGGACCTTTTAAATTAGCTAAATATTTTCCTGGAGAAAGAGTAATATTAGAAAGAAACCCTTTTTATTGGAAGAAAGACTCTTGCTTAGGGCAATTACCTTATTTAGACAAGATATTATTTGTTATTCTTTCTAACCCTGATAGATCAATGTTAAAGTTTTTAGAAGGTGAGATTGATCATTATTCAATAAGGCCTCAAGATTTAGGGATTTTAGGACCGGATCAAGAGAAAGGCGATTTTACAATTTATAATGCTGGACCATCTTTGGGTTCTAATTTTTTAGTTTTTAATCAAAATCCTGGTTTAAATCCGCATACTAATAAGCCTTTTGTTGAACCTTATAAGTTGGAGTGGTTTAAGAATAAAGATTTTCGTAGAGCAATGTCTTATGCAATAAATCGGGAAAAAATTATTGATATTTTAATGAATGGATTAGGTATTCCTCAACATTCTTCAGTCAGCCCGGCAAATATATATTATTATAACGATAAGGTTGAAAAATATTTTTATGATTCTGATAAAGCTAAGGACATTCTTCTTGGCATAGGTTTTAGTGATAAGAATCGAGATGGAATTTTAGAGGACGATCAAGGTAGACCCTTAGAAATTACATTTTTTACTTCGGCTGAAAATACTCAAAGAGTTCAAATTGCTACCTTAATTAAAAAGGATTTTGAGAATATTGGCTTGAAAGTACATTTCCTACCTTTAGATTTTAATAATTTAGTTAGTAAACTTACAGCTACCCTTGATTGGGAGATGATTTTAATTGGACTTACTGGTGGGATTGAACCTTATTTTGGTAAAAATGTTTGGTCTTATCAAGGTAACTTACATATGTGGAATCTTAGTAAAAAACCTTTATTTGAATATGAGAGTGAAATTGAAGATATTTTTAATCAAGTTGCAAGGATAATTGATGAAGAAAAGAGAAAGGTTTTATTCTCACGTTGGCAGGAAATAGTATCTCAAGAGCTTCCTTTTATTTATACTGTAGTTCCTTATTCTATTTATGCAATAAGAAATAAATTTGGTAATCTTTACCCTACTACCTATGGTGGTGCTTTTTCTCAAATAGAGTATATTTATCTAGTAAAATAAGTAATCGGTGAGTCAATGGGGGTGTAGCAAGACGATCGAAGGATTTTTCCCTTCGATTTATTTTTTTGCTTGACAGTATCAGTTATGTATTGTATAATATTGATACAATGAAACATAAGCAGAAAATAACTAAACTAAGAAAACAAATCAATTCTCAGTTTGAGAAGTTAACTAAACTTCAGGCAGAAATGCTGTCTCCCAAAGAAATGATAGCAGCCTGTTTAATCAAACGATATCTTGGGACAAAAGAGCAGAAAAGAGTATCTCCCGCGTTTTATCTATCCGTATTTAAAAATGGCCGGACAATATTAAAGCATGTTTCTAAACGCGATGTAGAATTAGTAAAGGTTCGAGTTATGGCATGGAAAAAATATCGAGAGGACTTAAAAAGATGGCAAAAACTGACTCAAGCCATCCGGCAGGATTTAAAACAATTAGGTAAAATGCAAGATCAACCGGAGTAAAAATAAGATGGCTAAATCTCGATTTAAGATTTTCAAAAGAAACAGTTTTTTAGGAAATCTGGCATTTTGTTCGGCATGTATAGAAAAACAGCAAAGAATAGATCGATTAGAAGAAGAAAACACTTCGCTTAGGTCAAAGCTAAAATATAGAGAAACGAAAGATCAGCAAGAATTTTTCGGCGCGTCTACGCCATCGTCTAAAAAGAAGTTCAAAGAAAAATCTTCGCCGGAAAATCAAACAAAGCAAGGCGGCGCGAAACAAGGGCATAAAGGCAATGGCCGCCGCATATTCGAGGCCGAAGAAGCTGATGAGATTATTGATTATGCTGTTCAAATAACACATTGCCCGAAATGTAATGTTTTATTGGAAGAGAAAAGAACGGAAGAACGGCCAGTAATTGAGGGACAAATGCTTAAACCCAAAAAGATTTTATTTCGTTCTAAAATAAAGCGTTGCCCAAAATGCCGTAAACTTTTCCATAAAAAACTACCCGTACTTAAACGCAATAAATACGGAACCCGATTCATTAGTAACTCAGCGATAATGCACTATCTGCATGGTATTCCTCTTAAACGTGTTGAAGAACTGTGGGGAAATGATGTTGTAGCGGGAAATTTGATTAAGTTATTCCATAGGATAGGACAAATATTTAATCCCATGCTGAAACAATTAAAAGAAGATTATCGGCAAGCAGAGGTAAAACACGCGGATGAAACAGGCTGGCGAACAGATGGAGATAACGGATACGCCTGGTTATATACAAACAAAGATACAAGTATATTTGAATTTAGAGGAACCAGATCGGGTAAGGTAGTAAAAGAGATTTTAGGAGAAAAAAAATTGCCGGGGATTTTGGTAGTAGATCGTTACGCCGCGTATAATCAAGCGCGTTGTAAACTTCAATATTGCTATGCGCATTTATTGCGGGATGTCCAGAATTTGGAAAAAGAATTCCCTGAATCAACTGAAATTAAAGATTTTGTAACTTGCGCGGCTCCACTGCTCGCAAAGGCAATGAGCCTGAGAAACGAGAATATCTCAGAAAAAAGATATTATGAAAAAGCGCGGGATTTAAAGGAGAAAATCATGGCCACGATGAATGGCCCCGGTAAGCATCCCGGCATACAAAAAATACAAGATATTTTTCGAGAAAAAAGCAATCGTCTTTTCCATTGGGTAGAAAATCGCAATGTGCCAGCGGATAATAATTATGCGGAACGAGAGCTTAGACCGACAGTAATCGCGCGGAAGGTGAGCCATGGTTCCCAATCAAAGGCTGGAGCAAAAACACGATCTATTTTAATGAGTGTTTTGCATACTGCAAAGAAAAGAGTACGCACACAAGCAGTAGAAGACTGGCTTAATGAAGCATTACAAACTTACATCCATAATCCGGATATTGACCCATACTCATTGTTGCCGCCATTACCCCATTGACTCACCGATTACTAAAATAAAGGTAATTTTCTTGACAGAATTAATCATTTGTGATAAGTTAAAGCTGATGAAATTCCTCTTTGTAATCCTTCTGTCTGTCTTTCCTTTTCTTTCTTCTCAAGCTGAGTCCCTTGTAAAAGAAGATGCTAAAGCTTATAGAGAAGAAGGGTTCAAGGCTCAGTCGATAGGTAACCTCCAAAACGCTTTGAAGTGTTATCAAAAGGCTATTGTTTTAGATCCAGATTTTGCTCAAGCCTATAATGATATTGGAGTAGTTTTTGAAAGCAAAGGAGAACTCAAGAGAGCTGAAGAAATGTATAAAAAAGCACTAGTTTTAGATCCAAATCTTTTGTCGGTTTATACTAATCTAGCATTTATAGCTGAAAAAAATGGCAAGATAAAAGAGGCTAGTGATTATTGGCAAAAACGATATGAATTAGGACAAGAAGGAGATTATTGGTGGGAGGTTTCACGACAACATCTTCTTAAATTAGGGACATATCCTAAAGTAAAAAGAGATTGGCTAAAGAAGCAGGCTTTAATGTTGTCGATGGAAGTTGCTCAAGAGAATGAACAAAAAAGATTAGATTTGGTAAAAGAAGCAAAATTCCATTTTGATATTGGTAATCAAGCATTCTTTAAAAAGGATTATGAAACAGCAATAAAAGAGTTTGAGACTATATTTTTCTTAAATTCTCCCGATAAAAAGGTTTTAGATAAAAGCGTAGCTCTTTATAAGCAAGCAAAAAGACTTTATTTGAGAAATAAGGTTGTTAATCATGCTCGGGATGCTTTAGATTGTATAGAAAGTGATGATTATTTATCTGCAGAAAAAAAACTCGGAGAGTCTCTAGAAGCTATTTCTTATATTACCCAAGAAAAATAAGGCATTGTACCAGCCGTTTAATCTATAATTTATAATTTCTAACTTCTGATGTCTAAAAAAATATTATACCTAGTTGATGGAACAGCACTTTGTTATCGTTCTTTTTTTGCCCTGAAGCTTTCTAACTCTAGCGGTCAACCTGTGGGTGCAGTTTATGGGTTTTATCGCACATTAAAGAAGATGATTTCTAAATATAAGCCTGATTATATTGGTATTTGCTTTGATGTTTCACGTAAGACTTTTCGTAATGATAAATTTAAAGACTATAAGAGTAATAGACCAGCTTTGCCTGATGATTTGAAGTCTCAGATTCCATTAATAAAAAAATTAGTTAGATCTTTAGGAATAAAGATAATAGAAAAACAAGGTTTTGAGGCTGATGATGTGATTGCTTCTATTTGTAAACAAGCGAGAGAGAACGACTTAGCTGTTGTTGTAGCTAGTCCAGATAAAGATCTTTGTCAGCTTATAGATGGTGATTGGGTAAAGGTTTATAAGGCTAGCAAGGATAAGTTTGTTAATAGTGATGATTTTCTAGGCGAGTATGGTTTTGAGCCTAAGTTTATGGTTGATTATTTAGCCTTAGCTGGAGATAGTACTGATAATATTCCTGGTGCTAAAGGGATTGGAAAAGTAGGCGCGGCTAAATTAATAAAAGAATTTGGCTCGGTAGAAAATATTTTTGAAAATTTAGATAAAGTTCCTTCTAAGACTCAAGGAGTATTAATTAAGTCTAGGGAAATGATTGTTTTAAGTAAAGAATTAGTAAATTTAAGCTATCCAGAATTAGGATTAGAAATTAAAGATTTAGAGATTAAGGAACCAGATTCAAAAGGACTTTATGAAATGTTTTGTGAATTAGAATTCAAGGCTTTTCTGAAAGAAATTCCAAAACCTTCAGCAAAGTTAGATTTAGAAGTAAAAGATGAGGTAACTGACGATATTTTAGAACAATTAGCTAAGGATGAAATGTATTTGTTTATTCAGGCAGAGGATTCTTTTATTTTTGATAAAAATAGAAAGTGTGTTTATAAAGTTTTAACTTCAAGGTTAAAAGATATATTAGAGGATGAAAAGATAAAAAAGGTATCCTATGGTTTTAAAAACCAGCTTAATAATTTAAATGGTATTGAAGCAAGAGGTATTTTCTTTGATGTAAAGATTGCCACTTATTTGCTTGAGTCAGCTTTACCTGACTATGATCTTTCTACATTGATTTCTCATTATTTAGCTGAACATTTTTCAGATATACCAGCTGAATTTATTCCTTATTTTGTTTATCAACTTTATAGATTGTTGTCAGTTAAATTAAAAGAAGAGGAGTTAGATAATATTTTTTATGATATGGAGATGCCACTTGTTTCTATACTTAGTAAGATGCAAAAACAAGGGTTGAGGATTAATACAGAAACTCTTAAAAGTTTAAATAAAAAGATAGACAATAAATCTGATAAACTTAAGATCAAGATTTTTGATATCGCTGGCAAAGAATTTAATCTTAATTCACCTAAACAACTTGCAGTTATACTCTTTGATCGGCTAGCCATAGCACCTCTTAAGAAGACCAAAACAGGGTATTCTACTAATGAAGAAGTTTTAGATAAGTTATCTCCTAAGTATCCAATAGCTGGTCTTATATTAGAATATCGTCATTTAAATAAATTAAAAACGACTTATATTCTTCCTTTAATAGAAGGAGTCAAGAGTAGTAAAGGGATGCTACATGCTCAATTTAATCAGACTGGGACTCAAACTGGTAGGCTTTCTAGCTCTTCTCCTAATTTGCAAAGCATTCCAGCAAAGGGTGAATTTGCACAAGGCCTAAGAGAAGCCTTTATCCCGTCTAAAGATTCTGGGTGTATTCTTTCAGGAGATTATTCTCAGATTGAATTAAGAATTTTAGCTCATTTATCTAATGATGATAATTTAATTGAAGCTTTCCAACAGGATTTAGATATCCATAGTTTTACTGCTGAACTTCTTTTTGGAAGTAAATCAGACAAGCCAATTAAAACACAACGTAATATAGCTAAAAGAGTAAATTTTGGGATTGTTTATGGAATAAGTTCATTTGGTTTATCTAAAGAATTAAAGATTTCTCCAGCTGAAGCTCAAAATTTTATTGATGATTATTTCGCTCGGTATCCCAGAGTTAAAAGTTACATAAGTAAAATTCATAGACAAGCAGAGAAAAAAGGTTTTGTTGCTACAATTTTAGGTCGAAGAAGAAAACTTCCAGATATTAATAGTTCGAATATGCAACTTAAAGAGTTTGCCAAGCGGCAAGCAACAAATGCTCCTATCCAAGGTTCATGTGCCGATCTTATTAAAATAGCTACGGTAAATATAGACAAAGAATTAGAAAAAAAACAATTAAAAACAAGATTAATAATGCAAATTCATGATGAACTTGTATTTGATGTGGCTAGTAATGAATTAGACAAGGTAAAGATTATTGTAAAAAAATATATGGAAGGAGCAATGAGGTTAGCTGTTCCAATTAAAGTTAATTTAAAAAGTGGAAATAATTGGGGCCAGATGGAAGAGTTGCTATGAAAGTAGCTTTCTGTTCTTCAGAGGTGTTTCCCTTTGCAAAAACTGGTGGTCTTGGTGACGTTAGTGCTGCTTTACCAGATAGTTTATCTAAAGCTGGAGTTGAGGTTAAAGTTTTTATGCCACTTTTTAAAGGAATAAAACCTCAAGAAATGGATGATGGATTTGGAGTTACTAAGCAAGGGTCATTAGAAATTTTCTTTATTAAGAATGATGATTATTTTCTACGTGATTCTATTTATACTGGAGACAATGGATGTGACTATTCAGACAGTTTAGAAAGGTTTTCTTACTATAGTAAAGAAGTACTAAGAATACTAAAGAAAATAAACTTTTCTCCAGATATTATCCATAGTAATGATTGGCAGAGCGCTTTAGTAAATGTTTATCTTAAAACTCTTTATAAAGAAGATATTTTCTTTAAAAATACAAAGTGTATTTTAACTATTCATAATCTTGCCTATCAAGGGCTATCAGATAAAGAGCAATTTCCTTTGTTAGGTATTCCTGATAAGTTCTTTGATAAAGATTATTTTGAATTTTATGGTAGAGTAAATCTTCTTAAAGCAGGTATTGCTTTTTCTGATCTAGTAACTACAGTAAGTCCTACTTATGCTAAACAAATACAAACTTCAGAATTTGGATGTGGGCTAGAAGAAACTTTAAAAAATAAAGGTAAAGATGTAGTAGGAATCCTTAATGCTATTGATTATAATATTTGGGATCCGGCCAAAGATGATTTTATATATAAGAAGTATTCTCCGAATAGTCTTGGGGATAAAGCTGTTAATAAAATCAAACTTCAAAAAGAGTTAGGTTTAAAAGAAGATAAGGATGTTCTTTTTATGGGCATGGTTAGCCGTTTAGCTGAGCAAAAAGGCATAGATATCCTTTCAAAAGCTATAGATGAAATTGGATCAAAGTACCAATTAGTAATTTTAGGTGTCGGTGAGGTGAGGTATCATGATATTTTAAGAGAAAAAGCCGATAAATTTAAAGATTCATTTTCTTTAATCTTAGATTTTAATGAAGTTCTAGCTCATAAGATATATGCTGGCATAGATATATTTTTGTTGCCTTCTAGATTTGAACCTTGTGGGTTGTCTCAGATGATTAGTTACAAGTATGCTACCTTACCTTTAGTTAATTATACCGGAGGATTAGTAGATACGGTTATTGATACTTCAGATGGTGGCGGAGGGTTTATCTTTAATAATTATGACAGCGTAGATTTATTAACTGCTATTGAATATGCTCAAAAAGTTTTTAAGGATAAGCTTAAGTGGCAATCTATTTTAGAAAAAGTAACTAAGTTTAATTTTTCTTGGAAAGTAGCTGCTGATGAATATATAGCAATGTATAAAAGGTTGATAAACTAATTATGCCAGTTTTAGGATTAACTGGAAATTTAGCTACAGGCAAAAGTACGGTTCTTAAGCTTTTGAAAGCTAAGGGAGCTAAGACTTTTGAAACTGATAAAGTTGTACATAAATATTATAAGCAAGCAAATAGTTTCATTTATAAGAAGATAGTAGCTGCATTTCCAGAGTGTTTGAGTAGAGGTTTGATTTCACGGAAAAAACTTGGTAGTATTGTTTTTTCTAATAACAGTAAACTTAAAAAGCTTGAGGGAATAGTTCATCCAGTAGTTACTAAGGATTTATTAAACTGGATTAAGCAGGGTAAGAGTGATGATAAAAAATTTTATATTGCTGAGGTGCCTCTTTTGTTTGAGAAAGGATTAACCCGGCATTTTGATAAAATAATTTTAATTGTAGTTAAAAAGGAGGTTCTAATACAAAGAATTATTAAGAAGTATGGTATTACAAAAAGTGAGGTTTCTAAGAGGTTGTGTTTATATAGGCCTATTAGAGAAAAAATAAAGAAATCAGATTTTATTGTAAATAATAGTTTAGATTTTAAACGATTAGAAAAGGAGGTTGATTTGTTGTGGAAAAGGAAAAAACAAAAATAAAAACTAAAACAGTAACAGTGGATGATAATGTTGATATCGGAACTCTTAAAGGGATGAAGGTGTCAGGACTTAACAAAATATCTAAAGAGCTTAAGATTAACGGAGTGAGTGGGTTAAAAAAACAAGATCTTATTTTTAAAATCTTGCAAACTCAAGCAGAAAAAAAAGGGCTTATGTTTGGTGATGGAGTTTTAGAGGTTCTACCTGAGGGTTTTGGATTTTTAAGGGCAAGTAATTATAATTATTTGCCTTCACCTGATGATATTTATGTTTCTCCGTCACAGATTAGAAAATTTTCGCTACGTACTGGAGATACGGTTAGCGGACAAATAAGACCACCTAAGGATAATGAGAAATACTTTGCTCTTCTTAAGGTTGAAGCAGTTAACCTTGATAATCCTGAGGAATCAAGAAATAGGATTCTCTTTGATAATTTAACTCCTGTTTATCCTCATGAAAGATTTATCTTAGAGACAATTCCTGATGAGCCATCTACACGCATATTAGATCTTCTTTGCCCAATTGGTAAAGGACAACGTGGTTTGATAGTTGCTCCTCCTTATAGCGGTAAAACAGTGCTTTTACAGAAAATAGCTAATGCTATAACAACTAACTATCCTGATGTTATTTTTATAGTGTTGCTTATTGATGAGAGGCCTGAAGAGGTTACCGAAATGAAGAACACGGTAAAAGGAGAGGTAATCAGTTCTACCTTTGATGAACCACCACAACGTCACGTACAAGTAGCTGAGATGGTTATAGAGAAGGCTAAGAAGCTTGTAGAGCATAAGAAAGACGTGGTTATACTTTTAGACAGTATTACACGTTTAGCTCGAGCATATAATCTTGTTGAGCCTCATTCAGGAAGGATTCTTTCTGGAGGAATTGACTCTAATGCTTTGCATAAACCTAAAAGGTTTTTCGGTGCAGCTAGAGCCATGGAAGAAGGGGGGTCATTAACCATAATTGCTACTGGTTTAGTTGATACTGGTTCACGTATGGATGATGTAATCTTTGAAGAGTTTAAAGGAACTGGTAATATGGAAATTACCTTAGATCGGAGTATATTCCAGAAGAGGATTTATCCTTCTGTTGATATAAAACGTTCTAACACTCGAAGAGAAGAGTTGCTAATTCATCCTGATGAGCTTAAAAGGATCTGGGTATTAAGAAAAGCTTTGAATGAGCTTAGTTCTGCTGAGGCTTTAGAGCTATTAATGGAGAAATTAGCTAAAACTAAGAACAATGTAGAATTTCTCCTTACTCTTAATAAATAGTGATATAATAGTAGAATTTCAATTAGGCTATTAAAGCTTTAAAAATAAGGGAAAAGTAATACAAAATAAGAAATATTGGAGGTAAAAAGATGAAAAGTAAGGTTCACCCTAAGTATGAAGCAGCCACAATTATGTGTGCTTGTGGTAATGTAGTGCATACTCGTTCTACAAGAAAGACAATTAATGTGGAAATTTGTTCTAAGTGTCATCCTTTTTTTACTGGGAAACAGAGATTTGTTGATTCTGAAGGAAGGGTTGATAAGTTTATCAAGAGATACGGTAAAAAGAGCGAATGAATGGATGAGTGGATGAGTGGGGAGATAGAGTGTATTCACCCATATACTCATTAACCTATTAACTTTTAAACTATGATTAAATCTAAAAAATTTAAAGAAGAGTATGAGCAGGTTTCTCAGCAGCTGTCAACTGATGAGGTTATCAAAAGCAGAGAGAAGTACGCTAAGGTTGCTAAGAGATTTTCTTATTTAGAAAAGATTATTAAACTTTTTGATAAAAGAGATAATTATTTTAAAGCCAAGGAACATTTATCTGATGTTGTTTCTGATACCAAAGAAGATCAGGAGATGAGAAGCCTGGCTAAAGAAGAGTTAGAAAAGTTAGTAATCAAAATAGAAAAAAATGAGAAGCAGATAGAAGATAAGATTTTTTCTAGTGATATTCCTGACCATGATCTTATCATTGAGATAAGATCAGCATCTGGAGGAGAAGAATCAGCTTTGTTTGCAGCATCATTGTTTGGAATGTATTCTAAATATGCTGAGAAAAATCATTGGAAGAAAGAAATCCTAAGTTCATCTTCTACTGGAATAGGCGGGTTTAAAGAAGTAATGTTTTCTGTAAAAGGTAAGGACGCCTATAGACGTTTAAAATTTGAGAGTGGAGTGCATCGGGTTCAAAGAGTTCCGATTACTGAATCTGGTGGAAGAATTCATACTTCAACAGTTACTGTAGCAGTATTGATTGAGCCTAAAGAAGTAGAGTTAAAAATTAATCCTGATGATTTAAAAATTGATACTTTTCGATCTTCTGGAGCTGGAGGTCAACATGTAAATGTTACTGACTCTGCAGTAAGAATGACTCATATCCCTACAGGAGTTGTAGTTACTTGTCAAGATGAACGCTCTCAGATTAAGAATAGAGCTAAAGCTCTAAGAGTTATGAAGGCTCGGATTATGGAGAAGATGCTTGAAGCTGAGGCTAAAAAGGTTAGCCATGATCGCCGTACTAAAGTTGGAACTGGAGACAGAAGTGAGAAGATAAGAACTTATAATTATTCTGAGAGAAGGGTGACTGATCATAGAATAAATTTTACTATTTATCGCCTAGAAGCGGTCTTAGAAGGGGATCTTGATGAAGTCACAGATGCTCTTATTGAAGAGGAGAAAAAAAAGATTTATGAAGCTAAAGGATTGGCTTAAGACTAATAGGTCTTTTTTTAATGATAGTGACTTACGTTTTCTTATTAAAAATGTATTTAATCTAAATTATTCTGAAGTCTTAAGTAGCGATGTTTATATAGATTTACAAAATTTGCAATATTTAGATGAAATAAAAGAGCTTTGCATTACTGGTTTACCGTTAGCTTATATTTTTGGCAAAGAAGAATTTTTTGGTTTAGAATTTAGAGTTGATAGAAATACATTGATTCCTAGGCCTGAGACTGAATTAATTGTTGAGAGAGCAATTGAAATTATAAATAAGAATAATCTAAAATCAGTCCTAGATTTAGGTTGTGGTTCAGGTAATATCGCAATAAGCGTTAAAAAAGAAGTTTCATCAGATGTAGCTGTTTTTGCTTCAGACATTAGCCCCCAAGCTACAGAAGTTGCTAGAGACAATGCTGAGTCTAATAATGTTGATATTTCAATAGTGAGTTCAGACTTACTAGATGGATTTAAGTACAATAGTTTTGATTTAATAATTTCTAATCCTCCTTATGTAGAAAGCGAGCATATTAAAGGTTCTCTTTTATTTGAGCCAAAAGTGGCCTTAGATGGAGGGTTAGATGGCTTAAGCGTTATAAATAAAGTATTAGACCAAGCCTACTACTATATTAAGGACCAAGGATATCTTATTATTGAGGTAGGTTATCAACATAAACAAGCAGTAGATAAACTTGTTGAACAAAAAAAATCTTTATATAAGATGGAAGAGTGGATGAAGGATTATTCAGATATTTTTAGAGGAGTTATCTTAAAGAAGATAACTGATAATTGAGGAGAGAGTCTTAAATCTAAATTATTAATTATAAAGTATAAATTATTAATTTAAATATGGATAAATTTGTTGTTTACAAATCTAAGTTATCAGGAGAAGTTAAGATAAGTGGTTCTAAAAATGCTGCTCTTCCGATTATGGCTGCAACTTTACTTACCGATGAACATTGCTTAATTTCTAATGTTCCTGATTTAAAAGATGTAAAAACAATGATTGGAATTCTTGAGGGTTTAGGTAAGAAAATTAAGTTTGATAAGGGTGTCCTTAGTGTAAAAAGTGATAAGATTAAGAAAATTAAAAATTTTGTTGCTCCTTATAATTTAGTTAGGACAATGCGAGCATCTTTTTGTTGTCTAGGACCACTATTAGCAAAAGTTAAAAAAGCTAAAGTTGCTTTGCCTGGTGGTTGTGTCATTGGCCCAAGGCCAGTAGATTTACATATAAAAGGATTATGCAATTTAGGTGCTGAGATTACAATTGAAAAGGGCTATTGCCAAGCTAAAACAAAAAAATTAAAAGGATCACGTATTTATTTAGGTGGAGCTTTTGGTTCATCAGTTCTTGCAACTGCAAATGTTTTAATGGCTGCTACTTTAGCAGAAGGAAATACAGTGATTGAGCATGCAGCTTGCGAACCAGAGATAGAATGTTTAGCTTTATTTTTAAAGTCACTTGGCGCAAAAATAGAAGGAGAAGGAACTCCAATATTAAAGATAACAGGGGTAGGAAAATTATCAGGTTGTGAATTTAAAATTATTCCTGATAGGATTGAGGCTGGAACTTTTATTGCAGCTAGTTTAGCCACAAAGTCTTCGATTACGATAAAAGGTGCAAATCCCTTGCATCTTACCTCAGTAATTGATGTAGCTAAAAAAATTGGTGCTGAGATTAAGATAGCTAAAGATTCTACTATTTTCATAAAACCAGCAAAGAAATTAAAACCAGTTAATATAACTACTTTTCCTTTTCCAGGCTTTCCTACAGATTTACAGGCTCAATTTATGGCTTGTCTTTGTTTAGCTGATGGGATTTCATTAATAACTGAGAAGATTTATCCTGATCGATTTATGCATGTAGCTGAGCTTAATCGTATGGGGGCATCTATTCAAAGGAATGGTCCTTATGCTATAATTGAAGGAAAAGAAAAACTACATGGAGCAGAAATAATGGCCTCTGACTTAAGAGCTTCGGCAGCATTAGTGATTGCTGGCTTAGCGGCTAAGGGTAAGAGTCAGATTTTAAGAGTCTATCATATTGATCGCGGCTATGAGAAAATAAGAAGTAAGTTTAGGAAATTAGGCGCAAAGATAAAAAGGGAAAAGCAATAATAATAATAAATAATAATTGATAACTGATAAATAAGGAAAGAGTCTTAAACCTAAATTATTAATTATAGATTATCACTTATAAATTATGAAAGTATTAGTTATAGATAATTACGATTCATTTACTTATAATCTTGTTCAGTATTTAGAAGAATTAGGAGCTCATACTTTTGTTTTTCGTAATGATAAAATTGATTTAGAAGAAATAGAAAAATTAAAATTTAATAGAGTTGTTATTTCTCCAGGTCCAGGTAGACCAAAAGATTCTGGCATAAGCTGTTCTGTAATAAATAAGGTTTATCAGAAGATTCCAGTTTTGGGAGTTTGTCTAGGTCATCAATGTATTGGTTCCTTATTCGGTGGACGAATTGTGAAAGCTGGAGAAATTATGCATGGGAAAGTATCTCTGATTTATCATAACAAAAGAGATTTATTTAAGGGAATTAAGAATCCTTTTTTAGCAACAAGGTATCATTCTCTGATTATTGAAAAGAAAAGTTTACCTAAAAATTTAGTTATTACTGCTTATACTAAAAATGGTATAATAATGGGGATAAAAGATAGAAATTTTCCTTTATATGGGGTACAATTTCATCCAGAGTCTATTTTAACTATTGAAGGCAAGAAGATACTAAAAAATTTTTTAAAATTATGATTAAAGAAGCTACTGATAAGTTTATTGAAGGTAAGAATATTTCTTTTGCTCAAATGAAAGAGGCTTTTGAAGAGATTTTTAACTCTGTTGTTACTTCAGCTGCTATCGCTTCTTTTTTAACAGCATTAAAAATTAAAGGTGAGAGTAAAGAAGAGATTTTAGCTGCAGCTATTGTGGTTAGAGAAAAAGCTAAGAAGATAAATGTCAGAACTGATTTTTTAGGTTTAGCAGATAATAGTGAGCCAGTCATGGATACTTGTGGGACTGGTGGTTCAGGGTTAAATAAATTTAATGTTTCTACAGCTACAGCTTTTGTTGTTAGTGCTGCTGGTGTAAAATTAGCTAAACATGGAAACAGAGCAATGTCTTCAAATTGTGGTAGTGCTGATGTTTTAGAAGAATTAGGAATAAATATTGAAGTCTCAGCCCAAGTTACGGAGAAAGCAATAAAAGAGACAGGGCTAGGTTTTCTTTATGCTCCTTTATATCACCCAGCTTTAGGACGGGTAGCTAAAGTAAGAAGAGAGATAGGAATAAGGACGATTTTTAATATTTTAGGTCCTCTTTGCAATCCAGCTTTAGCTAATTATCAGCTTTTGGGAGTTTATGATTCTAATTTAATTGTTCCTATGGCTCAAGTTTTAAAGAAATTAGGAATAAAAAGAGCTTTTGTCGTTTATGGTAAAGAAGTTGGTGATGAAGTTTCTCTTACAGGTCCAACTAAGGTAGCTTTTTTGGATAATAAAAAAATTAGCACTTTAACCTTAAATCCTTCAAATTTTGGTTTAAAAAAGATTAGATTAGAAGATTTATTAGTTAAAAATAAACAATCAAGCGCTAGCCTTATAAAAGATATATTAGCCGGTAAAGTCTGCGCTGCTAGGAATATTGTTTTAGCTAATGCTAGTACTTGTTTCTATATTTTAGGTAAGGTAGACAATTTCAAACAAGGCGTTAAAATGGCAGCTGAGTTGATAGATACTGGTAAGGCAAAGAACAAACTTTTAGAGTTTAGAAACTTTTTAAATATGAATATGCAGAAGTAAGAATATCTGTGTAATCTATATTTTAACTTGTACCCGTAAGGGTATCAGTGTAATCTGTGTTTAAAAATGCATAAAATACTTTCACTTATCTTAGACGCTAAGAAAGAACGAATTAAGGTTTTGAAAAAAAACCAGCAAGCTTTTCTTTCTTTGATAAAAAATGTTCCAGTTCCGATGTCTTTTAAAAATGCTATAAAAAGAGAAGGTAAGATCTCCTTTATCGCAGAGGTAAAGCAAGCATCTCCTTCAGCAGGAATATTGTGTAAGAATTTTTCGTACCTAGATTTAGCTAAAACATTTAGCAAAGGAAAAGTTAACGCTATATCAGTAGTTACTGAAGAGGATTTCTTTTTAGGAAAAATTAATTATATTGAAAATATTAAGAAAAAAGTTAAGTTACCTATATTACGCAAGGATTTTATACTTGATGAATCTCAAGTTTTAGAATCAAGAGCTGTGGGTGCTGATGCTATTTTACTTATAATGGGTATTTTGGAAAAGGAAAAATTAGAGAATCTTTATAGAATGTCTAAGGACTTAGGTATGGATGTTTTAGTTGAAGTGCACACTGAAAAGGAATTAAAAAAAGTTCTAAAAATGGGTGTAGATATTATTGGAATAAATAGTCGTAATTTACATACATTCCAGGTTAATTTTGAAAGGACAAAAAAACTTCTTCCCTTTATTCCTGAAGATGTAGCTAAGGTTAGCGAGAGTGGTATAAAAGACATAAAAGATGTCTTACTCCTAAAAGGTTTAGGTGCTAATGCAGTGCTTGTTGGAGAAGCTTTGATGAAGTCAGATAATCTTGAAGAAAAAATAAAAGAACTTAACATTGATGCTGATAAATAATTGGTGAGAGTATTAAATAAAAATGAAAGTAAAAATTTGTGGGATTACTAATTCTAAAGATGCGGCCTTAGTCTCTTCTGTTGGTGCTGATGCTATAGGGTTTATTTTTTCAAAAAAAAGTCCCCGTTGTATTAGCACAAGAAAAGCTGAGGGAATTATTAAGAGCTTAGATCCTTTTATAGTTAAGGTTGGTGTTTTTCTCAATCAAGACAAACAAGAGGTTTCTGATATTGCTTCTTCTCTTAACCTTGATGTTTTACAATTTCATGGTAAGGAAACTCCTGCTTATTGTCATTCTTTTAAGCCAAGGTTCAAAGTTATAAAAGTATTTTTTCCTGAAGATAGTCCTTATGAAAGAAAAATTTCTGGTTATAAAGTTGATGCTTTTATGTTTGATGTTAAGTATGAGAAAAAACTAAATGGTGAAAAGACATTATCGACTAAAGATTTAAAAGAATTATCTAATCTTATAAAAAAAGGTAAGCGAATAATTATATCCGGAGGACTTAATATAAATAATATAAGTAAAATCAAAAGAATAAAGCCTTATGCTTTAGATGTAGCTAGTGGGGTAGAAAGCATGGTTGGTGAGAAAGATAGTCAATTGGTGAGTGCATTTGTAAACAAGGTAAAATATGAAGTTGCCTAATAGTAAAGGATATTTTGGAGAATTTGGTGGGAAGTTTATTCCTGAGACCATTTTCTTATGTTTAGAAGAATTGGAAAAAGCATATAGCAAAGCCAAGAAAAGTACAAAGTTTAAAAAGAATTTAGATTTTTATCTTCGTGAATATGCAGGCAGGCCTTCTTCTCTTTATTTTGCTAAAAACTTAAGTAAACATTTAGGGATGAAGATTTACTTTAAAAGAGAAGATCTTCTTCATACTGGTGCTCATAAGATAAATAATTCTCTCGGTCAAGGTTTTTTGGCAGAGTTTATGGGTAAGAAGAGAATAATTGCCGAGACTGGAGCTGGTCAACATGGAGTGGCTGTAGCTACTGTTGCTAGTCTCTTAGGTCTAGAGTGTGATGTTTATATGGGCGAAGAAGATGTGGCTCGGCAAAGGATGAATGTATTTCGGATGAAAGTTTTAGGAGCAAAGGTGGTTCCAGTTAAGAGTGGCTCAAAGACTTTAAAAGATGCTTGTAACGAAGCTTTTAGAGATTGGGTAACAAATATAAGGGATACTTATTATCTTCTTGGTTCAGTCGTTGGGCCTCATCCTTATCCAATGATTGTTAGGGATTTCCAAGTTGTTATTGGAAAAGAATCAAGAGCACAAATTTTAGCTAAAGAAGGAAAGCTCCCTGATTATTTGGTTGCTTGTGTTGGTGGAGGAAGCAATTCTATTGGTCTTTTTTATCCTTTTTATAACGACAAAAAAGTTAAATTTATTGGTGTTGAAGCTGCTGGTTTTGGTTTAAACTCATACAATGCAGCCTCTTTATTAAAAGGTCAACCAGGAATATTCCAAGGTTCAAAGTCTTATGTTCTTCAAGATAAATTTGGCCAAATAGAGGAGGCTCATTCAATAGCACCTGGCTTAGATTATCCAGGAGTAGGGCCAGAACATTCTTTTTATAAAGAAACTAAAAGAGCTGAATATGTGGCAGTAACTGATAAAGAGGCAGTAGAAGGATTTAAAATGCTTTCAGAGCTTGAAGGAATAATTCCTGCCCTTGAAACATCTCATGCTATTGGATACTTAAAAAAATTAGCTAAAAAAGGAAAAGGAAAAGTAGTTGTAGTTTGTTTATCAGGTAGAGGAGACAAGGATTTAGATATCGTTATGAATATATAGCATCGAGTCGTGAGTATCGTGTATTAAGAATAAAAACTATATACTATATACTAAATAATATGAGACTAGAAGAGAAATTTAAACAGTTGAAAAAAGAAAATAAAAAGGCTTTTATAGCTTATATTCCTTATGGTTTCCCTAGCATTAAGGCTACTAAGGATATTTGTTTAAGTTTACAAGATGCTGGAGTAGATGTGATTGAGTTAGGCATTCCTTTTTCAGATCCTTTAGCTGATGGACCAATTATTCAAAAAGCTACTACAGCTGCGCTAGCAAAGGGAGCAAACATTGATAATTTTTTTAAAGAGCTTTTACAATTAAAGCAGTCTTTAAATATTCCAGTAGCAGTTATGTCTTACTATAATCCTATTTTTAAGTTTGGTTTAATAAAGTTTTTAAAGAATTTGGAACAAATAGGTGCTAGTGCTTTAATAAATGTTGATATGCCTATAGAAGAAGGCGATGAGTATATCAAAGAAGCGAGGAAATTTAATATAGATACTATTTTTTTTATTACTCCGGTTACTCCAGTTACACGAATTAAGAAGATTGTCAAACAATCAAGAGGATTCATTTATTATGTTTCAGTGACCGGAATAACAGGGCCTAAAGATTTAAAATATGCCTCATTGTCATCTCATATTAAAAGTATAAAGCGAGTAACTAAAGCACCAGTGTGTGTTGGATTTGGTATTCATAATAAAGAGCAAGTTGCTAAAATAAATACTTTTAGCGATGGAGTAATTGTAGGAAGCGAGATAGTTAATTTTATTGATAGACACCATAAGGATAAGAATTTTTTAAATAAATTAAAAAACCACGTAAAATCTTTAAGAACTCAATAAACTCATAAGTTATGTATGAAGTAATAAATATTAATGGCCTAGACTTTATATTTTCTCCTTTTCAAAATATGGAGACTGCTTCCTTAGGTATATTTTTGCGAGGTGGAGCTCGTTTTGAACAAAAAAAAGTAAAAGGTATTGCTCATTTCTTAGAACATATGCTGTTTAAAGGGAGCCAAAACTACTCATATCGGCAGATAAAAAGAGAAGTTGAAGGCAGAGGTGGTTCTTTGAATGCTTTTACTGGTCAAGAAATAGTTGCTTATTATGCTCACTTTTTAAATAAAAATCTTCCTTTAGTCTTAGACATTCTTCTTGATATGGTGCTTAACCCTTTACTTAAAACAACAGAGATTAATAAAGAAAGAAATGTAATCTTAGAAGAGATAAAAATGTATAATGATCTTCCTTCTTCTCGTGTCAGTATGCTTCTAGATCGCTTACTTTGGCCAAATCATTCTTTAGGTGAAGATGTCATTGGCTATGTAAAAACAGTTAAAGATATAGGCCGTAGTGATTTAGATCGTTTTCAAAAGAAATATTATACTTCTTCTAATATGGTTGTTTCTTTTAGTGGAGCCTATGATAAAAATAAAATAATTGATTTATTAGCAAAAAAAATAAAAAGATCTAAGCAAGAAGTTAATTTAAAATATTTTGCCCCTTCTCTGCCTAAGAGTTTAGAAGTAGTTTGTGAAAAAAAGAACCTAGAACAGTCACATCTTTGTTTAGGTTTTAGAAGTGTTTCTTGCCGGAGCGATAAAAGATTTATTGCTCAATTACTTCATGTAATTTTAGGTGCTAATATGAGTAGTCGTTTGTTTGAAGAGTTAAGAGAGAAAAAACCTTTATGTTATGATATTTCTACTGAAGTTAGAAAATACAAAGATAGTGGTGCTTTCTCAATACATTTAGGTTTAGATAAAAGTAAAATAATAGTAGCACTTAGTTCTCTTCTTAAAGAGCTGGATAAAGTAAAAGGAAAAGAAGTTTTTAGTCGTGAGTTGTCTCGAGCAAAAGATTATTTTCTTGGGCAAATAGCAATGAGTTTAGAGCTTCCTCAAGGGCGAATGTTTTATCTTGCTGAAAGTTTTTTAAGATCAAATAAGATATATAATTTTGATCAGATTAAACAAAGAGTAGAGGCGATAACTCCAGAAGATATTAAAAACTTTGCTAGAGAGATATTTACCTTTGAAAATATGAGTATATCTTGTGTTGGTGATATTAGCGATAATCTCAAAGAATCAATAAAAAAAACAGTAAAGAAGGGGGTAGGCAATTCTTAAAAAACCTATGACTAGTAAGGAAAAAGCCTTAAAAATAGTAGAATTTATTTTAGATAAACAAGCTAAAGATATAGTTGTTTTAGATGTAGGAGACCAGAGTGGTTTTTGTGATTATTTTGTTATTTGTTCTGCTGAGTCAACAAGGCAAGTAGATGCAATTCAGCATGATACAGTAAGGGCATGTAGAAAAAATAATATAGAAGTTCGTTCTCATCATAGTGATGAATCTTTGCGCTGGGTTCTTGTCGATATCGATGATATCGTTCTCCATATATTTTTTGAGGAAGCTAGAAAATTTTATGATCTTGAATCTTTATGGAAAGAAGCTAAAAAAGTAAGGATACCTGCTCGTCTTAGGAAAGCTGCAAAAGAAAAAAATATAATTTAAATTTAATTAAATTTATTTTTATTTTTTTCAATTTAAATTTTTAATTTATAAAAAAATTTTAAAAAAAAGTGTAAAAAGTGTTGACAACTTTGTTAATTTTGTTAATCTATTTATAGAGGGTTGTCCCGACAATGGGTTGGGAACAAAAAAAACAGGAGGTAACTAAATGGCAAAGAAAAAAGTAGCAAAGAAAAAAGTTGCAAAGAAAGTAGTAAAAAAAGTTGCAAAGAAAAAAGTTGCAAAGAAGAAAAAGAAATAACAGTTTTACGACTGTAAAGAAAATACTTTGAAAATATAAGCCCCGCGCCAAAAGCGCGGGGTATCTTCATTTATAGAGGGCCTGGTTCTCTTCGCCAATTAGCCATTGTCTGTCTGTAGGAGCGAAACTATGTTTTCGCCGGCATTAATATTATTTTATTGTTGATGATATTGTTTTTGTTATTTTGTATCGGGCCGATACATAGACTGGTTCCTACGATGTTAATTATTCTATAATGGTGTATTTGTAATTTGTTGTGCTGGTAGGGGATAGAGCACTGAGAACCGTCCCCTATTTCTCTATAGATTTTTATTCTTCGTATGATATAATTTCCTTATGTTCACAGGAATAATACGAGAAATTGGTAAAGTTAAGAAAATTGTCAAAAGAGGTTCTTCTATAAAATTAGGAATAGAATCTAGTCTTGTTTCATCTGTTGCTAATGCCTCAGACAGTATTGCAGTAAATGGAGTTTGTCTCACTTTATCTTCTAAAGATAAAAATATACTTTTATTTGATGCAATAAGTTCTACCTTAGATAGCACTAATCTTAAACGACTTAAAAAAGATAACTATGTAAATTTAGAACCAGCTTTAAGTTTAGGAGAAAAAGTTGGAGGACATTTTGTTTTAGGTCATGTTGATCTTGAATTGAAAATAAAAAAATTAATTAAAAAATCCGGGTACTGGCAATTAGAGATAGACTTGCCATCAAAATTTAAAAATAATATATTAGTTAATGGTTCTGTTTCAATAGAAGGAATTTCTCTGACGGTAAAAAAAGTCCTACCGCGAACCTTTACTGTGGATGTCGTTCCTTTTACTTACGATAACACTACAATAAAATACAAGAGAGTAGGTAATTTCCTAAACATAGAGTTTGATTATTTCTTGAAGAAGAATAATTGATAACTGATAATTGATAAATGAGGAGAGAGTCTTAAACCTTAATTATCAATTGTAACTTATACATTTTATTTTATCGGGAGGTAGCGCAGTTTGGCTAGCGTGTTTCGTTCGGGACGAAGAGGTCGCGGGTTCAAGTCCCGCTCTCCCGATTGAAACAAAACTTCTGTTTAATTTAGAAAAATAAAAATTTATGAATATTTTAGGTATTTCAGCTTTTTACCATGATAGCGCTGCTTGTTTAGTTCAAGATGGTAGAATAGCTTCAGCAGCTCAAGAGGAACGTTTCACCCGCAAAAAACATGACCAAGCTTTCCCTAAAAATGCTATTAATTATTGCCTAGAAAGCAATAATTTAGTTTCTAGCGATTTAGATTTTGTTGCTTTTTATGATAAACCTTTCCTTAAATTTGAACGGATATTAGAAACTTATCTTTCCTTTGCTCCTTCTGGAATTAGTTCATTTGTTAAAGCTATACCTTTATGGATAAAAGAAAAGCTTTGGATGAAGGAATTTATTAAAACTGAACTTAATTATGAAGGACAAATAGTTTTTTCCCAACATCACCAGTCTCATGCTGCTTCTGCCTTTTTTCCTTCACCTTATCAAGAAGCAGCATTTCTTACTTTAGATGGAGTTGGTGAATGGGCAACAGCTAGTTTCGGAGTTGGTAAGGATAATAAAATAAATATTCAGGCTGAAATTAATTTTCCCCATTCTTTAGGTCTTCTTTATTCTGCTTTTACATATTATGTTGGTTTTAGAGTTAACTCTGGTGAATATAAGTTAATGGGGCTAGCACCATATGGAGAACCAAAATATAAAGATTTAATTTTATCTGAGTTAATGGATTTAAAAGAAGATGGTTCTTTTAAATTAAATATGAAGTATTTTAATTATTGTGTTGGCTTAACTATGGTTAATAAAAAGTTTGAAAAACTATTTGGTGGGAAGCCACGTAAACCAGAATCTAAGTTAACTCAAAGAGACATGGATTTAGCTCGCTCAGTTCAAGTAGTAACTGAAGAAGTTGTTTTACGTATGGTTAAACATATTTATAAAAAAACTGGCCAGAAGAATCTTTGCTTAGCTGGTGGTGTGGCTTTAAACTGTGTTGCTAATGGTAGAATCATACGAGAAAGCCCAATCGATAATTTATGGATACAACCAGCTGCTGGTGATGCTGGTGGTGCATTAGGTGCAGCTTTGTTTACTTGGTATCAATACTTAGAGAGTGAAAGAGTTACCAATGGTATAAAAGATTCTCAAAGAGGTTCATATCTTGGGCCAGCATTTGAGAATAGCGATATCGTTAATTATCTTAATCAGAATGATGTATCTTATACTCAGCTTAAGGATGATCAGATTCCTGAGGTAATAGCTGATTTAATTGCCCAGCAGAAGGTGATTGGTTGGTTTCAAGGACAAATGGAATTTGGACCACGGGCTTTAGGAGCCAGATCAATTATTGGTGATCCTAGATCGCCTAAGATGCAAGAGATTATGAACCTAAAGATAAAATTTCGGGAGAGTTTTCGTCCATTTGCCCCTTCAATATTAAAAGAGAAGGTAACTGATTTTTTTGATATTAATCAAGAGAGTCCTTATATGCTTTTAGTAGCACCGATAAAACAAGAGATTCGATCTAAGATAGATGATAATCAAGATAAACTTTTTGGTTTGGATAAATTAAATCTTATTCGTTCCACTATACCAGCAGTTACGCATGTTGACTATTCAGCTAGAGTGCAGACTGTAGATGAGGCAACCAATCCTTTATATTATAAAATGATAAAAAAATTTAATGATAAATATGGATGTCCAATAGTAATTAATACTTCTTTTAATGTTAGAGGAGAGCCTATAGTTTGCACACCTAAGGATGCTTACCTTTGTTTTATGAGGACTAATATCGATTATCTTATTATTGGCAATTGTTTAATAGAAAAAAAAGAACAAAAGCCATCGGATAAAGACATTGACTATCTTAGGGAATTTAATTTAGATTAATAATATGATTACTGAAGAGATTAAAAATATTAAAACTGACAAAAAAGAACTTAAGAAGTTTGGTCTGACTTTAGGTATTGCTACTTTTTTTTGGATTGGTTTATTCACTTGGCATAGAAAAGCCTGGTATCCTTTTCTTTTAATATTGCCGGGTACGTTTATTTTTTCTGGTTATCTTTGTCCTTTTATTCTAAAATTACCATATAAGGCTTTAAGATCTTTATTCATTATTATTAATTGGCTTGTTATGAGATTAGTACTATGTTTTTTATTTTATTTTGTTATTACCCCAACTAATATTATTGCTAGATTAGTTGGTAAAAAGTTCCTAGATTTAAAATTTAATAAAGATAAAAAAAGCTATTGGATTTTGAAAGAAAATAATAAGCTAGATAAGGAAACCTATCAGAGGCAATTTTAAGAGAGGTGGGAGAAGATTATGAGTAAATTATCGATTATAAAAGAGTTTTGGAGTTTTTTAATGGCTCGTAAAAAATGGTGGCTTATACCAATTATTATTTTACTTTTTCTTTTAGGGGCCTTAATCATTTTTTCTGAAAGTGCAGCTGTTACACCATTTATTTATACGTTATTTTAGGTTGAAAAATAAGGATTATTCGCTACAATAGGGGTATGCAAGTATTTTTAGGTATTGATTGGGGCGGAACTTAGGTTATAAAAATAGCCTCCGCCTTGGCGGTTTCTATTGATGAATTGGTAAAAGGAAATAAGAATAGATGAAAAGAATAAATTATGAGAACTATTAATAATAAAAAGAAATTACTCGAAACTTGTAAAAATAATGACATTGTATTTTTGGCGATATTCGGCTCTTTTGTAAAAGGCGATTTTACGAAGAAAAGCGATATTGATCTTGTAGCTCGTTTTTCAAAACCCAAGAGTTTACTCGATCTTGTAAGGATTGAAAGAGTGCTTTCAGAGGTTTTGGGCAGAAAGACGGATTTATTAACTGAGGCCTCTATCAGCCCCTATTTAAGAGACCGGATTAAAAATGAGATGGAGGTAGTTTATGAAAGCGCGGGATGATACCGTATATCTAAGGCATATTTTAGATGCGATTACCAGAATCGAAGGATATCTTTTCGGGGTTAATCAGGAGACTTTTACCAAGACCTTGCTTCTTCAAGACGGAGTCATTCGGCAGATCGAAATCATTGGCGAAGCAGCTAAAAGGATTTTGTCCTGTCTGCGAAATAAATATCCCAATATCCCATGGAAAGATATCGCAGGAATGCGAGATAAGCTTATCCATGATTACTTTGGAGTAGATATCAACGCAGTCTGGTCTACAACAAGAACGGATATTCCTACGCTAAAAGCAGAGGTAGAACAAATTTTAAAGGACGTTGTATAGAGTTGCATAATTTCAAAACAAGAAGACGTTTTCCAATATATTTGGGAAAGTGGAAATGACACATAAGATAAAAGTATTCTTAGGTATTGATTGGGGAGGGACCTACATAAAGGCTGGGTTGGTAGATTCCCAGGGAAAGATAGTAAAGAAAAAAGTTTATTGTTCAAGCCAACTAAGAGAAAAACAGGGCTTTATAAATAATCTTAAATTATTACTTAACGATTTTTCTTCTTTTAATATAAAAAGTATTGGTATCGGAGTACCAGGAATAGTCGATGTAGAGAAAGGTTTTATTTATTACTTACCTAATATTCCTGGATGGGAAAAATATCCTCTACAAAGCGTACTTGAGAAAAACTTAGGGCTTCCAGTATCCATTGATAATGATGCTAATGCTTTTGCTTTGGCTGAGAGTCGTTTTGGGGCCGCCAAGGGCAAGAAACGAGCTATATTCTTAACTTTAGGTACTGGCTTGGGGGGAGCAATAATTTCTGGCGGCAAGCTCCTTGAAGGCAAGACTAGTGCTAATGAGTTAGGGCATGTTCCAATAAATTTGGCTGGTAGGCTTTGTGGTTGTGGAGGAAGAGGCTGCATTGAAACTTATGTTGGTAATCGATATTTACTTTCACATTATAAAAGATTGAAAAAGAATAAAACCAAAGTCAAAGATGTAAAAGAACTTTTTCAAAGAGGGCTAGATGGAGAAGGAGAAGCTTTAGTTGTTTGGAAAGAGTTTTCTCATAATCTTGGAAAGTTTTTAGCCGGAATGATAAATGTTTTTAATCCCCAAGTTATTATCTTTGGTGGTGGAGTATCAGGAGCCTTCAAATTATTTAAGCCTTTAGTTGCTGAGGAGATAAAGAAACAAGTAATGTGGCCTCAGAATTTAGGCCTGAAATTAGTAAGAGCAAAACTTAAAAATGCTGGTATAATTGGAGCAGCTCTTCTGGCTTCTGAAGGTATAAGGAATAAGGATAAAGGAAGAAGTGAGAAGAAATGACGATTTATGTATTATTATTGTTTATCCTTTTTCCTTTAACCTTTTCCCTTAATAATTGGAGGACAAAATGAAACTATTCATCGATACAGCTAACTTAGAGGACATAAAGAAAGCCTATTCTTATGGAGTATTAGACGGAGTAACTACCAATCCTACTCTTCTTTCAAGAGAAGGGGCTGAACCTATTCCTCAACTTAAGAAGATTTGTGAAATTGTTCAAGGACCAGTTAGTGCTGAGATTACTAGTTTAGATAGTCAAGGCATGGTAGAAGAGGCAAAAGAGCTGGTAAAAATAGCTTCCAATATTGTTATAAAGATTCCTTGCACAGTTGAAGGCCTGAAGGCAACCAAAGAGCTCAGTGGGTTGGGCATAAAGACAAACCTTACTCTTTGTTTTTCTTCTTCTCAAGCTCTTTTAGTTGCTAAGGCTGGAGCAACTTATGTTTCTCCTTTTGTTGGTAGATTAGATGATATTTCTACTGAAGGAATGAATTTAATAGCAGATATAAAATTAATTTATGATAACTATGGAATGACTACTCAGATAATTGCTGCTTCAATTCGTCATCCACTTCATTTCCTAGATTCAGCACGTTTAGGTGCTGATATTGCAACTGTTCCCTTTAATGTGATTGATAAATTGATGAAACATCCTTTAACTGACAGTGGGATAAAAAGATTTTTAGATGATTGGTCTAAGTTAAAAATGTCTTTAAATAATAAGGAATAAGGAAAAAGAAGTGAAACAGAGATTGAGTAATTCATTGTTAGGTGTTTATTTTTTACTTCTAACTTCATCTTTTATCCTTTATCCTTTGAGTGCTTCCCCCGATGGTGAGAAGATGCCAGTAGTCCTTGATGGTGATGAGATAACTTATCTTCAACAAGAAGGTAAAGTTGTTGCTAAAGGCAATGTAAGCATAAAATCTGAAGATTCTGAACTTTCTTGCCAAGAAGCTATTTATGATTCCAATACTAATATTGCTCATATAAAAGGAGATGTAAAGATAGAGAAAGGTAAAAGCATTGTTTATGGTCAAGATGTAGTTTATAATTTTAATACTCTTAATGCTGAGATGGTTGATATAACTCTTAAAGATCCTCCGATTTATGGGAAAGCTGAAAAAGGCGACAAAATATCAAATGAAAAATATGTTTTCAAGAATGGATATATTACTACTTGTGATTTAGAAGTTCCTCACTATCGGCTAACTGCTAAGACTATTACTGTTTATCCAGAAGATAAAGTTGTAGCTAAACATATGGTTTTGAAAGTAGGTAATATACCTATTTTTTATATTCCTAGTTTTGTTCAATCTTTAAAAGATAAAGCCTTCAAAGTGGAGTTAATCCCTGGTAGAGACAGTGAATGGGGAATGTTTCTTTTGAGTCGTTGGCGCTATAACCTAAATAGTGAGAATAGAGGTAAAATTCATCTTGATGTTTATGAAGATAGAGGCTATGGTTTTGGTATTACTCATGTTTTAGAGAGTAAAAAGTTTGGAGAGGCGTTAATTAATCTTTATACTATCTCTGATACCTTGTGTGAATTGGAGAATAGAGAAAAGCTTGGGAGCTTATATTCAGATAGAAGCAGCCAAGAGGATGACCGTTATAAAATTCAAATTGCTCATCAATGGAATCCTACTGATAAATTGTCTATCACTAATGAATTTAATAAGTTTTCGGATAAATATTTTATGAAAGATTTTTTTGAAAGAGAATATGATATTTCACCAAATACTAAAAGTTATAATCTTATTCAATATTCTTTATCAGGGTCATCGCTTTCATTACGTACTCAAGTTAGAACAAATCGCTTTTTTGATGAGATTGAATACTTGCCTCAATTAGAATATAACTTTTTTAAACAGAATTTAGGCAATACTAATTTTTATTTTGAGTCAGATAGTAGCACGGGGTTCTTAAGAAATAGAGCTGCTGATACTCAAGTCTATGATAAAGCTTTTAGAGCTTATTCACATAATACTTTAAGTTATATTACTAAGATAAAATGGTTAAATATAAATCCTTATGTTGGTTCTTATTCAACTTTTTATTCTCGAAATAAATTTTATGATGATAATGTTTTTCGCCAAGCTCCTGAGGCTGGAGTTACTATGAATGTAAAACTTTATAAGTATTTTGATGATATGGGCTGGAATTTATTTGGTGAAAAGATAGATCAAATGCGCCATATTTTAAAGCCAGAAATAAAATACGAGTATATTCATGATCCTACAGTCTCTAATAGTAATCTTGTTCAGTTTGACGATGATGATAGCATCACCAGGAAGGGATTGGTTACTTTTGTTTTAGAGAATAAGCTACAAGCTAGGAATGCAGAAAGAACTTGGGATTTTATATATTTTAGTCCTTCAGTTACTTATACTGTTGATCCAGAAGGAAGTTTTAGTCAGTTTAATACTATAAGTGGAGATTTTGAAATTTATCCCAGAGAAGGGTTTTCTCTAAATTCTGAGGCTTCATATGATGTTGCAACTAGAAGAGTTAGATCATTTAATGTTGATTTTACTTTTACCGGAAAGGAGAAAGTCGTAGAGTTAGGTGAAGAAGTTGAAAAAGAGAAATATTCTATTTCTTATGGACATCGTTATTCTCGTCAAAGTAGCACACAAGGTACTATTGATTTTAATTATCAACTTACTCCCAAGCTAAAGTTTAGAAGTTATGCACGGTGCGAATATAATACTGGAGATTTCCAAACTCAGCAATATTCAATAAGAGCTGACTTACATTGTTGGTGGTTAGATATTGGAATAGATATAGACAGGCCTGAAGTTGGTGGCAAAGATCTTGGTTTTTGGTTTGTATTTACCTTAAAGGACTTTCCTGATATTAGTGCTGGTTTTGATCAAACTTTCAAAGGAACGAAATCTAGTTATTCTGGTGAATAAAATTATTTCAGGAGTATTTAATGGCAACTACAAAGAAGATAAAACAAAAAAAGTATACTAAAAAATATAAAATTTGTGTTATTGGTGCTGGTCATGTTGGGCTTGTTGCTGCAGCTTGTTTTGCTGAACTAGGGCACAAGGTGGTTTGTGTAGATAAAGATAAAAAAAGAGTATCAAAATTAAAGAAAAAAATTATACCTTTTTTTGAACCAGGTTTAGAGCCTTTAGTTGTTAAAGGTCTTAAATCCAAGGGTTTAAGTTTTTCATCAGTATTGCCTGAGGCAATTAAAAAATCTCAAGTTATTTTTATTGCTGTTGGTACACCACCTAAACCAGATGGTTCTGCTGATTTAACTGCAATAGGAAATGTAGCCCATATAATTGCTAAAAATCTTAATTCTTATAAATTAATAATCGGAAAATCAACTGTTCCAGTATGGACCGGTAGGAAAATAAAGGAGACCATTCATCGTTATAAAAATAATAGTAATGATTTTGATGTAGCTTCAAATCCTGAGTTTTTAAGAGAAGGAAAGGCAATTTATGATTTCTTTTATCCTGACAGAATTGTTATTGGTGTAGAGTCAGAACGAGCCAAAGAGATATTAAAAGATATATATGGATCAGTAAAAGCCCCAGTAATAGTTACTGATATAAATACATCTGAGCTTATTAAACATGCTTCTAACTCTTTTTTAGCTACAAAGATTTCTTTTATTAATGCAGTTTCCCGAGTTTGCGATTTAGCTGGAGCAGATGTAGAAAAAATAGCTTTAGCTATGGGGTTAGATAAGAGAATTGGTAAAGATTTCTTGCAAGCTGGAATAGGCTATGGTGGATTTTGTTTTCCCAAAGATGTTGAAGCTTTTGCTTATATTTCAAAAAAATTAGGATATGATTTTGGTTTGCTTAAAGAAGTTAAGGCTATTAATGAAAAACAATGGTCTAGTTATGTAGAGAAGGTAAAAGAGCACTTATGGATAGTTAAAGGGAAGAAGATTGCTATTTTAGGACTTTCTTTTAAGCCAGATACAGATGATATGCGCTTTGCTCCTTCAGTAGACATTGTAAAAGCTTTTATTAAAGAGGGCGCTAAATTATGTCTTTGTGATCCCCAGAGTTTAATAGAAGCAAAGAAAGAGTTTCTTACTACTGGTGGAAAGGCCAGTAAGCTAAAGTTTACTAAAAATCCTTATGAAGCAGTCAAAGGCGCTGATTGTCTTTGCTTGTTAACTGAATGGGGAGAATTTAAACAATTAGATTTAAAAAAAGTTAAAAAATTAATGAATTATCCACTTATTGCCGATGGAAGAAATATGTTTGATCGTGATAAAGTTCGTCAAATGGGATTTGGTTATATTGGAATGGGTAAATAGGAAAGGATGAAGAAAAAAGGGAAAAGGATGAAGGAAAAAGGATGAAGGATGAAGGATGAAGGGAAAAGGATTAGTAGTTTTAAGATATTAGAAGAAAAAATTAATAGGAAGAAGGCTCAAATTTGTATTATTGGTTTAGGTTATGTTGGGCTTCCTTTGGCGGTAGCCTTTGGCAAGAAAGGGTATTCAGTTATTGGCTTTGATAATAGTAAGGCTCGTGTTGCTAGGTTAAAGAAGGGAGAGAATTACATTGTAGATGTTAATTTTAAAGAGGTTCTTTCTTTAATAAGAAAGAATAAATTTTTACCTACTACAGATGAAAAAGTCCTAAGCAATTCAGATGTTATAATAATTTGTGTTCCGACCCCTTTACGAAAAGTAAAGATACCTGATATATCTTATGTAGTAGCAGCAAGCAAGACAGTAGCAAAGCATTTAAGAGAGGGGCAATTAGTTATTTTAGAGAGCACTTCTTATCCTACAACCACTCGAGAAGTGGTCCTTCCGATTTTAAAGAAAACAGGGTTAAAAGAAGAAAAAGATTTTTTTCTTTGTTTTTCTCCGGAGAGAGTTAATCCAGGGGATAAAAAATTTCCTTTAACAAAAATACCTAAAGTTGTTGGCGGCTTGTCGAGTAAATCAAATAAGTTAGCAAAAAGTTTTTATTCAAAGATTATTGAGCAGGTATTTACAGTATCAAGTCCTGAGGTTGCTGAGAGTTCTAAGCTATTAGAAAATACTTTTAGATTGGTTAATATTGCTTTAGTTAATGAGTTTGCTATGGTAGCTGAAAAATTAGGCATAAATATGTGGGAAGTGGTTGAGGCTGCCAAAACAAAACCTTTTGGTTTTATGCCTTTTTATCCTGGTCCTGGTATAGGTGGGCATTGTATCCCGGCTGATCCCTTATACTTGTCTTGGAAATCAAAAAAGTTAGGTTTTAAAACAAAAATGATTGATTTAGCAGCATATATGGATCATTATATGCCTAAGTATACTGTTGATAGAGTAGCTAAACTTCTTAAAGCAAAGAGTATTGCTATAAGTAAAGCAAAGATTCTAATATTAGGAGTTACTTATAAAAAAGATGTAAAAGATTTAAGAGAATCACCAGCTTTAGATGTTATTGAGGAACTTAAAAAAAGAAAAGTTAAAGCTGATTATTTTGATCCTTTGATTCCTTGTTTAAAAATTAATAATATTAATTTAAAAAGCATAGTTTTAAGCCGAGATAAATTAAAAAAATATGATTGTGTAGTAATCATTGCCAATCATTCAAAGGTTAATTATGAATTTTTAAGAAAAAATTCCAAGTTAATTTTTGATACTCGTAATGTTTACAAAAAAAACTACAACAACATAGTAAGGCTATAATAATAAGGTATATAAGAGGATAATAACTATGAACTATGAACTATGAGCTAAGAGCAAAACGCATTCTAGTCACCGGTGGAGCTGGATTCATTGGTTCTCATATTGTAGATAGATTAGTAGCTTTGGGGTCGGATGTTGTTGTTTTGGATAATCTTTCAACTGGGAAATTAGAAAATTTAAGTCAGAGTCAAAAAAATATAAAATTTATCAAAGGTGACATTACTAATCAAGATGATTTAGATTTAGCCCTTGATGGTGTTGAATATATTAGTCATCAAGCAGCCTTGAAAAGTGTTCCTGATTCTATGAATAAACCTCTAGAATATAATAATGTTAATGTAACAGGGACTTTAAAACTTTTTCTTAAGGCTAAAAATATTGGGATAAAGAGAATAGTTTGTGCATCATCAAGTGCTGTATATGGAGAAACTGATAATTTTCCTGAGAAGGAGAGTGATGAGACTAAACCCATTTCACCTTATGCTGCTACCAAGCTGATTGTTGAGAAATATTCTCAAGTATTTAATCAGAGCTATGGTATGGAAATTATTAATTTAAGGTATTTTAATGTATTTGGTCCACGTCAATCTTTAGATGATGAGTATGCAGTTGTTATTCCTAAATTTATAAATTGTTTATTAAATAATAAAGCTCCTCCAATATATGGAGATGGAAATCAAGAAAGAGATTTAATTTATGTTGATAATGTAGTTGGCATAAATATTAAATCTCTTGAGCAGGAGAGTATTAGCTCGAAAGTATTTAATGTTGGATTAGGAATACCTAATTCAGTGAACAATTTATTTAAGAATTTAAAAAATATTATTGGAAGTAAGCTAGAACCTGATTATCAGTCACTAAGGCTTGGTGATGTAAAGAAAACTCATGCTGATATGCACAAAGCAAAAGAATTATTGAATTTTTCTTCAAAGGTTGATTTTGTTCAGGGCTTAGAAGAAACAGTAAAGTGGTTTAGAGAACAGAAGACAGAGGACAGAAGACAGAAGACAGAGGACAGAAGTCAGATGTCAGAAGACAGAAGATTTTGACTTCTGATTTCTGAAGGAAAGGAGTATTATGAATATCCTAATAACTGGTGGTGCAGGTTTTATTGGGTCACATTTGTGTAAGAAATTACTCGAGAATGATCATTCAGTTATTTGTTTAGATAATTTTATTACTGGGTTTAAAAAAAATATTGAAGAATTAATTAGTAATCCTAATTTTAAATTAATAGAGCATGATATATCCCAACCTATAGAGATAGAAGAAAGATTAGATTGGGTTCTACATTTTGCTTCATTAGCTTCACCTAAACATTATTTAAATTATCCAATAAAGACTTTGAAATCAGGTTTCCTAGGTACACATAATTGTTTAGGAATTGCTAAAGCAAAAAAAGCAAAGTTTTTCTTAGCTTCTACTTCTGAAGTTTATGGAGATCCATTAGTCCATCCGCAAATTGAAGAATATTGGGGGAATGTAAATTCTATTGGAATAAGAAGTTGTTATGATGAGAGTAAACGTGGGGCAGAAGCCTTAGCTTATGCTTATATGCGTCAGCATGATTTAGACATAAGAGTAGCAAGGATATTTAATACTTATGGCCCCAATATGCATCCTGATGATGGAAGAGTGGTTTCAAACTTCATTGTTCAGGCTTTGAAGGGAGAAAACTTAACGATTTATGGTCAGGGTCAACAGACTCGATCTTTTTGTTATATCGATGATTTAGTCGATGGTATTTTAAAAATGATGGATATCGATTATAAGTTGCCTTTAAATTTAGGTAACCCTAATGAGTTCACAATTAGTGAGCTTGCTAATTTAGTTTTAAAATTGACTGATTCAAAGTCAAAGATAGAAAATTTTCCACTTCCAGAAGATGATCCAAAACAAAGACAACCAAATATAACCAAAGTTAAAGAAAAGACTGCTTGGGAGCCTAAAATTTCTCTTGAACAAGGCCTAAAGAAAACAATAGAGTATTTTAAGAAAAGAATAAATGATAAGTGATAAAAACTACACAATGTATACAGGACATTTCAAACGATTTACACAAAATCAACACGACAGCTAATCAATTCTATCCTTTACAAGAAGGAAATAATAGTATGTATTTGTACTTGTAGAGAAGGATAAATCAGGGAAATAAGTTATATAACCTCAGATATAAAGAAATTCTATTTATCCTACTAGACGAGTGATATTATTTTTAACTTTTCATCTTGACAAAAGTGATTTTATTAGCTAAACTTATTTCTGTAAGTAATCATTTTTGATTATATTTCGAAACAGTATATGAATTATAGAGAGTTTACAAACAAATTTCAAGGATTACCGATTATCATTAGTAAGGATGTGGTAAGGGCTGAAGAAGATAACCAGGTTGTCCGCAACCAACTTAATCGCTGGCAAAAGAAAGGATTGATTATTAAGTTAAAAAGAGGAGTCTATCTGTTTAATAAAAACGACAGAAGGATCGATCCTAGCTTGGTTTTTGTAGCTAATCAACTATATGCTCCTTCCTATGTTAGCTTAGAGTTTGCTTTGAATTATTATGGTTTAATTCCTGAAAGAGTCGCTGATCTAACTTGTATTTCTACCAAAAAAACAATCCGTTTTGAAAATGAATTAGGGTTGTTCATTTATCAGCATGTTAAGCCTGGTGCTTTTAGAGGTTTTAGGTTAAGCAAAGATGAATATGGTATGCCTTTGTTGTTCGCTGAACCGGAAAAAGCGGTTGTTGATTTCTTGTATTTTAATTTAAATAAATTCAAATCTGATAGTGAGAAGCAATTCAAGGATTCATATCGTTTCCAAAATATTGAGTCATTAAAACAGAAAAGGCTAATAGAGTTAGCGAGGCATTTTGAGAACAAGAAGCTAATGCGATTAATTGAAAGTTTTTCTAATTTTATTACAAGTGAGGTGAAATAATGATTGATATTTTAAAACAGCAAATTACCCAGGGTATGTCTATTGAAGAAAAAAGCAATAAAACGCGGGAATTATTACAGATTATTATACTTAAAATTATTTATGATAAAGATTTTTTTAAGAATATTGTTTTTACCGGTGGTACGGCTTTAAGAGTTGTATTCGGTGTAAAGCGATTTTCTGAAGACCTGGATTTTTCTCTCGCAAAAAAAGAGGGATATAATTTTTTAGAGATTAATTCAGTTATTGCTGGCAATTTGAAGCTTTATGGATTTAATGTCGAAGCTAAATCAAAGACAAATAGCAATGTTCATAGTGTTATGTTTAAATTTCCCGGATTATTAAAAGTTTTGGGAATTTCTAATTTAGAGAGCCAGAAAATATCAATTAAGCTTGAGATTGATTCTAATCCTCCTGAAGGAGGGCATACTTCTGATACAGTAATTAACAACATATATATGTTTAATGTAGTCCATTTCGATCTAGCATCTATGTTTGCGACGAAGCTCCATGCTTGTTTTTACAGAAAATTTATTAAAGGAAGGGATTTCTATGATTTTCTCTGGTATATAAGCAAAAATACTAAGCCCAACTATAAACTTTTTAATAATGCGGTCATTCAAACCGAAAATGAAGATCCAAAGGTTAACCAACATAATTTTAAAAAATACCTTGTGGATAATATTCAAAGAATTGATTTTGACCTGGTCAAGAAAGATGTTGAGCGGTTTCTTGAAGATAAAAGTGAGTTAAAGCTGCTTAATTTAAAAACAATCCAAAACAGCATAGAGTCGCTATACTAAGAAAATTTATCAAAGGAAGAAAACTCAGTATTAACACCTCCGATGGTGAAATGGGCAAGTTCTCAAATGCAAGATTGATAGTCAGTCGCTATTGACTAAATTTGGATAATAGGCATTGACTAAACTTAAAATTGTAATGTTAAGGTTTTTCTTAGTATCATAAAAAAGGTATTAGGAGACAATCATATTATCCCTTTAATACGGTTTCTAATTCATATTAGCGGCGGCCGATTGATTTTATAATAAAAAGGGAGTTGACCCGGTTTCAGGAGATACAGCCTTAAATGATTTAAAAGATATGGTAAAGAAGGGCATAATCTCAGTTACAAGAAAAGGGCGAAGCAGTTATTATGTTATTCGGTGATTATTGCTTGTGTCTTGTGTTTGAAGGATTAATCAAAGATGATTCAAGCAAAAGGTTTACAAAAATAATTTGCGTCAGATTTGCGTCAGATGGAAGGCAATCAAGTATTATGTCTCCCCTAGTTTGATCTGTTGATTGACTTTTATGTACAAACAGTATAGAATAGTTATATGGATGCTAAACGTTTAATCTACAAGAAGTTATGTGACGACCTTGATAAGCCGGAGATTAGTATTTTGCTTGGTGCCCGGCAAGTAGGCAAAACATATCTTCTGAAAAAACTGGAAAAATTTACCAGGCAATCCGGTAAAACAACGGCATATTTTAATCTGGAGATTCCTGATGATTTGCTGGCATTTACCGGTTCAGAGTCTGACACGTTTCGTTTTTTGACAACAACCGCTCAGGTACTCTTTATTGATGAATTCCATTACCTTAAAAAAGCTTCTCATCTTTTTAAGGCGGTATTTGACAGTAATCACAATGTTAAAATATATGCTTCAGGATCATCCTCCATTGAAATTCACAAACATCTAAAAGAAAGCCTCGCGGGACGAAGGCGAGTGTATCGAATTTTCCCTTTATCTCTAAAAGAATATAAAATAAACGGCTTACCTCTGGATTCTATGCTTGTTAACGGAAGCCTTCCCGGACTTCTCAAAGAAAACAGTACCGAAGATAAACAGAATTATTTACACGGTTTACTGGAAACATATATTCTAAAAGATATAAAATCCTTGATAAAAGAAGAAAATGTCCGCGCTTTTAATCATCTTCTTTATCTTTTGGCGGAAAACCAGGGCTCAGTTATTTCTGTTTCTAATCTTTCAGGGGAAGTGGGGTTGACAGCAAGAAGTATTGAAAGATATCTCACTATTCTTGAGCAAACATATGTTTGTTTTTCTCTTCCGAGTTTTTCCACTAATCAGGGTAATGAATTGAAAAAATCAAGAAAATATTACTTTTATGATTTGGGCATTCGTAATGCCATCATCAAAAATTTTGAAAAGGTTATTAATCGGCGCAAGGATAAAGGCGTTTTGTATGAATCAATAATATTTTTACAGCTTCTGCAAAAAATATCTCCCGACACATCATTGTATTTCTGGAGAACAAAACAAAAAGCGGAAGTAGATTTTGTAAAAGTAACTAACAGACAGCCGGTCCCTATTGAAATAAAAAGTGATTTAAAACAAATTAAGATGCCTGATGGATTAAAAGTATTTCTAAAACGTTATCCATTAACAACAGAAGCTTATGTTATTAACACAACACAGAGAGGAGAATTAAGCTATTCAGGCATACCTGTCAAATTCATTCTCTGGACTGATATCGATCAAATATAGCGCTGTTGCATAATAGCACCAGCACCAATATAGAAAATGGATATCGGAGATTGTAGTTTGTAGATAGTAGTTGGCAGTTGGTTTGGAGAAAAAGGGAGTTGACCCGGTTTATTACTGTAGGGATATTGCCAGTGCATATTTATGGGCTTGGTTGTGATATGAGAAAAATTACTAAAATTGCTAGAAAGCATAATCTATTTATTGTAGAAGATTGTGCTCAGAGTTTTGGAGCATCAATAGGTAAGAATAAAACAGGTAGCTTTGGTGATTGTAGTGCATTTAGCTTTTTTCCTTCTAAAAATTTAGGAGGTTTTGGTGATGGAGGACTCATTGCTACTAACAATAAAGAGATTACTAAATTAATAAAAACTTTAAGGAACCATGGTCAAACCGCAAACTACAATGCTTCTTTTATTGGTTATAATTCTCGTCTTGATTCAATTCAAGCTGCAGTTCTTTTAACTAAATTAAAATATATTGATAAGGCTAATGATATTAGAATGAAAATTGCAAAAAAATATACAGAAGCCTTTAAAAACATCCCCCAAATTCAATCTTCGACCTCCGACCTCCGACCTCTGACCTCTGTTTTTACCCACGTCTATCATCAATATACTATAAAAGTTTCCTCTAGAGATAAGCTATATAACCTCAACCCATTCTCTTGTAAAGACTTAAAATGTAGAACGTAGAGTTTCTTAACTCTACAAATTCAAGAAAACAGTGCATTTGAGTAAATGATTTGACAAAATGTATATCATTTTAGTAAATGATTTGACAAAATGTCTATTATATGGTAAATTATAAATATGAATTTAAATCAGTTTTTAGAATTAGATAAGCTTGCTAGAGAAGATGGAAAGCAATATCCTAAGAAAAGGGAACTCCATAACCAGATTATTTCCGAAAAGGGCAAACATTTCATAGGCATAGTAGGCCCAAGGGGGGTTGGAAAAACAGTATTACTTAAACAAATTGCAATCGAGACAAAAAACTCCTTTTATTTATCAGCAGATACTCTTGAGGAGAATAATTTATTTGAGATTGTTAAGATATTGATTGAGCGCTATAAAGTCAAGTTGCTATTGCTTGATGAAGTACATTTTCAAAAAGAGTATGAACAAAAACTAAAGAAGATATTTGATTTTCTTAATATTAAGCTAATATTTACCAGTTCCGTATCTTTGTCGATATTTGAATCTTCATATGACCTTTCCAGGCGGGTTAAACTGCTCTATCTGTATCCTTTTTCTTTTAGAGAGTATCTTTTTTTCAAGGAAGATGTTTCCTTACCGGCGTTAACCTTAGATAAGATTATAAAAAAACAATGGCCAAGCGAATATCTGCGCTATGAATATTTATTCGAAGATTATTTAAAAGGGGGATTATTGCCGTTTTCACTTGAAGAAGCTGATATATACTCTATTTTGAAAAATATTCTTGAGAAAACCATCCGAAAAGACATCCCGTCAGTTGCCGGATTGCAAGTTGATGAACTTAATGATATTGAGAAAACTCTTAAATTTATCGGAAAGTTTCCCGTCGATGGAATAAACTTTACTTCGGTATCTAAGAATGTCGGTATTACCAAATATAAGGCAGAGCAGTATGTTCATTTGCTTGAGAAGGCTTTTGTGCTGAATCCAGTGTTTCCTGAAGGAACGAATGTCCTCAAGGAGCCGAAGATTCTTATGTATCTGCCGTTTCGTTTACTCTATAAAAGCTATGATGAAGCAATCGGGGCAATTCGTGAGGACTTTTTTGCCGAGATACTGCGAATGAAAGGCTGGGCTTTTAGTTATCTTAAAACAAAACGAGGCGCAAAAACGCCTGATTTTTTGATTAAGACAGAAGGTGAAAGTATTATTTTAGAAGTTGGAGGTAAAGGTAAAGGCCGTCAACAGTTTAAAGGAATAAAAGGAAATAAGAAGATGATATTGACTGATTCAGCTGAAACTGATGGGATTAAACGGCCGTTATTTCTTATGGGGTTATTGTAACAATGATAAAAAAAGGTATAGTGGAGATGAAGAACTTTTCCCATAATCCGGGGAAACCTGAAAAGAAATTCGAGGACAATACGTAATTTCAAGAGATAAGTATAGTTAAGCTGGATGTATATTCTTCAGGAATATTTAGTTGTTCTCATTGACAATGAGAACAATATATGGTATTCTCTCATTAGTAGTGAGAATATAAGGAGACAGTATGCATAAGTCATTATTAAAAGAAATTGTTCTTGAGCAAGAAAAAAGTCGGCAGGATATCGATATTGGTATTCCAAGGGCAGCCTTGAGCATTGCTTTGGGGCATGCAGCTTTACCCCATGCGGTGGTTATTTCAGGAGTACGCCGTTGCGGCAAGTCGACGTTGCTTAACCAGATTATCAATGATCTCTATAAGAAAAATGTTTATTACTTTAACTTTGAAGATGAACGCCTTTTAGGTTTTAATGTTGAGGATTTTAATCGTCTTTACGAGGTATTTCTGGAGCTGTATGGGGATAAAAAGGTTTTTTTCTTCGATAAGGTTCAAAATGTTCTTCAATGGGAAGTATTTGTGCGCCGGATGCAAGGTAAAGGATGCAAATTTTTTATCACAGGCTCGAATGCCTCATTGCTTAGCAAGGAGTTTGGCACAAAACTGACAGGTAGAAACGTCAACGTCGAATTATTCCCGTTTTCTTTTATGGAATTTTTATCTTTCAAGGGTTTTGAATTATCTAAAAATAGCCTATCTTTTACTTCAGAAAGAGCTGCTATTGAAAAGCATTTTGCTGAATATCTTAAACATGGAGGTATGCCCGAATATTTGAAGTATCAAGATACAACTCTTCTGAAGCGGGTATATGAGGACATTCTTTATCGAGACATCGTGGCAAGGTATGGTATCAAGCAAGTTAAACCATTACGGGAGCTTGGGTTGTATTTTTTGAGTAATATTGGCGGAACATTCTCTTATAATAATCTCAAAAAAGTCCTTGGGTTAGGTAGCATGAATACTATTAAGAGTTATGCTGACTTCATGGAAAACAGCTACTTGATATTCCTCGTCAGCAAGTTTTCTTATTCTCTTAAGCAGCAGTTTGTTTCCCTTAAGAAGATCTACTGTATCGATAATGGTTTGGCAGAAGCAGTCGCATTCCAATTTTCCAAAAATAAAGGAAGGTTTTTAGAAAATCTAGTATTCCTTGAACTCAGGCGCAAGTTTCAAGAGATTTATTATTATAAGACCACAAATAATCTGGAGGTTGATTTTTTAATTAAGTCCGGTAAAAATGATCTGAAGCTTATTCAAGTTGCGGATAATTTGGATAACGATAAGACAAGGCGCAGAGAGCTCAACGCGCTCGAAAAAGCCATGGATGAACTTAAATTGAAAACTGCGCTTATTTTGACTGAAGATACTGAGGAAGAGATTGCTTTAAAAGGCAAGATTTTAATAGTTAAGCCTATTTATAAGTGGTTATTGGGAGATGGGGTTTGAAGGAAAAAAACGCAGGTGATCGTTCTGGGCATCGTTATTCAAATCTCCAACCATATAATCCTCTGTTATTGATTTTCTTAACATATCTTTAGGCAAAACCAATTACCTATTAAAGTCACTCATCAAGAAAGACCTGATCAAAATTAAAAACCTAATTTCTGAAGGCAACAAAGCGAAAAAGACAAAGATGAGAGGAGAAGATAGAAGATGGGTATTGGAGATTGTAGTTTGTAGATAGTGGTTGGCAGTTGGTTGGGAGAAAAAGGGAGTAGCCTCCTTTTCCCTTGACACATATAGGTAAGAAGTTTACAATATGTTCAATGCTTGAACAACCAAAAGTAAATTATTCCTCTGGACCCCACGACGAAGAAGCCTTTCGGGTTCTCTCGGAGCTCCATAATTTTCCACATCTTACTCAAAGGGAACTATCTAAAAGCCTTAATATATCCTTAGGTAAGACTAATTATCTTATACAGCAATTGATAAAAAAAGGCATAGTAAAAATGAAAAGTTTTTCTCATAATCCGGGAAAGATTAAAAAAATGCAGTATATCCTTACGCCAAAAGGTGCGAAGGAAAAGACAAAACTAACATATCACTTCTTAAAAAGAAAAGAGGCAGAATTCAATAAACTTAAAGACGAGTGGAAGTGCTTACAAGCATGACTTTTAAATTAATCGACCAATTAATGCCAAAACAACTCAGGACTATGGACTTAGGATTTTTTAATTTACAAATCATGTCTAAATTCAATTTTGAAATTTATAGGAGTTGGAAATATGCATTCGTTTAAAAGTGATAACGTGAAATTACCTTTAAGCACGGTGTGGTTAATGAATTCAATTGCTGAATATAAAGGTAAACAAGAATTACATACGAAACAATCGCCACAGATTTTAAAATCGCTTACTGAGATGGCGTTGGTTGAAAGTGCGGAATCTTCTAATCGTATCGAAGGTGTAGTGATTGATAAAAATCGGCTTAAACCATTGCTTATTGGCCATAGTAAGCCGCGTGACCGTTCCGAAGAGGAAGTAGTGGGCTATCGTGATGCCCTTAAATTAATACACAAGAGTCATGAAAGTTTGAGAATATCGCCAGAAATAATAAAAGAATTACATCGGTTATGCCGCGGGGAATCGTGGGATGCCGGTAAATGGAAAGGAAAAGATAATGACATTATTCGAAAATATCCGGATGGCCGCATTGAAGTGATTTTTAAGCCTGTAAACGTAGCCGAAACACCCGGAATGATTAAGCAGCTATGCCTTGTTTACGAGAATAGTGTGACACAGCTTAAATATCCCAGTCTTTATGCTATTGCATGCCTTGTTTTAGATTTTCTAAGTATCCATCCATTTCGGGATGGTAATGGTAGAGTTTCTCGCTTATTGACGCTTTTGGCTTTATATCAGCACAGATTTTGGGTTGGTAAATACATAAGTATTGAGCGCGTTATCGAGCAATCCAAAGAAACATACTATGAATCTTTGAACAAAAGTTCTCAAAAGTGGCATCAAGCTAGACATGATTGCTTGCCATGGGTTAATTATTTTCTCGGGACGGTATTGGGAGCTTACAAAGAATTTGAAGAGCGTGCGAGAAATATTAAACCTTCTCGAGGGGTAAAAACGGCAATTGTGGTAAAGGCTATTGAGGGCCAGCATGGCGAGTTTTCTATTTCAGATATTGAACGCATGTGTCCCACTGTCAGCAGGGTTATGATTAAAAAGGTATTTTTCCAATTGCAAAAAGATAAAAAGGTTAGATGCCTTGGAAAAGGACAATCGGCTAAATGGGATCGAAAGGCATACTAACTCTATGAATGGTATATTGAAAGGTATACTAACTCGTCAATCAAGCAACCAATGAACTCTATGAACGCAATGAACCCTACAAACGCAACCAACGTCACAAACGCTCATAGCGAAGAGGCTTTTCGGGTCCTCTCAGAGCTTCACAATTCGCCAAATCTTACCCAAAGAGAACTAGCTAAGAGTCTTAACATATCTTTAGGTAAGACTAATTATATAATACGGCAATTAATAAAAAAAGGCATAGTCAAGATGAAAAGTTTTTCTCATAATCCGGAAAAGATTAAAAAAATAAGGTATATCCTTACATCAAAAGGAACGAAAGAAAAACTGCGCCTGACCTATTACTTTCTTAAGAGAAAAGAAACCGAATATAATTTAATCAAGAACGAATGGAATACTTTGGTTAGTCAAAAAAAAGCGGAGAAAGTAGAAAGTAGAAGGGGGAAGACGAAAAGATGATGCGAAAGAATAAACATAAAGTTATTGATTTTATTCTTCAGGCAGGAGAAGGATACAAGGTAGAGTTTAAAGAATCTTTTGATAAGTCTCTTGCCAGAGAGATGGCGGCATTTGCGAATTCAGAAGGTGGCAGGATTTTTTTAGGGATTACTGATGAAGGAAAAATAAAAGGCGTAGATGTAACAAACAAACTAAAATCGCAGATCCAGGATATAGCCAGGAATTGTGAACCGTCAATAAAAGTTAAGCTAGAAAAGATCAGTAATATTTTAATAGTTAATATTCCTGAGGGATGTGATAAGCCTTATAAATGTTCTTCAGGATTTTATTTAAGACAGGAATCGAATTCTCAAAAAATGACAGTTTCAGAAATTAGAGAGTTTTTCAATAAAGAGGGGAAAATATTATTTGATGAAATGATAAATAAAAAATTCTCTTTGAAAAAAGGATTTGATAAACATAGGTTTGACCTCTTTTTAGAAAAATCAAGAATAAGCAAGGTAATTTCTGAAAAAGATATACTAAGAAATATAGGCGTTCTGGATGGAAATGGAAATTTCAAGAATGCCGGAGTTTTATTTTTCTGTCAGAGAATAGAAGAATTTATTCCGCAAGCTCTTGTAATATGTGTTTTATACAAGGGAAGAGATAAAACATTTATAATTGACAAGAAAGATTTTATGACAGATATTTATTCAAATTATCAGGATTCGGCAGATTTTTTATATAGAAATTTAAGATTAAAATATGAAATAAAAGGGTTTGGTCCTAGAAAAGAAATATTAGAGATTCCGGAAGAAGCATTGAAGGAAGCATTGATAAATGCATTAGTCCATAGAGATTATGCGGAAAAAGGTGCTAATATTTTAATAGAGGTGTATGACGATAGGGTAGAAATTACTAACCCCGGCGGTTTAGTCTCGGGAATCAAAAAAAGTGAATTTGGCAAGAAAAGTTTTTCCAGAAATCCTTTATTATTCAGTTTATTTAAAAGAATAAATTTGGTTGAAAAAATCGGTTCTGGTATTACCAGAATGAGAAAGGCAATGAAAAACGTGGGTTTACCGCTTCCGAAATTTGAGTTTACTAAATTTTTCACAATTACTTTTTATAGACCTAAAGAGGGTATGAAAACTGTGGGGAAGACTGTGGGGAAGACTGTGGGGAAAATTCTTGCTTTAATTAATGAAAATTCTAAGATAACACGAGAAAAACTTTCTGCAAAAACCGGCCTTACAGTAAGAGGTGTTGAATGGAATCTCAACAAACTGAAAAAAGAAGGGGCCCTGAAACGAGTAGGCCCGGCAAAAGGAGGATATTGGAAAGTAGTGTAATTGGGGGGGGTGGCATATTTATCGTATTTTTTATCGAGTTTTGGCAGAAGAATGAAAAAGACAAATAACAGAGAATAGAAAATAGAAGAGAGAAGGTAGAAAGAAGTGGATAAGGTTATCAAAGATGTTAAGGATTTAAAAGTTTATAATTTATCTTATAAATTAGCAATGGAGATATTTAATATTACAAAGGATTTTCCTAAAGAAGAAACATATTCTTTAACTATAAACTCTAAAAACTCAACAAACACAATGAACGCTATGAACTCAACGTGGTTAGATTCTGGTTTAGATTGTAAATATGTATTGGAAAAAAAGCACAGAGAGTTAGATAATCAGTACAAAGAAGTAGGTGCGATGCTTTATACTCTAATGAATAATTGGCGCACTTTTTAATTTTTACTATCTATTTTCTAACTTCTATTGTCTATTTTTTATTAACCAAGGAGGTCTCGTGCCCGATAAACCTGAATACCAAAATTATCCGAACGACGAAATCAACTTAATGGATTACATCAAAGTCATCATTAAACGAAAAAAACTAATAATAGGTATATTTATTATTTGTGTTGTTGCGACAACAATTGTAAGCTTTCGAATGCCTAAAGTATATCAAATTGACAGTACAGCGAGAATTGGTAGTATTGGAGGAAGTTTATTTTCGGTAGGCGAGATGATAGAGAAAACAAAAAACAGAAATCTACTGCAATCTGTTATTCAGGGAATAGATACAAATATAACGGTTGAGAGTTTAAAAAAAGCAGTAAAAATTGAAAAGGTAGAAGGCACAAATTTTCTTAAAGTACAAATGGAGTCTGTAGAGCCTGGCATAGCAATCGATATTTTAAATAAAATTGAAAGTAAGCTTGTTTTGGATGGCAATGAGTTTTATGAAAAAAATATCACATTAATAAATGAACGAATTCAAGAGTTACATGCGAGAAAAGAAAATGTCAGCAAGCAAATTAAAATGCTTAATCAAAAAATTTCTAACAACAAAATAGGCCCTGATTACCCGCTTATTCAGAATACTTTAACAAATTATGAAACTATTTATAGTGAGCTAAGTGCAGCAGAATATTCTTTAAAAAAGAATTTATTATTGGCAAATAACTTTAAAATAATCGAGTCGCCGTCCAAATCTATGAATCCTATTAAGCCAAATAAAAGACAGATGATTACTATCTCGGCAATTTTAGGTTTAATATTGGGTTTATTTATTGCATTTATTGTGGAGTTTTGGCAGAAGAGTAAAGAGGATAGACAATAGAGGGTAGAAGATAGAGAATAGAAGGGAGAACGAAAATTTTAAAATGAAATTTAAAGAGTCTGGGAAGGTAGAACTTAAAAAATCAACTGCGGAATTGAAAGCAGCGCTAAATGATCTCTGTGCCTTTGCCAATAGCGGTATCGGAACTATATATTTTGGCATATCGGATAAGGGAAAAGTAATAGGGCAAGATATTAGTGATAGTACATTGAAGAAGGTTTCTACAACTATACTGTCTTTGATTGAGCCGAGGCTTTATCCGAACGTGTATACGGAAACAGCAGATGGAAAAGGAATTCTGGTAGTCGAGTTGAAAAATAGTGCGGAGAAACCTTATTTTTACAAAGGGAAAGCATATAAGCGGGTAGGAACTAGTAATGCCTATCTTTCAAGATATGAAGTCGAGAAATATCTTTATGAAAGAGAAAATCCTGCATACAGGTTTGATAAGACTATAGTGAAAGAATACAGCGAAGATATTGACCAAAAGACTCTTAAATGGTTCCTTAGAAAGGCGCAGGAAGAGAGGAATTTACCTGTTGATCTTCGCAAAAACAGAACAGTTACTTTAGCTAAACTTGGTTTACTCACTCAAAGCAAATTGAACTTTGCCGGAATCGTAAGTTTTGGTAAACAAATTCAAAGATACTTTCCGGATGTTATTGTGAAGTGTGCTGTATTTGAAGGAATTGATAAGACAGGCAGGATTCTTGACCATATTGAAATCAAAGATAATATCTTTCAGCAGATAGATTCAGCTGAACGTTTTGTTTTGCGCAATTTGCGTAAATCAGCATGGATTAGCCAGGAAACAGGGCGGCGTCATGAGCGGTATGAGCTTCCTTACCTTGCGATTAGAGAAGCTGTAGCGAATGCGGTGGCACATAGAGATTATAGGATTCCAAGCCATATAGATGTAGCAATTTTTGATGATAGGGTTGAAATTTGGTCTCCCGGAGAGCTTCCTTTAGGAGTGAAACTTAAAGATATTATTAAAAAACGTGTGTCAGTATTGAGGAATCCGGGTATTGCGGAAGTTTTATTTCTTGCTGGATATATAGAAAGATGGGGAACTGGAATTAAAAAAATGAATCGTTTGATGAAAGAGTATGAACTTAATATCCCTGATTATGAAGAAGTGAGTGGGAATTTCTTGGTAACTTTCAAGAAAAAAGGAATTCCTGTCGAGAAACGACTTGAGACAGAATCTGTCCCAAGTCTGTCCCAAGTCTGTCCTAAGTCTGTTCCAAGTGATATCGCAGTTAAGATTCTTAATAAAGCAGTCTCTGAGGTATCTATAACAGAGCTTATGAAAGCGGTGTCCCAGACTAACAGAACTAGGTTTCGTAATCAGATGCTCCGGCCGCTTATTAAGGCAGGACTTATTTATATGACTATCCCCGATAATCCCCAGAGTAGTAACCAGAAATATGTAACAACAAAGAAAGGAAAGGAATTATCGAAATAATTAGTAAGGGAAGAGGTGCTCGTTACACTTTACGGATATAGCGGATGATTAGCGGACGATTAGCGGACGATTAAAATAGACTGTTAACTCAACAAACTCTATCAACGCTATTAACGCTACAAACGCCATAAACGCTATATGAAAATAGAAAGATTTGAAGACATTCAGGCATGGCAAGAAGCAAGAAAGCTGACTAACATGGTATTTGATATTACTAAAGAAAAAAATGACAAAAGAAAAAATTCTTAAACTAATTAAAAAAGGGGAAACTCAGAAAGTAGAATTTAAGTTATTGCCTTCCAAAGGAATAGGTGATTCTATTTGCGCGTTTGCTAATACCAATGATGGGCTTACTATGGTTGGTGTATCTGATAAGGACGAGATAGTTGGATGCAAAACAGTTAAAAAAATCGAGCAACAGATAGCTAACATATCTCATTCTTGTAAACCATCCATTTATCCTGAGATAGAAAAAGTGAAAATAGATAAAAAGACTATTTTTGTAGTGCACGTAAAGAAAACCGGCAGTATTCACTCCTACAAAAACATCTCATATAAAAGAGTCGGTACTCATGATCAGCCGATGTCTTCCGAAGAAGTTATAGAATTTGCTAAGGATATAGGCAAAATTCAGTTTGATAATCAGATATGTAAAGGCGCGCAGTTAAAAGACATAGATAAAAGTAAGATTAAATGGTTTCTCCAGAAAGCGAAAGAAGAAAGAGATTTTGATGTTAATCCTAGCATTTCCATGAAAGAGGCTATGGAAAAGTTAGGCATGTTTAAAGGCAAAGGTTTAACTAATACAGCAATTCTACTTTTTGCTAAAAAGCCCCAGAAATTTTTCTTGCAATCAAGGATAAGATGCGCGCGCTTTAAAGGGATAGACAGTCTGGATTATATAGATATGAAAGTTTTGGATGGAGTAATTCCTGAGTTAAGACAAAAGGCAATCAAATTTGTTATGCAGCATACAAAACATGCGGTATTTTTTGATGCTAACCAAAGATATGATCGCTGGGAATATCCTTTAAGAGCCCTTGAAGAAGTTTTGTCTAATGCTTTAGCCCACAGAGATTATTATTCTAATGCGGAGATTCAACTGTCAATTTATGATGATAGAGTAGAAGTTTGGAATCCCGGGAAATTACTTAGTCCTTTGACCCCTCACGACCTAAAGACAAAGCACAGATCAATTCCCAGAAACAAATTACTGGCAGATAAGTTATTTTTAATAAAATATATTGAGCAGTGGGGTAAGGGAACTAATAGAGTAATTGAATGGGTGAAGAAGGATAATCTTTCCGAGCCGAAATTCCAAAATACCGCTGGTGGTTTTGAGGTTACTTTAATTGGACCGGGAAAATCGTTTGAGGAAGAGATAGAAAAGCAGAAACTTCATAAACTAGATTTGAATGATAGACAAAAGAAAGCGATAGAGCATATTAATGCATACGGGAAGATCACAAAAGGTAAATATATGCAAATCAATAAAGTTTCTCATAAAACTGCTTATGAAGAGTTAAGCGATTTACTTAATAAAAATATCATTGTGCGGCAAGGTAAAGGTAGAGCCGTAGTGTATATTTTCAAATAACAAGGTGCTGATTAGGTGCTGATTAGGTGCTGATTAGGGAAACACAATTAACGCTATGAGCTCAACAAACCCTATGAACTCTATAAACGCAACCAACGCCATAGACGCTATATGAAAATAGAAAAATTCGAAGACATTCAGGCATGGCAAGAAGCAAGAAAGCTGACTAACAGGGTATTTGATATTACTGAAGAAAAAAGTATTTCAAGAAGGTATCGATTCACCAGTCAAATAGAATCGGCTTCTGTATCTATAATGAACAATATAGCGGAGGGTTTTTCAAGAAGGTCTAACAAAGAATTTGTTCAGTTTTTATTTATAAGTAAAGGTTCTGCAGCAGAGGTTCAGAGTATGTTTGCAGATAAAACAGCCAGATTAATATCCAATTTCATAAAGTATTTAAGGAAAAGTAATTAACTCAAATAACCCTATAAACTCTATAAACGCAATGAACCCTACAAACGCAATCAACGCCACAAACGCAACCGATTACAGGGTTTTCCTCGAGGATATTAAGCAAAGAATCCGCAAATCGCAGTATGAGGCTTTAAAAGCGGTAAATAAAGAGCTTATTTTTCTTTATTGGGATATAGGCAGAAAGATTGTTAATAAACAAACGGCGCTTGGATGGGGTAAATCTGTGGTGGAGAATCTCGCTAAGGATTTGCAGAAAGAGTTTCCGGGGATAAAAGGTTTTTCAGTGCGCAATATTTGGTATATGCGTAATTTCTACCGCAGTTATGCGCATAATAGAAAACTGCAACCAATGGTTGCAGAAATTGGCTGGACGCATAATGTTGTTATTATGGATAAGTGTAAAAAGAAAGCAGAATGTGAGTTTTACGTTACTATGACCAAAAAATTTGGCTGGACGAAAAACGTACTCATCCATCATATTGAAAATCAGTCTTTTGAGAAAACGCTTGCTAACCAGACGAATTTTAATAAAACTGTTCCGGCAAAAATACGAAAACAAGCAAAACTGGCTGTAAAGGATGAATATACATTTGATTTCCTTGAACTCGGCGAAGAACATCTGGAGAGGGAATTGGAACGCACACTGATGAATAATGTCCGTAAGTTTTTACTAGAAATGGGAGGATATTTTTGTTTTATCGGAAATCAGTACCGTATTGAGATAGAAGGTGAGGAATTTTTTATTGACTTGCTCTTATACCACAGGCAATTAAAATGCCTTGTTGCTATCGAGTTAAAGATAGGAAACTTTAAGCCCGAATATGCCGGTAAAATGCAATTTTATCTTTCAGCCATTAATGATAAGCTCAAAATGAAAGACGAGAATCCTTCTATTGGAATTATTATCTGTAAGGGCAAAAACCGGATAATCGTTGAATATGCGCTCAAGGATGTTAATAAACCAATTGGTGTTTCAACGTATAGAATAAAAACATCGCTTCCTAAAAGATTGTCAAAATATCTTCCTTCTTCTAAAGAATTAGCAAAACAAATGGAGCTTCTAAAATGAATTCTCTTTTATTAAACTCTACAAACTCTATAAACGCAATGAACTCTATGAACGCTATAAACGCCATGAACGCCAACTGGTATCCCCTCTACACTCGTTCCCGTCACGAGAAATTTGTAGAGTCAGCTCTCATAGAAAAAGGAATAGAATCCTTTACACCCACAGTGGTTTTAAGAAAAAGATGGTCAGACCGGATAAAGTTTATCGAGCAGCCCCTTTTCAAAAGCTATTGTTTTGCTAAATTTTCTTTAGAAGATAAAATAACAGTTGTCTCACAACCGGGGGTAGCAAACATTGTTCATTTTAAAAATCAATATATACCTATTCAAGATAGCGTTATTGATTCGTTGAGAATATTGATTAAAAGCAAGGTTAAAATTGATCCTCATCCTTATTTAAAGATAGGCGATAAAATTACAGTTAAAGAAGGCCCCTTAAAAGGGGTTGAGGGTTATATCATAGAAAAACGAAATAAAAATGTAACCTTGGTAATTTCCATAGAAGCAATTACCTCGTCAATAAAATGCGTTGTTGATGCGGTAGACGTTGAATCTTCTTAGGCACAGATTGCGCAGATGGTGAAACACAGATGGCGCAGATGGGAGAAACACAGATGGCGCAGATGGGAGAAACACAGATTTCACAGATGGTAGGGGCACAGATTTCACAGATGGATAGGACACAGAGTCAATTTTATGATAAACTCTATAAACGCCATAAACCCTATAAACGCAATAGACGCAATGAGCACAGATGGGGAGTATATTTATAAGGATTTAACTTATAGAATAATAGGGTGTTTGTATGAAGTGCATAAGGAATTAGGTAGTGTGCATAAAGAGATTGTTTATCATAAAGCTTTGGCGATAGAATTTGGGAGTAAAAGTATTCCTTTTGTTGAAGAAAAAGCAATAGATATCGAATATAAAGGTAAAAAGATAGGAATATATAGGCCGGATTTTATAATAGATGATAAAGTTATCCTTGAGATTAAAGCAGTCCCGGCTATAACAAAACCTATACGAAGTCAAGCATATTATTACGTAAAAGGAACAAAATATAAATTGGTGATATTAGCAAATTTTGGAACAAGCAAAGTAGACATAAAAAGACTAATCTACACCTAGTTTTTCATCTGCGTTACAGCATCTATGTTCTTCATCTGCGCCATCTGTGTCTAACATCAGTGTCATCTGTGTTTGTGCAATCTGTGTCTCACATCTGCGCCATCTGTGTATACGCGTAAGCGTATATGGGAGTGAGAGGGACGAAGTCCGCTTGAATATATATAAACCAAATAAAGATTAATGACTAAATCTCTGTAATCATTTAATAATCGCCGTAATCAGGTATAATCGAAGATTATACCAGGAGAATTCATGAAAAAAGCACTAATTACAGGAATAACTGGACAAGATGGTTCATATTTAGCAGAATTTTTACTTTCTAAAGGGTATGAAGTTCATGGCATTATAAGGCGAGCTAGTACTTTTAATACCGAGAGAATAGACCATATCTATAGAGATGTACATGAATCAGGAATAAGACTTTTTCTTCATTACGGTGATTTATCCGACGGAGAGCAAACCTCGAATATTATTTATAACGTAAAACCTGATGAAATTTTCCATTTGGGAGCACAGAGCCATGTTAGAGTTAGTTTTGATTTAGCTGAATATACCGGCAATATAACTGCTCTTGGAACAACAAGGATTTTAGAAGCAATAAGAAGGAGCAAAAACAATATAAAGTTTTATCAAGCAAGTTCCTCGGAGATGTTTGGTGCAGCAGAGCCGCCCCAAAGTGAAGAAACAATTTTTAAGCCAAGAAGTCCTTATGCATGCGCTAAGGTCTATGCTTATTGGATGGCTAAGAATTATCGTGATGGTTATAAAATTTTTGCCTCTAACGGAATACTTTTTAATCACGAATCGATGAGACGCGGCGAGACATTTGTTACCCGCAAAATTACCCGGGCAATTGCAGCAATTCTTGCAAAAAAGCAGAATTATTTATATTTAGGAAATCTGGAAGCTAAAAGAGACTGGGGTTTTGCACCTGAATATGTTGAGGCAATGTATAAAATTCTACAACAAGATAATCCCGATGATTTTGTTTTAGGAGCCGGTGAATCACATTCTGTAAAAGAGTTTGTAGAAGAAACCTTTTCTTATGCAGGTCTAGATTGGAATAAATATGTAAAAATTGACCAACGCTATTTGCGTCCGACAGAGGTAGAAGATCTTGTTGCAGATATAACTAAGTCTAAAGAAAAACTAAATTGGCAGCCCAAGGTTACCTTCAATGATTTAGTTAAAATAATGGTAGATGCTGATATGCGTGCAATAGGATTAGAGCCAATTGGTCAAGGTGATGAGATTTTAAAAGAGAAGTTTTCTAATAAATGGTGGAAGGGTGATTAGTTAAATTAGATAAATAAGTTAAATTAGTTGAGTGAGTTAAATGAGAAAATAGATTAAGTTAGTTGAGTGAGTTAAATGGGGAAATAGGTTAAATGCAATATGCATAACTCAGATAGTTTAAATTTTTCACTTCACTTACTTACCTTATTTAATCTATTTAACTAAACCAAGTAAACTAAATGGATAGGAAGAAAACTTCAACTTTTGAGGATTTGACAGTATGGCAGCGATGTCGGGAATTGCGAACGAAGGTGTCTAATTTAGTCAAAAGTTTCCCTAAGAATGAGCAGTACCGTCTAGTTGATCAAATGGTTCGTGCCTCGCGTTCTGTGACAGCCAATATCGCTGAAGGATATGGGCGCTATCATTATCAAGAGAACATTCAGTTTTGTCGTCAGGCAAGAGGATCTCTTTATGAGTCATTAGACCATTTTATAGTGGCATTGGATGAAAGATATATAAAACAAAGCGAACTTGAAGAATTTCGGACAGAAATTTTTGAATCAGTCAAAATTCTCAATGGATATATTAAATATCTACAAAAGGAGAAAAAGAACAATTAAACACTCAACCAACTTAACTCATTTAACCATTTAACTTATTATACTTATTTAACTATTCAACGTATTATACTAATTTAACTGTTTAAACAAAGGAATAAAAGATGGATTTTTGGAAAAATAAGCGCGTTCTCGTAACCGGTGGAGCTGGTTTTCTAGGTTCTTTTGTAGTTGAGAAGCTAAAGCAGCAGGGATGTAAGGATATCTTTATCTCAAGAAGCAAAGAGTATGACTTGGTGTGTATGGAATCAGTAAAGAGACTTTATAAAGACGCAAAACCTGATATTGTTATCCATTTAGCTGCACAGGTAGGCGGAATTGGCGCGAATCAAGAAAACCCGGGTAAGTTCTTTTATGATAATTTAATGATGGGTGTTCAGATGATGGAAGAGGGGAGAAAACTGGGGATAGAGAAGTTTGTTACAATAGGGACCATTTGCTCTTATCCAAAATTTACCCCTGTTCCTTTTAAAGAAGAGGATTTATGGAATGGCTATTCTGAAGAAACAAATGCTCCTTATGGCTTGGCAAAGAAGATGCTGATTGTTCAGTCGCAAGCTTATCGTCAGCAATATGGATTTAATTCAATAAACCTACTTCAAGTAAATCTTTATGGCCCCGGAGATAATTTTAATCCAGAATCTTCACATGTTATCCCTGCCCTGATAAAAAAGTGTATAGACGCTATGGGTGGAAAGGAGGCAGCTCTTAAAAGACTAAAAGAACCCAATAAACTCAACAAACTCAATAAACCCGATAAACCAATTGTCGTTTGGGGAACTGGTAAACCGACTCGTGAATTCTTGTATGTAGAAGATGCTGCTGAGGGGATTCTAATGGCTGTTGAAAAGTATAATAAATCCGAACCAATTAATCTTGGAGCCGGTTTTGAGATTTCAATCAAGGATTTAGTAAATCTTATTATTAAATATACCGGGTTTAAAGGAAGGATTATCTGGGATAAATCCAAGCCGGATGGACAGCCGAGGAGATGTCTCGATACAACAAAAGCAGAGATGGAGTTTGGCTTTAAAGCGAAAACAGGGTTTGAGTTTGGTCTGAAAAAAACGATAGAGTGGTACAAGAAGAATTATGATTTATAAACTTTGTCCTATGCTCTTTGTGCCATGCGTTTACAAAAAAGGATAAATACTAATGAATTTAAAGAGACTGATTTCACAGGGTGAATCTGGAATCTTAGAATTTAAGGGATCCCTTCAGTTAAAAGATGAAATTGGAGAAACTGTTTCAGCCTTCTCAAATTTAAAAGGCGGGATTATCTTAATTGGGATCTCTGATGAAAAAGAGATTAAAGGAATTCAGGTAGGCAAAAAGACGCTTACCGATTTGGCGGAATATATAAAGAGGAATACAGACCCGCAGATTTATCCAGAAGTCAGCACTTCTAAAATTGAGAATAGAACAATAATCTCAATAAAAATAAAAGAGTCTGATGAAAAACCGGTATTTTTTAAAAGCCATGCCTATAAACGAGTAGGTGATACAACCCAAAGAATTTCCTCTTCTGAGATAAGAAAGTTAGCGAAAGAGTCAAAAGGAAAAATCTACTGGGATGAGCAGATTTACGAAGATGCAAATTTAGATGAGATTGATGAAGATAAGATCAAGTGGTTTCTAAAAGAAGCAAGAAGAGAAAGAGGACTGAAAATACCAGATGATGCAGATATCAAAGAAGTATTGATGAGATTAAAATTGCTTAAAAACGGAAAACTGGCAAATGCAGCCCTTTTGCTTTTTAGCAAAGAGCGAAAATTTTTACAATCAGAGATTAAGTGTATTAGGTTCAGCGGAAATAAACCTGTTAAGCCGTATATTGATTTCCAAACCCTGGAAGGTGATGTTTTTGATTTAGTAAATAGAGCAGAAGACTTTGTTCTGCGAAATATCAGAAAGGCCGTTTGGCTTGTTCCCGGCAAAGTCCAAAGAGAAGAGAAACACGAATATCCACCAGATGCGATAAGAGAGGCAATCGTCAATGCTGTTGTGCATAGAGATTATACGTCTCCATCTAAAGTTCAAGTAAGAATATTTGATGATTATATAGAGATATGGAATCCTGGTAAATTGCCAGAAGGGTGGACTGTTGAGAAGCTAAAACAGAAACACGAATCTATACCAAGAAGCCCACTCTTATTTAAACAATTTTTCTGGATTAAATATGTTGAGGATGTTGGTGGTGGAACTTTAGATATGATAGAACAATGTAAAGAATGGGGAATTCCTGATCCGGAATTTGAAGATACGGGGACAAGTATTATTGTAACTTTTAAAAAATCAATCCTTACGCAAGATGCTTTGGAACAGTTAGGATTAAACGAAAGGCAAATTAGAGCTATTGAATTTATTAAACAGAATAGAAGAATATCTACAAAAGAATACTGTAATTTGTTCAGCGTAGTTAAAGATACAGCAAATAGAAATTTGAATGACTTGATAGACAAGGGTTTGATTAAAAGGGCTGGTAGTGGGCCAAAAACTTATTATACATTATCTACCGTCCGATACCGTCCGATACCGTCCGATACACAGACTAAAAATGAGTAAAAACGCCCCCCCAAAGGATTTTACAAAGAAAAATATGAACGTAACGAATTCGACCATCTGTTCTTATCCGAAATTTACTCCTGTTCCTTTTAAAGAGGAGGATTTATGGAATGGTTATCCTGAAGAGACAAATGCTTCTTATGGCCTAGCAAAGAAGATGTTAATTGTTCAATCGCAAGCCTATCGTCAGCAATACGGATTTAATTCAATAAACTTACTTCAAGTAAACCTTTACGGCCCCGGAGATAATTTTAATCCAGAATCATCGCATGTTATACCCGCTTTAATCAAAAAATGTATAGATGCCATGAGCCATAAGCTTTCCCATGAGCCATCAGCTATGAGCCAACAGTTACCGTTTGGGGAACTGGCAAACCAACTCGTGAATTTCTCTATGCAGAAGATGCGGCAGAAGGCATAATATTGGCAACTGAAAAATATAATAAATCGGAACCAATTAATCTTGGTGCTGGATTTTCCGCCAAAGGCGGATCCGCCTCTGGAGGAGAAATTTCCATTAAAGATTTAGTTGAATTAATTGCTAAATTAACTGGTTTTAAAGGAAGAATTACATGGGATGTTTCTAAACCTGATGGGCAACCGAGAAGATGTCTTGATACTCAAAAAGCTGAAAAAGAATTTGGGTTTAAAGCAAAAATTAGTTTTGAGAAAGGATTAAAAAATACGATTGAGTGGTATAGAGAGAATACATGAAAAATTTGTCCATAAAACTCAACAAATGCTATTGACACAATCAATACTACTAACGTTAACGACTTAGGATTACTCTTTAACGCTATAAACGCAATGAGCACAGAACTATGAAAGGAATAATTTTAGCCGGCGGCAGAGCAACAAGACTGTATCCTATTACCAAAGGGGTTTGTAAACAACTGCTTCCTGTATATGATAAACCAATGATTTATTATCCACTATCAGTCTTAATGTTGGCTGGTATTAGAGATATCCTTATTATAAGCACTTCTGAAGCTTTGCCTTCTTTTAAGAGAGTACTTGGTGATGGAACATTTTTGGGGATCAGTATTTCATATAAACAGCAGGACCAACCTAATGGAATAGCTGAAGCATTTTTAATAGGGAAAGAATTCATAGGCAAAGATAATGTTTCATTAATATTAGGGGATAATATTTTCTTTGGACATGGTTTAGTTGAAAGCTTAACCAATGTATGCAAACAAAAAGATGGTGCAACTGTTTTCGGATACACTGTTAAAGACCCTAAAAGATACGGGGTAGTGGATTTTGATGAAAATAATCAAGTGATATCAATCGAGGAAAAACCTGAAAAACCAAGATCAAATGTGGCTGTTACAGGTCTTTATTTTTATGATAATAAGGTTATAGAGATTACTAAAAGCTTAAATCCTTCCAAGAGAGGAGAGTTGGAGATAACTGAGGTAAACAATGCATATTTAAAAGAGAGAAAATTAAGAGTTGAGATCTTGGGAAGAGGATATGCTTGGCTTGATACAGGGACAAAGGACTCTCTAATGGAAGCGGGATCATTTATAAAAACTGTAGAAGAAAGACAAGGCCTTAAAATAGGGTGTATAGAGGAAATAGCTTATCGGAAAAATTTTATTGGAGAAAAAGATTTAACTGAGATAGCTAATAAATATAAAAATGAATACGGGCAATATCTTTTGAAAATCATTGATGAAAAGGGAACCAACACAAATGTCATTTAATGTTATTGAAACAGAAATAGATACTGTAAAGATAATCGAACCAAAAGTTTTTGATGATGAGAGAGGTTTTTTTTGGGAAACATATAAGTTTTCAGAATTTTGTGAATATGGAATAAATGACAGGTTTGTGCAGTTTAATCATTCTATCTCTGGAATAAAAGTTTTGAGGGGAATGCATTATCAGCTTAATCCTAAAGCACAGGCTAAACTTGTTAGATGCATAAGAGGGAGTATTTTTGATGTTGCTGTTGATATTAGAAAAAACTCCTCGACATTTTTAAAGTGGGTAGGGGTAGAACTTACAGAGAATAATAGGAAACTTTTATATGTGCCAAGGGGGTTTGCGCATGGGTTCTGTTCTTTAGCTGAAAAGACTGAAGTTGAATACTATTGTACTGAAGAATATTCTTCTGTAGATGAAAGGGGTATAATCTGGAATGACAGTAAAATCAATATTAATTGGCCTATAAAAGAACCTGTTGTATCAGAAAAAGATAAGATCCTAAATAATAGTTCTGTAGCAGAAATGAATTTTCTATATGAATATAAATAAAGTTTTGATAACCGGATCAAAAGGACAGCTTGGAAAAGAGTTTGTAGGATATTTTCAAAGTAAAAATATTGATTTTGTGGCGCATGATATAGATTCTTTGGATATTACAGACAAGAAAGCTGTTTTAGATGTTGTCAATGATACAAAAATAGATGTGATCATAAATTGTGCTGCATATAACAATGTTGATGAGGCGGAAAAAGGGGATAGTTTTGTTTATGATGTAAACGCAAACGCATTAAAATATATATCAGTGGTAGCGAAGGAAAAAAATATATTATTAGTTCATTATAGCAGTGATTATGTTTTTGATGGGGAAAAGAATCAACCTTATGTTGAGACAGATCCCACGAATCCATTAAATGAATATGGAAAAAGTAAACTTTTAGGAGAACAGTATATTGTTGAAAGCGGTTGTAAAAATCTAATATTTAGAACTAGTTGGGTAACAGGACAAGGCAGCCAAAATTTTTTATATAAATTAAGATCGTGGGTTAAAGAAAAAGAAGTTTTGCAAATAGTAAATGATGAAGTGTCTGTGCCAACATTTACATTTGATATAGTAAAAGTTACCATAGAAGCTATTGAAAAAGGAGTTAGAGGGCTTTATCATTTAACTAATACAGGGTGGTGTTCAAGGTATGAATTGGCAAAAGAGTTTTTTAAAGAGGAACAAATAACAATAGAACCAGTATCTATTGTAACTTTTAAGGTTGTTGCCAAACGACCTGTATATTCAAAGATGTGTAATGAAAAGATAAGTAAGGACTTGGGGCTAGAGATACCTAAATGGCAAAAAAGTTTGGAAAAATACAAAGAAACTTTAAAGGAATAAGAATGAAAATAATATTAGTAACCGGTGGAGCAGGTTTTATAGGGTCAAATTTTATAAGGCATATTTTATCTAAGTATAAAGATTATAAGATAATAAATTATGATCTATTAACTTATGCAGGTAGTTTGGAAAATTTAGATGATGTAAAAGATAATCCTAATTATACGTTTGTCAAAGGAGATGTCAGGGATTTTGAAGCTGTAGATAAGCAAATGCAAAAAGTTGATTATATAGTACATTTTGCTGCAGAAAGTCATGTGGATAGGAGCATATACGGTTCGGAAGAGTTTGTTCGGACTAATGTTTTAGGCACACAAGTTCTTTTAGCAGCAGCTAAAAAAAATAATGTGAAGCGTTTTGTTCATATTTCTACGGATGAGGTTTATGGTAGCCTTGGAAAAGATGACGCTCCATTTACAGAAGAAACGCCTTTAGCGCCAAATAACCCGTATTCGGCTAGTAAAGCAGCAAGCGATTTAATGGTTCGAGCGTACTATAAAACTTTTGGCTTTCCAGCTATAATTACCCGCTGTTCTAATAATTATGGTCCATATCAATTCCCGGAAAAATTGATTCCATTAATGATAACTAATGCTTTGAGTGGTAAACTTCTTCCGGTTTACGCTGATGGCCAGAATGTGCGTGATTGGATTTATGTTCAAGATCACTGCTCCGCTATTGATATTGTCTTGCATCAGGGAATAATAGGAGAAATTTACAATATTGGAGGGGGTAACGAATGGAAAAATATTAATATTGTGAATAAAATTTGTGAGATACTAGATTATTCAAAACCTTTATCAGGAGGATTAAAGTCATATAAAGAATTAATAACATTTGTAAAGGATAGGCCTGGACATGATTTACGCTACGCGATGGATTCAAGTAAAATAAATAAAGAGTTGGGGTGGGTGCCGAAGGTAAATTTTGAAGAGGGAATTTTAAGGACCGTGAAGTGGTACGGAGAAAATATAAAAGAGGCATAAATTCATGAAAAAAGCACTAATTACAGGAATAACTGGACAAGATGGTTCATATTTAGCTGAGTTTTTGCTTTCTAAGGGGTATGAGGTTCATGGAATCATAAGAAGGGCAAGCACTTTTAATACAGAGAGAATAGATCATCTTTATAGAGATGTACATGAATCAGGAATAAGACTTTTCCTTCATTATGGTGATTTATCTGATGGCGAACAAATTTCGAGCATTATCTACAATATAAAACCTGATGAAATTTTCCATTTAGGGGCTCAAAGCCATGTCCGAGTTAGCTTTGATTTAGCTGAATACACCGGCAACATAACCGGCCTTGGGACGGTAAGAATTTTAGAAGCTATAAGAAGAAGCAAAAATAACATAAAATTTTATCAAGCGAGCTCGTCAGAAATGTTTGGTGCAGCAGAGCCGCCTCAAAGCGAAGAGACAATTTTTAAGCCAAGAAGTCCTTATGCTTGCGCAAAAGTTTATGCTTACTGGATGGCTAAAAACTATCGCGATGGATATAATATCTTCGCTTCCAATGGAATTTTGTTTAATCACGAGAGCCCTCGCCGGGGAGAAACTTTTGTTACCCGTAAAATTACCCGGGCAATTGCAAAAATTCTTGCTAAAAAACAGAATTATTTATATTTAGGGAATTTAGAAGCAAAAAGAGATTGGGGCTATTCGCCTGAATATACAGAAGTCATGTGGAAAATTTTACAGCAAGAGAAAAGTGATGATTTTGTATTGGGAACCGGCAAATCGCATTCTGTAAAAGAGTTTGTGGAAGAAACCTTTTCTTACGTGGGATTAGATTGGGAGAAATATGTAAAAATCGACCAGCGCTATTTTAGACCAACAGAAGTAAAAAGCCTTATCGCTGATACAGCTAAAGTAAAAAAAGAATTAAATTGGCAACCTAAGGTTACCTTCAATGATTTAGTTAAGATAATGGTAGATGCTGATATGCGCGCAATAGGATTAGATCCAATTGGTCAAGGCGATGAGATTTTAAAAGAGAAATTTTCTAATAAATGGTGGAAAGCAGATTAGTTATGAGTTGTGAGTTGTTTGTAGAGGAGTTGAAGAAATTGTTAAATTAACTGGTTTTAAAGGTAAAATTAGCTGGGATGTAACAAGGCTAGATGGCCAGCCACGAAGATGCCTTTATACAAATAAGGCACTTGAAGAATTTGGGTTTAAAGCCAAAGCACCATTTGAGGAAGGGTTGAAGAAGACGATTGAGTGGTATAGAGATATAAGCGGAGATTAAGAATTTAAAGGAGTATTTATGAAAGTAGTCATTTTAGCGGGCGGATTAGGAACAAGAATAAGCGAAGAAACATCAACTATCCCTAAGCCTATGGTTGAGATTGGAGGAAAACCAATACTTTGGCATATTATGAAGATATATTCACAATATGGATTTAATGAATTTATTATTTGTTTAGGTTATAAAAGTTATATGGTAAAAGAATATTTTTCTCATTATTTTCTTCATATGAGTGATGTAACAATTGATATGAAGACTAATGAAACAAATATTCATAATACAGAATCGGAACCATGGAAAATAACTTTGGTGGATACCGGACTTGATACTATGACAGGTGGTCGATTAAAGAAAATTGAAAAATATATTAAAAATGAGACATTTCTTTTGACTTATGGTGATGGGGTAGCCGATATTAATATATTAGAGTTGTTGGCGTTTCATAGAAAAACTAAAAAATTAGCTACATTGACAGCAGTACAAACATCTGGTAGATTTGGAGTTTTAGACGTCGATAAAGAGGGGGATGTTCAATCCTTTTTGGAGAAACCTAAAGGTGAAGATAGTTGGATAAGTACGGGATTTTTTGTCTTGGAACCCAACATTTTTAATTATATAACTGAAGATGCTTTTGTGGTTTGGGAAAGAGAACCTATGGAAAATTTGGCAAAAGATGGGCAGTTAGGGGCTTATAAACATACAGGATTTTGGAAGTGTATGGATACCTTGAGAGATAAGGTTGAATTAGAAAGATTATGGCAGTCAGGCGAAGCACTTTGGAAATTATGGAAATAAAATGAATAAAAATTTTTGGAAAAGTAAGCGAGTTTTAATAACCGGATTTGAAGGATTTTTAGGGTCTAATCTTACTAAACATTTATTATCTACAACTGCAAGTATTGTAGGTTTAGATAAAAAAACGCAAAGAGAAAAAACTCTTTTTACTAAAGAAGATTATAAAAAAATAATTGTTATTAAGGGAAATGTAGCCAATTTATCTTTGGTAGAAAAGATAATTAAGGATTATAAAATTGAAATAATATTTCATTTAGCCGCAGAAGCAATTGTGGCTAGATCTTTAAGTAATCCTTTAGATACTTTTTCTTCAAATATTAAAGGAACTTGGAATATTCTAGAGGCAAGCCGTAAAGCTAAAACTATTAAAAGTATTATTGTTGCTTCTAGTGATAAGGCTTACGGCAGCCATGAAAAACTTCCTTATACTGAAAATGCACCTCTTATAGGTAATCATCCTTATGATGTTTCTAAAAGTTGCGCTGACCTAATTGCTTATACTTATTATCATACTTATGGATTGCCGGTAGTAGTAACGCGTTGTGGAAATATATATGGACCAGGAGATTTTAATTTTTCAAGGATTGTTCCAGATTTGATACGTAAACTTATCAAAGGTGAGACTTTAGTTATTCGTAGTGATGGGAAATTTACTCGTGATTATGTATACGTAGAAGATATCGTTAACGGTTACATAATGATAGCCGAACAGTTGCAAAAGAAAAAGCTGCAGGGACAGGCTTTTAATTTTAGTGATGAAAATCCGATCACGGTTTTAAAACTTGTAAATAAGATGTATAAGATCGCCGGCAAAAAGCCAAATTACAAAATCCAGAATAAAGCAAAGTATGAAATTAAGTATCAATATCTCGATTCACAAAAGGCCAGAAAGACACTAGGCTGGAAAGTGAATTATTCCTTAGAAGACGGATTGAAACAGTCAATTGAATGGTATCGAGTTACAAATTAGTGATCGATTGTAATAAGAATTAAGTGAAACACTGTTTTATGGAAAATCAGAACATGAAAAATAAAAAATTTTTAATTACCGGAGCTACGGGTTTTGTTGGTTCAAATTTAGCACATTATTTTTTTGAAAAAAAAGCTGACGTAGGAGTATTATTTCCCGAGGGAGATAATACCTGGAGAATTAAAAGTATTCTGGATGAAGTTTCTATTTTTACCGCGGATTTACGGGATAAAGAGAAACTAAATAAGGTTATTACTGATTTTAACCCGCAAATTATTATTCATGCGGCTATTTATGGTGGGCATGTCTATCAAAAGGATACTGATAGAATTCTGCAGACTAATTTTTCAGGTATTGTAAATTTGCTAGATGCATGCAGCCAAATAGATTATGAGCTTTTTATCAACACTGGATCTTCATCTGAATATGGGATAAAGTCTCTGCCGATGAAAGAAGATGATTTATTGGAACCCGTAACAGATTATGCTGTTTCTAAATCAGCAGCAACTTTGTATGCTCAGACGCTGACCCGTCGTGAAAATAAACCGATAGTAACACTTAGGTTGTTTTCACCTTTTGGATATTATGATGAAAATACTCGTTTAATACCTTCAGTTATTTTTTCTTGCTTGAAAGGAGAAGATCCTAATGTTTCTGCCCCGCAATATGTCCGAGATTTTGTGTTTATTGAAGATGTCCTAGCTGCTTATATAAAAGTTATTGAAAATAAGCATAAGATTATAGGAGAAATATTTAACATCGGCTCTGGCAAAGAGTATTCTATAGGGAAGGTTGTTGATAGTATTATTGCTGTAAGTAAGAGTAATGTAAAAGCTAATTGGGGGCAAGCTTCTAATTCGCGGTTTGAACCAACAGTTTGGCAAGCTGATATTTCAAAGGCCAAGCGGCTCTTGGGATGGGAGTCTAGTAATACGCTAGAGCAGGGTTTAGGGAAAACCATTGATTGGCTTAAATCAAATATGCACTTGTATGAAAAAGCAGTAATTGGGGATAAAATTAAATCATGAAATTATCAGACTATGTTATAGATTTTTTAGTTAAGCAGAAAGTTGATCATATATTTGAAATATGTGGCGGAGCGATTACACATTTACTTGATTCCGTATATGATCGAAAGGATATTAAGCTTATTCCGATGCATCATGAGCAGACAGCAGCATTTGCTGCAGAAGGTTATGCTCGTATAAATGGGAATATTGGGGTTGCTATGGCTACAAGCGGTCCGGGGGCAACAAACTTAATTACTGGTATCGGCAGTTGTTATTTTGATTCCATTCCATGTTTGTTCATTACCGGGCAGGTAAATACTTATGAGTTTAAATTTAAAAAGCCGATAAGACAATTGGGTTTCCAAGAAACAGATATTGTTTCCATGGTTAAGCCGATTGTTAAAGACAGCGTGCTTATTGAAGATGCTCGGGAAATAAGGTATCAATTGGAAAGGTTAGTATATATTGCTAAATCAGGCCGACAGGGGCCTGTTTTATTGGATATTCCGATGAATGTTCAGAGAGCAGAGATCAACCCGCGTACATTAAAAGCTTTTAAAAAAGACACTATAGCTAAATCTCCGAGTAAGATAAAAGATAATGTATTAACTAAAGTTGCAGATTTAATCCATAATTCTTCCCGTCCTTTGGTTCTTGTCGGCGGTGGCCTTAGGCTTTCACAAGCTTCAGAAGAACTTTATGATTTCATAAATAAGACTAATATCCCTGTGGTGAGTACTTTAATTGGTAAAGATGCTTTTTCTAATAATAATGAGCAATTTGTTGGTATGATGGGGACTTACGGCTTAAGATATGCAAATTTATCTGTGGCTAATGCGGATTTAGTGATCATTCTCGGGGCAAGACTGGATACTCGACAAACTGGGACTAAGCCGGATACTTTTTCTCGTGGGGCCAAGATAGTTCATGTTGATGTTGACGTTAATGAATTAAACAGTAAAGTTCTTGTAGATATTGCTATTCATGCGGATATAAAAGTATTTTTACAGAGGATTAATAAGATAATAAAAAAATATAATACTAAGAAAGCAGCTCCATGGCGTAAAGTTATCCAGCAGTACAAGAAAAAATATGCTCAGAATAACAGTTCTAAGGGGGAAATAGATCCAAATTTGTTTTTAGAAGATATGTCGAAATATATGCCTAAAAATAGCATGGTTTGCGTAGATGTCGGACAGCATCAAATGTGGGCGGCACAATCTTTGCAAATAAAAAAGCAGCAGCGATTTCTGACTCAGGGGGGGATGGGGGCGATGGGGTCAGCTCTTGCCTTTGCAATTGGTGCTTGTTTTGCAAAGCCTGGAGTAACGGCAGTAGTGGTGACTGGAGATGGAGGATTTCAGTTAAATTTACAAGAATTGCAGACAGTTTATTATTATCAGTTGCCGATTAAAATAATTATGCTGAATAATTCATGCTATGGAATGGTTCGCCAATTCCAGGAACAATATTTTAAATCGCGTTTTCAGTCAACAGTTATCGGCTATAATGCTCCGGATTTTCAAAAAGTGTCAAGTTCATTTAAGATTAAGTCTTGTAAGTTGGATTCTCAAAAGCAAATTGTCCCAAAACTTAAAAGTTTGTTTAAAGATAATAAACCTGTTTTTTTAGAAGTAATAATAAACTCTGGAACTAAGGTTTTGCCTAAATTATCGGTAAATAGGCCAATAGAAGATCAAGAGCCTTTATTGTCACGTAAAGAGCTTCAGGATAATATGCAAATTGAGATGGTGAAGGAGTATAAAAGTGAATTCTAAGGAAATATCGATAAGAAAAGAGATTTTGAATAAGGTTAAGGAATTCTATCGTGCTAAACAAAGCAAAGAATTCATTCCGGGCAAGAGCAATATTCCTTATGCTGGTCGGGTATTTGATGAAAAAGAACTGGTTAATTTGGTCGATGCTTCTTTGGATTTCTGGCTTACTGCCGGGAGATATGCTAAAGAATTTGAGAAAGAATTTGCTAAGTTTTTGGATGTAAGATACTGTTTATTGACAAATTCTGGTTCTTCGGCAAATCTTCTGGCAATATCTGCACTAACTTCGCCTTTACTTAAAGAACGTCAATTAAAACCTGGGGATGAAGTTATTACTACTGCGTGCGGTTTTCCAACAACGCTTAATTCCATTTTACAAAATCAGTTAAAACCGGTATTTGCCGATGTCGAACTCGGGACATACAATATTGATGCAAATAAAATTGAAAAAGCTATTTCTAAAAAGACTAAAGCGATTTTTATTGCCCACACACTTGGAAATCCTGCTAATCTTGACAAAATTATGAAAATAGCAAAAAAGTACAATCTATGGTTTGTTGAGGATAATTGCGATGCTCTTGGATCTCAATATAAAGGAAAATTTACTGGTACTTTTGGTCATATTGCTACTTGTAGTTTTTATCCAGCGCATCACATTACCATGGGTGAGGGCGGCGCAGTTTTGACTAGTGATCCGATTTTAAGGAGAGCATTGCTTTCTTTGCGTGACTGGGGGCGTGATTGCTGGTGCGAGCCGGGAAAAGATAATACTTGCTGCAAGCGTTTTAAACAGCAATTTGGTGAATTGCCTTATGGGTATGATCATAAGTATGTATATTCGCATCTTGGCTATAACCTGAAAGTTACAGATATGCAGGCAGCTATCGGTGTAGCTCAGTTGAAAAAACTTAATGGTTTTATTGGAAAACGACGGGAAAATTTCGATGTTTTGCATAAAAGCTTGAAGAAGTTTGAGAAGTATTTGCTATTGCCTGAGGCGACCAAAAATTCGGAGCCTAGCTGGTTTGGGTTTCCTATATTAGTTAGGGAAAATGCGCCTTTTAGTCGAAATGATATTGTAAATTATTTAGAGGATAAAAAAATAGCAACTCGTATGTTATTTGGCGGTAATCTTATGAAACAACCTGCCTATACAGGAGTTAAAATGAAAGTTGTTGATAATCTAAAGAATACTGATTCGGTTATGAATAATTTATTTTGGATAGGGGTGTATCCCGGGCTTACTAAAAAAATGTTGAATTATGTGTGTGGACAATTTGAAATTTTTCATAAAAAATTATAAAAGGCAAGGAAGAGGATGTCAGCTTTACCAAAAGTAACTGTTTGTGTGCCTGTTCGAAATGGCGCCTTCACGATACGGCGAACCCTAGATTCTATTCTTGCACAGGATTACCCTAATTTTGAAGTCATTGTTTCGGATAACTGCTCAGATGATGATACCGCAAGCATTGTACAGGAGTATGCCGAGCAAGGTGTACAATATTATTTCAATCCTAAATTGGAAGAGTGGGGAGAAAGTAATTGGAATTATATACTATCATTAGCAAAAGGTCATTTCATTGCCCTATATCATTCTGACGATATTTATACCCCCATTATGGTATCAAGGCAGGTTGAGTTCTTACTGAATCATCCAAAAGCAAGTGCAGTATTTACGAAAACTCAAACTATTGACGAATTTGATCGACCAATTCGAAATGGACTTAGACGTCTTCCCGAAGAATTAAAAGATCGAGAGGAGTTTGATTTTCCGGATTTATTGAACGCTGTCTTAAAGCAAGGTAATTTTTTAACTGTGCCGACAATGATGGCAAGGAGAGAATCTCTGGATAAAGCGGGTTCATTTGACCTTAAATTTTGCTCGGCTGCCGATATTGATTTATGGTTTAAACTGTCACGATTGGGGACTGTTGGTATAATCGACGAACCTTTGCATAAATATCGTATTTCAGAAAATCAAGCAAGTGCTCAGTTGTTCAAATTTCGAACCTATAGATCCCATTTTCTACAGGTAATGGATCATTATCTGTCCATACCAGAGTTTCGTCAATTGGTGAAACCACAAGCCTTTCGTTATTATGAGATGTATAGTGTCTCTGACGATATTACCCGTGCGATGAACATGTTCTTTCTGGGTAATGTAGCTGATGCGCGATTATTGATGAAGTCGGCATTGTCTCGCCCTGAGTTCAGAGAGGGATTACGGACAAAAAACTTCGCAAGACCATTTCTTCTAAGTTTGCCTGTTTTTCTTGCGATACAATTAGGTTTGAGAAAATTACTATATTTACTTTATGAAAAACACTATAAGCCATGGCGCCAATATGGAAGATAGCGAATGTTAAAAAAGATATCCTATAAAGGATAAAGTAAAAAATAACAAATTTTCAAAGAACGTTCATTGACAATTAAACAGGCATAAAAACTCTTTCAGGGCGATACAATTCGCCGCTTTTAAGCAT